>Ga0080013_1001382_pt1 | contig 32470 bp, 44 predicted proteins | sample ETNvirenome_6_85_FD_69236 | JGI IMG/M metagenome (GOLD analysis project Ga0080013, IMG submission 69236) | Marine viral communities from the Pacific Ocean - ETNP_6_85 (SPADES assembly) (version 2) | ecosystem: Environmental > Aquatic > Marine > Oceanic | place: Pacific Ocean | collected 2013-06-19
ATTGTGTATGCATTTGAACATACGACATGGCCGTGGCCATGTCGTCTTTGGTGCGGACATATGTTGTATCACATGGATCGGGTATAAAATGGTGGGGGCTGTCGTTGCCGAGGATCCTGGCTCGGAAGACCCAGCGTACATTTTTCAAACTAGCAAGGTCATCTTCATCTGTTGGATAAGTGTATCCATCACCAACTATTATATCCGTCGCTTCTTGGCTCAAAGGATGCATGTCGGTCAAAGCTATAGCCTTAAATTTCGTTTTATCTTGATAGACATCATATTTGAGCGTCTTACGAATGGAATTTTGTTGTAGATCACGGCCGCTAGCCGGAGTAGTAAACTCAGTCCAATCTAAAAAGTTCTTATTTCTAGCCATACCATCCCCTTTTTATCAAGTATAATTTACACCTTTCCACGTGCACGAATTAATGCTTGATAAGTTTCCTCTACTGAATGATAAGCACTGTTGTTTCCCACAGCAGCATAAATGGAGTTCCCAGTATCCGGATGCGGGAAAGATGCCCACATCCGTGCAATTCCAATTGCTGCGGCGCGGATGTCAGTACTAGTTTTGCGTAAGTACGAACGGGCGTCAGAAATACCAAGAAGTAGCGCTTTACCTAATATATCTTGATTTGTTACGCTATATAAATCAGTGCCGGTTAAACTAGTGCTTGGAAGAATTCCAGTCAATGTTGTAGGAATAATCTGATAGCGTCCGGCAGCAAATATACGGGTTGAATCTCCCTTGGATTTTGCTTGGTGTGCTTGTAAAGCGGTAAGCGTCATATTAGTCAAGGGACCAAAAACCGGGCCCGGCTTGGGCCATGCTGTGGATCCACCCGGACGATCACCGGACTTGCCGGCATTTATAGAATTATAGTTTCCTTCACCAGATGCAATAAATGCTAGTAGCTCTGCTGTGGTACCGAGCCCCTCTTCATGGGCATATTTTCTTTCATAGGCTTCCAAATCGGGGGTACTCGTGCCGCTTGTAGCCATAGGTCCCTGATCTCCAATAGGTACTCGTTCTGCATCCCTGTTATTAAAAATATCCTGTATGTTGTCGCAATAGAAGGCTAACGCTGCTGAATTATCACTCCGATCTATAGATACATGTTCCTCCTTCACTCTACTTATAAACCGTCCCATTTGCAAATTGTATCCAGCAACATTCTTATCTAATTCAACCCATACAACATCCCCTTGTCTTACTATTGCTTGCCCTCTTTTGAAATCATAATCAGTAGGTGTAATAAATTGTGTATGCATTTGAGTATATGACATGGCCCGGGCCATATCCGCTTTTTTACGGATATAGGTAGTATCACAGGGATCTGGTATAAAATTGTGAGGGCTGTCTTTGCCAAGGATCCTAGCTCGAAAAACCCACCGTACATTTTTCATGCTAGCTCTGTCACCGCTTGATATAGCATCATAATCATAACCTGACTGTATCACAATATCCGTCGCTTCTTGGCTCAAAGGATGCATGTCGGTCAAGGCTATGGCTTTAAACTTCGTTTTATCTTGATAGACATCATATTTGAGCGTCTTACGAATGGAATTTTGTTGCAGATCACGACCACTAGCCGGAGTAGTAAACTCAGTCCAATCTAAAAAGTTCTTATTTCTAGCCATAGATGTCTCCTCATTCTCATTGACGTCCCGTCCACCCTGGTTCCTCAAGGTTATATTCAATTGGGGTTGGTACATGCATTCTCTTTAGGACTACTTTATACTTGCTGCAAGAGCTATATGTGATAGGCCACGCATTTGCGCCTAATTTTCCTAACAGACGATTGGGTGCTGGAATTTGAATGTATGTCGTATTGGTGCCGCTCAAATTGCCGCCTGCCAACCATAATATTTCTTCTCCTGGAAATCCAGTTATTTTCCACACGACATCTGCATGGGAGGCACCATGATCGGAGGTTTTGTAATGTTTATCTTCTATAAGCACATCTCCGACAGCGATTTCCACAGTTTCATGGGTCAAGCTATAAATCTTCCAATTGGTTTTTGGATATTTGTCCTTGTAACGCTCAACATATCGGCCCGGTTTACTCTTCGGTATGACGCCACGAGATAGGGCGCCCGCTTTTGCATATTTGTTGTGAGAGGCGGCAGCTTCAAATGTGGGGTCTACATTATGTACTATGTATGAAATATAAGCGGCGCTCCACGCCATTCCATGCGGGGCTAACCAACAATATTGGCTTTTGTAGCTGCATTTTCCGGGAGTTGGAGCGTAAAATTGTGGTACCTCTATATAATCCCAAAACGTTTTGATCATATCCAAGACGCGCGGATCAGGGGGTCTTCTGGCGGTACCTTCATGCAGCCCTTGACCCTCATAAGGTGGCGGAATTGCAAAGCCCTGCACGGCTACTCTTTCAACCATAGCTTTAACTTTTTTCGGATCAAGAGGATCTCTACTACGTATTATTGAATCGATGTGTCCTTGATTCTCCCCAAAAGCCAGATGGCGGTTCAAATCGAGAATAAATCGGTTTCCGCGGTTATCACATTTAGAGGGGGCCCGGGGTGTTCTATAATTCCACGTAGTTTTAATCGCATCCGCACCACGCGTATGTGGATCTGATTCCGCGGCCTCTGCTTTTCCAATATCGCCCGTAAGATATTTAGTCTTGCCAAGTGGCGCGGCTAGCTGGGCAGCGCGGGATATACCGTTAGCTCTTTCAACCAAGGGCCAATAAAAACGAGACCATGCCTCGTGTGTCCGTACAATCGCAGCTGGAATTCCGCTAAGGGCTGGGGAGGCCGCTACATAGGGAGGGACCCCCACATTAGGTGCTAGTTCTGCAGTAAGTGTGGAAGGCTGCAACTGAGTCTCTGGAGTAAGACCGGGGCTCCCAAACACACTGGATTGTGTCCCTACTAAAGTGGGGATTAAAACTATAGCTGGAGGAGGTGTAGGCAACTGCGCTGTCACCGAGGGAGAACTCCGAGCAGGTACTGCTACTCCCGCTTGTAACCCTTCTTCGCCGGAAGGTATACGCTCTGCGTCTCTCTCATTGAAGATATCTTGGATATTATCACATTTCCATTCAACAGTGCCACCGGTGCCGGCGCCGGTATAATCGGATACATGTTCGGCTTTTATCTTACTTATAAACCGTCCCATTTGAAGCTCATATCCGGCAACGTTCTTATCTAATTCAACCCATACAATATCCCCTTGGGATACTAGGTCGTCACCGTTATCCATTTCATAATCAGTAGGTGTAATAAATTGTGTATGCATTTGAACATACGACATGGCCGTGGCCATGTCGTCTTTGGTGCGGACATATGTTGTATCACATGGATCGGGTATAAAATGGTGGGGGCTGTCGTTGCCGAGGATCCTGGCGCGGAAGACCCAGCGTACATTTTTCAAACTAGCAAAGACGTCGGGATAATCTGTCTCAAACTTGTCCCAATCATAGCCGGAAGCTATGAGCTTATCCGTCGTTTCTTGACTCAAAGGATGCATATCAGTTAAAGCTATAGCTTTAAACTTCGTTTTATCTTGATAGACATCATACTTCAGAGTTTTGCGGATAGAATTTTGTTGTAGATCACGGCCGCTAGCCGGAGTAGTAAATTCAGTCCAATCTAAAAAGTTCTTATTTCTAGCCATCAGGGAGTCCCTCTTGGATCAAATCAAATAAACTTTCTTTATCTATCTCTGAAAGTCCGGGATTCTCAAAAGCATTCTTCTGTTGAATACCAATTAGCTTTACTAATTGTTCATTTGATCTCTGGAGGGTCTCTATATGTTTCGCAGCTACACTGCTAAGGTACTTATTTTGTTCTGGCTCATTGACAATTATGTTAGCAATCTCATTTAAAAATTCGCGTGCGGCGCGACGGTCATTCCGTATATTATCTAGCGCTTCATCAATTAACGAATTTAAATTTTTTTGACTCATAACATTCCGTTTTCCCAATCTTGTTTAAAATTCGAGTATCTCTTTCTGAATTTTTTAAGAGAATTAACTATTTGCTTAGTGTTTAGCCCAGTGATCTCCCGAAGGTATAAGTAAATAGCCTTCTTGTTAAAAATATCAATGTCCTCTTTTGACTCAAACAAGATCTCTATTGCCTTATAAACTTTTAAGTCATTTTCCTTCATACCATGAGTATCCCATGATTTTAATTCAGTGTAAAAACACTTCCAAAACTCCTCTTCTTGTCGAGTAGAGAGGTAAGACTCATTGGTTGATAAAAATTCTTCTTCAAATTTTTTGGAGATGTTATCAAAATCTACTTCACGTTTATTTCTTTTTTGTTGTCGTTTAACCTTATGAATAAACCAATTTTTGGTGATCACAGAAAAATAAGAAAAAGCCTTCGATCCCTTACTGGGATCATACTTTTCTAATATTGTCATCAGCCAAATCTTGCATTCATCACGTAGTGAATCACAATTGGGTAAATTAGTAAATTTATACGTAAATACAATTTTATCCACCATTTCGTTAAAGGCGGGTTGGATCCACTCTGCATACAACTGTGTACGCTCTCTCATACAATTTGTTTTAGTATATCTTATAATCGCATCTTCATGATCTTGCGTAAAATAATGATTCTTTTTTCTAGTTCGTTTCTTCTTCTGTGTCATTTAAATTTAGCGTATCTGGCGTCTCTTCTGTGAGTGAGTAAATATACTCAAACGTTTCCATCTGTTCATTTAAAGAAATAGCATGGTCGAGCAATCCCTTAAGAGTTGCATCACCATAAAAGCTGTCCAATTGATAGACAGCTTGCAGATGATTAGCAAATGCATTAGTCATTTGCTGCAAATCCCCTAACTCCTCCGACACAGCCAATAAGCGTGTCACTGCGCCGCGCGCGTAGATAAATATACCAGCGCTAAATAACAGGGATAAAAACGTTGCTGCACATAGTATGATTTCAAGACGGCTCATATACTTCCTTTTTAGCTTTTTGTTTTTCCGCTTCTAATACTTCACGGTTTTTCTCAATATATTCATTAGTTATCGTGCCAATACCAGGGGCCGAAGTTTTCTCTCTTTCCTGGCGAATAATTATCGGCTTTGTGAGTAATTTGATCATTGTATTCTCTTCTTCGCAAAACTCACACTGAGTGTGTTTGTCATCAATACCATGTGTCACGGTAACTGCCATATTACACTGTGAGCACCTATAATGATAGCGCGGCATTAAGTCTTGATGTCCGTCGCGACCTTTGTTGTCGTAGTATCCCCACTCGCAGTAGTCTCATCGGGAGCAGTAAATATTACTACTTCCTCTGGTATTTTTACAGTCGGTGGATTTGTCACAATTAATCCCTCAGCGCCTGATTCCAGTTCCCATTCTTTTAAAATTGGAACAATGTCCAATTGGTGCATTAAAGATTCTTGTAGGGCCATCATTATAGCCCCTATTGCTTGATCAGATAATTGCATTTTTTCTCCTTTTTACCATTTAAAATTAGCTCTATAGTATTCAACTATATGAAGCAGTTCTTCGTCAAAATTTCTTGTAGGTTTCCAACCTAGTGCACGTAATGATTATTTTTTTATTCATGATTCAGTCCTTATCTTATCAATAAATCGTTCACATGTATAATTCATAGCTTTATTATAAGCTCTTTCAACGATATCTGTGTAGTTGCTCCAGTCGCGTGAAATCTCACCTATTTTCTTGTGTAAGTCATTAACATCAGTAAAGTAAATGAATTCTTCATCCGGCACGTAATAATCTTCTACGATATTCCAAGGGTCGCGATGTACTAAATTAAGTGTCTTTGATATGGCCGCTTCGTGGAATCTAGTTTTAAACTGAGGCATCAGATTCGATTTACCAACTTCGCTAAATGCTTCATTGTGTTGCCAGTTATCGTATGATTGAATGGCGGGTATATGTTCTGGAGCCACATGCACTAAATTATAGCAAACGGAAATTTTAGTTTGCGCGATAAGTTCAATTTTTTGCTGAAAGGCTAAATTAACATTAGTCGCAAACCTTAAACACTCTTGAGTTAACGCATTAATATGATGAGTCATGCTGCAAAACCTATAATTATAGCTTAACATTGCACGAATACAATCTATATGCTCTTGACCGTGAATACCACCATGATAAATAACGTCATAACTTTTTTCAGTGGGCTCAGGGATAAGTTTCTTGTGAAAAGGATAAAACACGTCCTTGTATTCTCTTCCTAAATTTAGAGAATTTAACCACTTATTGCTATAGGGACAAATTGAATAGACCTCATCAAAAAAAGCCTCTTTTTTGAAGGCATCATGTCCATTTTCCTCTTTTTTTTGTGCGAATTCGCAGGGGGCCCAATTATTAAAATATACCTTTCGTGAGAAATCTTTAAGGCGATCGTGTAGCATGAAATTATCAGAAGCATTATAACCATATAATAATACTTCACTATCGCTATCTTGAGATTGATCTTCAAGATGCCAATGGTAGGCATTAGTATCCGGTACTTCTGCCGATAAGTCGCCTACAATCAACATTATACGGCGCCTCTAATTCCAGGTTCCACTCCGTATATTTCCAACAGCGGAGTTAGTTCGCCGGTGTATTCAGAAAGGTTCCATTTGCCCTTCACAAGTGCCGTTGAGATATGAGGAAAAACAATTGTGTCATAATGGTACAATCCTCTTTTTTCCTCGCCATAATAGCTATAGAGCCCCTTAATACTTAATTCTCGGCAAGTCTTCGAGGCTTGGAATTCAAAGGAATTCTCCCAATCTTTATTTGCGATATGAAGGTTGGGACCGTGGACGTGGATCTTTTCTAGATCGCGAGTACGCCAGAGGGCGGCCTGGTTAGTGTAAAAGTAAGGAAGGACATTCGATAATTCATATAGATTCTCATAAAACTGAAAATTAGGGAATCCCGAATCTATAACTCCTCCTCTCATAAATCGAATAAAAGACACTTGTGGATTTACCTCAAGTGTTTGGCGATGTTGCTCAATTAAATCTATCCGCACATCATCATAGAGAACGTAATCTTCCGAAATATAAATACAATATTTCTCTGGGACGTCTTTGATGCATTGGCTAAATTGCTGCTGGTACTTATGCTCTCGATCATATACTAAGACATTGCAATCGGGTGGCAATTCGCCTGTATCCTTGTCTACAAACACATATCGCTTCATATCAGCGGGGAAGTGTTTATCTAGCTGCCCAAAAAACATTTTCCATACATCACTATTTGTTGAAATAGTGTTTATTACTAATGCAATATTATTCATAAGTCGTCAGGGCCCATTCTAAAGCTTCTGCAGCAGTACGAGGAATATACCCCGTGGCCTTAAGTTTTTCATTTGATAAAATTGTATTGACGCGTCGATTTGGCTGTAGTTTAAGAGTTTCTTCATAAGTAGCCTCATGCACTACCAACTCTGGCTTGATATATTTTTTAACACCGAGAGCAATCTCATGAGGTGTTACAAGTCCATCGTTGCAACAATTAAATACTCCGCACTCATTTCTTTTAATTAAATGATTCATCATATCACGAAAGTCCTCTACACAGGTAATTGAATTAAGTTCTTTATGAGCATAAATTTCATCATAATAAGAAAATTTGGTTAGCATATTAGTAGGATTAGAGACCGCAGAAATCATTTGTCGCGGGCGCAAAATGAGATAATCTTCATATCCATAATTTTGGATATATTCATCAGCCCATCTCTTTATATGGGTATACCAAACTGATGTATTAGGGGGTGTAGTCTCATATGATACTTTATTGTTGCCGTCAAAGAGACATCCACTGCTAATATGTACTAATTTACTTCTATATACCTCGCATAGATGTAGAAGATTAATTGGACCTAAAGTATTGGTCTCATATGCCATGCGTTTGTTATCTTGACAATATTCTAGATTGGTTTTAGCAGCAGTGTTAATAACAACTTGTGGTCTTAATTCTAAAAAGATACGCTCTAAGCTACCAAAATCTGATATATCACATTCTGAGTGTGGAATTACAACATCCCGCTCTTCACAAATCAAATTAGAAACTTTTCCACTTCCAAAAATTACTCTCATCCTTCCCTTCCCATTAAATAAACATTGATAAAATCATCATCTTGTAAAATCTCTTCAAAAATAAGATTGGATAATCTTTTATTAACTCGTAAAATATTCGGATAACGCAGGTCTAAATCAAAACTGGGATTTAAGCCTTGGCGTGGCCAGATATCAATAGAGTCGTAGACCTCTCGATTGCCAGCGCCATGGTGGTATATCATGCCACCGTAAATGCCAAAGTAAAGAGGGTGAATATTATAAATATTTGTTCTTAACATCGGCGCGTACCGATATCCATTCTGTTGGAGCCATAATTTCAACATGGGGCCGGCCGTTGGGATCTCGGGAGGATTTAAGCTCCACACAAGCTGATTCTCAAGCCAAAACTTAAATTTAGTAACAAAAAAACATGGATGAGGGTAAGGCTTAAATTCGGGCGCCAGGCCCGGTTCCGGGTTCTCGGAGCGTTGGACCGCTGCAACACGAACATTCTCATCACTATCTAAAGCATTGCGGATAGGTCCCACCCACTCATATACCGGAAAGGCATCGCCATCAGTAAAAATCAGAAGGTCATCCTCGTCGATGGTCGGATTAGTCTTAATAATTTCTCCCACCAAATAATTCATCCGATACCAATGTTGATTGTGGACTTCATTTAAATCTACAAAATGAAAATTAGAATATTCTCCATTTTGTTGTGCAGCGAAGTATTTTTCATTATTAGCCTCGCATAAGCCAGCGAAAATCTTGTAATCTTCTTGTGTATAGCGCGCAAAGTATTTATCTTGTAAGTCTATAAAATTATCTGTTTCGTGGTGAATTGTCACAATGTAATTCATGAGTGCCTCTCTAAAAATTCCTCTGGGGAAACCAGATTTAACCACTCTTTTCGGTTTGTCTCGAAATTAGAGTATTTCAGATCAGTTTCTATATCTATATTTAGTGGTTCTTGTTTTCCGAAGCGTACTACGCCGCACCCATAATCAGTATCTACCACGCACATTTCTAAATCCGCACGCTGGGCCCGGCAGCGCACAAATGCCTTCCATACATCTCCTGTCCATCCTCCCACATATGGAGACTGCTGACGCTCTTGAAAGAAGATATTTGGTGGGGAGCAATCATGCATGACAATAGAGCCGTTCTCAGTTATAAACTCAAGGGCTGCATTTAAATCTTTTTCCACATCTTCCCACAAATGAGATCCATCAATAAAAATTATATCAAATTTATCAAATTCTTGTTCAAGAGCGAGTTTAAAGTAGTCCTCGGAGCGCATACGCACGACCACAGTATCGGAAGCCGGAGTACCGTTTCCTCCATCAACTCCCACTTTACTTTCGATATTGATCTTATTAAAAGTGTATCCTGTTCCATATCCAATTTCCAAATAAGACTTGTAGTCATATTGTTTAATCAGATGGTTAATAATGTTGCTTCTTTCCATTTATTTTATTCCTTAAATAATTCAAATTCTCTAAGATCGCGATAGGGCGGATCTTCGGGAATATCGGCCATGTGTTCGGGATAATTTTGCATTAGCATAAGTCCGCGCGTGGCTTGTTCTGGTGTCATATACATATTCCACCCTTCCGTATCAATATTATCTTCGTGATATTTTACTTCGCTTCTACCTTCGTATCGGGCCCGTTGTAGCCATTTTACAGCTTCTAAATTATCCGTTAAGATCATACCACCTTTTCCAATCTTAAGATGTTTCTTAATGTGAAAAGATAAACACATATAGCTTCCTGGGATATACATATTCGATGTCAGTCTTTTAGCTGCATCATAAATAGGATAAGGTGATAATTGATACGCCCCTTCCCAAGAAATAGCTTCGTCAAATTTTAAATTCCCGCCGGCTTGGAGGATAGATTGAGGTACCGATAGATAAGTACGGGATGGAATCGTTACCTCTTTCACTTGAAGATATTTACAACATAAAAATAGAGCATTTGTGCAGTTATTCACCGAGACAGCATACGGAGCCCCCGTATAGTGGGCCATCTCTTCTTCAAACATTTTAACGATTTTATAAGGATTATGTAACATTTATCTTTCCAGTAAGTAATATTTCTTTTTAAAGCCACATTTTTCAAATAATTGGATACTCGCTTCGTTGTCAAGCTTTACTTTTGCATAGGCGGTGGGATGTCGTTGCATTAATTCATTAATCATAAAAGAACCGACACCTTGTCCTTGATAGTTAGGATGAGTTGCAACTCGTATATCATCATCTATAACTCCCACGTAGCCGGCTGGCTGTTCGTCGACAAGGCACACATAATAATTGTTATTATATTGTAGCATATATCTGGCGTGTTGTAGGGTAGAAATCTCTTCTTGATGAATAAATCCTTCCTTTACTCCTTCCATATTTCTTAGGTTTCTGATGAATTCCCAATATTGAGGATCATTTACTACGAGCTTTATCATACTGCTCCTTGTTTTCATAACCTAAATAATCCAAAAATTGTTCCATCGTCATGGTTAATGCAAAGCGAGGGGTATGAGCAAGATCACACCATGAAGCTTTTAAATACACCACCACCGGTTCCATGGTGAGAGTTTGTATAAGCTGATCGTGGTGAATTTTTAAATGATCAGCAAATGTCCAATCCACAGTGCCATCCGGCAACTCTGCGGCCTGTTTAACTTCTTCTTGTTGGCTGTGTCGAAAAGCGGCGAACCATGTCAAGGTGGGATGTGAACGAGGGACTAAGTAATCTTGGCGCTCATTAGGGTAGTCGGGAAATCCGTCCCAAATTACTTCACCGTTTTCAGTCGCGTCATGAAGAAATACCTTTTCAAAGTTGCTAATTTTAGCCTTGAGCCAGTAATGATGAGCGCCCATCAGCAAAAGCATTTTTTGTTGAGCGGATTTGCCTCCATTAATAGCATGATACATCACCATATCGGGAGTAAAAAATCCATATTTTTCCGGCAACTCCTTTACGATAAGCATATTGTTAGTGCGATATTTCTCAATGAAGTCACCTAATTCAAATTGAGGAAATCCGTCTTGCCGTTCCTCCGGAGGTATCGATTCCAAATACTTTACAAAGTTTTCAAAGAATTCTACGACACGATCTGTGCAATTTACTCCCCAAATTCCAGCAATGTAATTTTGCTGCATTGCAAATTCGCAGGAGTCTAAAATCTGTGACAGCTCTTCTATGAACGGATTAACGCAGATCACATCGGCATCAATAAAAAGCAGCTTTTGTCCGCGATATTTCTTAACCATGTCTCGATAAAATTGCTGTCTTTTGAACATCAATTCTTTATATGGTGCAAAGTTAGTGCACCCCGCTAAATCTGGCGACTTTTTACACACCAAGCCGAGAATGTCATCAGCCTGTAAAAACGGATGATGAGCTTTAAGGCTCGGTACCACAATATCATCTAACACCATGCCGTAGTCACCAGTAGCTACTACCACTACCTTTATATCGCGATGAGATTTCATTTATTTAACCTCCGGAGCATAGACAGCACTCCACTGCTCGGCCGAACTATATCCGAGCCATTCTATAATTTGTGCCATATTTATAACTACCACAAATCGAGGAGTGCGAGTCAAATCACACCACGAGGCAGCATAATACACATGGAGAGGTTCCGTAGGTAAGATTTTAAGGAGGTGACTTTGATCCACACAGAGTCCAGCGGCGCCGGTCCAGTCTGTGGCTTCGGGGTTATCTTGTACAGCCGCGCGGAGGGTGGGTATCAAACTTTCAGGAAACGCCGCAAACCAGTTAAGAGTGTTGTGCGCACGGTCAGCAAAAAAAAGTTCTTCTTCTCCATCGCCGGGGCCCCATACTTCATCGCAAAAAACATTATTAAAATTAGCTAATTTAGCAATAGTCCAAAAATAATGCGCGCCGAATAAAGTAAATAATTTAGCTTGAGCAGATCTACCACCATTGATGGCGTGGTATATTACCATGTCAGAGGTAAGAAACCCATATTTTTCCGGAAGCTCTATTACATCTATCAGGTTATTAGTGCGGTACCTTTCAATAAAGTCACCTAATTCAAATTGAGGAAACCCGTCTTGCCGATCTTTTTCATCAACATTTTGGATATGATTAACGAAGTTCTCAAAAAAATCAATGACTCTATCCGTGCATCTTATTCCCCACACGCCCGCAATATAATTTTGTTGCATCGCAAATTCGCAGGTATCCAGTATTTGTGACAGTTCTTGGAGAAAGGGATTGACAATAAGGACATCACAATCCAGAAATAGCAATTTCTTCCCTTTATTTTTTCTAATCATCTCTAAATAAAATTCTTGGCGCTGGACCATCAGGCTCTTATATGCATCGTTATTCGTGTGGCCGGCCAGATCTACACTTGGGGCGGCATATGCCACAACAGATTCTTGATGAAGACCGGGGTGATGCGCATGCAGCCCAGGCACGACTATATCTTTCAAGATTATTCTATAATCCCCTGTAGCATAAATTACCGTGGTTATATCGTACTGTGATTCCATTTATCTATCTGTTTGCCGTAATGATTGTTGTGTTTTAGCCAATAGTGTGTTAAATATCCGCGTGTGTGTTTCCACCCTTCTAAAGACAGGAGTGGATTGAGGCAACTTCCGATATCTAAAAATGTATTATTAGAGTTATCTTTAAAATTTTCATAAATAATAAAATTACTTAATGAGGCCGCTGAACATATAATAACATGATTGGCAATACTATGCAAGTTAATAAATGATTTAAGCTCCTCTACGATGGCATAATCATTAATCATACAGTTTGAGCCGATTCTAAAGGCTTTTTCTATTTTAAATGGTAGCCGGCTAATATCTGCTAATTTATTAACAACATAAATAACTTTTCTTCTTGATAAAAGCGGCACAATCTCTTCTATAAACCTTTTATAATTTGCGTTAATGAGGAGATTGGAAAATGTTAAGGTCTCGTGGTCACCGCCATGTAATTTAATCTGATAATCAAAATTCTCATCTCCAACATGGGCGTCGGTACCGGTGCAAATTCCTTTAAAATAATTGGGTTGAATATGTTTGTAACATTCAAGAAGCTTATCGCGATAAAATCCATCACGTTCGGGCAAGAACTCTTTTTGTTCTTCTTCTGTATATATATTTGGTCCTTTAATATCTCCCGTTACATAATGATTTGGTGCCAATATTACCGTTTTATTCTGCATGATAAAAAGCTCCCCGTCTGAAAATCGGCTGAATGCGAAATTTTCGCCTTCTTCCAACATCCCCAGAATCTTGTCAAACTCTTGATCAAATTGTTTCATGTCCACATGGCCCATGAAATACGATTTTTATCATAATTAAATTCTTTAATTAATATTTCAGTTACTCGATCAGCTGTACGTCCATCGCCATAAGGACATTCTTCGGTAGGGATATGATTTTCTTTTATCATATAGAACAGTTTTTCGATATCTTCTAAGCCACACATAAACGAAAATTCTCCCATTCCTTCAACGCGCTCTGTTTTCTCTCGACATACCAGACACTTCTTTTTAAAAAAAGATGATTCTTCCTGCAAACCTCCACTATCAGTAATTACCATATAGGCCGAGGAGAGCAATTCTAAAAAGTCAGAATAACCTAACGGATCTACTACTTTTACATATTTAAGTAAATCGCGGTGTTTACGTACATTGGGATTAGGATGAATGGGTAAAATAAATTCAAATTCAGGGTTTTCTAATGCCAGCTTATCAAACAGTTCAAACCATTGGGGAATCAATTGATGATTCTCGCGACGGTGCATCGTAATAACAATTTTATTGCTATAGTGAGGTTTAATATCAACTAGATTATCTAAAACCGTATTACCAACAGTAAAAATCTTCCCATCGACTCGCTCATTTTTAAGATAAGCGGTGCATGTTTCTGTCGGTGCTAGATGAATATCAGCTAAGCACGAAATCGCGCGCCTATTAAATTCTTCGGGATAGGGGTGATTTTTGTTAAATGTGCGTAGACCAGCTTCTAAATGGACCACTTTAATTTTCCTATGAAATGCAGCTAAAGCCACTGAAAAGGCAGATGTTGTATCTCCCTGCACAATAACTTGCTGGATATCTTGAAATACGTCCTCGTTATTCATTACCGATGATACAATCGAGTCTAAACGATTGGGCCCGTCATCAATGACCAATCTCCGTGTGTTTTCTTCTATATTGACCAATAAATCTTCATGCTGTCCTGTAAATAAAAGTCGGTATGGAACTTTATTTTTAAACGCTTCAATTAATGGTTTAACTTTAATGTATTCTGGACGCGTTCCGAAACTGATCAAAATCATAATTTTATTCCTTTAACGGTTTTCCAACCTTTCTTTAAGCCTGCTTGCACACACATATCCCTTTCACCGAAAAATTGTGCATGTGAAATATTAGTGTTGGTAGACGTGGCTTTATTATCGATACCAAGCTCGTTCCCTAAAATCGAACCATGTAAGCTCCGGTCATCAGACGGATGGGGAGGACAATAAGTGGGGATATCTCCGTAAATCTTAGCCATAAAAGCAAATTGAATATCTTCTCCGTTATCCCAAGTAGTGGGCTTTTCTTGCCACAAATACTTTAACCATTCACGCTTAAAAAACCAAGCGTGGCCAACCAAATCAACTTCAGTAGTCTCTTTATTGTGCGTTGGCCAACCGCAGCGATCATGGTTCATGTATTGTTTACTCTTTAAAATGATTCCAGCGGAGCCTAAAATGCCCTCATGGGTTTTCATTGTTTGAAGACAATTTTCTAACCAGCGGGTACCCGGAACAGTGTCATCGTCGAAGAGCGCCAGGTATTTTGTATCAGCTAATAAAGCAGCGGCGAATCGGCCATAAAATTTCCAATTATAATCATTATGAATAATCCTATCAATTCCGAGCGTTGTAAAGTCAAAATCTTTGTTGTCTTCATGGGCGTTTACCCATAACCAAATTTGCTTTGGCTTTACCGTCTGATTACGAATAGCTTCTACCTGCATTTTTAAATTATAGGGTCTGCGATAAGCATTCAAAATAACTGTTATGTTAGACGCTTCCGGAAGAGGTTGTGTTTTTTCTTCCAATAGAATAGAGTCTTTAATTGTATTATAAACGCGAGGGCGTTCAGATCTTACAAACTCTATTAATTCTTTACCTTTATATTGACTAAACCATTCTTCAGAGACACATCCATTCAGCTGGGTAGTAAAAACCTTACACCCCAGCATCCGAGCTTCCAACAACACCCTGTTGAAGCTTTCATACACCCGGGGAATAAAAACATGTGACTGGTGGGAAGAAAGTTGCTGGATGAATTCTTCATAATCTTTCGAGCCAATTAGAGTATATTTTAAAGACTTCTCTGTGCAGAACCTTACAGAGCCTTCTGTATTTTTAGTAGGGTTTCTACTCTGCACTACTGACGCATCTGTTTGTTTAGGATTATCTAGATTCTTACTTAATACAGCTAATTGCTCATCGGTCCAAAGGCTCATTCCCAAATTAATAATATTACTAAGGCTTAAATTTTGCCGTATACACCCTGCATGGGCTTTCGATTGTGCAAATATATTCTTCGCGTTCGAATATAACTCTCGATGTATAATGGCGGCCGGTGGGGCAATATAATTTTCAAATTGTGATGGGTCTCGGGTGGTTAGATATTTATGATCATGCTCCAAAAGACTATACGTTCCCGGATGTTCTACAAACTCTTTCATCACCTCTTCTTTCATCATACAAAAGTTGGAGATAACGAAAAAATTTCCACATTCTCGATACAACTTTACATGATTAGCGGTTAGTTCAGAATTCTTGAACTTAACCACCTCGATTCCATCCGATTGAAACATTTCGATAAGAATATTATCGTATATTTCCGCACCACCAATAATTTCGTCAACGAAAAAATCTGATATAAAAACGAGCTTATTCATTATTCAAATTCTATCACCGCTTCATCGTAAGACTCAGATGGATCTATGCCTATCGCATCACATACAGATGCAACCATCGTCTTATATTGTTTTTCTTCGGAAAATACTCGATGAAGTCTTTCTGCATTTCTTTTAGCAGTAGTGGTTCCTGGATTCTCTGGACCTGACGTCAGTTCAGTATAACATCGACGCATCTGTTCCTTAGCTGATTTTTCACGAGGGTAGGCCCACATAGATTCCTTAATTATTACACCCTCCCATACAACTTGTTCTGGTATGGGCTGGATATCATAGTCAACGCTATAAAAATTAGTTGTACCTGTACGACGATCGACTAGAAAGTCTAGTTGCCCTGACCATCCAGTCGCCACCACAGGAACCCCGCTATAGGCTGCTTCGTAGACTGGCAAGCCAAATCCTTCTCCGTGTGCGAGGGTAAGGAACGCATCGATCTTCTCATTGTCAATCAAAGAATGTACTTCGTTATCCGTAAGATCGCCATGCATCAAATAAACCTTACACTTTCTATCGGGCCACGCGCGGAGAATCATCTTCAATTGATGAAAGAGATTTTCACGATCCATAGTAGAATTTTTAGCAATATTGAGTTTAGCTACAAGTCCCACCTCTTCATCATGAAATTCTTCTATAAACCAGCGCAAGGTATTGGGAATATTTTTTCGAGGACTCATCTGAGCCATTAATAGAAAATTAAAATCGTAATCTAAATCTAAGTTAATCGGCTCAGGATCCTCGAAATGTTTTACAGGATAATTCACCACGTCTACGGGGGTAGTCAGTTCCAACAGTACCGGTTCATTAGTAGTTGAGTTGGTTCCCTGATAAGTGGTATTCACATATGTATTTTTGGCGTGGTGAGAAACTACAATGATTTTATCCATCTCATTCCCCTTTTGAATCCAATTATGGTGCACTCTAGTCGTTTCCATTCCAGCTGTAAATCCTATATTTACAGGAGCTTTTCGTTCCCATTCATTAGGAATAGTCACTTGATATGTCACATCAAAGGTTCCGCCCTGTTGAATACGAGCAATAGTTTTCTCAATAGTCTCATCGATCCAACGCCGTTCAGCATCGTCCTCAGAAATCCACGAAGTTTGTCCCCATTGAATAGGTTGAATATAAATATCAAAGATATCTCTTCGCGACGCAAGGGCTCGGAGCGCGAATCTAGACTGTTCTCCATAACCAGAACGCGTTAAAAGGGGGCCCCGGAATAGTATTTTCTTTTTCACGCGACCTCCAAGAGATGCCATCGGTGGTACCCCGTGCGCGACTCCCACGAGCCGTGTTTTTCTATTATCTCATCCATTACATTCACCCATTTTTTCTCAAAATTCTTAAAATTATAATTTTCTCTAACATGATTTATTCCTTGAATGCTCATTTTCTTATATTTAGAAGTGCTTAAATTTAAAGCTTGCGTAAGAACCTTATTAAAATCATCTTGCGAAATTCTATCTTCATAAATGTAGGGCACTGTTAACGAACCAATAACGGCTTTTGATGAGGGTTGGATTCCCCATCCAAACCAATTTTCTCCGTCGGTTACCTGTTCTTGTAAGCCGCCAGTCATATTCACAATAATGGGGGTTCCACAGGCTATACTTTCTAGAGTAGCTAAACCAAAGCCTTCTGCGTCTGATACATTAATAGTATAATCAGCTGCGTTGTACATAGTCGCTAGATGTTCGGCATCGATTTTATTAGTAGATAACATTACTTGCCCTTCATTGACTCCTAGATGGTTAATGATATGGGGTAAGTCTTGACCATGGGGATCGCGCGGATCCGTATGCATCAGCAACGTGGCCTTGTCGTGGCCCACTTGATCTAAAAATTGAGCAAACCACCATATAAGGGTACCAGATTGTTTTCGGCGAGCATTTCTATTATTCCAAAAGAATATCTTTTTATCTGGATCTTGATATTTTCCAGAACTAATGATATTATGACGAAGTTGTTTAACGTTTTCTAACTTTTCCTTCGATTTAAATTTATGAAACCATTCATCATTTACTGCATGGGGGACATACCGAGATGAAACTTCTGGGGCTACATCTTCAAGAATAGCTTGTGTAACTTTTGATATACAGGCTATTTCATCAGTTGAACGGTAAAAAACTCCATTAAATGATGGAGAAGGGAAGTTGTCCCAAACATGATAATATACCATAGGTATGTTATGGCGAATCTCATTCTCAATTTCCCATAACCATCCATAGAACCGTGGATCGGTCATAAACCACAATACATCGGGTCTCTCTTTTTGCAGAATAGATCTGACGACTTCAGCATTTCCGTAACCATCTACTGGGTATATTACCCAGTTATCTTCATACGGTTCTACCTTCTTAGGTGTATAATCTTGATGTTTCATGGCGCCCCCTAAGCTTACTACTTCATAGCGCCCAGTCTTTAGGAGTGCCTCAATAACATATTTTGTTTGTGTGCCGACTCCCGAAGGTGATAAGGGATGATCGGAGATAGTTAAGATTTTCTTTTTTTTCATTTATTCCTCATGGACAATGTTCAGTCCTATAAAATTTGCATCCATACCCGGAGGTGCAGGATAATTTATTCTTAATATAACGCTTCTTTTTAATATTGTAAAGGGCCATATTTAAAGTTTTTAATGCATTCTTAGTTTTTCTTTCACCACTGGTTACTCTAAAAAACTCAACTCGATTGGACTTAGCAGTTCTTTTAAGCAATGCAAAATGGGTTTCAATCTGGTCAGGATTTGTGTCGGTGGCTTGGGCGAAAAAATGTTTATACAACGTTAGTTGATAAGTTACCATTTTGTCGCTTCTCTTCTTTCTATCCCAACCCCATGAACAAGTCTTCCAATCAAAAATATGAACCTTGCCATCAGGAGTGGCGACTACAGCATCGATAAAGCCTTTAAATTTATAATCCTCTTCTCCCTCAATTGGTTCCATAAGTGGCATCTCTACGGCTAAAACTTCAAAATCATAACCAAAATACTCAATCAGTGCTTCTTCGATTTCGGGGAGGAGCTTCTTACCTTGTCCCACCATGTCAGAAACGAGTCTATCATCCACATCCACATCGTCGTCCAATGCAGCAATGCAATCAGAAAAACTACTAACAAAAAATTCTTCATCATCAATTTCCTCTTTTAATAGTTTTTTCTCGCAAACAGAATGAATCGCAGTTCCAAAAGCGGTGTAAGCGTTTCCCTTGAACCCGTCAATCTTGTCGACGCGGGTTAGTTTATGGTAGAACGCGCAGTGAACCCAATCTTTAAGTTCAGAATATGAAATATGTGGCAAAATACCCTCCAGTAATTTATATTATAATCACTAATTTACTGGTTGTCAAGTTTTTTTAGATCATGGATGAGTAATAATTTTTTATAAAGTTGAGGACTAACTTTCTTAAGGTATGAATGATCTGGGTGTAAATAAAAATCCGTAAACCCAGTAGCGAAGTATTCGCGGAGGCTTGTGGCACTATAGGGACTCACATATAGTCCTTGACAAACACCTTGAAGTTTGTCATAGCCGATATCATTTAAAAGAATACTATCAAATTTCTCACTATATTCTACATTCATAAAATATTTCTTAGGAATTTTATATCCCATCGATTCAAGTATATTATAGAGGTATTCCCGCTTTTCTAAAAATTCATCTTTGACTTTATGATCCCCATAAATATCATATCCATATACAGACTCAATTGAATGAGAAGTCTCGTGGACCAAATCATCATATAAGTCTAATTCATTATCTTGAACGTTAGAGATATGTAAGATACCATCTTTATAAAAGGCATTAATACCTCTCTCCTCAAATTCGTCAAACCATCCCACTATAATCATTTCTAATTCAGTTAGTAAATGTTCGGGAAGTGTTTTTTCTAATTTAGCAACAACTCTTTCTAAATCGATTTCATCATTTATAAGAGCGTCTTTAATATAAACATGGGTGCCCCGAGATGTATAAAAATCAGTCGCTTCCGACATTAACCGCTTCTGTTTTTGTTGTAAGTAGCGTAGCATCATCTAATCCTTGCTTATATCCTCTCAAAAAATTCTCTTCGGCCATGGCGAACACAAACTCAGGAAATTCTGTTGCCAGAACTTCTGTAATCATATGAACCGTAACCTCTTCATTATCTAGTTTAGCTCCGACATATTCTACCAAATATGTTTTAAGCTCCGAGTTGGGATCAACTGGCATAGCAAGCAGCGGGCTCGTATGAAGTTCATGTTCAGTCAGTGGATTTTCTATTTTAGACATTTTTAACCTTCCTTTTATTAATGTATTATATATTAAAATAATTGTTCGTTTATTATAAAACTTTAGAGGCGAGTGTAGCTACTTCTGAGCGCTCACCCTTCTTAAATGTAACATGCCCAGCAAGAGCATATTCTTTAAATTTTTCAACGGCATGCGCAAGACCATTAGAGGTTTCATTCACATAGATATTGTCAATTTGCTCAACATCGCCTGTCAGCACAATTTTGGTTCCTTCACCAATGCGTGTGATAATTGTTTTTACTTCATGCATAGTCAAATTTTGTGCCTCATCAATAACAATGAATGCATTTGCAATGGAGCGGCCGCGAATATAAGTTAAAGCTTCGATCTCAATCTTACCTTTTTCCATATACATTTCTAACGAAGTTCGATCACCCATTAAAAATTTAAGATTGTCTTGGATAGGCATTAGCCATGGCAACATTTTCTCCTCTAAAGTTCCTGGCAAAAATCCAATATCTTTGCCAAGGGGCTGGACCGGTCTAGAAACTATCAATCGTGAATAGAGATTTTTATCGCTTTGCACTCCAATAGTTTGTTGTAAGCCTGCGGCTATAGCGCAAAGTGTTTTTCCAGAGCCCGCACGTCCTACCAGAGTTACAATCTTTACTTTAGGATCTAAAAGCAAGTCGATTGCAAACGATTGCTCCTTGTTCCTTGCATTAATTTTCCAATCCGGAATCTTACTATGGATAACTTTTTTCAAAGGCAAGTGGGAGGCTTCAAAGCGCGCTAAGGCAGTTTTTTTAGGATTGGCATTGCTCACCATCATCACGTATTGATTCGGGTACCACAAAACCTCCTCATCTTCATCATCTATACGCACTTCTTCATCATCATAAAACCGATCGACAACTGCATCATCTACAAGGTATTCTACAAAGCCAGCGTAAAGTTCTTCAAAAGTGGGGACTGCCTTTTCAGTAATGTAATCTTCGGCCGATAACCCAATAGAATCACAGATCACGCGCATATTGATATCACGTGAAATAACAATTGTTTTACGACCATTGCTTTGTTCGCGACACGCGGTCGCTGTAGCTATAATAACATGATCAGGGATTCTTAAATCCAAATCAGCAGGGAATACTGAATCCTTCAACGCCTTATACGAGAGAACTTTGACGATTCCTTTCCCTTTCTCAATACGAATGCCTTTTTCTAAAGAACCTTTCTGACGTAATTCGTCTAAAGTTCTGATTATACGACGAGCATTAACACCCACCATATCTTGTCGTTTTTTGTGCTTGTCAATTTCTTCTAGCACTTTTAGCGGGATAAAGATATCGTGATTATCAAATTTGTAAATAGCGTCTGCATCAGTCAGGTAGACACTAGTATCGAGCACGTAGTTCTTTTTAGCCATGGGTCTTTAGGTTTACTTTAATTAGTTTCTTTTGAGGGTTTATAACTCTTCAAGGGGCAAATATCCTAACTTTTGAAAAAAGTCCCAATTTACATTCTCTGTAATAGTTTGAATGATATTAGGTGGTAAATTTCTCAAATAGTGTTGTTTTAAATAATAGTCCTTATACGAATGATCCGGATTATACTTTTTAGTTTTAAGGGGAGAGGGATCCACCCCATTATTAAAATCCACCCACTGATTCGAATCCGGTTCTCTTTTCAAAAGATTATCGAATTGAGAATAGAACTTATCTAAAAAATTAACGGGATCATTAATTGTATCCTCATATCTAACTAGGTAGGTTTCTCGTTTATAGGGAATATCACTCAACCATACTTGATAACGAACATTATATGATTCAATTGAGTCGATAACTTCTTTTTCACAATCAGCTAAATTTGATTTTTTGTCGAAATCAAAATAAATATAATGCTGTTGCGCTTCTGGTTTCTCAGAGCTGGTAATTGACCATCGCCACATGCTATCAATCCATGCATATGGATTTTTAATGTGAACTAAATGGCGGATTTGTTCTTCATTTACTGCTTTTTTTAGAGCAGCAAATAAATCCTCTCGGCCGGCGCAACATCGCTTCAAAATAGAATGTCGAATAATAGATTCATCAGGCCAATGAGGTAATACCTGTTTTTTATATTCGTAAGGTGAGTTGGGGAAACCATGCTTCCATGCTAATGTATGATCGAGGATCGCTATATTAGTAAAATTCTCTTCTAGAAGCAGCTGAATATAGTTAGTACCAGTCCTGCGGGCACCATATTGTTGAAAAAAATACATTTATTCCTCTTCAGGGAGAAGTATCTCCTCTATAGCATAATTCATATTTTCTCCAATGTTAAATACACCTGTTCCTGGGGGAATAATAAAAGTTTTTAGAAACCACAAATAAACTAAGGCCGCACATAACATCGACAACAAAGCTTGTAGTGTCCAATCACCCACGTCCATATAATAGATAGGTAAAGAACCGGTTTTTTAGCGTCCTAGGAAAACCGGCAAACCCCCGCCTACGTGACGTTCGGCGGCCACGTACCGTTATTAGTCCGACGATACAGCGGAATTTTGTGTACAAAGAGGGCAACCCTCGTCAGTGGGTTCTTCTACACACGGATCATCCGGGCATTCAAGTTCGGAGAAGTCAGTTGGACTCTCGTCTTGGGGATTATCATCTTCATCCGGAGAGATATATACAGCATTAGTGGAAGCAGGTAGTGTACTCGGTGTTGGAGTAACCTCTACATTATCCGTTGTTGCACACCCTACTAGAATAGCTAAAATAATACATGTCTTATTCATTTTTTTGTCCTTTATTATAATCTTGCCAATCAAGCCAAAAACCAAATCCAACCATAATATGCATTATAGCTGAACTTGATAATTCTATTATATCATGGTAATCGTTAAGATGCAAGTGGACATGTCCAATTATCCAAAAAGGAATAGCAAACTGTTGACTATACCATATTAAAGTAAACTTGCTAAAATTTTTCCAATTAGCCATCGACTCGATTAGTAAGATATTTAACATCAGAGGCGACGTCCGACTTGAACTTATTAAGTTCGCCACGTACGCTTGAGAGTTGATCTACTAATTCTGTTACGCGCTTTTTAAGCTTGTTTACAGATTTTGTAAGTTGTATGATTTGTTCATCTTGTTTTGTAGGCATTATTTCTCCTTTAATAACCTTTTGTAGTATAACCTAGTATTTGCTAAATGTCAAACATTATTTTCTTTTTCAACCCAAACAATAATATACGTATCATTTCCTGTGTTGAGAGCAAATAGAGTTTCACTGATTTCATTTAGCGGTATTAAATTGTTTTTTAAAATCTTTATGGCTTTTTTGGTGCCGCCGGACACCAAATTTAATTCGTCGGCCTCACAAGCTTGTTTTACTAAAACCTTGTTAGCGCTCGGATAAAAGAAGTTTTTATGACCTCTTTCCGATATATAACATATTGTATTTCTATCTATTATCATATTTTTTCCCACAAGTAATTGTTCCATAAATTTGAAATTTGATTTTTTTTAATGCTTCTTAAAACACTTTCTCGGGGCCGGCGCGGAGGTTTAAGAAGGCACATCCCGGATTCCGATGGCAAACGACAACCTTTCTTTTGATTACATTTTTTACATGCGACTACTAAATTTTCCCATGTATTTCCACCCCCCCTACTTTTAGGTATCACATGATCAAGGGTTAACTGATTAGTGGGAAGACATCGTGTACAATATTGGCACCGGTGCCCATCTCTCCATAAAAGATTTTGCCGTGTGGGTTGAATTCCGTGACGTCTAAATTTAATTATTTTTTTGAGGACAATTACGGCCGGCAGTTGAAAAACCTGTGTAGCTGAACGTATTTTTCTGGTGTAAGTTTCTACAGCAGTAGCTTTTCCTATAAAACACATCACCAATGCTTCCACCGCGTCAATAATCTCAATGGGTCGAAATGATGCGTCGAGTTTTAACGCTTTCATATTAAAATTTTCTGACATTCCATAATAGATAGCCACTTACGAATACAAATTATTATTTCTCGGATACTTTTGCGCTAGCGCGAACAGGCGGTGTTTCTGGCGCTGGTGAAAAATCTCGCACTTTTTCTACTAAATCAGAAGAACTTGCCAGTTTTTTATCTCCTCCAACGCCCCATAATAATTCTACTCCCAATTGTTCACATAACGATTGCTCCGGAGTATTAGATCTTCCTCGATCGCCACCGTTTGCAAAAAAATTAGGCTTATGGCGCTTAATAGCCTCGCATACCGTGTCATCATTATCATTAACCGAATCCACAAGCACAACCCCCTTGATTGCATTCAATATTTCGCAGCGCTGCTGAAAACTCATAAATACAAAACCTTTTTTACGAAACAGCCATTCATCAGAATTGGCTATAACTATTACATCTCCATGGTCTGCAGCGGCCCTAATAAGGCGAATATGTCCGGCGTGTACCGGATCAAAGCCACCTGAAACCATCACAGTTCTTTGTGGCCGCGGAACATAAGGCAATCCATGACTTCTTCCATCACTCATTTTTCTTTTCCTTTGTTTTTCTTAACTGCGGGGGGATAGTAACTTATTACTTTAAAACGATCGCCGCCAGGCCCGCATCGGCGGATCTTAATTAAAAGCTTTCCATCAGTATTGGCTGATAGGAGTGCATAACGCATGCTATCCGCCTCGGTAAAAGTTGGATAAATTCCTTCCTTTTTCCATGATTTATTGTTTGTTTTATTATTTGGATCCATTTCCTTTCCTTTTTCCATTATAATTCAGGCATTATATAATAATCTATAATTTCTACAGTCTCTTCGGGTCCACCAGTTTCAAAGGCACGACCAGAAGGTTTAAGTGCAGAAAATATTTCAAAATCATTTCCATCTAGTGAACATCGATCACCTACAAACCAGAAAATCCACTCGTTTTTATCAAAATGATTAAATACATAAGTTTTATCCCATCCAGTAGGAAATATATCAAAGGAAGTATTACCTCCTAACTTAATTGTAACATTGATATCATGAATCAGTGCATATTTTTTTAATTTTTTTATATATTGTTGTCGAATACCATATAACGAATCTAAAGATTTGAATGTGTTTCGTTCTGCTTGAACTGCACTGCGTCCGATAGGACACCAATTAACCATAGAATCGCGGTTCTGTATAAAATTCCCTGTTAAGGGGAGATCTTTAATTTCCTGTACTAACTCACCCTGTAAAACACATAAATATTGCATTAATTTATTAAACTTTTGAGAAGTTATTTCTTCCTCCATAAAGGCGGTCGAAAGAGTGTTAAAAAATACCTCTTCGTCGCCATGAGGAATAATGTATTGTGTACCGTTACACGGCAATATATGGCAATTTTGTCGAATAAGTGGATCCGCTAAAGCGGGCCATAATTGTTGTTTGATATACTCCAGATTTGAGCCAGTGACAAACCCAATCTCCACATATCGAGCTAATTCTCGTAACGCAATTAATACATTCTTAGTTAGGGATTGTCTTGCTTCAGTTAGCGTTCCATCAATATCAAATAGAACGAGATTATTAGGGTTCATCTATCTTTTGCTCTCAAATAGCAAGAATATAATTTAATATGTAATTCTTGGGCACGTAATTTTTCTTTATGCCTATACTCTCTATATTTAACACTAAAATAACCTAATGTCAAGGTATTTATTAAAATATATGTTAGAAGTCCCATAACGCATCTCCCAAGTTATGCGCCCGTGTCGCCAGTATCCTCTGGTTCTGGAAAATAACGATAGCCAATTTCTACTAAGTCGTTGCCGCCCGGAATAACTGTAAAATATACCGTATTGTCTGTAGAAGAATAATACCAATCATAATTTAAAGACCCCTCAATAAACACCCGAATTGAATCTTCGACTGGTTCATGGGTTAGGGGGAGGGATTCGTACGGCTCGATGCGAGTGGATGCATCGGTTACGCCCGGGGACCAGTCATTCGAGCAGATATCTACTGTTGTACCATTTAAATCATCAGTTGCTTCCATATATCGATATCCAATGTTAATCACACTTGGAGTTCGCTCACATACAGAATCTGCTTGTTCTACATTTATAATACTGGCCACATAGGCTGATCCATTTCTTTGGCTGCCATACCAAGAAGTAAACTGACTTACTAATGGAAAATGATCATCACTTTGTTCTTCTTCGTCAGATACAAATACAACTAATAGGGCCGCATCAGGTCTTAGCCATGTTTGCGCATAACTATTATTTACAAGATATTCATAGGCAGCATCAAACCCTTCCTCTCGATGGCCGCGGCCCATTGCCGCGTACATATCAAGCGCATCTTGAATGTCATCGCCAGGAACAAGAGGAAATTGCGCTTCAATTGAAGCAGAACCCGGGTCGTTACTTAGCATTGCGAGGCGCCATCCGGAAGATGGGAGCGCTAATATCATAGCTTCAATGCCCGCTAGCAACTCTTCATCATAAATGTTCATTGAGCCGGAGGTATCAATAACCCATATAATATCCACCCCGTCGACGCTCTGCGGCTGTGTGAAGGAATCAATCCAGATTTCTCCTGGATCCGTGGGGACCTCTTCATAAACATAAACTGGGACTTCTATTTCTTCATATACAACTTGTCCCGTACCACTAGTGATGATTCCATAATCTGGTGAGCAGCCGGTTAAAACGGCTACTGCACACGCAAGTAGTAGTTTTAAATATTTTTTTGCCATCCCTATTAGTACGTAGTGTACTAATCGGATTCAGTCTTTTTTTGCTGCATTATAATACTATGAAGGCGTCCGGGAGAAAGATCAGTTTGATCATAAATCTTGATCACTTTCCAGTCAATAACCCCAGAAATTCTAAGAGCATAGGCGATCCACTCGCTACAATACCACTTGTTTTTACGCTTAATATTAAAAGGAAGAAACTGTGATAAGATCATACCGATCCAATCATATTTACACTGTTTTGTTTCTTCAAAAAAATCTAAAATAATCTCTTTTTGATTCTCATTAATTTCTAAAGATACGAAATCCCACTTATCTAAGTCAAAATCAGTTTTGGTTCTGGTGGCCACCTCTCCGGTCAAGAAAGGACTAATACTAATCCACGTGTAATTGTCAGGCATTACTAATTCGGCATGGCTATACGGACTTTGTGTCCACCAGCGTACAATACGATTTTGCCAAGTTCCCTTAGCTTTAAAAAAAGCCACTTTAACCTTCATAAATAAAAACTCCTCATTAATAACTATAACATGTTTATTAATGAGGAGAAATATAAAATTTATTTATTTTTTAACTGGCGATCTCAACAACCTCAACTTCAAAAGTAAGATCTTCACCAGCAAGAGGATGATTCATATCCAAAGTCACTTCATCATCAGTAAATGATTCAATTTTAGCGAAAACCGGAGAACCTACAGGTGAGGTACCTTGAACCTCCCCACCAACTTCAAAGAGATAGTCAGGCGGAAATTGTGTTTTAGGAACGGTATTGCGCGCTTCAGGATTAGGGAGACCATAAGCCTCTTGCGAAGAGAGAGTAAACGATTTTGTTTCCCCTTCTTTCATTCCTACGATTTGAGTTTCAAATGCAGGAAGTAACCGATTTTCTCCTGTTGTAAAGGTAATAGGAGTACCCCGCATGCGGGAACTATCAAACTCAGTACCATCAGTTAGGGTACCGGTATAGTGGATTTTTACGTTGTTTCCAACTGTTACTGTCTTCATTTATTTTTTCCTTTGTTGTTATTATGTCGACTGGTGACGGCAATTTCTACTTCTTCTGTTGGTAAACCCATTTCTTCTTTAAGAGTCCAAAGGGTCTTTTCAATTTCATCTGTTACTTCGCAATCTAGATCTTCTTCAATCTCATACGTCTTTCCGTTAGAATAGTATATGCGATTTTTAATGTTTTGTATAAATTTATTCATGTATTTAATTAATCTCCACTGTTCTTATTGCTCTATAAATATAACCATTTTTTATTAAATGTCAATGTTTTTTTAAATAATTGTGATCGGCTTAAAGAATTTCTTCACTATCAAATCCTATTCTAAGGGAATGTTTTGAATGATATATTCCATTTCCCCAGTCGAGGGGTCGATGCGCACTTCTATAGTGGGAGAGGTAGGAGGAATCACTGGAAACGCGGTGCACCGCACTATAGTCATATCTTCTGTTTTCCGAACGTAAATATTATCTCCCACTGAAGCCTCACACGGCACTAGAATGCTGGGCATTACAATATTATAAGACACGCTGTTTTCACCTTCGAATACAATATGTACAACATCATTTTCAATTTTGTTTATGGTACCGGGGGTGGCTAGTGCTGTTGATAAAAATAATAAATTAAGCATTTTCTAAATGGTGGAGACGGCGGGAGTCGAACCCGCGTCCACAATAAGTCTAATTGTAGTCATTCACAAGTTTAGTTGATTTTTACCGGTTTGAGGGCCGGCCTCCACTATCTGAAAATCAACAAAAGCGGGGTGATTAATCGACTGGCAAGCTAAACCCTCACCTCTTCCAATCGATGGGTTTTTATTTTTACAACTTCATTGTTGTTTTTGCTCAAATTGGATAGAAGGCTTTGAGCGGCCTCCCGATTAAGCTGCTAACGCAGCTGCTTCGAAATGGTTGTTGTTATTTGCAACTATTGTTTTTGAACTGTTAAGGTCGTATCTAACCTACTTGCACTATTCCTCTTTCTTACCCTGTCGAATCCTTTTCGTCCCCTTATATTTCTTTACTATAGCACCCATGGGAGTGCCGTCTTCGGCATCAAGCCATATAACTGTCTCTTTCTTACTTTCTTCTTTTACAATTTTTGAATGTTTAATTTCTTTTTTAGCTTTCTTTAAGGCGGCTGCTTCAGTACTGTGAGTACTTATTAAGTCTCCTTGAATAAAGCGTCCATTCCATTTATATACTTTCCAGCTCATTTTCTTTCTCTTTAAAATAACTATTAACCTTATATCGGCTCAGAGCTTTTTTAAAATCATTATAGGTTAATCCTAAAAATCTTGCTGCGTCTTTTTTAGATTGAGTGTGCGAGATAGCAAATTTGAGTAAAGCCTCTTTGAATATATTTTGGCTTTTTTGCCAGAGATTAAAACCATATAATCGATTTTTCATATGGCTAGCTGACAATTCTAATTTAACTGCAATAAGATCTTCAAGACTAAGGTTAGATATTAAGATCAAAGTACTATCATTTAATTTGTTTTGATCTTTTAATTTAGTTATGATACTATCATTGATAGTTGTTGAAAGTTTTTGTTTGTTTGCCATCACATAACCACCACATATATAATATAATAAAAAATCAGAAGCTTGTCAAGTACTTTTTTTTTATTTTTTATAATTCGAATTCAATTTCTTCTTCATCTTCACTTCCGGCCGCGGCCTCGCCGGCGTTTTGTGCAGTGTCATAGGCTTGATTCGAAGGTTCTGTTGCTGTTGAATCTAATTCACCTTCAAATTTATCAAAATACAATTTAAGGTTAGCAATTAAATAGTCATAGAACAACTCCTGATCTTCAGGATCGGACAAAAGTTCATAAGAATCGATGACTGCGGTTTCAATTTTTTTGAATGACTGATAGGCCATATTGCGACCAGTTTCATCACCTTCTACTCCAGTGCCAAATTCATCTCGTTCATCAGGGCTTTCTTCTTCTTCTTCAGCTTTTTTTTCGGCATCGGTGCGAATGTCGATAAATTTTTCATCATCTCCGCCTACTGTGATGTCAATTTCTTCGTCAAGATCTTTTATGTCATCTTCAGCATCATTATTTAAGATGGCCGGTGTTAGCGTATTAACTACAGCATTAATAATATGCGCTCGGAAAGAAGCTCGTTGATCTTTATTTGTGGTTAAAGACTTGTAATCTGTTTCTAAAACTGGTACAATCTTCTTAAGAAGTTCTTCCAATACATTAATTCCGGTAGACTTATTTGGAGTAGGATCAATGTCGGGAGTACCGCGCTCGTTGATTATTTGTTCGTGTTCAAATATGGCTAAGTCTTGAATCAAATCGCGTAATTGGTCTTCTTCAACTAATTTTTTGTTTTTAACAATTTGAATTAGATTTTGTATATTTTCTCTTAAGGTTTGTTCATCTTGGTTCATCTTAATATGCCTCTTTCCATAATTAGTCTCATAACTTCATCTATAGTATTATTTTCTGCAAGCCCTAAAGTTCTCGTTATAAGTTTACTTCTTTCTTTTTCTTTTTTATTATCTTTTTTGATTTCTCGGCCATTAACCCATGGGCTACCATCCGAGCCTACTGCTGGACCTTCGTTAGAACCACCAGCAGCTGTGCTTGTTTCGTTCACTTGTGTACCTACACCTAATATTGAAAGCAAATCAGATACATTTTCTTCGCCAATAAATTCTTCTAATTCTTCAAGCGCGCTAGCGTCATTTTCGGCCGCCCCAATTAAACGTCGCATGTCTGTAGCGCTAAAAGGTTCTCCATTAGGACGGGTTGCCGGCAAAACTGCAGATTGCTGGGGATTTATGAGATTTACTCCATCTTTGATATATTTTTGAGCACCTTCCCAACGTTTCCAGTCGCACCCTTTCTGACTACAACCCAAAATAACATTCGTGCCGGCTTCAAGAGGTCCATCACGACCCACATATTCATAGGCTGCTGATAATGGAGATGCATGATCGGAAATCTGAATGTCTACATTTGACATACCATCAGTTAACAGTTCCCAAATCTTAAGTGAATCATCCGCGGTAATTTCGCGGCCATTTGGTAATTTCCGCCCGCCACGTGTTGGGCGCGAGATCAATACGATCACCTCATCTGCTATATCTGCATATTCTCGCACCATTGCTAAATGTCCATTATGCGGCGGCTTAAATGCGCCAGGAACCAGAGCTATTGTTTTGGGAAAATCGACATCTACAACAGGATCCTCATCTTCGTCTTCTACTTCTTCAACCAAATTGTGTGCGTAAGTAATAATGGCATTATAAATGGTCGCCATGGCGTTTTCTTGGCTCACAATTTCTATAATGGGTACACCCGCCAGAATATCTTTATAAACCAGCTGAGGAGGCTTCTGGTACGCATGGCCGGCATCTTTAATCTCTTCGAGCCATTCCGATAGAGTTTTTGTGATTTGTTTGTCGGGAGATACTTGGATAGTAAAATCATTTGACTTTTTCACTGTATGCTCTTGTACAAACTTAGAAGATTTATCTATCGCAAAATTTGCACGACTGAATTCCAGTCGATCGACAAACTTAACTCCATTTCCCACATGATCTACCGCCACATAGCCTTCCGGATTGGTAGCTACCAAATCCCCTGAACCATCGTCGACGAAATGTTTCGTGTTATAAACAGCGTTGTTATATTTTTCAATAAAAATGTTCTTCGCTTCAAATAAAAGCCGAGATACTCGGAAAAGATTAAGAATATCTTCCTTTTTGCTTTCAAATAATTGTAAGGTTTGTGCTTGCTGTCCACGCTTTCGCTCTTGACCCCTACTAGTTTTTAATTTATTAATGGCTGTATCACTGCGTTCTGTATACCAGTTAACAAATCCTTCAAAAGAGTTTTCAGGACTTTCTATGAATTGTCCCGCTTTAATTTCGCTATTAATATAAATATTGAGCATTGCCATCGGCAAATCATCATAATTTATCTTTTCGTTTACTGTATCGGCCGTTTCAACTAAACTAATAATTCGCTGTTCTTCGTCTTCAGTCAGAGTTACTGTGCCCGTGTCATCGGTAAAGAATGCATCGTCAAACCAGATGCCTGGTACTCTATTCAGATTACTTACATCCGCACCAAAACTGGCGCCACTCTCTAAACTGTCATAAGTCGTATGGAAAACAATGCCAAATTTCGATTGTCCGATTTCTTGACCAAGCTTGGAATTTACAGGAACCGCGTATACGATGGTATTTGGCTTAAACCGATAGTGTGGCTCTCCACCAATATTAACCACATCTAACATTCCATCATCAAACATAAAATCACCTTGTAGAATATTAGTAATTCCAAGTTGAGGTAAATATTTTAATGCTTTTGTTAATTTATCAACGAGGCCAGGGGCATGCCCATGGTTTTTTATTATATCTTCTTCGGTGTAATTTATTTTTGGAACTTTATTAAAAATAGATTTAGTACCAACAAAAAATTTACCATTTTCAGGATTAATCCCGGCAAATATAGCTGGTGCGCCATCCCATTTGACTGATGTCTGTAT
>Ga0080013_1001383_pt1 | contig 32470 bp, 30 predicted proteins | sample ETNvirenome_6_85_FD_69236 | JGI IMG/M metagenome (GOLD analysis project Ga0080013, IMG submission 69236) | Marine viral communities from the Pacific Ocean - ETNP_6_85 (SPADES assembly) (version 2) | ecosystem: Environmental > Aquatic > Marine > Oceanic | place: Pacific Ocean | collected 2013-06-19
AAAAAACCGGAATGGTTCCGGATCACCTATAAATATTGGTATATACATATATCATTTCATTTCTTCGAACTTATTTTTCAACATTTTTCGCAAAAATTCATTGTGATTATTCATATCAGTTCTAGTCTCTTTTCCTTCCAGGGAATCTTCTTGATATATCTCAATTGTTCCGTTTGAAGCATTCATTTTGCTTGGAAAAGTAATTCCATCAGGTCCAAATCTATTTTTAATAACATGCCATCTACCTGTTCCTGCTAATTTGTCTTCAATTTTTCTACTTAATGAAATTACAAAATCAGCAGTCATTATTTTTGAATAATCTTCGGAGATTTTTTCAGCACCTATAACATCATCTGTTAAACTAGATCTATTAGCTTGAGATGCAGTCCATATCGGTAAATTTTGTTCTCCTGCTAAGCCTCTTAAGTCTTCATATATATTTCCAAGTTCAATTCTTCTTTCTCGGCCCTTCCCACTTAATAAATCAGCATAATCAACTATAACTAAATCTGGTACTATCCCTTGCATTCTACATTTTTCAATATGTCCAGATAAAGTTGGTACCGAAGCAGTTTTTGTTGAATACTGTTTTACTATTAATTGTCCTTTTAATTTAGAAACCACTTTTTTAATATCTTCCAAGTGATATCTTAAGTCCTGAACCCCTATTCCACTAAAAATACTATCATATCTTAATCCCACATATGATTCGTTTAATTCTAAAGTATAGTGGATTACTTTCAAGCCTCTTCTAATAGCTTCAGCTCCAACATTAATTAATGCCCAAGATTTACCAATACCAGCTGGTGCGACAAATACTCCTAATTCTCCCTTACCTAATCCACCATCTGCTAAATCATTAATAACTTCCCAGTTTGTAGGAACTACATTTCTAACTGATTTTTCATATCGAGCATCAATTGAATTGTTATATTCATGTCCAACACTTCTTTCTGAACCAGCTTTCATTGCTTCATCTATCTTGGTTTTAATGGAATCAAATTCTCCTGCTTTTAGCATATCAACAGATTCCAAAATAGCTTTTTTTAGCTTTTGATTTTTACAAAACTTTAGACTCTCTTCTTTTACAAAATCTAGATCAGAAGATTCCAAAAATCGAAATGAATCTTTTAAATTTTCTACAACAGTTTTAGCTAAAATCTCATTCTCAATATCTTTAATTTTAACCTTCATGACTTCAGTTGTTGGAACTTGCTTGTACTTTAAAAAATAATCCTTTATTGTCTCAACAATAAATTTATTGGCTTCAGCTTCAAAATACGATGGTTCCAATATGTCAATTATTTGCTGTAAGAAGGCTCTATCCGAAAACAACGAGGCTATAAACTTGATCTGAAAATTATATCCAAAATCACTTAATCTATCAGACATTTTTTAATTCCTCGTTTAAAATCGAAACATAATTATCTAAAGATACAAAAGTATCTTTAATCCACAATTCTGGATTTCGGATTCCGTTGTTTAATGTATCTTCAAGCATGAACTTTTGAAATTTATACTTTACCAATCTATTTACTTTTGAATTGACTGTATTATAAATTTTTTCTTTTGCTCTACCCGAAATATCAACATCAGATAATTGTATCAATTTATCATTTAATATTAATTGTTCTTTGTTATCACATATGCTTTGTAAAACCTTTACTGAATCCTTATTCTTATCAGCATATTCTAAAACATCTTCTAGGGTTATCTTAGAATCTCCAAATAATATTGGAAGTTTTTTCTTTAGGGTTTTTAGACCCAAACCACGAATTCCTGGAATATTATCCGAGGAATCCCCAGTTAAAATTTTATATAGAAGGTAATTTTCCGATATTAGACCAAATTCCTCTTTTATTGTATCAGCAAAATAAAACTTCTTTTTTGTTGGACTCCAAACCTTTATTCTATTATCAATCAATTGCAAGAAATCACTATCAGTTGACATTATAAAAATCTGATTCTCCGTTAATATTTGTTTCGAAATATAAGCTATTGAATCATCAGCTTCTATGTTTTCTACAGATAATACTGATACTGGTAATACCGATAAATAGTCTAATAATCTGCCTAGCTGATGTCGCATTGCCATCCTTTCATCTTCAATAGAATATAGGGTTTTTACCCTAGTCATTCTCTTATTGACTCTGCGATTGGCTTTGTATTCCGGATAAAGTTTCCGTCTTCTCTGACTACCACCCTTTCCATCAAATGCAATAATTACCCGAGTGGGTTTAATATTCCTTATTGCATAACCTATAGATTGTAAAAAACCAGATATTCCTCCAATATGAACTCCATCGTCATTAACAACAGGATTCACAACAAATGAACGAATAAACGTATTTAATCCATCTATTAATAAGATTCTATCGTTTGGGTGATTTTGATTATTGGATTTATTCTCCTTTAAGGTTTCTAATATTGAAAAATATTCTTTCTTCATTCAAAAACTTCTTCAATTCTAGATTGCTTTACCTCTTTAACTTCGTAATCTAAAATAGTTCCTTCCAAACCTTTAACAGTTTTTGCTTCTGCTTCGGTACAGGATAATGCTTCAACTAGATATTCTCTATTAAAATTCTTTTCTTTAGTCCCACCACCTTTGGTTGGGATATTCTCTGTATATTTTACTTTTGATACGTAATACATAATAACCTCTCTTTTGTTTTAACCTTCGGGAACTGGTTCATCACTTAATTCAATATCGTCAATTCCGATTCCACTAATTTTATATTTCATTATAACTGTTTCACAAATTCTATCATAAATTTCAGTTTTCAATTCTTCATTCTTATCCAATAACTCTTCAAAATCCTTAGACATAAATTTATAATCTTGGCCATCTTTACTGGAAGTATATGTATACCAACTTCCGCCTTGTTTAATTAATTTGTGGTCTTTTAATACTGTAAGCCAGCTACCAATATCGTCTATTCCATTTTCAAAATAGATATTAAATTCTGCTTTTCTTAATGGAGGTCCAGTTCTATTTTTAACAACCTGAGCAATAGTTTTTATACCTATAACTTGTTCCTGAGCATTTACTTTAGCTTTTAATTGACCTGCAGCTTTTAATCGTAATCTAACTGATGAGTGAAATGCAACTGCTTTACCACCAGACGTTGTCCATGGATCACCAAACATAACTCCCAATTTCTGTCTCAATTGATTAGTAAAGACTAAACAAATTCTCTGTCTTCCAATCATCTGAGTTATCTTTCTCATTGCTTTTGATAAAACTATAGCTTTGCTAGTTGCCCAACCAGCTTTATCATAGTCTGATTCACTTTCCACCTTAGTAGTTGCTCCAGCTAAAGAATCTACAACAATAGTTACTAATTTATTCTTGCTTGATTCTCTTACTTTGGCAATTAAATTCTCAATGGCTTCAAAAATATCCTCAATAGTTTCTAACTGAACATATAGCATTTTAGAAACATCAATACCAATTGCTCTGAGGAATTCTTCATTCATAGCATTTTCTGTATCAATGTAAACAGCCATACCATCTTTCTTCTGGGTATTGGCTAATATATGAGCAGCTAATAAAGATTTGCCAGAAGCTTCTAGACCCGTTACTTCGGTTATCCGGCCTACCGGAAGTCCTCCATTGGGTCTATTAGCTATAGCAAGATCTAACATTGAAGAACCCGTCGAGATCCATTCATTTAGATCTGTCGGGGTTTCTTCGCTTCCGTCAAGAAAATAAGCAACTTTTGCATCCTTAAACTTTTTATTTAAGGAATCAGCTAAGATACTAGCCAGGTCGTCCTTCATCGTTTTCTTTGACATATAACTTCCTCTTTTTACTGATTGAATAAATCATCAAAAGCAGCATTAATATCTTCTGTTTTTGTGACATCAGATGTAATGTTTGCTGATTCTGAGGTTACTGATTCTTCAGTTCCTTCGTCTTCAGGGTTCAACCAATTTTCCAAAGCTTCTTTTAAATCCTCATAGGATGACTTTTTGAAAATCTCAAAAATATCTCTTTGACCATTTAAAATACCATCGGCAATATCTTTATTGTCGGTTGCAGGTGTTTGATTTGGTTTTACACGGATTGCAGTTTTAGGAAACTGTCCAGCTCCTTCTGCAGGCATAAATTCAACAGTAATATCTCTACCACTATTTAAATCAGTAATATCCCCATAATCTGGATCTGATATAAATCCAAGTAATTCGGTATAAACTTTCTTACCAAATCCCCAAAATTTAACTCCTTCAGATTCCTTACCTCGTACTAAAACTGGAACATATGTTCTCATTTTAGGTTCTAATTTACGAGATAGCTTCCAATCGTCACTGTTTCCAGTAGATTTCAGCTTTTCTGCAAATTCCATAACTGGATCTGCATCTCCAAATGTAACGGGAGACAGATAGTTTTTCTTACCTAAGTCATAATGAAAGAATAATTCCATAAATGGGTTTTCCTTGTTATGCTGATAAGGTACTATCCTGACCTGTTGTTTTCCTGGTTCAGGCTTCCATAGAATATCCTGCTTTGTTGTTTGATTCTTTAAGCTATTTAGCTTCCTTTTTATTGCTTCTAAATCCATTTTTTAATCCTCTTTTTTTAATTGTTAAAATTTAATTGTTGTAAATATACGAAAAATAATCTAAATAAAAAAATTATTTCCAAAAAATTTGCATTAATAATATGACCATTGATAATATTAGTGAAATTATTGTTTTTGAGTTTAATCCCTCTCCAAAAAATAAATAAGTACAAATCGCCATGATAATACATCCAGTACCAAATGCTATCAATCTACCAGGCCACAAAAGGCCTTCAAAGCCATCATAGGCATATTTTGTAGATATTATGAAAAGGTATGAAATTGGAATTCCAAATAATGATATTAAAAATGGATGTTCCTTCATGTAGGACGACATAAATTGTCCGTTGATTTGAAACCAAATTATTAGTTGGGTGAGGCAAAACAATAAAGTTGCCAATACTATGTTATTATTCATTATGTCAATTATTAATTATTACTTGTTAATTATTAGTTATTGTTCGCTATGTATAAATATACGAAATAAAACCCAAAAATAAAAATTTTTCTTGAGTTATTTTTTAATCCCATCCAATTTCGTCGGATAACATATTAATATGCTTCAATATTCCCTTTGAATCGGTTACTTTGAAAGTTTTGTTTTTGACATTCATATTAAAGCCATCATCACCTGATACCCTTATCTTGTTATCCTTTTGAGTATAAGTGATATCTATCCCGGAACTAGGATCAGGTGACTTTATATTTTTCAACATAATGTGAAGCATTTTTGGACTTGTGCTACTCCATTCTTTACGTGTTATTATTTTCGGAAGTTTAGCATAAATTGCAGATTTAGTTTTGTTCCAGTTTGCTAACGTTTCTGGAGTATCTAATATACCTTCTTTGAGATACTTATCTTGCCATTCTTTTATGATGAATTTTTTCATTTTTGGTTCCTATTTCTTTATTGCTTTTATTTGTATTTTTTCTTCAAAAATTCTACAACCTTTTTGAATTGGTTTGCTTTAGCCGAAAGTAATACGTTTCCTGAACCGGCATCTACAAGAAAAAGGTAAGGATTTTTCCCGGTTTTCAATTCTCCTACTTGATGAACAACAAATCTGTCATCGTCATCATAAACAAAATGTGAACCCGTGAAACCATAGCCAGAAGTATCAAACTCTCCAGCTCCATTTGACTTGAAATATTGACCAATATTTTTATCCATGTTTACAAATTCATAACCATGTTTCCTAAGAACTCCCCATTCATCTTTATCCCATTCACCTCTAAATTTTTTAAAGTCTTTTGGGTGGATATCAGCTGCACCATCTATAATTTCTATCTCTTCAGGTTCTAATTCTGGATCTGATTTATAATCATAAGCCTCTGTGAGGTATTTATTTTGCCATTCTTTTATTATAAATTTTTTCATTTTTGTTTTCCTTTTTGTTTTCCTTTTTGTTTTCCTTTTTGTGTTTGATCAACAATTCTTTAATAAATATCAATCTTTTGTTTTAATATGTATGATCTCACGTATTTTAGTGGATATTTTCTTTAGTTCATCTCCACTTGTTGTTAACATGCAATTCTGATAGTTTTCCCAAGTTATGGGATATTCTGTATCTAAGACCCCATTATTAATTGTCTCTATCAATCTGTTTAGGGCATTTATAGTGTAGAGGGTATTTGTATGTTTTTTCCTGTGAAATGATATTGTGTTTTCCATCATTGTTATGTTTGCTGATTCTTCTACATTGTAAGTACACATCAATTCTTTTTTATTGTCTTCGTTTTCCAATACAAATATCTTATCATAAACTATTTCATAGCTTTTTATTATTTGATCTACTGTTTTATGTAGAACATTCGAAAATGTAAAGGTGCAGAGTAGTTGTGTGCGCATTATATATCTGTTCCACTTTTCGTTTGACTTTCGGGCATTATCAAGAGTCTTACCCCAATCATAAAACCATCTGAAACATTCATATTTTGTTCACCAGTTTTTCTTGCTAAAAGATATGGTTCGTATCCTGAATCAAACTTTGGAAATTTTGGCTCATTCCCATATATTTTGGGATTCCAAATAATATGGCCGGCTCCACTTACATCTATATTACAAACATTTGGATCCCCAGTTGACTTATCAAAACCTATTCCAAAGGTAAATGCTTGATGGTCTTGCATAAGAATATTACAATTATTGGTACCCGGAGTTCCAGAAAAATAATCATTACCAAATATTGACATCATAGAAATATCTTTTCCTATTTGTCCCATTTTTAATAAAGAACGACGTTTAGACCAACCCGAATTACCTTCTAATACATATAGATTTTTTATGGGAACTCTACTTTCAATTGCTGCAAGATTCTTTTTCCAAATTTGACTATTCTGATCTTTGGGTACTGTTGGTATTTTGCCTTCTGTAACAATCCATAACTTACTAGTTTCATCATAATGTACTTTTGTCACATTTTCATATACTTTGCCATCTTTTTTAACTACATCTTTAATTTTTTCAATAAAAATATCAAATACATCCTTCATTCCAGATTGTGCAGCAACTTGATCGGTAAAATTTTTATTATAAAAGCTCTTTATTGAACCATACTGTTGAAATGAAGCTGGTAATGCGTTACCCGATGCATCATACATTTTTCCATGTTTATACGAAATATAAAAATTACCTTTTCCCTTAAGACCCAAAGCTAAATCAGCTTTTGGTACTCCTCCCACTTTAGCTCCGGAATTAACTTTTACTCCTGTAGATTTTCCATCTATATAGAGATCTAATCCAGGACCATTCTTATCTATATAAGCTTTAAGATGATCATCTAAGTTATTAATTTGCATCTTCTCATGTTTAATACCAGGTGCACCCTTTTTAAGAAGTTTTACTCCGTTTAATTTAGATAATTTATATAATGTATAAATTCTTCCCAAAGACAAATCTGTTTTTGACGTCCGTGAAAATTCACATATTCTTTCATACATACCCCGAACTTTTTTCATCTTGCCAGCATATGTTATTGTTAATTCTTTTTCTTTGGTAAGAGCACCTTGTAAATCCTTATAACTCCATTCGCTTTTAGTAGAATATGTGTTTCCAGAACCTGCCTTTAGCGGTTTCTCTTCGTATTTACCTGCTATGATATCATTTATTATGTCATTTGAAAGGCCTTCTCCTCCTAAATCTTTCACCAATTTAACATCAGCACCCCCTTTTCCCTCATTTATACTTTGAAGATATGATGATATAAATTCGCTTGAATAACCCAAAGATTTAAAAGCTTCTCTTAATTTCTGAACTTTATAGGTATCATCCAGATCCGGTATCCCGTCCTCTATTCTATAGGACCATTCTAAAATAACTTTGTCAATGTCAATCATGTATATTTTCCTTTATTTTTAATGTACAATATAAATATCATACTAAAACTTGATATTCCAAAGGTTTCAAATTTTTATAGTCGGTTCCCCATTTGATCTTTGTCGGATATTTAAGTTTTTCCTTGATATCAAATATTAAATCCTTCCCGTCCTTCAAATCAAAGTCCAAAGTAAAGGAATCATAAGTATTTAATATCAACTTTGTGTTTAATCCATCCAATCTATCATTTATCATCTCAATCATATCGAAATTTGCCTCTGTTTCGTACGCCTGAATATAATAATTGAATAATTTCTGGGGAATCAAGTCTCCCAGGTTCTTCTTTTTCAGTTTTCTCTTATATAGAGGCGTTTTTATGAATCCCGACCTATTATACGTATCCCATAATGAGAAAATAAACTGTTTTGTCAACTTAAAGAATTCAATATTCTCAAATTCCTTTGGTATACCACCATATAATACCCTAAATGATATAGATTTTGATTCCTCGTACTCTTCTAAGCTTATATCGTCCTTATTAAAGTACTTTTTTGCCAAATACTCGTGTACGGACATAGGACCCAATTTATATCCTATTAGATCACTTATAAGACGCATATGGTACGCGTCAAAGTCGTACTCCAGTATAACACCTTCCTGACGACTTGCAAAAATTGTTCTCGTATCGTCGTCCTTATTCAATGCTGAATAATTAATACCACCAAAGCGATTACTAGGTCTTCCCGTGAGAGTATTGTAATTATATTCAGTAAAAACCAAGTCTTCTTTGGAAATATGCCTCTTGTGGTTAACCCCAAAACGATTTAAGAACTTTTCCCTGTGTACAAATAATCCATTTTCCTCTATCTTTGAATAATTCTCTAGCATCCTGTCATAATCCGAATAACACTCCGGAATTCCACGATCCACGGCTCCCAACAATCTGTCTTTTATCTTTGAACAATATTCTAAATGCTTGAGAGATGGAATAAAATCATTTATATTATTAAATCTATGATATTTATTATAGTGGACCCTATGGCAATTAGTCAACATGTCTTCCACATTCATTGCCTTGTTATCATGAAGATATTCTATTAAATTCCCATCAAATACGTTATCAAGATCCAATAGGTGAGACAAAATCTTCTTATCAGAACAAAACTTCCTCTTATCCGACTTCAATCCACTTATTATATGGCTGGAATCAAAAATTGTTTCAGAATGATTCAAAAATAATAAATATTCTTGACCACTCAACAGATACACATAAATCAAGCTCAATCTATTGTCCATTGAGTGCTTGAGTGGATCTGATACAGTTGGAATCACAACACATTCATTGGAATTGAATTCTTCTATAAACCCATTTGCTATTTCAGCACTATCTATTAATATAACCATTTTGTCAAATATACTAAAAAATTCTCAATTAAAAAAATATAACTCTATTAAAGAGTGCCGCCCAAGGAATTTCCAATAATGGCTGGATTGCTTCCGTCCATTGGGTATAGAGTGGCATGTGGAGTTCCAGTATGATGTGGCCCCACCATCGGTCCTATTCCGGCAGCTATGTGATATAAGCCAACATAGGATGGACCAATTCCTCCTTGAGTCAATGTATATTCCCCACCATTTGTATATAAATTTTCAGACTTATAAAATTGTAATAAATTCTGCTTTAATATTATTATTGCTGGGAGGATCCCCTTGATCATATTTATTGCTCTTCTATTCTTTGTTAAAACTCCCATCTTTTTTCCTCCATTCAAAACATAATCTTTCAGATTTCCACTTATATACCAATTCATATTGGCTCTACTATAAGCACCAAGATTTAATTTTGAAAAATCGCTATCATATGTATCTACCGAAACTTCTACTATCGTGTCCGGGGCCCAGCTTTTTGCTATAAAATATCTAGTAATATATCCCGTTTCAAAATCAATATCTTCGGGTTTTGGAACAAACGATTTTAACAGAATATTATCAAATCTAGATATATTTGAATTTAGTTCCTGATAAGTATTAGCACTCCTGTGATTCCATTTCTCTATCATTAATCCATCCTTAAATTATAGCCCCATGGCCTCACCCCAATATCCACTATTGAGTTTGGGGCGCGAGTTTCCAGTTGGTAGTCTATAAGCAGGCATCAGAGCCTTTAGTTTATCCTCCCAATCTTTTATGGATCTATGAACATAAGCGTCCCCTAAACTATCATCCCAAGCCTTCCGAGGACCTTTATTCTTCCAATTGGGAGTCAATCCACCAAAAAAAGCAGCTCCTTCAGTAAATTTCATAGGTAATGAAAACGTTGCTGGTGTTTCGGATATCATGTTTGTGAATACATGATCATATATAATTCTTCTTTTATCAGCATTGGTGGGATCCATCAAGTCAATAGGCCACTGTGGAACGTTTTTTCCAGCTTGTCTTCTTCTTTCAACAATATCTGGATTAACAAAATTCAATGCAGTACCAACTATTCCTTGTGGTATCTTTCCAGCTATTACAAGTTTATATATTTGTTTAGCATGCTTAAAGTCTGTACTATATTTTTTAGCGTTTTCAACTACTTTAAATTTTGTATTACCTCTTCCACCCTCCCCAATGGTCACTCCATTCCAAGGTTCAAATGCCCGTTTCTGAAGGATTACGTTCTCAAAACTATTTGGAAAACTAGCAGCAGACGTCCTATTCTTTATAACTAACATAACGGCAGCCATGCCCAATGTCCCATGACTTGCTGCTTCATGTACCAATGTTGCTGCTATAATATCTTCTTCTGTTACTGGCTCTTCTTCTTCTTCTTCTTCAGATCCTTCAGGCCCCTTGGTAATTTCATTATTCTCTTTATCAATATTGTGGTCATCTTCAAAACCAACCATTCTCATCATACCTTCTATAGAAGTTTCCCAATCAAATCCACTAAGTGTATGAGTAACATTTGTAACTTGAAAAACGGTTTTATTCTGATATCTATCTGGTAAAATTCCACCATCTTTTACTGGCGATACTGTTATGGCATTCCCCAGATAAATACCAGATATACCATCTAAATCCAAACTTAAATCCAATGGAATTAAAGGTCTTGTTGGTTTACCTTGGCCTATATCAATATCAGGATAATCATTTATATATTGATTTAAATGAGTTTTTGCTTCATTTGATGCTTCTTCATCAGTATATATAGATAAGTTATAATCATAATTCTTAACAAGAAAAGTTTCTAGGGGGGTTAAAACTTTCTCAGTAAAAGCTTTATCAGCAGGAGATGCAGCTGGTTTAATTTCCGTTGTACCGCTATAGCGATCCGTTATCCCCTGAGAATATGCAGTCCAAGCCCCAGTACCGTCTTTTTGACCTTGCTGAGCATTCCGAGAAGCGCCAATAAATGCAGCAGCTTGAACTTTATTTGGTAATTTAGAAGTTAATTTTACACTTTTAATAATAGAAGAATGAGTATTTGGTTTAAAAACAAAAACATCATCGGGATTTATGGTTTTATTATCCTTAAAACCTATCTTCTTAGACCAATTCGTATCTACTATAGATAAAATATTTGGAGTATTTTGATTTGCCTGAATTTGAAAATCCCAAGGGGAACCACAAGCTTCGTTTACTCCGTCTAGAAGAGATTTTATAAAATCTTTAATATTATCAGTAGAGTTATATGTTTCAATAATAAAGTCTACATTAAGCATTATATTTCGGAGATATCCCTCATCATATTCGCTTTTCCATTCTTCAGTGGCCTCGGAATGTATTCCGGGAGAAAATGGATCTAAATAAACTTCGTGCCGTTCTCGGGTACGGTTTTTGGGCGCATCTGCAGGAGTGAATTCTGTTGATTTTTTTGCGCCGGCATCTTTAATTCGTCCTAAAATTAATTTATAGCCTATATTTTCGTCAATTTCATCTGCGTCGCCTATAATCTTGCTATCCACTGCAATATCCCGGGGCGGACGTGGAAGGTAACCCTTTCCCTGTATAACCTGATCCCTGAATCGTTTAAGATCCCTATAAAAATTTACATCCTTTGCAGCTGAAGCACCGATTCGGGCCCGACCAAAAGCTGCATCATTTGAGGGATATGGAATCGGTGGTAAAAATTTAGAATTATCTTCATTAATATCCACTAATTTCCTTTTATTACCTTGCGGGAGTTCTTTATTCCATAAAGTAATCCCCTCAATTCCACATTGACCAGGTAAGAAACATACCTTATGATCTAAAGATCTGATATATCTATTATTACGAATCTTATTGCTTCTAACTAAACCTTCTTGTTCATGTTCATGAACACTCCTTATCTTTAATAAATCTTTATCATCATATTTTTTTGTCACCCTCAATCCTGCTAATAAAACATCCTCAATAAATCTCCATGAAACAAATGAAACTGGGTAAACCTCTGCAGCATCCATTCTTGGAAAATAAGTATTAAAACCATAAATTCTTCCATCCCATCCAACTTCATTACCCAATGATCCAATCTTTTCTATTGCTTTATCACGTTCTTTTGGGTCCGTCATTGCCAATATTTTCGAGGGAGTATCTTGAACAATATCATAAAATTCATGTTTTACCTGAAAAAGATTAGAATAGATCTCCCCATTAAAATCTCCTGTAGCATATCTCCATGGAATATTCTGAATTGGAGCAGTTTTAAAGAATTCATCGTATCCCAAAAAAACCTTAAAGATATTATGAGTTGGTGTAGTTACTGCATTCTTACCATAGACCTCAGGAATTTGACCAAGTTGCTTAAAGTATTGTAAAATTCCTTCTATGTCAGTATACATATAAACTTGTCTATCTTTGTCTTCATCCTTTGGTCCACCTGTAGTCCATAAAATATCCTTACCTTGCATAGAATAATTACTTGTTTTTGTTGGTAATTCACCAATTAAACCATTGGGAGACATTATGGTAGTCTGACAAGAATAACTGCCATCCGCTTGAACATCCCAATTAAATTTGGTAATTACTCCCAACATTGCATCATATCTACCAGCATTGTTTGAAACATCTTGATCTCCAAAATCATTCATATCCAAAGATTTCTTCAGTATTTGCAACTGAACGTCCTCCATTGATTTTAAATCTGTATCTTGGATTGTATTACCCGAATAGTTGCTCCATCCCCATTCTAATAAACATGTTATTCCCGGTACCATGTATAGTTGCTCCATCAACTTAAGATCTGCTTCTGTATGTACAAAATAATCAATGGTCGCCACTCTTATTGAGCCTAAAGAACCCTTATTTATAATTGAAACCTTATCTATTCCGGGACGAGGACGATTTTGACTATTCTTTCCTAGGTCATAATCAAACGGATTTTGGAATGAAGTATCTGTACCAAATCCCCTAGAGAAATCTTCAATAAAAACTTCAGATGTGTCACTTTTTGTTGATAAACGTCCCATATATAATTGATTTGAATATCTAACGGGATCTGTTATGAGCTCACTTTTAGCATTTGATAATAATTTACACCAGGAAAGCTTCTGAGATTCTTCTTTAAAAGTGGCAGTATCATCTTCAGAAAAGGCCTCTGAACTTCTTGCTGCTTGATTCTTTGATCTTCTATTAAGTTCCTTTTTAACCCCATCGGAGATCGGGTCTAAAAATATTCCCCTATAATTCTTATTGGCCACAATTATCTTTCGTTTTGAATAGTTTCCAAATCGCTGATTACCTTGGACATATTACCAGGTATTCTTATTTGTTTATTCGGTGGTATATATAAAGAACCCCGAATAAAGCTATTTGCAATTGCTATAACCCACCAATATGCTGGAGTATTATAAAATTCCTGAGACAATAGATCTAACCTATCTCCAGGTCTTGAAATAAGATAAAAATCATCAACTGATTTTGGAATGGGAGGATATAAGGTTGATTCCATGAGTCTTTCCCCCGATTTTGATTTACCTTTTTTTGCATATGTATATCTACTTATTGGCATTTTTGTCTTTCAATTATTAAACTATTTATCCTAACCATTTAGTACCCAAGGATTCTATTGTTTCCTCGGTTTCGAAGAGGGTACCTCGGTTTATCGTGACAATAGTGTCCCCCAGCTCATTCCCAAAGAAGAAAGCTTTCCTTTGTGGCAATTTCTGATTTATTATTGTATAACCAACATTTATTTTCATTATCATTGGCAATTGGAACATTCCAAGCTCTCCATCCTCATCATCTCCTCCCAATTTTATCTCCCATGGATGAGTTGCATCTGTGCTTAAACCAAAAGTACTCAAATATCCAGGTTGATCGACCAAATAATCTCCCAAAGTTAGTTTCATTATAGGAGATTTAGCTCGTCCTCTATCGTCATATTCGGGGGTTGTATAAGAAGCAAGCTTATTTAACTTCTGCCACATAGGCTTCATATTTTCCCTAGTATCAGCATATACTGTAAAATCAAAAGCTATACTTCTACCATAACTATTATAAACATGAACCGAATCTGGTCTTCCCATATATTGTTTCGCTGACCAATTTGGATTAAAGGTATCAGTTATTGCTCCAAAGGTTGCTCGGAATACCATTGTGTTGGGTGTAGCATCGTTTATGTCTTTAAATTGGAATTTCACGTAATCCCTTTTTTGGGGAAATGCGGAAGATAGATCTTGTCCAACTAATAATTTATTTATCTCATCGCCTAGACCCGTTGGTTCTTTATAATCACTTCTACCATTAAAATTACTTCCCCGATATACATATAAGTTTTTTCCATGATCTCCCATCCCAAATTTAGTAATGGGGTTATTCTTGTCATAATCCGATACTTCTGGATTACCAATAAATGGAGTTGGAGTGGGAAGAGTCCCCGGCAGCAGGCCTTTATCAAAAGCCCCAGTTCTAAAATCATTATATTCTGAGTGATCTTTTGCAGTTTCTTTTAATTTCCCATATGATAAAGTGGCATATCTTTTAGCTAAAACACTATCACCTTTACCAACATTTATTCCTTTTTCCTTTCCAGTATAGTATTCATTATGTCTATCTGAATCTACATACCTTTTTATCCTCGTTATCCCAATTCCATATACAGATTTAGGACCGGCTAACCCGGTCAATCTAGGCCAGGGTAATCCCAGAGGAACTCTTCTTATTCCAGCAATTTCAAGAGTTCTTGAACTATTTAATCCAACAAGTCTATTAGAAAATTCTCGTGCATCAAGCCCACCGACATTGTCCGGCCGATCCTTTATAACTTTTTCATATTTTGCTGGATTATCAACGGGGGGTGCTATTCCCAATAATCCCCAACGTTTCATATGCATGCCAAATGCATTTCCTGCAACTTGAAGTAATGTATTTAGTCCCAAGTTATATATTCTAGTTCTTCGTCTAAAAGGTCCAGCAAGTGGCGGTATCGAATAAAAATTGGTTTCAACTAGTGGATTGGTCAATTGTAATCCAACTTGCTTGACAATAAATAAAAGACCCTTTGGACTTATTAAGAACTTTCCAATTCTCAAGGCATCATGAGCAGCTCTATCTAAGGCCGTTACTATTCCACCCCTAATTAATCCATCATCAAAACCAACATTAAATCCCCATCTCTGAGGTACTCTCTTTTTAGCATTTTTTCTTTGTATTCCCCTTAAAATATAGGGTTGATCGGTAGCAATACCCCAAGATTGACTATTTGTAGTTACTCCTGTGGATCTAAAGTTTAAATCATCACCATAATATTGAGATGAATCATATAATTTTGCCAAGGGAGATATTGATTGTTCTTTAGTATAAAAATTATAAATGCTAGCTTTATCAGTGTCCGAATCATTAATACGATGTACACCATCTGAAGTTATTTGTTTATCTTTCCATGTCTTAGGAACATTATATAACCCTCTTCGTTTAGAATAAAATCTGCCCTTTGGGACACTAATACTAATTAAGTTCGGATTAAATTTCTCTGGTTGACGTGCAAGTGGGTTATCCGGAAAAAAGCCTATTGGATATTTATTAAATAATGGCGAGGATCCTTCCGATCCAATATTAACTTGCTTAGTGTATTGGGCTACAGCATTAAATTTAGGACCATAATCTCCCTTTGAATCTAAAGACGTGGGAGGTCCAGTATTAGTACCAAACTCTTCGTAATACTCAACTAAATTTGATTTTAAAGATAATGCCATTATGCTACTCCACTCTGTACATTAGCAAGATAAATTGCTTGTCCAACTTTAAAACCATCCATATTTATTGGTTTGGCCGTTTTAACAACTGTTATCAATTCGTCCATCTTTGCAATTAGTTCTTTATTGTCCGAAGGTTCTGCTGTTTTTATAATTCCTTCTTCGTTTTTTCCAAAGCCCAATTCGTCTGCTCTTTCTAATGGAACAATCATTTCTTTCCCAGATGGATTATCCCCAACCATTGCTGTTGTTGGACCAGTTGTTATTCCCCCCTCGGCTGCCGACTCCATATCTGGCATCAATGCATAAGCAGCCACCAGCGCTGCTACTCCTGCTCCAGCTGCAAGTATTCCAATTGGGCCCATTGCGGCATTTGATGCAAATATTCTAGCAACAGCTACTTTAAAATTTGCTGCAGCCATGATTATAGATTTAGTTGCTAGTGCTCCAGCTGCGCCAGCCATTAATACTAATGCTACTTTACTTTCCCTTAAGAATGTAGCTATCTTACCTATCCACTCAAATAGCTTCTTTACAAAGGGAGTTATTGCTTCAAAAGCAGGCATGATTGACTTCATAAGAATTTCCTTTAAAGATTCCATTGAAGCATTGAATTGTTCTTGTAATGCCAAAGACTCAGTCTGAGCTAATAGTTTCTCCGCTTCAGATTTATTACCTTTATCCATACTAGCAAGAAGTTTATCATACTCGGCTTTTTCTTCTGAAGTCATGTCCTTTATGGCTTTTTGCTTTGTCAGTGCAGTAGATAATTGAGTAACAGTTAATCCAGCAGCTTCAGCAACTGCCTTTTTTTGAATGATATCCATTTTATTGAATTCATCAATGCTACCCATTTGACTGAGTATGGATTTTGTGGCTCCCTCAATATCTCCAGATAATGCCAGTCTTCTGGCCTGATCAAAATTAAAGTTCTTCCCCGTTAAAACCTGAGCTTCAAATTGTGCTTCTATACTTGTATTGATATCTAGTAATCCTCCAGCAACTCCTGCCATATCATCTAACGTAAGACCCAATCTTCTTGCTTCTATTGCTGCTTTTGCTAATTGCTTTGGATTATCTCCAAAATATTTAGCTGCTGTTTCTGCAGAACCCGCAATATCAGCCATTACATCTTTTGGATTGACTCCAACAACTTCTGCAGCTGCACTTGCAAATGTTATCATATTGGTTGACTGTTCCATTGTATAGCCACCAATTTCTTTCATTGTTTGGGCAATTTTAGCAGTATCCCCCACAGAAATTCCAAACTTTTGAGATATAAGAGCTACTCTTCCTACATTTTCCTTTGTTACATCTGCAAAGCCTTTGGTTGATTCATAAATGGCTTTTGCAGCTGCACTAGATTTTTCAAAGTCTATTCCTTGGGATCGTAATTCACTGGTTACTCCTTGTAATATGGGTTGTAATTCATTTGCTCTTGCAACTGTACCTGCAAACTCTTCTCTAACTTTAGTTTGTCTGGCCAAGAACTCCGCACCCAAAGCAACGAGGGCCGTAAATCCCGCAACAAGTAAGCCCCCAATCTTCTTTGCATTTTCCATTTTTTTATTAATTTTTTCCCGGACTTCTTTTTCCTCTTTAACTTTAACTAATAGGTTCTCTTCTTGTTCTACAATCTCTTTTGATACTTTACTTAACAATTTAGAAGCATCTAAAGCTTTTTTTCTATGTTTTGCTAACCTTTCTGCAGTAATAACACTATATCCCCTTTTTTTTTCTTCTAATTTCTGCCTTTTTAATGCGTCTTTATAGGCTTTTTTTGCAGCATCTGCTTCCTTCTTTATTGAAGCTTGTCTTTCTTTGGCTTTAGATAGTAATTCTTTCTCAATATTTAATTGTTTAAGCATTTCCTTGTGACCAGCTGAAAATTCAAGCGACATCTTTGCTGCAGCTGTGGCACCTTTATCCATGCTGTCTGCAAATGCAGCTGCATCAGATCCTGCTCCAGGCTCTAAACCAAATCTTTTAAAATCAAATTTAGCCATTTAAATACCAATCTTATTTATTTTTACGAATCTTTTCGAGTTCTTTGTCTGCATAATCGATAGTTTTTTGAATCTCTTTTTGAGCAATCATAGATCTATTTGTCAGATCCTTTATTTTTGCTTTTATTTTGGGATCATTCATTACAATTTTTCGAACTGCTTTATTTTTAATCTGATTACTTATTAAGAATGCTATTAAACCGGAAGCAAGACTGCTCCACTCCATTCCAAAAAACTTTTCATTTAATTTAGATTTTTTCATTTTAACTCCTTGATATATTTATCAATTATAAATATCAAAAATTCTTATTTTCTAAACTTCGAAGGCATTTTTGGAATCTTTTGGTTGGGGGATTTTTGAGCCTTTGCCATCTCTTTATTTTGAGCATCAATAGTTTTAGATAATTTATCTATAAAATACCGTCTATATGGCACAGGCATATTATAAACTTCAGTGAATGTAAAGCTTTTTCCAGAATATACTAAATAGAATATCTGATCAAACAGAATGGGCCTATAGCTAGGCCCCAGGCCAAAAAAAGTTGATCCCAATGGGAATATCTATTGTAAATTCCTTATCCGAAGAATCTGAAAAGAATGTAAACGTTGTTTCTAAGTCTGGCATGATTCTTAAGGCCTCATTTCTTAAAGCTGAAGAATCAATGGCCAATAGCTTATTATCTACAAAATCATCTATAGATTTAGGATCATCATCTCCATTTATTGAAGTGATCATATTTTTTAATCGGGTAGTTATCTCAGCAGACGGTTTTCCCTGCTTTTTTAAATTTTTCAATTCACCTGCAATTATGTTCTCGTCATTGTGTGTCAAAAGCTTAAAATAAACTTTGACTTTAGAAGCTGGCAAAAGAAATTCAAATCTATTTTCTCCCGGAGTATAATCTTTTTCATCTATCTCCTTATTTTTAACTAGAGATAGATCTATGGTAACTTCTTGCTTATCTCCCGTCTCTGGATCTGTAACTTCTGCCTCATAGTCTTTGCCATAACCCAATACTCTTGCTGCATATAAAATAGCGTTTTTATCACCGATCAACAATTCTTTATAATCTATTGGGGTCACGATAAGGGATCTCAAAACCTTATCAATTACGGTTCCCTTTTTAATGAAATTTGTGTTACTAAGTATGTCTTCCTCTTTAGCAGTCATATATTTCATTTCTATCTTACCGCTAGATAATGGATTGTCTTTTGGATATACTAACCCCTTACTTGGAAGATCTACTTCCTCTGTTGGAAATTGAGATTCTTTTACCTGATCTCCTTGGTATTCTTGAATCAATTTCTCTTTTAACTCTTTATTTTCTTGTTTCTTTGGGTAATCGGGGTCTACGACTCTCGACATAACTTTCTCCTTTTATAATTAAATATATTAACCTTTTTAATAAATATTAAACCATTTAAATTTTTAACAATAAAAAACCCCTAAAAATAGGGGTTAATTAGCAATTATCAATCAAGTGAGGGAAATTAATATTGCAATATCGCGTAATCATATTTTAGAGTCAATGCAATGTTTAATGGTGCATTTGTAGACCAATCTAAGTCCTCAAAAGCTGCTGCACTTGGCATAGCTCCCTTTAAAGTCCATTCCTCAACTTTATCACCAACCGGACCCAATACATTGATAATAACATCCTTTTTATAAAAGTCTGAATATCCAAATCTTCCGGTTACAGATTCATAAGCCAAACGTACCCATTCCATTACTGCCTGAGCTCCTGATGGAACTATAGGATCATATAATGTAACTTCCACATCTCCCCACGTGGCCTTTCCCAAAAGTTTTCTTTCTGTGTTCATATGGGGAATCGTGACTTCTCCGAATGAAATATCGGGCCTAGAGCACTTATTACAGATAAAAGAAGGTATTCCGTCAATATATAATATAAATCTATTTGAAACTTTGGGCTCAAATGCCGTAAACATTATCTCATTTGGATCGATTAATTCTGCCATGTTTTTGTATTCCTATATCTTATTCTAATATAAATATCTATTTTTTTATTTTTTAATCCTCAAAAGATGCTCCAGTAGGCATTATATTGAAATCTACGACTATAAATTCTGCTGTCTTGGCTGGTTGCAGATATATAGCACCCTTCATTATATTTCTGTCTATAATATCTGGAGTATTATTTGTTTCATCCATTACTACTTTAAATGCATATAATCCTTGTCTCTGCTGTACACTTTCCAAATATGGATTAACAGTAGATAAGAATCTATTTCTTGTGGCAGTAGTATTTTGCTCGAATACCAAATATCTGGCAGTGGAAGCCACGAATTTCTTTAGGTTAATTAATAATCTTCGAACATTGATTCTATCCAATGCAGTAGCCTTTGATTGAAGAGTCTTTTGTCCCCAAGCTGTTATTCCTTGTCCTGGGAATATTGCAATTGGATTAACTCTTCCCTCATAAAGATCGTCTCTTTCATCGTGGGTCAATCTTGTATAAACATCTGTTGCAGTTGTTAATCCGCCCCTATTTAATCCCGCTGGAGCATACCATTCTGCTGCTATCTGATCATTAAATGCAAATACTGCAGGCAATAGTACCGATGGCGGTACCCAAATATATTTATTTATACCAGTATCTCTATATTTCATCCAGGGGTACCAAGTGGCTGCATAGCTAGTGTCCCAAGCATCTGCTTCTGTTGTTGTAGTTGCAATAGTATCTTCCAATCCAATAGAATCCATTATATAGAAACAATCGCCTCGATCTTCGCACACATCAATTACTTTTTGTGATACTGATGAATGTAATCGAGACAGTACTCCAGGTGTTACAATCATATTGATATCAAATTCATCTTGATTACTTATTGAACTTATGGCTTTCTTATATGACTTTGCTCCGGTTGAAGTTCCAGAAGTTAAATCAAAACCCTGTGTATTTGCTGCAGTAATATTAGATCCAACGAGCTTTTGAGTTGCTGGGTTCTGGCCATCAAATCCACCTTGTAAAGGTATAGAAAATTTTCTAGCATTTACTGGTGAAGTACTAGATGACAATACTATTCCTGCTCCAGTAGATGCACTGGCGTGAACCTTTAATGTTGATAGGTTAAAAACCGTATTATCTCCAGCCACTGGAGTAGATCCATCCAAAGGCATTAGATAATTTATATTATCATTTTTAGTTTGAATATTATTCCAATTGAATCCATAAAGAAAATTTTTATTATAAGTGTCCCCAGGTAAGCCCTTTAGAGTTTGACTAATCCTTAAAGATGCTGTTGGCAAAGTTCCAAGACTAGTTGGAACCGGTACTTTAATTGTAGCATGACCATAAGGAACCAAGGACTTTGCTACTGAACCATTATTAACAGAAGCATCCGGAGAAACATAAATATATTTGGATCCATTTGGATAATCTCCATTCGTAGTAAGTTTTCCAGCCGAATCAATTGTAATATATTGATCGCCTATTACTCTTGCAAAATAATTAGGAGAGTTTGGATTAATATTTAAGTTTGTCCATGTTTCAAGACTTATTGGTCTCTTATCTGTATCATTCCACTTTCTAACGTTTAATGTAAAACTTCCATAATCGCTATTTGGAATTTCACTTGCAAATTTAACATTGGATATTGCTACTTTTATATCTCTATTTGTAGAAGTCCCATGAGCTCTGTGATATACTGTAAATAACTCTGTTGTTATAATAGAGCTCATAGCAGAAACTGGAGTGCCTATGTGTTGTGATGTTATAGCCGGAGTATAGGCTCTACTATATTTTGGTGCTGCATCCGTTCCATTGGCTCCTCCATTTACTGATAATGTTGAAGAGGAAATAAAGGAAGCAGAAAGGGTTGTTACTGCTGAACCAGATAAATATTGTCTAAAATCTAAGTATAGATATCCCTTTTTTGCTGCTTTCGGAGTATCGCCAAAGATATTGCTAATATAATTATCAGATGCTGGATTTAAAGAAGCTGAAACTGTAGTTCCACCTGTGTCTGCAGTTCCTGATAAAATAAAATTTATTGAACTATAGCTCCGATTTCCAGAGAGAAGGGGAGCTATCTCCGTAGTAAGATAACTTCCATCTTGTGTTTCTGATTCTTTAGAAGGATGTATAACCGAAACTAATTTTGATCCGGACAGTGAAATTCCAAGAGGACCAGCAGTATAACCACCCATGTCTAAGACTCTAACTACGGTTACTGTTCCTGCATTTTTAAGATATTCTTTTACAGTGTAAGGTACATATGTGTCCTCGCTTAATCCACCAAACATTTCTTCATAGTCCTCAAAGGAATCAAGAATTGTGGGAACAAAAGCGGGGCCTTTCACCGTTGGTCCGATTATTGCCGCACCAATTTCACTTATCCCTTGGGGGACAAAAGATAAATCATTTTCCTGGGTAAATACGCCAGGACTAACTATTTTTTCAGCCATTTAAATACTCCATAAATCAACAATTAGGTATATTATATTCCAAATATAAATATCACTAAAAAAATCAAAAAAACAATTATACAACGATTATGAGGGTATAAATTCTCCAGTGTCTATATCTAGGGTTCCAATTCCATATTTTTTCTGTAATTTATCTGCTTGTTTTGTTTCTCGATCTTTTAATACCTTTAAATTTTCTTTTATTTCTTTATCTCTTTCTAATAAAAAGATCTTTTGTAATTCTATCTGTCCCAATTCGTGAGTAACAGATTCATAACTATCTCGGATTTCTTTTAATTCATTTATTTCTTCATCCGAAAATTTAACTTTCTTATCCATATTTTTATTCTCCCATAGAACTTTTATTCCCCTGGAACGGGTAAATTATTAATATCACTAACAACTACTTCCGACATTACGAGTTGTCTTTTTGTTAGCGATCTTTCACTCGCATGTCTTAATTTTTTTTGCAATGCTTCTGGTATCACATACCCCCTCATATCTATACTAAAGGTTGTTTTGACCAATCTATCATCTCCTGCTGAAACCTCAACAGTGTTTGTAAACTCCCCAAGTCGAGCCGCAAATTTAAATCTCTCTGGGTTTCCCCAATACATATCATCTGCATATTGAACAGATTCAATTATTTTGTTCATTTGTACAATTAAATCAGTCCAAATTATACATTCATATGTCATGTCCAAATAATCTGGAACTACCACTTTATATTGTTCTTTTACAGGCTTTGCTCCTATTAATACCGAAAAATTATCATATCTATTTATCTGAGTTCTCTCGTTTTCAAAGGTATAATATAAATTATTTTCTTCATTATCAAAATGTCTAGAAAGATCCTTTACTTTTGCTATTCCAGTTCTCCTATACATTATCAGGGGGAGTTGAATCTTTCCGTCCTTATCCCTATAGAATCCAGATTTTTGAGCCGATTTCCATCTCTGAGCATCACCATAAATAATAGGAACCCCCTGGACCTCTCCATTACTATTTTTTACTTGTGGTTTTATAACCTCATCAAAATAATACTTGATAGTCTCATCTATATCATAGATTCCAATATTAAATTCACCAATCTTATCTTGATCTCGTCTTACCTGATTAGCTCTATTTAGCTTATTCCTGGGATCTCTTTGCGGTGCTGGTATTTTCTTAGCCATTTATTTATTCCTAACCATATAATCCAGGATTTCCAACATTTGTTCTTTCTATTGAAAGTGCACTCCTTCTAGTGAGATGAGAAGAACAAATTATTGATACGCTAGATCCAAATTGATCTAAAACTTCTCTTGAATATCCTTTTGATTCTTTTGTTGTATCTGGATTCTTATCTAAAAAGAATTGATTCTCAACAACTGAATCTATTTCATAATAAGATTCATTCCATCCCAAAATATCTCCAACCTCTATTACTAAATCAGAAGTATTTTTTAATATCTCTCGGGCAAAGGCAAAAGTAGCTCCCTGAGTCACATCTGGGCCGAAATCCGTATCCGGCCAAGCTTGATCTTCATGAGTTATCAATGCTGGAACTCTAACTGCTGTCAAATAAATCTTATTAGTATTAACTTCACCGTATAAATTAACTTGATTATCGGGTAGAGAGGTTTTAAAAACATCAACTTGTGTATCTACCCAAGTGTACATTATTTCTCGGGTTAAACTATTAAAAAGTTTTATATCTCTTGTTCCACCGAATATTGCCATAATTTTCTAAGCCACATAAATTGGATATGGGTTTCTTCCCAAAGTCCCCTGTTGGAATTCTGCTATTTCTGATTCTCTTTCCAACATATTTCTTCTACTAGTTGCTTCTAAATCTGTTCTAAGTCTTTCAATTAGCGAGTCCTTTTCTGTTGCTGCCTCGCTTCTAAGAGTATCACCATCCATAGAAACACCACCACCAGGAATTGGTATCTCACCATATTTAGATCTGATTATTCCCAGTAATTCTTTTGAAAGAGCAAATGTATATTTTCTAATCCACTGCTTTCCTGCCTGATTGATCTGTGAATAAGTCATTGTATTATATGGGATATTTGAAAAATCACTAACAACCCCGACTCCACTAGATCCAGATATAGGAGACTTATCTTCGTCTACAACATAATCAAGCCACAAATTATAATTTCCATCGGGTATTGGAAAAATCCTCAATTGATTATTAACCAATTCAAAGGTATAAGCAGACTTCCTAACCAAATCATTAAACTCTATTGCTTGAGTTCTTAATAAATCAGCATATATAGGCATTAAAACATAGCTTATTGCAGGACTCATGTTTCCCCAACCAAAACCATCCAACATATTCTGTGAAGTATTTCCAGTTCCAACATAAGGATCAAAATATCTAGTTATGGCGGGCTTAGCCTCATAGTGAAGTCTTTTTACCGTAATAGATTTTCCACTTTCGGTAACATCTGATACTAAAGCATTTAAATCATAGGTTTGAATATTGGTAGTTACTGCAATCTTTTGCCTCTTCCAAGAAACCTTACCACCAACTCCAGCTTCTGTTCCATATGTGTCACTCAATCTTACAATATTGTTTTGAGTCGGAGTTATATTCCTATGAGACAAATTAGATCCAGTGCTCTCTCCCTGTAGAGTAAATAAATTATCCTTAATATTTTGATAATTAACTTGAGCGCTATATTCATTAATAGACTCTTCAAAACAAGCAAAAAAGCTTTCTTGTTGGAGTTCTATATCAACCAAGGGATATCCAAGTCTTTTCCCACACCAATCTGCAACTTTCTCAATATCAGATTGAAAATCGGTATCTGTATCATACATTCCAAAGGGAGTATCTCCTGGAAAGAATGATGATGATCCAGGCCATATATTGGGTACTTGTTTTGCCACGTTTAATTCTCCTTATTAATAAATATCAAAATTTTTATTATAATTCTACCATAATTTATTAGCTCGGAACATCATCTTCTATATCTGCAGCATCCATATTAGTAGCAGTCCCATCTACGCTTCCTATTTGATCTGGTATCGTTGGGAAACTTGTAACCTTATCTCCGTTTCGCCACCAAGTAATCGGAGGAGCTGCAAGAGCACTTAAATCCCCAGGAGCTCCTGAATTATAAATGTCAGATACGTTTGCTCTTTGGTCTGTATCCCAGATGGCAAATTCATCTATATTTCCTAAAAATGGAGTTAAATAGCCCTGAGCCTCTTCTCCTAATCTCATAACACCTGAGGCAACTTCAAAAGCATGAAAACTTGTTAGATTATCTCCCGATGTTACATCTACTCCGTCTACATATATTTTCCCCTCTGTTACATTACCTAAATCAACACAGCAAAGTATATGATTCCAAACATCCATAGTAATTGCACCAGCTGTGCTTCTAACATATTGACCCCTTGTCTTAAGTGAAAGTTCAATGTATGTCCCTGGCCACCAAAATAACATAAATTGACTATTATTTGCAGTAGTATTTCTTGGGTTATGGAGAATCATATAATAGGTATTTCCTGTTGTGGGTTTTATCCAAACCGATATTGACATTGTAGTGCCACCATCTAAAGGATCATAGGTACCTGCAGTAACCACAAAATCATTTATCCCATCAAAGTCTAAAGATTTGGTATTAGTAAAACCCGATACCCCTGAAATAGCTGCTGTCCCTAATTTAATTCCTAGTCCCATAATGAATTAAGCTAAATCCCCTACTAAGTGCCAGGTATTTGCTCCTGCTTTTTTAAGAGTGGCTCCAGAATATTGTCCAGTTAAAGTCATATTGCCTCCTTTAGAGTAAAAAGTAACATCAGCACTACTTGTATAAAATATGAAATTACCAACAGATGCAGTTTGGAAGAAGTCATATTCAGCTCCAACGGCTACTGATTGAGATGCATCTGGTAAGACTGAACAAGTTAAATTACCCCCCACAATATTATATTGGCCTATGTAATCCATAGAAGCTGTAAGGTCAGTAGTATGAGTAGTAATTGGTCTTTGCCATCTACCAGTTACTTCACCTGTTACTAATGAAGCAGAGATTGTTGCTAATGAACCCGACCCAATTCTAAGTTGTTGGTTAATAGCAGCTTCACCTAAATTACGAGTACCAATTATTATGTTATCATCACCATCTGTTACATTATACCCAGCATCACGACCTATAAAGACATTACTATAACCATCATTTATACTATATCCTGCGTCACTTCCTATAATAGTATTATAGTATCCATCTGATAATGAATAAGCAGCTTTAACTCCTACAATTGTATTATATCTACTTGCTCCTGCTACAGCAGACGCTGCATTACCCCCTATAATAACATTAGGATTCCTTGTTTGCATTCTTCCTGCATAATAACCTATTCCAACACCATAATTATCACCAGAATTTTTCATAACTTCTTGACCAATCATTACTCCACCTGTAACACTATCTACTTGGTATCCTGCCCTATAACCAATAAGAACCACACCATTAGAATTATCAATATCACGACCTGCTTGATATCCTATCATAACATTTTTATCTGTAGTAGCATGCCATGAATCTCCTCCTCCAGCTTCCTCTCCAATTATAACATTAAATTCTGCTCCTGCTAATTCCTGTGCTGCAGCATTTTTTCCTATTACAACACTACTAGTAGATTTATTATATACTTGTAAACTTCCTGAAATTATTAGTGAACCTGTTATTTCAACAGCACTTTCTCTAGTTATTTTCCCTGCACTACCAGTCCAAAAACCTGCAGATATACCTGTTAGATTACTTCCGTCTCCAACAAATGAAGTTGCTGTTAAAGACCCTGTTACTTGAGAATCAGCTTTCGAGTGAAAGCCTTTTTTTATTACGAATTCGTTTGCCATATCTTTTCCCTATCCAAGATTATGTTAATATTTTATTAAGGCATTGAACCTGAAGACCAAGCTTCTGTTGCCATCAAAGTCAAGCAATCAGCATGACTACCACTCCAAGTAGGAACCATACTTCCTGAAGGAGATATAAATGATGGCCAACTTTTTGTTTTCCACTTTAAGACGAATTGAGTTTTGTCTACTGATTTTCTAACTGTATCTGCTGATGTTTCCATTACTTGGGAAAAATCTACACTTCCAATTTCTGAAGTTAATGCTGTTGCATATGTTCTATCTGAGTAATTCATTGTTTTTTCTTTCTATTATAAATATATTGAAACTATGTAAACCTTCCTTTTAAAGCGTTATAGTTGTGTAGGACTTCGGATGCTGAGAGTTCACGATTATAAATTTGACAATTTGATATTTTACCATTTGTACATTGAGCATTACTGCTAGCATATCTTCCTATATCTAAAGGAGATGTTGTATTAGACATTGCTGTGTATGCTTGATCAGCTGAAACAGTAGTGGCTGCTACTATTCCATCTATATAAATTTTTAATCCATCAGTAGCATCATTTCCCCCAACCCCATTATAAGTTGTTGATATATTATACCAAGTACCTGTTGAAAATGTAGAATCTGTATCAATAGATTGTTGATTAGCTCCTCCAGCATTCTTAAGAAAAATTCTTATTTGGGAGGAATCATCCGTTAATAAAGCCCATTCTCTTGTACTTCCCCCACCATCTTTTGAAATTAAAGATTTCCAACTTCCTATTGCATCCCAATTAATCCAAACATTTAAACTAAAAGGACTATCATTAGAGCCATCTCCAAAAGAAAATATACTATGGTCCCCACAACCTATATAAGAATCAACCCCATCAAAGTCCCAAGCTTTAGGAGAACCTAAACTACCCGAAGTATCATTAATTAAGCTACCCGTTAGAGTTAAATCAATTGTATTATAAGAAGTAGTAGAAGATTCAATATAACTTGCTCTATTACCTGCATCCATATTGAATATCAAGCCATCCGATACTATACCCGTTGTTATTGATCCAAATTTCATTAGCTAAATCTTCCTTTTAAAGCGTTGTAGTTGTGTAGGACTTCCTCTGCTGAAATAGCTCGGTTATAAACGTGGAAGTTTGCTATATTGCCCAAACTATATGAACTCCATGCCCCCATATACCCTAAATACCATTTTGTAATTGTAGCTGTATTATTACCACTATTACCACCTAATGACCATCCCCCAGGATCAACACCATCTATATACCCTCTTTGTCTGGTGGCATGACTTCCTTGTGATGCATCATAAGTACAAACCCAATATTGCCAACTATTCCAATTAGAAAAACTTCTACTCATCCAACAACCAGTAGCCCCCCCGGTTTCTCCTATATTAAAAACAATAGTAGTATTATTCCAAGTACCGAAATTCATTCTTGCATAGGGATGAGTATCTTGATAACCAGAAGACAGAAAATCATTAACTGCAGGTTTGGCCCACTGACCTATTGAAAAGGTACTTACATTACTAATATGAGCTAATATATCTGTTGAACAATCAATATATTCATCCTCACCACCAAAATAAAAGCTTCCTCCATTTGATGAATCAAAGGTTGTTCCATTTTCTAAACTTCCTGAACTTGTAGAAGGAAGAAAGGTATTATATGCTGTGGTATTATTTGGGATATAACTTGCCCTATTAGCTGCATCCATATTGAATACTAACCCATCCTCTATAATACCTGTTGTTATTGAACCTACTCTTCCACTCATGCGAACCTCCCCTTTAAAGCGTTATAGTTGTGTAGGACATCACCAGTCGATAAAGTACGATTATATACCCGAAGATTTGCTATTTCACCCTTCCATACACCATCACCAAACAATGAACCATCTCCAATTTGATAATTTCTTTCTCCTACTGTTCCTGCAGGAATTGCACTTGAACCTACTGCACCTCCTGTTGATGTATCATAAGTATGAACCAAACTTCCATCTATATATAGTTTTTGTGTATATAAGTTTACAGTTAACGCTATATAATGCCATTCGTCATCAAAAATAGAAGACGCATCATAGCTAGTTAAATCATACCAATAATTTGTACCATCCCCCATATTTGCATGAAATTTTCCATTACTTCTAAATGCTATACTAGCTCGCCCAGATCTTGCTGTTCCACCTGCATCCAAATCTCCAAAAATGCCTTCATTACCTGATATTGCACCATGTTTTACCCATGTAGAGAAAGTATAAGCTGAAATTGCAGGTATAGTCCATCCACTATTGATATAGTCATCAATACCATCAAAATTCCAACAGCTAGCTGAGGTAGGGGGAGCAATATAAGTTGGACTTGCAATAAAACTTCCTGAGATAGATAAGTCTAATGTATTATAGCAGCTACCAGATTCAGCGGTTGTAAAAGTCCTTTGAGCAGGATAACTTGCTCTGTTAGCTGCGTCATAGTTTATTATTAACCCATCGGCTATTATGGGAGTTGATATTGAGCCTCTTCGTATTCCCATAACTTTATATTGACCTTATTATTGTCTTTACTTTCCATATATTTGGATCTGTTGAATCAGTTATGGCTACTAATTGGGCTTGGCTTGCAGATATTATCACTTGAAAATCAATTCCTGCAGTTGAACCAATATCAGTTGTTGAGGTTTCTGTGTAATTTATAGTTCCTCCATTCCATACTGACATTATGTTTCCTACTCGCGCATTCGATGCAGAAGTTATGGTATAATCAAAGAATACACCGTCGTATGAACTAGTACTTAGGGCATACACGGAAGCCGTTGCCGAAGCAGAGGTCGCGCTTATAACCGCAGTAGTATACAGGGATTGAGGTGATTTACCAAACCATAGTTCACCTGAAGCTGATGCTTGTAATATTGGTAATCCCGTTCTATCATTTGTAGTAAATAACATTCCATCAAGATCATCATCAACTGAGAATAATGTTCCTTCACTTCCTATTACATCAAATACTGTTGAACCTGAACCATATATAGCAACGCTTCCCGAGTCAAAGTTTCCATAAATTAATGGATCTCCATTACCATGTCCTATCCTAAGAATATTAGATTCTCCTGCTACGCCTAAACTGCCAGAACCTATTGTTATATTACCATTGCCTGTAGTTTGATTATATCCTGCAGAATATCCTACCGCTATATTACCATATCCAGAATTAATACTATATCCTGCTTTATAACCTAATACTATATTATAAAAGCCTGTAGATGTCATTCTTCCGGCCTCTGTACCTACAGCAGTATTATAAAATCCTGTAGTTAGAGCTCTTAAAGCAGCACCACCAACACCAGTATTTTCCCCCTGGACACCCGATGCTCCCATACCTGCTGTATATCCTACAAAGGTATCTCCATTCCCAGCATAAAAACCAGCATATTCTCCTATAATAACTGTATTGGATAGAGTTTCGGTGGCATTTTCGGCTGCATTTGGGCCTATTATAACACTACTATCAACTTCTTGAGTACCTGCTGCATTGTGACCTATAACAACATTATCATTATTATCTGTTATACCTGCTCCTGCACTAGTTCCTAGTATAACATTAGAATCTGCTCCGGCTTCCATTAACACACCTGCGCCTGATCCTAATACTATATTATCTGAGTCTAAAGTAAATGCATGGAATGAACCTGATATTTCTAATGAGCCTGTTATTTCAACATCACCTGTTGCTCTTGGGTTATCAGCACTTCCTGACCATAAACCACCACCAGATATTCCTGTTAGATTGCTACCATCTCCATAGTAAGCACCACTTGAACTTATATCTCCAGAAGCTGTTATATTACCTATAAGTGAAATTCCGGTTGTTGTTGCAGCTCTACCAAGTGAAATATCTGTATGAGTAGTATTATATCCTAATCTGAGTTCTGTATCATTTAGTACAGATAAAGATTCAATATTTTTTATAGAAAAAGTATCTCCTCCTATATCACCACTTGAGCTTATGTCTCCAGAGGCTGTTATATTACCTAAAATATTTAAATTTATTCCACTTCCACTTAAAACTAAAGAACCTGTTATTTGAGCATCACTTTGTCTTGTTATTATTCCACTACTACCAGTCCAAAATCCAGCTGCTATTCCTGTTAGATTGCTACCATCTCCATAGTAAGCACCACTTGCACTTATATTTCCTGATGCTGTTATATGGCCAACGGATGAACCACTTGTCCAGATATTTCCTGCTATATGTAGTGTTGCTCCCGGGGCTGTTGTTCCAATACCAGTGTAACCAGTTGAACCGGTTATAAACATTCTAGAAGTTAAACTATTTCCCGTTTTAAATAATAAATCCCGATCACTTTGAATAATAGATCCACCGGGATCTTGATATCTAAAGTATAGAGTTGAGACTCCATTTCCTCGGCTACCCTTATCAAGCCATAGATTACTGTCTCTAATAGATGATGAAACGATATGTAATGCCGCACCAGGACTTGTAGTTCCAATTCCAACATTACCAGCTACAGTTAATTGTGTTGCTGAACTTCCACTCAATGCTAAAGATCCAGTTATACTAGCATCTCCTACATGGGTGCCATCCCATTCAGCAGTTACTCCAGTTATATTACCACCATCACCCGCAAAACTTCCACTAAAACTTCCACTAAATATTCCATTTCCGGATTGAGCAAATGAAGCCGTATCTGCGTAAGAAGAGGATACCTCTTTTATAATTTCGTGTGATGCAGAGACTGCGTAAAAGGCGTAACTTGAAGTTGAAGCATAACTTGCAGTCGCAACCGATAATCCAGATGCATCTCCGACAAAAGATCCAGAAAACGATCCACTGACTCCTCCAAATGCTTTTGTAAAATCTACGAAAAAGGGACTGCCACCAACTTGAAAAGTATCTTCTATTATTCCATAACCTATGCTTGTTGCTTCTACAGCAATTGAACCAGTAAATTTTGATTTGCCGTATACATTTAAATCTCCAATACTATAAATTGTACTGCCTGAAACTATAAGAGATCCAGTTACACTCATTCCAGTATTAGAAGCAATTGTTCCGGTAGGTCCCGGTGGTCCTATCGGTCCTCCTGGTCCTGGAGTAGATACTGTT
>Ga0080013_1001385_pt1 | contig 32437 bp, 51 predicted proteins | sample ETNvirenome_6_85_FD_69236 | JGI IMG/M metagenome (GOLD analysis project Ga0080013, IMG submission 69236) | Marine viral communities from the Pacific Ocean - ETNP_6_85 (SPADES assembly) (version 2) | ecosystem: Environmental > Aquatic > Marine > Oceanic | place: Pacific Ocean | collected 2013-06-19
GTACTCATCGTAGTCACGTTGGTGAATTTTACAAAATCCGCCTCCAGTATTCATGCCACAATAAGGACACTCATCCTTGCCATGTTTTCGCCTTAACCCCATCCACTTTCTTGAAAGACGTTTGTGCCTCATCGTGAGACGCTGAACGTACAAGTCTAATTCGTCATCCGACATCTGCTCTGCTGTCGGCATCATTCTCTGGGCAACTGGTTGCCTGTGTAATATATTGGGAGCTGGTGCTACTTCTCTCTCTGGTTCTGCCTCTACCTGTGATTGAGGCTTCCTTGAGTATGTTACCATCTGCGGTGGTCCCGTCATTTGAATGCTATATCCTCCATGCATTGTGTACAATAAGAATCGCCCGAACCTTCATTTGCCCAATTAGCTTTACTCTTGCATAATTTACATCTAAGAGGATGCCACGAATTATTTTTCATAGTTTCTCCTTTAGTAATTTCTTAATGTCTAATAATGTATCTAACATCTTATCGAACTTGCTCTCCACGACTGTCATAGACCCCCTTTACGCATCATCTGGGCCGTCCTTGTCGCTGCCTGACCCACTTGCACCTCTGGGCTAACAAACGCCTTTACAACCAACGCCTTCAACATCGCTAAAATCATACTGATTGCCATGACAAATAAAAGAAACCCATTGTATAACCAGGCCACTCCCCAGATCATCATACCGTATTCAACTACTACATCATCGTAAAAGTAACCCACATAGAGTCCGATCCCTCCAAATGCTAAACTGACACCCAATAACCACATGCATCGCTTGAACCACATCCACTCGATGTACCTGCAAAAGTCCACATCCTGCTGGCCTCCTGCTCCCATTGTACTGGGGTATCTTCCAGTGGTAAACAACATATTTCTTATAAATTTCATTTTGTCACCACGAAACTTGTATCCAGATATGACATCTGTTGTGAATCCAAAGACTTGTAAACGTCTCTCTTGAACTCCCGTGAGATCTGATAAGCGACCTCGTATCCGATGGGTTCCGCACCTTCAGGCATCGGGATCCACTTAGGATGGTATGTAAATATACTTATCCTACGGTAATTTGGTTTGAAATCCAGTTTGTCGTCATGGAATTCCAGGTAGGCTTCCTGCTTGAAACCCTCCTCGTCCACAATCTCACTTAATGCATGTTCTCCTAATGTAACCTTGCAGATTGATTCTACTGTCTCTATAGGTATCGCCTTTGATACTGAAAGTGTGGTCTGCCACCTGAACAGATCGTTGGGTGTCAAATTCTCTACAACCGCATGGATCAACTCATCGCATCCCACAATACACTCGCTCATGTCAAAAGTCTTGAGCCTTACACCTTTCATTGTAAAATCTTTGACCTTTCCTGTTACTTCTCCTGAAACACATGATACACGTACCCAGTCATCTATGGCAAATTCGGTCCTGTATGCTACTGTTAAAAATGAAAATGCTGTGTTTACTGGACTGTATTGGCTTAGTGCTATGTAAGTAAGTGCTGAGAACCCCACAATATACTCTGTTTGGGCCAGTAAGCCACTGTACATGGCTATCCCTACCAAGAACACCAAACCACCAATTATGCCAAATACCTGCGTTGCTGCCTTACCTTGTAGACTCCTGATCTTGAAATCCAGGGTGTTGAACTTCTTTACTCTACCTACCGCTAAGGATACTCCAATCGCTACCGCAATAAACCATCCAAAAATTATCGCTTCATCCACTTTGTTTACCTGCTATCTTATCAATATGTGCGCCCTGTTCTGCATCAGCGATCTCTCCTGTATTGGGATTGATGTATCCTCCTGCTGGCATAGGAGCCATAGGTACTGGTGGCTGTTGCATCGGTGGTTGCTGTTGTTGGATCTGCTGGTACTGCTGATATGGGATCATATTCTGCGGTACTGGCTGATTTGGTACTTGATAAGTAGTAGGTTTCTTTTTGGCTTGAGGCATATAATCCTCAAGATCCTGAGAATCTGCTAACGTAGACAAGATCGTGTATGTGAAAGCACCACTTACCGAACCAAACCATAGGGCATCATTGTAGACCATACCCCCAACATACATCAGAGTAAATGCGTTTGCTATGAAAACTAACAACGCACTTAAACGATTGTATTGTTGCTTTATTCTGTGCTTAATCGCTTCGTCCATTTTCGATTTCCTCTTTTGCTCTTAGCGTCACAAACCTGGCTGTGTAGTAGTTCCAGGACTGTTTCGCTTTAGTTGAGATTCCCGCATCGTTTAAATATTTTGCTATCTCTCCGTAAGTGCGCCCATTTTCCCTCAAAAACACCATTTTACGACATACATTCCACTCTTTTACGGTTGCCCCGAACCTGTTTGATCTGTAACCTCTCTCCCGATCAACCTTCTCTTTTGAGAAGTTTGACTTGGTTGCGGATCCAATTCCTGTAAAATATGATCCGTCCCTTGTCTGTCCTGGTTTACTTAATCCCAGATCTGATTTGCTCATCCTGTCATTAACTCATGCGCATTATCAAGCGAGGGCTTTGATAATTTTAGATCGTCATCATTGCCTGAGTCAGCATCAAGAAGCTGCTGGGTGTCAAGGGTGTGATGCCATTGTCTGATGTTAGCTGTACTGTCTGCGTAAGTAATACCTGAAACCGAACCAATCACTGTAAGGTCTGAACCTGCTGCAACATCAAAATTAGAAACATCTCCTACTACTTCTAAATTGTCTGCTGCAAAGTTAGTAAGTGTTGCTTTGACACCATTACCTTCATCACCATTAAAAGTGGAATTGCCTGTTATCAATATTGACCCCTCTTCTTGGTCCCACTCACTAGTTCCCCATGATGCAGCATCAAAATTGATAGTGGAATTGGAAGCATTTAATGTTTTATTTGCCCTTACCTCAAGGTGCGTACAAGAAAGTGTATATCCAGCAGTAGTTAAACTTCCATCTCTGATACTGCAACCACTTCGGGCAGTAACATTACCAGCTAAAGATGTTGCGGCCCGAATATATAGGTAAGTAAAATAATCTCCACTTGCAGTTGCAGGGACGCTATTAGTTGTGTACCAATCAAATGCTGAGCCAACAGAACCAATACTTGAACTGGCTCCAAGTACCAGTGAAGAACCTGCTAACATATTTACTCCATTATTTTGATTTACTCCCCCGAAAGAAACGGCATTATCAGTCATAGTTCCATTAACCGTTAAAGTTCCTCCACTAACTATTCCTATTTTTTGATAATCGGCATACGAATTTGATGCTACTGTTTCACCTGCTGGTATTGTGAGATTGTAAAAATCTTCTTGACCTTCAGCATCCGTCGCTGTTGCGACAGAACTTGAATGATGAATAATATGATTTGTAGAACCTGAGAAAGTAAGCGTAGAAGTGCCATAGGTGAATGTTCCTGCTCCTGCCCAAGCTGCACTATTTACAAGAGTTCCATTATTACTTCCAACTTCATCATCAACATCTGTGCCTGTTCCTTCATTAAACTCATAAGAAATTATACAGCCTGTATTAGATGTCAGATTTGCGTGAGTTTTAAACATCTCAGAACGTATCTCTGCTTGAGTCCTTGCATCAGTCCATATCCTGAGCATAGCAAGGTCTCCTTCAAAGAGTCGTGTGTTGGTTCTTATGTCCGAAGCACCATTCTGTCTATTAAGGCCAAAATCAGGATAAGCACCAGAACAAGCTAATGATGCGCCAGCTCCCAATGCTACCTCTCCTTTTAGTGCGCCATCTATGTAAAGTTTCATATTGCCTCCTACTCCTGTGCAGACCATCGCAACGTGACACCATTTTCCTGTTGGACAAGCTGTTGATATAGCTACATCATTTTGGTGAGAATAAAACACTAAATCATCATTAGTCTGTTGGTAAAGTTGCCACCTATTAGCTGTGCTTGCTTTGTAACCATTTATAACTCCACGAGTTGAATCATTATCATTAGAAACTGCTTTCATCCAGAACTCAATCGTAGAATCTCCAGTTAAATTATCTAAGTTGTAAGGAACATCTAAATAATTTCCTGCACCTGAAGGACTGTTGCCACCATCAGGGAATGACAAAGCACTCTTACCAATAAGACCACCACTGGTAGTAAAATCTCCTGCTACTGTAACTACTGCTGCATCAGTTTCGAGAGTTCCTCCTGTTGTTATTGTAAGGTTTGTACAACTCTGTGCAACCCCATTCAAATCAACGCCATCACCACCTTGCGCAATAATACAATTTGTTGCACTAAAACCATTTGTATTTGCTGGATTATATTCCGCAGGTCCATTAAAAAATAAAGTTCTGTATGTGCCAGCTATATCGTATGCTCCACTTCCTGTAAATATTAAATCACAAGTAGCTGTATTGTTAGCAGTTCCATCATCATCTACTAAAGGAGTAAAAAGCATTCCATCAAAATCAATAGTTCCATTGTTTGTTAAAGTTCCAGAACATTCCATCCTCTGTCCATTCAGATCTAAAGTATCTCCACTACTTACTGTTACGGCATCAAACTCACAATCTCCTGTAAGTCTTAATGTTGCTGCACAATCATTATCGTGGGCTGTTGTTAATGCTATTTGATAATCTAAACCACTCAAACTCCAAGTTTTAGCATCTCCATTATCATTGTCATCCCATTTCCAATCACTCCCTGTGCAGATGATAGGATATAATGAATTAGTTGCTTGGATGGTTGGATTATCACAGCCGTAAGCAGAAAAACCCGTAGCTTCATTATTAGCAATAGTGCCTGAACTGGTCGAAGTCCCCATCGTCAAAGTTGCACCATCAGCCCTTAATATGAAACCACTTGCTGTTCCAGTATCAGTTATAGTTAAAATATTTTCCACTTTCATCTGACCACCCCCTGTTCCATAATGGCGAACAACTCCTCTATCACTACCTGCTCCAACTGAGAAATTATAGAAAATCCAATCGGCTGAACCTGAGCCTTCATTTATATCTGTGTTTGCACCATCATTAGCCCGAACAGTCCCATTATTATGTGTAAAAGTCCCACTATTTCGCAAGTGAGTTGAAGCAACATCTAAATTACCTCTTGGTGCTGACAAAGTTCCGTTAGCTGCTATCGTAAGTGTTCCGTCAAGGTCAAGAGTGCCGTTTGTGTAAGTTGCATTAGTTATGGTAGCACTATTGGTTCCTAATGTTCCTGAATCGGTTGCTGCTGTTCCGCTTCCCTCATCAAATTTATACCTTAATAAAGGCGTTACAGGATAACTTCCAGAATAAAGTGAAGCTACTTGGTCGGCTGATAGTATATAATCAAACACTTGGACATTTCGTATCTTACCGTTCAAATCGCTGGAATAATCTTTGTCAGTTCCTATTCTAATTTCATTGATGCCTGTATTATTGCCTACCGAAGTTGTATCAGTATCTTTTAGAACTCCATTTAAATATAACTTATGAACATCATTTGTGCTATCCCAAGTCCCAGTGATGTGTGTCCAAGTCCCAGTAGCGACAATCCCCGAATATGCTGCTATTACAGTCCACGAACCATTTACAATCATCTTTATTTCTGATGATGATGCCATAAGTAAAATCCGATTTGTAGCAGACGAACCTGTATTTATCATCTCAACGATGGTCTGGTCGGCACTTAAATCGTCAGGGTTTATCCACGCTGAAACTGACCCTTGTAATATCGTTAAACCATTTGCACTATCTTTTTCAGCAAAATCATCGGTTCCATCACAGTTCAAAGAACTCAGTGACAAACCCTCTAACTTTCCTTGTGTTACTGTAACAGCACCGTCTGTCGTTGTTGTGTTGTCCTGAACATTTACACTAAAGGCATCGTAAACTATACTTCCCATATTAGATGCTGTAAGATTATTACTACCTCCACTTGAATCAGCAGTTGTAGATGCGTTCCACTTGAACCACCCTTGAAGTCCTGATGCTGGCATATCTGGAGCATCTTTGTCTACATTGATTTTAGATGCCATCTTTACCACATTCGTTGCCGTTACTGCTACATTCTTGTATATCTTCATATCCATCATATAACCATCAAAAGCCCTGTCTCCTCCAACACTATTACCAACATACAAAGTCTGACCTGTGTGGTCTGTTCTTGTTCCTGTTGGTGTTATCACTTCCGTTACTGCTACGCTTACTCCATTTGAATATATTACTGGAGGGTCTGTAACATCTGCGTCATAAGTTATCGCCACGTGGCTCCAACTATCAATAGGTACTACCGCATTTGTGGTTTTCCAACTACCATTATCACCATCAAAAGCGTTATAAAATGCAAGTTTTACAAAACCACTTGATTCTTCTCGGAGATGAAACTCCCACCCTTTCTGAGCAATACGACCATAAGTACCTTCACCACCTGATTTGGGATAAACCCAAACTCCAATACAACCGCCATTACCATCCCAAATACTATCAAAGTCATTGTCATTAGATAATTCTGAGGAAGTAGTAGCATTAAAATTACCATAAACAGGGTCAGTATTTACATTAATGATTGCATCATCAAGATTTCCTTCAAGGATTCCTCCTGTTCCTCCTATCGTAAGTGTATCGTCTGAAGTGAAAGTTCCAAGATTTCTTACTCCGCCATTGAAGTTGTTGGTTCCACTGTGTGTATTGTATGTTCCTGTAACAGTCACAAGTCCATTGTGCGTTACTGAGGTATTACCTGCGGTAAAGGTTCCTGCGACATTTGTTAATCCGTGAACTACCAATGGGTCATCTGAACCATAGGTCATATCCAATGTCCCTGCCGTGATAGTTAAATTATTATCAACGTATGTGGTCTGGTCAGCTTGACCGCCTCTTGCTTGAACAACATTACTTGTACCTCCAGTTGAATTAATAATAAGATTGTAAAAATGATTAGCGTCTGTTTCATATCTGTTTTTATCAGTTACATTTGAAGTTATAGTAAAAGTTCCATTATTATGTGTAAATGTTCCTGCATTATTAAAACAATATTCCGAACCATCATTAGAAGTAATAGTAGTAGTACCGCTTGTTGCACTGTACGTTCCTCCACTTGCTATTGTAAGACTTCCAAATGAATGATTTGCCGTATTAGCCGAGCCTCCTCCTAAAGTTCCACCATCTTCTACCGATACATCTCCCGTTACGGTTATTGTCCTTGCAGTACCATAGCTCCTGAAAGTTCCTTCTACGATTGTAAGCGTTCCTGCTATTACTATATCTCGTTGTGTTTCAACAATCGGAGTTCCCCCTGTGGTATTGATTATTATATTGTTAAAAGACTCGCCACTTCGGTTTCTTATTTGTGGTTGTGTGTTTCCTGTAAATGTGATTGTTCCGCTACTGTGTGTAAATGTAGAAGCAGCCTCAGTATCAAAAGCATCGCCTTCAGAACTCCCTCCTTGCGCCCCTGTTATTGTAAAAGAGCCACTTCCATCAGGAGCAGTTAATGTTCCAGAACCAGCTACATCTATTCCTCTACATTGTAAAGCAGAAGAATTACACGTTAGGGTTCCTGCGGTAGCTATCAGTACATCTCCTGTTACTGTAAGGTTACTTTGATTAGAACCGTCTGATTGATTTACAGTAGTCAATTCTCCTGCTGTTATCGTAAGGTCTCCATCTATGGTGTGTGTGGCTGGCCCCTGAAAACCAATCTGGTCACCCGAAGAATTTATTACCAGATGACGTATATTTCCAGTTCCTACTAAATCAAGGTCTGAATCTGAACCAAGATTTATAACATCAACATCCAATACTCCTGATATAGTACCGTCGTGATTGAAACATTTATCACCTCCTGTATTAACTGTTAATTTGTAACCTCCTCCAGTGAGAGTACCACCAGCTATATTCATATGACCGATAGATGTGTTTGCTACTAAAGTTACATTATGGCCTGATTGAATTGACGCTTTATCGTTTGTAACGTGAGGTACTGAACCTCCTGTCCAAGTTCCTCCAACGTTCCAATCACCCGTTCCTGCTGACGTTATCTCAGCCATTAGGCCACCTCACTTACAGTACTTATCTCAGAGATAATAGAAGGAGCCATCCACTACACTTGCCCCTGTAAGAATACCTTGCAATCTCCTGCTGGGAACGTTGGCGTTCCTGATGCAATGGTCATTGTAATCGCAATATATCTTAAGCCCGTTGTTGAGATCGCTTTCAAAGCTCCAGTGTTATTTGCAATACTGATGTCATCTCCAATCTGAACCCATTTGGAATTGGTTGCTGGAGTGGCATCTCCCTCATCGTGCAGTGTTCCCCAGACCTTTGCAGTTATAGTTGCACTCATTCCATTATTCCTGATCTGGATAGTGGAGTTGTCGAACACTTCAATCTGTTGTGCCAGTATCATCACAGTGGTTCCACTGAATGCAGTAGCAGCGTTCTCGATAAGCGCCGTCTTTACGGATGCACTGTGCCTTTTGTTTGTTACTGTATTCGCCATCAGTCATCCCCGACAACGACATCTACCTTTCCATCGCCATCGAGATCTATGCCTATGCCCTTCTTCTTCTTGAGTCCTTTAGGCTTCTTGACCTTATCTATTACAGACTTCGGTGGCTTTACTTTTTCTTTCTTGGCTTTGCCTTTGGATTTAGGAGGTCTGCCGATACGCTTAGGAGCCTTGATGTAAGTCTTAATCCCGCCCCCACCTTTGGGGGAAGGCTTGTCCTCAACCACGAACTCCCTGTTGATTTCAAGTTCTTCAGTGAGCCGTTTGCTCTCGATTTCAATCGCCTGGTTTGGCCTCCAAGATAACCATTGCCCAGAAGGTAACTTCCTACGAGTAAACCGCTTACCAGTAAAGGTGATTTTGACCATTTAATTAGCCCTCCAAACACCTATGCCGTCAGATCTCTGATACTACCGCTTGTGCTTCTTTGATATGCTATCAATTCACCAGCAGTTACGAAAGCAAATTCTTTGCTTAGTTTCTGCAATACTGCAAGGTTCTGATTGTCAACATAGGTTGTTGGTGCTGCTATTCTCATTGCAAGTGCTGTAGTATCTAACATATAGATTCTGGAAGCACCGTCCTTTGGTATGTGCTGTGACAGGAATATTGGTATTCCATCGTATGCGCCAACTCTCGAATCGAAGTTCAAACCAGCTTCGCCAGTAACTCCGTTCTCACTACCTGCTCCAGCTCCAGCCAGATTGTAGTTCCATGCTGCTCCAGTTGATGCTTGCATCAACTGCTTTAGATTCTGATATGTGTCATATCCAGTTAGTAGGATCAGGTTATTGTAATCCAGTCCATTTTCTAATAGAGCTGAAATTCCACCATCAATATCTGCCAATGCCAGTGCATTGTTAGTTCCATCACCTGTAAAGTGAGTATATCCTGCATTAAACCACGTTGCGGATGTAATATCCAAACCATACATATCACAATCATCTTGACTGTTACACGGAGATTGTGCATCTGCTGCATAATCTGAATCTGCCGTTACTCGGTCCAAAGACTCGAAATTAACTCCAGCAAGCCCAGCTCCAGTTGAACCGTCACTGTCTACTTCTGCTGATTTTGTTAGCATATCATCAATGTAGTAAGAGTGTGCCTCTGCACTTTCCGTTCTCAGGAAATTAAGTATTCCCTTGATACCATCATCTGCCTCAGAAAGCAATTCCGCTTTGGTGGATACTTCCCAGGGTGTTACAATCTCTTTCAGAGTTGCGGACACCTCAGCAAGGTCAGGATGATCAGTGTCTCCAAATGCTGCACCTTCTGCAAGTCCTTTGGTTGTTGTGTGACGTGCTGTCAATGCTCTCCAACCTGATTGAGTCCATGCCTCTTTCTTAAGAAGTTTAAATACTTCTGATTTGGTATTTAGCTGATTGAATACGGCTGCACCATACATGGTGTTGAATGCTTCAGCAGGAGATGTTGTAATGAACGCATCATCCGCCTTCTTTATACCGTATCTCTTGGCTATTCCAAGCGTGCCTCCGTAGTATGCTTGTACATACTCTTCAAAACTCATTCCTGCCATGTTTAGTTTGCTCCTGCTCTTTCTGCCATACGGTCAATCTCCTCGACTGACTTGGAGAACTCGGCCCAGTTGATCGCAACTGGTTTCTCCCTGGCTACCCTGCGTGTTGCAGGTGTCCTTTTGTCTCCAGCATAGACGGACATTCCAGCTTTCTCAAGGGTTTTCAATGCGTCTTTAACCGACATTGCCACTTCCTCTTCTTCCTCAAGCATTGGTTCTTCCATTGGTAGTTCTTCTTCCAGAGGTGCTTCCTCTTCTTCCAATGGCATCTCCTGCTTCTCTTCTCCGCCTGTTTCCTTGAGATATGATAAAGCCTGTTCCAAAAGTCCAGTTAGCTTATCCATATCCTTTCGCTCATAACTCTTGCCCTCTTCCAGAAGTTCCTCTTCTTCATCAGGTTCTTCCATTACTTCCTCCTCGACTTCTTCCTCTTCTGCCTTCTCAGCATCGTCGGTAGGAGGTAAGACTTCTTCATCTTCCTCGTAGTCGTTCTGGACTTCGTAATCGAGTTCAAGGGTCTTTTGCTGACCGCAAGTACAGAAATCACTCATGGGCAATAATCTAAAAACGCCTTTATAACTGTTTTGCCTCTATAACCGTTTGTATAGGCTACGGACTATATTGTTGGCCTGTTTGGAGAAATCCTCTACCCTTCGCATGTCCTTGATAATGACGTTGGTATCTCTGATACTACGCTTCCGCATCTTTACCCATTGCTGAATGTCGCTGCTCTCCTGACGGGATGCCACCAGGACACGATTCAACATCAGAAGGTGCTTCTTGATTACGTCAGTATCGCTTAACGCCTTCTTGCAGTTCTTGCAGATCATTACCTTTCGCCACGCAGCTTCTTGAATCCATCTTCTAATACTCTTCTAAGCGAATCTGCATAAACGCCATTGCTGGTCACTACTACTCTTTTTTTAGAATCTCTCATTATAATATCATAATCATCCATTGCGGTTAGTCTTATTTCAACATAACCTCTTTGATTGCTTCTGTATTTAATTACAAATGCAATACCGCCACGAATACCGCCACCAATTCGCATCCATTGAAACTTATGCGCTCCTAATGACATTAATGTTGACATTCCTATCTGTCGCTTGATCGTGTCTGCCACCTGCCGTTCCTCTCCACTCTTCTCAACAGGCATCTTATTTACCTTGAATGGTAGACCGTGTTCTCCATAATGTTCTGCCATTTCGTCAAACATATCCCCTGGTGCCTTGCCCTCCTTGACGCGGCGCGCAAATTCTATTATCTTTCTGCGGGAACGGGGGTCGAGCTGACGCTTTGGAATCTCCCACCGCCGAATATTGCCTCTGTAAGTTATGAACGCAACTTCCTCATAGTCTCCATGAACTTCCCTCAAGGTGTTTGCTGCTGACCAACCCCCACCCAGATTAAAGAACTTGATCCTGAACCGTCGCTTCTCAACGGGCATCTTGCAATCCTTACACAGTTCTGCTTCGTTATAGTTCATGCAAGACCCCTATCAATCATAGACCTCATCATGTTGGCAGACATTTGCAAACGTATTATTACCTCTCTGCTATTAACTATGTCTTTTTTTCGGATTGTGTGTTGTACGTCTTTAACATCATAACTCATTTTGTCTGCAAGTGATTTGAGCTTTCTGAAATCTGGCAATCGGCCTACTTTCTCAACAGGCTTCTTGCAATCCTTACACAGTTTCATTCCCAACTTCCTTCGGCTTCTCTCAACGCCCTGTCTATTGCTCGTCGAGACACACACCCACGTTCTTTTCCGTTTTCGGTGATTACTCGTCGAGTGCGACCTCTAATCAATTCTCTATGAATAGTAGTGCCATCTGATAAATCCAATAAACGATTAAATTCTCTTTTATCCCAACACTTGTAGTCACCACTACCATGTTCTGCGTTTTCTAAAATTCTAACAATTTGTCGCCTTCTCTCTTCAGTTCCAAAACCAGATTTCTCTACAGGCTTCTTGCAATCCTTGCACAGTTCTGCTTGGTTGTAGTTCATAGTCTAAGCCTATCCACCAGTTTCTCAAGTTTTTTAGCTGCTGCCGATGCATTCCTTAAATGCCTGTTGAGTTCAGCGTTTACCTGGTCAAGATCGCCACCATCAACAAATGCCTCTTTTATTCTTTCAGTGTCCACTACATTTTCATGGACCACCCTGATTTTCGGTATGAATATTATCTTAAGTGCTTTTATCATTTGGCGGTCACGGTACTTAGGAGTAAGAGCTTCCATCCCGCGCTTCATTTTCTCTACTGGTTTCTCTGGCATCTTGCAATCCTTACACAGTTCTGCTTTGTTGTAGTTCATCTTTTTAACCTGCCGAGGTACCTGTAATATTCAATTAGTACGTCGTGGGCCGACTCTCTTAATGCCATTACTCTATTGAGTTCATTCAGTGCGTATTTTTTGTCCCTGCCTTCTAATGCAGCATAACCGCTTTTAACATTTCCTCGCAACGAACTTAGATGAAGATTTAATTGGCCCAACATCTGCATTCCTTTCATCACTTCTTTTTGATGTCTGACAGTCAGATGTGTGTCCCTCTTCTTATTGAGATCCTCTACTGTAAGTGATGAGTAGTTGCTCATTTTATCCCTGCAATCTCATTGGCGCGGTCCTCTATGGATGGATAAAATTCTCTGGCTATGTAAACTTTATCTGCCCTGGTAAGGACAGGAGGGTTGCCCATTCTGTTTAATTGGTAATAGCGTAGTTGCGCTGGTTTAGCCAAGTTTCTTTCCAGTCCTCCTAAAAATAAATCCTTGTTGAATACGCCACGCTTCAGTTTACGGGCCATGTTCTTTGCCCAGGGTACTAACCGTTGACGATAGAACAGCGAATCGTTTTCCAATGTCAATACTATATCACGCATCATTATCTTGTCTATCTTGATCACTGGCATCTTGCAATCCTTGCACAGTTCTGCTTTGTTGTAGTTCATCTCCAACTTCCTCTGTCCATCCTTCGTAATTCCGTGATCATCTCCTCAATCCTATATGCTTGATCCCCTGCAACATTCACTGAGGATTCCATCGTGTCCGCCATTCTCTCAAGCGACACGGTAACAGAATAATACTCTGACATGCTTCTGTCCCCAGCTTCTCGCGCACGTCTCTTGCCCCGAACTTCCAACTTTCTTGCGAGCCTCTTTATCTTTTTTGCGGGTGCAAGCAGGTTCATCAACCTGCTACTGAAGTTGCCTACTTCAACCTCCAGCAGTTGTAGTAACTGGTTAGCAGGAAGTGCTTTCTCTACTGGCTTGCTTTCTGACTTGTTCATCTTTCCGTATGTTTGATTGTAGCTCATTAGAACAGCCACTCCATTATTCTCTCTAACTGATATTGAATCTTCCTTCTATCCCTTTCATTCTCAAATCGAGACGCATTAATAAGTGTTTCAAGATTGGTGAACATCCTATAAAGCTCCCTGTCACGCTCGCGCACACTGAACTTCTCGACTTCTACTGGCTTGTTACACTTGCCACATTTTTCTACTGGTTTGCTGCATTCTCCACACTTCTTTATATGTGAATTGCTCTCTAACTCGTTTTCCGACACGTTTTCTCCTGATTTTTGATAATAAAAGTGACCACCTCTTTTCCCACGTTTGACATCCACGCCTTCTGGTGCATCTGATGGTTTATCTATATATATTCTCTTTTTTGGTTTTTCTTCTTCTTCTTCTTCTTCGTCATCTTGTTTTGCCATTGATACAGTTTGCACTGTCGCCTCTGGGTTGGCAGGGCTATCCCCTACCCAGCTTACACTCCATAATCCTAACTTGTCGATCTTGGTGAAACAACTCTCTCCTGGTGGGCAGACCTGATTCTGGCTAAGTGCCTCTCCCCTGATACTGCTGGCTCCATTGCTTCCGAACTGCTGAATCTCCTTCCATATCTTATCATGCATGTCCAGCTTGTTGTGGATTCCTACCCGCAACAGTACCTTGTCATCCTTGATACGCCAAGCAAGTGGCTGGCCTATCGGTATCTCATCATGCTTGTAGGCATAGATTCCATATTTCATATAGAAGTTCATTGACTCCTTCAAAGTCTCTGTGGGAATCATATCACCCTGCTTATCGACGATGGGAGACGAGATGAAGGTGTCCATTACCCTGCTGTTGTACCAATTCCGAGAAGTTGACCACTCGCTATCAGCTTGCTTGTACAATAAACCACTCATCTTTTACACACCTATATCATCCTTTAAAACTGTTTTGCCATTCTTTGTAGCATCGTGGACATAGGATTAAATTAGGATCATCCTTTGTGTAGACCGAGGCCCACCATCCTGCATGGGGATTCCTGGCTACCCTGCACTTGGCACACTTCATTTCTTCCTCGATACTATCCAGACGGATTCCATCTTGGCTCTCTTCTTCCAAGGCAGCTTGGTGATGCTGACTCCCTCGGCTGGAGTATTCGTATCCCACATCCTGTTACCTTTTACTACCATGTAGTGATTGCCAGCTACTATCAGAAACCAGTTCTTGCCTCGCTTTCCGTGTGTTGCTTTAATCCATTGTCTGAATGTCTGGCTGTAACTATACATCTTGGGTTTGCTTTCCATGTCGTATCCATATCTTCCCAATGCTCTTCGCATGGATGGATTGCTCATTCCCTTTATCTGATTTATCTTCTTTGATGGTCTGAACATCCTGCCCCTGCCTCTGCCGAACAGACGCATAGTGCCTCCTTGGTTGGCATGTTTCAACAGGTCCTTCTCTACCATGTCGTATCTCTTTCCAGTAAGTACTGTCAATGCAGTTGGTCCACACCAGGACTGTCCATTGGGATTATGATGTCTCCTACCTTTCTTGTTTCTGATTGGCCTTGGCTTGGCTGTAAAGCTATCTAATGTTGATTGTATCATGCTAACCACTTCCTTAGTTTGACCCATGTGTTCTTTCCTTTTAGAACCTCGTATATCTTGGTGGTCCTCCTGCATGGCCCAGTCCACTTGCTCTGTGGAGTCATCAGTCCATTGGATCCTTCAACCATCTTGCCTGTCCACTTTGGAGTGGCTATCCTTGCATATCTTAGCTGGCCTTTGTTAGGCCCTCGCGTATATAGTACTACACTCTTTACTTTACCGAATTGCCAAGCGTAGTTTGGCTTATGGTAATGTACGAACTTTCCTACCAGTTTCTCCATGTTTTTGCTCATTGTCTCTAACCCTGTTTTTACCTCAAGGTAAATACCGACAGACATGACGGGTTATATAGCCTTCTACTACTTTTTCCGCTTATTCTCTAAGATAAGGCACTTTTTGCAGCTAATTTGGCATAAATTCCTTGGTAATTTCTTGTATTCTGATTCAGTACATCGGTGTCCGCAAAAGGTGTAAAGCTCCTTGCTGGGACTCCTCAGATGACGTTTATGCATTGGTGAAGGTCACAGGAATCTTGCATCTTACTTTCTCGCCTGTGTTGGGATCCTCATAAGTGTACTCTGCCCACTCGGTTATGCAAAAAAGTTTATCCTTTTCTTTTTTCATAGAACTCATTTATTCTTTTCTTTTCCGTCTGGAATGCTGGACGCATGTATGGTCGTGGCCCAGGGGGGTCTGCCCTTTCACCTTGGGTGGCAGGGTCTCCTCCTTCTGGTTCGCCATATTCTATCTTGGAAGCATAATCTGCACTTGCGAATATTATCTTGTGAAGCGTCTGTGATAAATCAGTTCCGATACTCTGCCTCAATGTTCCTGTCAGGACAGGCACTTCCTTCATTGCCTTCAGCATTATCGCATCGGCTGTATCGTTCATAGCCAAATCCAGTGTCCGAGGGGATGATTTGTGGGTACTGTTTATCCTTGCTGTAAGTTCGTCAATCCCCGTAATGGTCACTGCCATTACTTGTACCCCAATACTGTGTCTGCGTCGTCGTCACCATACTTCTCCTTCCACTTCCGTTCTATATGTTTCTTGCCTTTTTCATAAAGAGCTATCCTATGGGCCTTGCCAACCTGCTCCCTTTGAACCCTGTCTGCGTTCTTCCAGCTTAACTCCTCTTGGCATTCCTGACAGAATCCAGAACTGAGGATGTGTACCGTCATCGCTCCTGCACTGCATTTCTTGCAGTTTTTCATACTGCCCTCGCCAGCACTGTCCTCTGATTGGGATGCATCAGTGAGCTACCCTGGAGATTCCATTTGTTTCCATAGTGCTTGTGTCCTACTTTCATTTGCAATTCCTTAAGCTCGCTAAGAGAGAGACCTTGCTTGGGTATCAGCCTGTCCAGCTCCTTGTGGGCATCACAGGTTCTCCTGCCCTGTGCGACTACCAACGTGAATTTGTATTCCTCGCCTGTATCGGCCATCCTTTCCTCGTAGGCCCTCAGCCTTGCCTCATTGGAAACATGGATCAATTCAGTCCTTGCTATTCTGGTGGCCCTTACTACTGACAGGTTTATTCTGCGGTCCATTGCATTTATTATTCGGTCTATCATCGCATCCAAGTTGGTGTCCTCGACGAATGCCTCTGCCAGCACTCTCTCCAAGTCTGTCGCCAACTGCCCCGTGAACTCCTCATAAAAGGAATCAGAGCGCAGGATACCATCGTGTAATTGCCTCAGAAGGTTGGTCGCGTCGTAATTCAAATCGACTTCCACTCTTCCCTCAGCTTTCCTAAATGAGCGATTCTCCTGCTTGTAAGTATATTTGAACGCCCTGATTATGTACCTGCCCAACTCGTTCTTGAGTAGTCTGGGCATCTGTACCATGAGCATGTTCTTTCGGTGTCGCAAATCCGACCAGTCCTTTGAACGTCTCAGACGCTCAAGCTCCTGTCTTACGGTTTTACGGATGGCGGTTTTGAGCTTGGAAATGTATCTGTCGATTGTTCCTGCTCCTCTTCCACCTGAGATTCTTCCTGTTCTGGCTTTTCTCGTTCTAACTCCTCCTTGATTCCGTCGTCGGGTAATATCAATTCCCCGTTTTCGTCCATATCAATCGTGATGCCAAGCTCTTGGAATCCCCTGATTATCTCCAACTTCTGAGTCAGGTTAGATAATTCCATCTGCTCGTTGTCCTCGTTTATCGGGTTGAACTTTAGTTCCCAATCTGTAACATTCATCAGTTTCAGCAATGGCTTGAAGAATCCTTCCTCAATCACTGCCTGAGTTTCCATGATCGTTCGGTCCATCATGGTTATCTGTTCGCCTTCTGCATTCAATCCGCCTATTCCTGCGGTGTCTCCCATAGCCAAGGGCATTACCCCATAGGCAGAATTAATGTCATTATTGATTTTCTCAAGGTAAGGTAGCATCCCCATCTCTGTTGTGTCGGGCATGACTGTGACGAAATTGGCCCCAGACTTTCCTTCTCCTGAAGATATGATAGGGATAAAGTTAGGATTGCGTGCTGTCTCCTCTGCTATGTATTCCCCTAATCTGGTAAGTGAATCCTCATTGTGTCCAGGTATGTCGAGGAATCCCTTGGGTGGTCTCTCCAGCATATACACCTTGTTCTGGTAGACTTCCACTGCCAGAGCGGTTTCTATTTTCTTGGCCAATGACAGGATTGGTGGATTACCATACAGTCTGGCATAGGAGGAATACTTGTTGAAATGGATAATCTCATCTCTCGCAAAATAGATGTCAGACTCCTCATCTTGGAAAGTATAGGCTATTAGAGCCGTCTCAGCGTCGTTACATGGGGAGTTATCGCAGTGTTTTGCTCCTCCAGTGCCTTTTCTACATAAAGGACAGAACCTATCAGTGTCTTGGAACCTTCCGAATCTGTCCGTATTATAGCGCATTTTCTTGGTATCCTCTATCCAGAGTTCCTTGACGCGCTTGCCCATAGTCTCTCCACTCTCGCTCACAACTCTCTCATAGATTATTGATACCCATGCATCATCGAATATCTCAAGCTGTCTTACCATAGCCTTGATTATCTCACTGCCGTTTATGTCTGCCGAACCTTGGGAGGGGTTAGTTATCAGGGCCTCTATTGATTTCTTCTGATCCTCTGATTTGTTCTCTTCGTCATCCACAGCCTCGATAATCCAGCCTTTAGCAACGACTTGGGCCGCTATCTTCTGGATAACAGTGCGTAGGTGGGAATAGTTGTCCGCAAGGTATTCGACGTATAATTGGTCAAACGGTGGTTCTATCAGTTGGTTTCCGTACTGATAGGACGAAGCCGCCGCCGCATCGTACACAGGAGTACGTGCTTCTTTGAGTAACGCATTGGTGTTTTGATCTAAATAGAGTTGTAGCCCCGACTTAGGTTTTTTACTTTTGCCGAACCAACCGTCCAATATTCCCATCAAAGCCAATCCCAGTTAGTCATATTTAACTTTTTGCGTTCCCTCTCCTCTATCGCTAATTCGCACATCCACAGGGAGATAACGGCATCTGAGACATGCCCTTCCAGCTTTCCTTTACCATCCCACATCAACTGCATCAGGCCCCTTACCAGATCGCGTGTCCCTGGTCTGCTGTTCTCTTTTGCTGTGGCTCCGAATGGTATCTCGTATAGTCCTTTTTCCATTGCAACGGCTATTCCAGGGATGCCTATCTGTGCGTGGTTGCGTTCATTACCTGTATTGTGTGTAGCTATCGGTAGCCTTTCAACGTCTCTGGCAGCGTGTGCAACTAACCTCTGGAACCCATTACTCTCTACCATTATCTTTTCGGGCTTGTATATTCCTGCTATCTTGGAGATGTTAGTGACCTGCTCCTTTAGCCAACTGGCACCTTCTCCCTGAACCTTTCCATTCCATTGATGCAGGACTTTACGCTGCTCAGTTTTGGGGTTATAGGCAACGACACAGTATGCCGTTTCGTCATGTTGTGTGTCAAAACCCACTGCTAAGTCCACTCCCATCACCGTTATCCAGTCATTTACAGCCCCAGAAATCATTTCGAGGTCGTTATTCAGGCATGGTTCGAGTACACTCCAAGGTATAACTGCACTATCTGGATCTATCGGATTGAGCATATATTCCGATTCAAAGGCTCTGGTTCCCATTGACAGCCTTTCCTCTTCCAGCCTTTCATGGGTCCAGTATTCGGGCCACCTTGGTTTTCCTTTCTTGGTTATAGCTGGATGCCAGATACAGTCCCAGTATGGATTCTCTTTTACATAGGCAGTAACATCATTGATCCTTTTCTGTGTTCCTATCAGCATTATCTGGGATTTAGGTAAACGCATAGGCAGAACAACTCGATTGAGGTAATTGATAATCTTCTCATCATTTAATCTGGGGAACTCCTCCAAAACGTCGTCCAGTATAAGCAGATGTACGTGCGGACCTTCCAATGCTCCACCTATTACTGCACCCCTTACTCTGGAACCGTTAGAAAATTCCTTTTGGGTCAGGTTCCAACGAACACTATTGTATAGAGTGTTTTCTTTAGATGGGATTAATGGAGCTATTCGCCAACTTCTCCTGCACAGTTCTTCAAATTGAGTTAGCTTATCAACTACCTGAGAAAAGGTGTTTCCGATGTATAATGCCCTGAAATTGGGATTGCTTGACATCTGCCATAGCAGGTAAGTAAGGCTAAATGAGGTCTTTAAGTGACCTCTCGCGCATATAATTGCCACCCTTTCCTTGGATTTCAGGGAGTTGTACCATGTTTTATGCATATCTGCCAGAGGGAAGAACTCATCTGGCTCCTCCAGCATGTATTCCATCATCGCCTCATGTGCGAACTCCAGGAAGGGTAGCTTACCAGGATTCAGGTGTTTTGAGAAAGAAGCTATAAATTCCTTGTGGGCTGTAACATCAGTCATTGGAAGAACCTTTCAGGTCTCTTACCATCTGTGTATAATGCTGTGCAAAGGCGGCCTGTTGCTGTTTAGGTATTCCTGCCTTGTCCATTGCCTCAGCCGATAGCTGTGCAACCTCATCGATCAGTATGTCTCTGACTTCCATTTCAGTTTCCAACTTGACCAGCCATCGTGTCCAGGCGTAGGCATCTGAAGGTCGCAACTCCATTCCTTCTTCTAATTGCGTGTTGAAACTGCTTTGTAATTTACTTCCTAATTTAATTGCGCGCGTGATAGAAGTGGTTGCCTTACGTTGCGTGATGTCGCGTACAGCTTCCATTACCTCGCTCTTTCTTTTATTCCATTCGTCTTTCGTTGCCCATCGTTGCACTGTGGATTTGTTGAGTTTGTAACTGTATCTTTTATTCATCTCTTTGGCAATATCACCATAGCTCCAGCTCTGGGCATACAGTGTGAACGCTTCTTCCTTATCCTGTTCGGTATATTTTTTCCTGGTCATTTGAATGCTACGTCCTCCATGCACTGTGTACAATAATGCTTACCAGTGCCATCGTTAGCCCATGACGCTTTCTTGCCGCATATCTTACATTTCACAGCATACCACATATCTTTTGAATAAATCATTTCATGTTTAGTTAGTTTTTCTTTCATATCAGATTGTCTCCTCCTGTCGGTATTCGCATTATAATGTCGAGAACGAGGAGTGTGAGTATCAGCTTGGCGATCATGGAGATCCAGTAAAGGTGGCGTTCAATGGCCTTTAAAGGGCCTGTATTGGCGATTTCAACTACTGTCGTCGCCGTTGTTCTTGATGACATTCCTCAAATGCTCCGATTCTCTTGTTTGAGTGTAGTGTCGGCCTGGGGGTTTAAACTCCCAGTCCTTGCCATACATATCGCGGTTGTGTTTCTTGATGACATTCCTCAAATGCTCCGATATTGGTTTCTCTTGTCTGTCGGCCTGTTTGCAGAACCTACCCCAGTCTTGTTGGAAACTATCAGATATGGCGAAAATGTAATGGTATGGCTTGGTATCCTTTGCGTAGGGCATAGGATTGTTATTGGGGTGTGGGCTATATAGTTTTATCAGTGCAACGCCTTTAGTCTCTTGTAAATAAACAATTCCCAGCGACCTAACTTGGATTCGTCTACCCTATCCAGGGTCAATCGTCCTCTTATTGTAAATCCTTTACTGTAATATACAAAGGTGCATTGTCGGCATACTGCTGACCTCTCTACCACCAGAACTGGCTTTCTCTTCCAGTATTCCCTACATTTGATACAAGGTCTTAATCCCAAGTTTGGGCCAGATTGGAACGTAACTCCTGGTCTACTGTTAGATTTCCTTTGTGCAGCGTACCACGCATCGAAGTTCCTGAAGGGGTCGAGTCTTTTTTCCAGGGTGACGAAGCCCATTATTATATTATATATTATACCTTATTATTTATACTTATAGTATTAGACACACACACCTCTATTTCCACTGGAACTTTTCTAAAATAAGAAGTGAAAATAATAAAATAGCTAACAACCCGCCGTACTACTTTTTTTTATTTTTTGGAAAAAAAGGGGGGGACACCAAATTAAATCTCCAGTGGAAGCGAAGGTGTGTGTGTGTCAGTATTCCTTCTTATTATCTATCTTATCTATTACGTACTGTACTTCTTCTATTGTTATTGTCTTTGCTTGTACTCTTGTGTTCTTTCGGTTCATGGAATAGCCGCACTTAAAGCATTTCCAGCTCTTGTATTGAACCTCTCCTGCCCTGGATGTATAGCATTTGGGACAGCGTAGTACATAGAACAGGCTCATTTAGCACACCAGACACAGAATCCTACTGTCTGGCAGTAGTAGTAACCCTGATCAAATGGCTTAAACTCCTGCTGGCATCGTTTACAAGCAACCTTTTTCATTCTTTCAGGGGATAGATGCCCAAGTTTCGCGGCCAGCAAAGACGAGTGATTTCCTTATGAGCCACGACATATTGTTAGAGACAAATCAAACAACAGAGGGTATGGACATCTATCCTATCCTGGTTAATGTGTTGCCCACTCCCTGAAATCGCTCTGCCTCGTATTTCGATATTCCTTTATCTTCGGGTCGGGTTCAAATACATTGTCATCGTTCTGGATCCTCCTCTTTACCCTGGAGATTGATGACTTGTTGGGGGCGAACCTTATCAGGTCATTGAGGTCATCCAGGAAATCCTCCTGCTCGCACCTCTTCCCCATGTGCTTGTAATAATCCTCCAGTATCGTGAAGTACAGCAGGGTATCGCTGTTCCTGGTGGCAGGTACGTCCCTTAGCTTCTGTATCACCAATGGCCTTATCTTGTCCAGTTCCTTGAAAACGTCCTTATTCATTCCTTATTCTCCTTATGGTAAGCCATGCAGTTATTCCTACGGCGATGACGAGTATGCCTATACTAACTAATATACTCAATACAAAATCACTCACTTTGGCACCCACTTGCCCTTTCCCCAATCTATAGTGTCAAGCTCTGCTGAAATATCTGCCAACTCTTGAAGTGCAAGTACTTCTTCAGTCAATAAATGTATTTGTTTCATCACTCCAGCCAACTCTAATGATACTTTAGCTGCCTGATATTGTAACGGAGTCTTGTCTGTGTCCTCAGTCATCCTTCTTGTCCTCCGTCATGTCCTCTATCATGTTCTTCATCAAAAGTACCAGCATGTTCAATCCCATCTCAAACGCCTTCTTCGCATTGCGCTTGTAGCCCATCACATTCGTATCCCGTATCTCCAATGCGTGCCTTATCAGATCATCCAACTGGACAATCCATAGATCCAACCTGCTAATACCACCCATCAGGCCAGTCCTCCTTGCACCTGTCACAAAAAATACCCTCGTCCCTCTTCCATGAAGCTACCTTGGAACAAATCTCGCACTCTATCAACGTCCAGACCTCATCACTCATTTAGCACACCACATACAAAATCCAACTGTCTTACAATAGTGGTAGCCCTGCTCTCCTGGAGCCAACTTGCGCTGACACCGATCACATTCAACTGGCCCATATTTACTCATCATCCTCCTCATACCTACCCATTACCCACTTGTGAAGATCATCCAATGCTGCATAATAACCCGTCAAATAATCCTTCAATGAATCATCTGTACTCGGCCCCCAATCTTTATCGTGTATATCATCCTCCAGCCCTGCCTTCTTGCGCTTCGCAAAATTCAAGACCTCCACCTTCCGTACATTGGATTTCAGATCCTCATTCGTCCAGGTCCTTCCATACCTCTTACCGTAATTCTGTGCCTCATCAACTGTACTCATACTCCTCCCTCAACTCCAAATAATTGTCCAGTAGGTGTGCATACTCTCCCTTGCTTATCGCAAGCTCCACAAGCACCAACTCATACTCTGTAATCATATTGTATCTTCCGCTCTTTCGCAGTCTTTCAAACGCCCTAAAGTGATCTTTAGTAATCATTCCTGTCCCCTTAGTAGCTTTATGTAGCGCAACAAAAAGTTCTGCCGTAGCGTATTGTCCTGTATTGTATCGTCAAGTGCCTTCTTGATGCACTCTGTAACATGGTCTATCAAGTGCTCTTTCTCCTTCTCGTTCTCTGCCCATTGCTCCTGCATCTTCGTCAATGTAGCAAACTCATGGCCCCTAATATCTGCGCCACTCTTGTTGCGCATACGATCCAAGAACTCCTGACGAACCTCCTCTACCTCTCCGATCATGTTCTTCATGTCTAACTTGGCATCCGCCAAAGTCTCAGTCATTACCTCATGCTCCAGGTCTTTCCTCTCCTCATTCCAACCGTATTTCTTCGCCCACCTGTCTACTGTAGTGTGCGCCATAGGCGGATCAAAGGATCCCTGCTTGTTCATCTCCTTAGCTACGTCCCTGGTGTTCATGCCCTTCAAATATAACCTAAACGCACTCTGACGTTCTGCCAATGTGTACTTCCTGTTCAATCTACTCTTTGCCATAATCCTAATTCCTCCTCGATCTCTCTATATGCATCCACAATGCGTCCCAGATCTCATCTGCATAGGTGCTCTCGTTCTTCTTACAAAGTTCATCCAACTCATCCCAAAGCTCGTTCCTCGTCTCATCACGACCTGGTGTGATCAAATAAGACTTCGGTTTCGTCTTGTTCTTGGCCCAAGGCATAATCCTGTATCAGCTTCCTGTATATATACACTTCCCGTAGCCTTCTCCGTTCCAAAAAAAAATAGAACTCCGTAACCAAAACTCCTACAATTTATAGACTAAGGGAGTCACCACAAAGGGGCCACCCCCTAAACACCAAACCCCCCTTCAGGTTATCCAGGAGGAAACCCTAAAACCCCACGCTCGAATAAAACCTTAATGGATTGTTGCCCAATGTCCTATAAAACCTAATTGTATTTTTGTGTTTTTGGTTATGATTTCCACGGATCCATGAAGGTTTACCAGGTGTGCGAAGTGTATATATACTAAAGTCTTTAGGGAGCTGATGAGCTTAACAGATAAGAAGGGGTGCACTGGACCTAATAAACCAGATTTTGACTATATCAAGGTACCTAAAAAGGAACTTGATTTATTGCTTGAAACCTTGAGTTTAGACAGTCAATCATCTATGTATAATGAGGAACTGAAAACGGATATATCTAACGCTTTAGAAAGTATTGTTTTTTTAAGTGAATATGAAATTGAAGTTCTCCATAAGTTAGATGTTGAACGTGAAGAAAATGAACACTTTGAAAACAATCTTGACCAGGTGCGACCTATACCTATTGTTGACCGTTATTATAAAGATGAAAATAGAGTAGATGAGTGTGTATCATGTGGTACAGATAAAGAGGTGCATGAATGTTGGAATTGTGATATTATCTTATGTATTGATTGTGATAAGGACGGCATGAGAACTGACTCAGATGACCATACTTATTGTTGGCAGTGTGGCCCTTCTGAAGGTGTTTAAATGACTAAATTAATTGCATTGGGTGAATGGTCCGAGTGTGACCCTTGCCCTAAGTGTGAAGCTGAATTTGGTGAATGGGGTGATGAACCTATTGATAGTGATGGTACCTATACGCAACGTCATAATTATGAGTGTTTAAAGTGTGGTGCCGAATGGTACTTGTTAGTTGAATATAGCGCATTTATGGAGGCCAAAAATGAACATTGATTTCACTAAAGAAGAGGTTGAATTATTAAGTGACCTGGTGCGTAATGAAAGGGATATTGCATTAATGGATTCGGATAAAGAATATATCGTTTTATTAAATTGGTTGTTTGTTAAATTAGAGGTTCAATAATGATTAAATCGCCATGCTGCCAATGTGGTTTTATTTGGATTGACTCGGATGATGAAAGTTTTGAAGAGCTACAATGTGACAAGTGTGATAACTGTTATACTTTACCCATTGAAATTATAAGAAGTTGGGATAAATTGAAACTTAGTTTTGATGGTGAAAAGAATATAGAAGTTAACTAAAAGGGGCTTTCGATCCTAAATTAAGGTTTTTTTATTTGGTTTTTTACTTGGTTTTACCAGGTCAACCCTTCAAGGATCCGTGGAAACCTTCAAGGATCCGTGGTAATAGTCGCCAAAAATCCACCAGGTCCCGACCTTTAATCCTTAGAGGATCGTTAAACGGTACCTACTGCAGCCAAAAACCCAAACATTTTTTAATTTGAACCTTTAACCCTTACCAGATCCGTTAAGGGGTTTGGTATTCCATCAGAACTTATTTTAACTTTTAAGGATCCCAGAATATTAATTAACTTTCCTGGTGGGGGGGGGGTGTTCTTTATTGATTCTCTTTATATGTGTTTTATTGTTTTTTCTGTTTTGGTAAGTGTATATGGGGGGGTATCTCTGTTTTTTAGAGTATTAGTTAAGTATATATAGACGTTCTATAATGCTTATCTGATGAGTTCAACTAAAAGGGGTGCACAGAACCTTAACCAATCTGATAAAGAGACTTGTGAAGATCGTATAACAGAAGCCATTATTTCAAGGGGTGAAGATTTCACCAGGTTTATGAATAGTGAAGATGAAGAGACCCAAGAAGAATTTTATAATTATGGTCTTTGTCTTGACATGGTAAGCGTTGGTACTTTCAGAAATCAAACAGAACCATACTTAAGGTATCAGATAAGCTATGGTGGACCTTCTGAAGAGATCCGTTTTTATCAAAATGGTACTGTTGAATTTTGGTTCCTGGATTGGTTCGATGGTGCACATAAGAATATAAGTTCTATGGATTGGGTACAGTGGCTTAAACAATACTTAGAAGATATAGAACTTTTAACCAATGAAGCGTTCTTTAAAGCATGGGAGGATTTTTAAATATGGTCGAATCTGTTAAGACCTGGTTAAATAAATTGGCTGCAGCTTCAATAAGTGAAGATCGTGATAACGCTATAATGCAAAATATATTAAAACGTGTTGGCTTTCCTAATGCGGTTGTTACTTGTGGCGTTGTTTATCCGTTGGGATCTGGTCAACCTAAAGACATTCATTCAATGGCTAAAGAATTAATTGAAATATGTGAAGGGGTCAAACAATGAAATATAATATAATGTGGCGGTCTGTTTATGGATTAGAAGAAATAGACCAAACTAATAATTTAAACGATGCTAAACATTTAATTAAAGAGTACCAGGTAGCATTTAAAGAGGGTCACGTATTTTATAAAAGGTGCTTTCAATGAATAAATATAATGACACTGGATGGTTAAAGTATGGATATGATTATGATGATGACGGTTTACAAACTTATTTTAAACGTCCAATAATTAAAGTGCGTTTTTGGGAAAATAAAGAAGGCCATTCATTTTATGATGTTGTCCTAAAGGGGGATCGTTAAACATGGATATTAGACAACGGATGCATAGTGCTGATGATATACCTATTGATAAATTTAGTAAGTACTCTCATTTATGTACAGTCCCAAATAGTGAATATGATTCTAAAGAAAAAGCTATAAAAGACCTGGAGGGATTAAACTTTAAAGTACACACTAACGAAATAATAATTGAAGGGTGTGAACATTACGGTACATATCACGAAATCTATATACTAACTGATATTAGAAAATGCTGTTGGTTTTAAAATTTATAGGTTATTAAATAATTATATTGCTTGGGATCTGACAACATTTAACCAGGTCCTTTAAATATAAAATGCTCTTTAAATCGAAATTGAACACGTTTTTTAGGGAGGTACAGCATTAATTTAGGTCCTGGATAGCTAAAAATCTATAGAGGATCAGTATTTAAACCGATCAGAACACCACACGCACACGGCCTTTTTTTCTTTTAACCCTTAAACCCTTGTGTTTTTGGATCCCCACAACTTTAGAACGCCAATCATGGGCACCCCACCTTTAACCCTTAAGCCCTTCTTATTCATAAGGTTTCTTTTTATCTACTACTTCTCTACCTAATCCGACTTCTTCTGGACTATTTGGATCCCACTGGAGGCGGGTGTTCCTTCTATTCATTACATAGTTGCACTTGAAGCATCTCCAGGACTTGTGCTTCTCCTCCCCCCCCCTACTGGTTCCACACTTGGGGCATTTTATCAATACAAACTTCTTCTTGTTCAACTCTGGATCAATCTTCCGCAATCGCAACAATACCACCCCTGTGTTCCGTCCTTGGTAAGTATAGTCTGTGCAGGATGCTTACAGTTTGCCATTGATCGTGTCCTCTTCTATCAGTAACATTCTTTTCATCTTAAGTATCTTGTATATGTCACTCATATACCTTTCTGCTCTACTGGCTGCAGACTGGAGATCATGATAACTGTCCTGTACTTCCACATGATGCTCTGTCAACTCCCGTATCTCCATCTGCCACAGTTCTTTCAGGAATTTACGGTCAAACTTCTCCCATATCTTGTGGAAGTCCTCTTTCCTTACCATTTATCCACCTGGGATGTTGAGATAGGGTGTTTCATGAGCCCAAACTTCGCAATCCGAAGAAAAAACATGTGTGCAGATCTCCTGCACCACCATGCCCTACCTCGATTCGTCATCAGACTCCTTCATATTAAGATAATCCTGTCTTACTATATCCTTAAGTGATTCAAACAGCTTGTCCTCATCTATATCTTCCTTCTTCTTGCGGAAACTTATCTCTTCCTTCTTCTTTTCCTTCTTGGGAGGTTTTGGAGGAGCTGGTGGCACACCATCAATCTCATGTGTCGCTGCTATCATCGCATCCTTGAACATGATCTTTAATCTTCTTAATTCAAACTGAAATGTCTCCATTGTATGTTCTAAGTTAAGTGCATTTTCCTGTGGGACCGTGAACGTAGCTTCTACGTCTGCCCTTATGGATTCATACTGCCTCTTGGCCTGTTTCGTGCCTCCTAACTTGATCGTTACTTCCTTAATCATTCTTCCTCCATTGCTTTCTTTATCTTGTAAACGCTGTAAGCGAGTCTTGCGTTATCTTCCATCACATTATGATGGTGATACGCTTCTTTGGCTGTCATTTTCATTAGCTCATCTATGGTTTTTGTTTTTTCTTTCATTTATTTCTCCTTACATCTATTACCATGTTTGCTGATACTGGATCTCCTGTTTGGTTGCCCTGCTCATCATATAAGTACAAATTATACATGTGAAGCAGGTCTGGATCATCCAGAATACAATCCTCGCATACTATCCCTTCGCAGAACTCCCAGAAATGGGCTGCAGGTTGTTTACATTCGTTACAGCGCATTAGTCCTCCATTGTTATTACGGATCCTTGAAAGCAAGTCTCAATATCAAGCGTTCCATACTCCTTCTTGGAGTGACAGTGCCTACAACAACCGCCTTTTGCTAAATATGACTGGGATATTGCCTGTTTACAGTCCTCGCAGTAGTCCACCCTTGCGTGGAGGTTCTTGTGGTATTTCATGAGTCCGTGTCCGTTGCCCATTCACTGATGTCATCCGACCTTATCTGTCTCTTCTTCCTTACATCGGGATCGGTAGGCTGGAACACACAATCCTCGTTCTGGATGTGCCTCCTTACTCTTACTATAGTGGATTTATCAGGAGCCATGTTGATCAACTCCCATAATGTGTCCAAAAATACCGCTTTAGGTATGCTGTCCTTGAGATCCGTTTTCAAAAAGTTCTCCTTGAGTATCTCGTAATACAAAAGTATGTCACTGTTCCTGGTCTCAGGCGAATCTCTGAGAAACCTGACCACAATATCCTTTACGTTGTCAAATTCCTTGTACGTTCTATCTTCATCTTTAGGTGGGGATGTGTTTAAGCCCATTCTTATCTATTAAAAGTCGTGTATATATACTTGTGGGGTGACTATCTTGATACCAATTCTAATAGCTCTTTAGTGCTTATTGACCTGTCACCTACAGTTAATTTGGTCACAACGCTGTCCGAGACAGAGACTTCCTTCTCTATTACTGGAAATAGCTCCTTAGTTCCTAAGATCGGGCTGGTTATCTCTACCAGATCTCCTAACTGTACCCACTCTGCTCCTGTTAGTTGTATCTTGTAAGTGTTTGTGGGTTCTCTGTACTTCTGGATAAGTGTATAGGCAAATTCCTTCATCCTGTTTGTGTTGTTTGTATTAAATGTGAAATTCTGGGCAAAGACACCATGCTTGTTAATCGAGGATTCATCCTCCAACGTAACTACCTTTGTCACATCGTCCTTTGCGGCTATTGTTACGCTGTTGACCAGATTTGATGAGTCTATCTGACCTACAAGCCCATCGCCAACTATGTTAGCCTCATTGGGACCAACTTTTAACACTGGCTGATTTCTTTTATCAAACCTGTTCGGTGCAAAGAACTCCATCTGTTTGCCCTGACGGATTGCATAGTAAAATTGAATGAATGGTAACGGATCAGACATGTATGTTCCGCTTGGTGTTGTGCCTGTACGAAACAGAGATGTATCTTGTGGATTGAAAGACATTAGATCAAATAATTTATTCAGAAACGATTTTCTTGTCTGTACTCCATAGATATTGAAACCAGAATCCAATATACCCTGGTCCTGTGCAGGTCCGTACTTCGTTGTCTCGTTAAGTAAGCTAATATCAATGTCTTTGTAATCGCAGATGTCCTTGGCAACAAAATACATATCCTGGGAACCGTAATCTCTCCATTGAATGTTCTCCATAGTAGATGTAGCAAGATCAGATACCAAATCCATTGCCGTAACTGATGTTGTTCTCAGACTGGGCCTGATTACTTTGATCCTGCCATAAAAATCATTGGGTAACACAACTGGAGCCAAGCCAAGATATGTTCCCTCCTCATAGGAGATCATCTTGTTGGCATAAGCATCTGATAGACCAAAATTTATCTTGAGAACTCCACCAATTCTCATCATCTCAAGTCCTTCACGACTCTCTAACGTGATCGTGGCAATCCTGGAGGAGTTGACCTTGTGTTTGAAGTTTAATGCAACAATGCCAGGTAGCTCTATGCCATCAATCGTGGCTCGTATATTGTATAGCTCATTGACATACTGATTAGCACCATAAGAAGTAGGCACTTCACACCTCTTCCCCTACAATAAAGAAAGACATACTGACTACCTGATGTTCCAAGTTCTGTGGATCCCTGTTTACTGTAAACGATTCTAATTTTAACCTGTACTTTACCCAAGTGGCAAAGGCCGTGTCATGATGCTGATAGATAGCATAGTTATATGAGTTGTTAAGTAGCCTGTACATGCGATTAAAGCCCGTTATGTCTATGATCCTTACCGTCATAGCCATTTTGGGTAATCCATGCTTTGTGTGGATTGCTCCAGGTGGGTAACGTCTCTCTCCCAATGGCATTGCCGCACTTATCCCTCCCGATCTGGAGAATGATGCGTTCTGTATCGCAATATATCCACTGTCTGCCGATGCATTGAGATCCAGACTGGTCTGATCCCTGAAGATAGTATAGATGTTTACTACTGCATCTCCGCTTGCTGCTAAGTTGTCTGTAACATTAAGTGAGATCTTTGCCGTACCTGCCAAATTGGATGCTACCGAGATAGTCGGCTGTGTTGTGTAAATAGTTGCACTTGTACTGGCTTCTGTTGCTACTAACTCCTCATTTAAGTACATCGAATATTTAGAACCTATTTTCTCTATCTTCTGGATAGTGTAGACTCCATCATTAGATGATGAACTTTCTACAGTTATCGTGTCACCTGGCCCAAAACCTGCGGTAATAAAATCAACTGCTGTGCTCTCTATCTCATCAGCCCCCGACTCCTTGGTAAATGTAATGTTGGTGGATCCTGTTACTGTGCAAAATCCTCCCCATTTGTACCCTGGAGAACCATTGTTTGAATCGATCACCAGCCTTTTGCATACTGTACTTGTATCTAATGTACCATTTGCGTCTATTGCACCGTTATTGTCCGAGTCTGCTGCCAATAACTGATAACACTCTTCACTTCCTGTAGTTCCCGACTTGGTAGTACAATAAATGAAATCAACCTGCTTGAAAAACATCTCCTCTGCTGTTCCAGACTGTACGGCAGCCGTCCCAAATGTACTACCTGTATTATATGTTAGATACTTAGCTGAACCTGGTGAAACCGTAGCCTTAACATATCTGTAGTGTGAGAACGTAGTATCTGTATCCTTAATGGACGTAGCGTTGTCTGCTTGGAATGAGACCAGCCCATAGATCGTGAACACGGATGCATTGAAAGCTGCAGTATTACATCTCATATACAACTTCTTGCTCTCGTTGATCAAAGGTGTGTTGTCTATGTCTAAACAACCTTGGGTAAGTGTCTGGGATGCAGCGTTCTCGCCTAACCATTTGTAACTCTTGACGTAAGCATCCGAGCCTGTTGCCGTTGAATTAGCTCCTGAATAGATTACTGCGGAACTCCGATCCAATGCTACGTTTGCACTCTCTCCTATGGATTTGGATGATGTAAGTCTTGGAATAGGTTTAGGTTGCTCTACCACTACTGATGCCACACCAGCATCATCTAAAGCATACGCTGTTTCAGTAGATGAATTGTGATACCCCGCTTGTCTAAGTATTGTTCTGAACCCCGTAGCGGCATCTACAAAGAAAAAATTTGGATAATATGTACCTGCGGTAGTATAACGATAAGAGATAGTATGTTCGGTTGTTGTGGTATCTAACTCTATTATATCAAAATCATCCATCGTGGATACTGCATCATCTGAGATATGTCCTGAAGTTGTGTTTGTCCAATTAACTCCTACCTTGTCAAATAACAATCCGTCTATTCTTGTTGATCTTATCGTAAGTGATACCTTCTCACCTACGTCTACCTTACGAACTATTACATATACATCATCTGTATTCCAGTTATCACCATCTCCATCTGCCAAAGTACCTGATACAGTAGTGTCCGTTACTGCTGTGATCGTAGCTACTCCTGGCGTTGATCCGTCTCTGTCTGTTATATTGTAAACCTTATCTCCTATTTCAACACCATTAGTTACAAAGTTTCCCCTTAGCCAAGGAGTTGTTGTTCCGTCTGTCGTGTCTGTAAGAAATGCCGCATTGGATCCTGCGGTGGCCTTTCCAACCAGTATCCAACTACAACTGCATGATTTGGCGAAAGCCCCGTCTGTAATATCTTCAATGGTATATGGCTGATACCTTGTTAATGATATTGTATTTCCTTTGGTCGCTCCTGAAGAACCTGAATTGTTGTTGTCCTCTGCCCAGATCGTAAGCTGGTTTGTGGTTCCCGCATCTGTGGAACCTCCTGG
>Ga0080013_1001386_pt1 | contig 32412 bp, 53 predicted proteins | sample ETNvirenome_6_85_FD_69236 | JGI IMG/M metagenome (GOLD analysis project Ga0080013, IMG submission 69236) | Marine viral communities from the Pacific Ocean - ETNP_6_85 (SPADES assembly) (version 2) | ecosystem: Environmental > Aquatic > Marine > Oceanic | place: Pacific Ocean | collected 2013-06-19
GTTCGATCGTCTTTTGAGACTCAAGAAGAGCTTCTTAAAATCTTTATATGAAACAGCGAAGGAGAAAGTCTTCAAATGAAAGGAAATAGAAAAGATGAATATGATATATATATTTTAACTATTGCACTTTTTATGGCGATCGGATCTATAGCATATGCCCTAATTGTGGGCTGCTGATAATAAAGGAAATAAAATGAAAGGCGAGTACAATATTGAAATTGATAGTAACGATATAGGACAAGTTGTCCTTATTAATGAGAAGGAAGAGGTGTTATTGCTTTTAAGATCTCCAGAGATGGGCTGGGCGGCGGATCGATGGGCACTTCCCGGTGGACATATATATTTTGGAGAAAATAAAAGACGAGGTGCAGCGCGTGAGACTTTTGAAGAAACAAATTTGGTATGTAGTGATTTAAAGCGTTTCGATAAGCAGGAAGTTCAAGATGGTGACCAGAAGAAAATTTTATTCTATTATTGGACAAAGAAATTTAAAGGAGATGTTGAATTAAATTTCGAACATACTGACTATAAATGGATTAATATCGATGATTTAGATTCCATAGACGTTGTTGAAAATGTCAAAAGTAAGTTATTAGACCTATTTAATATAGTGAGGTTTAATAAACGTGAAAATAGTTCTTGATAGATATACCATTAAATTAATACCAGAAGATGAGCAAGATGTCGCTTATATAGAAGACACAATGGGCTTATGGAAAGATGGTATGGAAATATCTCTTGAAAGAATAGATACTGAGAATTCTGAATTTGGTTTTAGGTTAGAAACAGATCTGCCTAAATTACCTAAAGGAATTAAAGCGGATTTGCCTCACCCGAGTGCTGAAACCTATAAAAGACCTCTCGATGATTTTATTGATGTGGAAGGCTCTTGGGATGGACCACCTTATAAAAGAAATGGGGATACAAAGAAACTGTGAATTTTATAAAAAAATACCGGCACATAATTCTAATGTATATCATATACATCGCCGCGATGAGTTTTATTTGGTTAAACAACGGATGTGTTGGTCAGATGAAAGTAATGAGAAAAGGTGGCACGGTTGTTATAAAGAAAAAAATGGTAAAAATCTGGACAGGGATGAGCTGCTTCTACTGCGATAAGGCAAAGGATTTTTTTAAAGAAAACAATATTGAATATACAGAAAAAGATTTTCATTGTAAAATAGATAAAAAAGAATTAATGGATTTGGCCGAAGAATTAAATTTCAATACATATTGGCTAGATGGGGTGCCTGTCATCGTTATTGACGACAAGAAGATAATCCCTGGATTTAGTAAGGATGAATTGACATGTTTGATACTAAATAAAGAGTGTGGATATAAAGTATATAACAGAACCATAGAAGTTAAAAAACATAAGGGAAAGTAAGATGAAGATCACGAAAGAAGAACTCAAACAAATTATTGAAGAAGTGTTGAAAGAGGCGGATGATACCGTCAACCCGATTGGTAAGGGGGGTTCTAGCTGGTGGGAAAAAACTGGCAGAATGAGACCTCACTACACAAGTCACGGCGCGGATTATGAACGGTACGAGCCAACTTATAGAATGACACCTGAACACCCTGATCATCCAGATCACGTACCGCAGCCATCTAGGAGAGTAATCGATCGTCGACGTTGCTATAGAGCAGCGGAAACAGCTGTGTACGGTCGCCACTACGACGGTTCGTTAGATCTTAAATCTGGTGATCCCAAGCATGTTGAAATTGTATTCCAAACATGCTTGGAGTTTCAAGCCTCCGGCAAAATCAAAGAGTATGATGCATTAGACAGACACTTTAAAGACGAGCCGTGGTACAAAGATTATCGCGCAAGATCAGACGAAATGCAAAAAGTCAAACCATCCCTCAGACAATATGCGACCGAAGGCAAGACAAAATTAACCACATCCACGCTCAAAGAGCTTGTCAAAAAGACAATCAGCGAGATGGACGAGACAATGGACTCTGGATACATGCCGCCCAAAGACAAGCCAAAAAAAAAGTCTAAATTAAAAGAAGAGCTTCCTATGCAGGATTACACTCTTGACCTCCCACCTGGCGCAGTTGAAGTTACGGATCTAGAAGAGAAAGTAAAGAACTTCTTATCAACCAAGGCTTACACTAAAGCTGGTCTGGACGATGCCGGCAGAGCAGATTTCGTTAGAAGCCACCACAAAGAGTTCACTCAGTTTGTATTGAATGGCGAGGTGTACCATATTTATGGCGACCAGATGTTCAACTCTGCCGACGAAGAAATCGATCCATATCAAATTGCAGAAAACATTTACTCCAAGCAGGCGAACATGCCCCTTGAGGACGAGGCGGATGATATTATAGCAGACGCCGGTACCGACGATGTCATGAGTCTTTTAGACGGGCTTCCGCCTGACGAGAAGCTAGAGATTATCAATATGCTAATGGGTGATCTCTACCAAGCGAATCCTGAACTAGCAGATGAATTCGATCGGATGAAAGGACCCTCATGATACGATGAGGAATGAAGGAGTCAGCGCACGTTTCAAATACTGGATAGCGCTGATCATCCTCGCAGAATTTATTTCCCTAGCAATGTTAGAAATATGTTGACTTTCTCTTCTGTTAATGTTAATATGTCGAAGTAATTAATCATAAACAAACAGGGAGTATTTATGAACCGTGTCAAACCTTCGATACCATTTGTGGGACTGCACGCACACAGCGTTGCCGGATCGCCATTTGATGGATTTGGTTATCCCCAAGAACACATGGATTATGCATACCATAATGGCTGCGATGCTTTGGCACTGACAGACCACGGGAACATGAATGGTCTATCACACCAAGTCTTGCATGCCAAGAAGATGAAGAAGGCAGGCAAGAACTTTAAACCTATCTTTGGTGTTGAAGCCTATTTCGTGCCGTCCATTGAAGACTGGAAGGCTGCTTACGATAAGGCGAAGGCAGACAAGAAGGCTGCTCGGGATCTCGAAAGCGATCCGACAAAGACAGCAAACGAAGATGAGGGGGCATCCAAGCAAAAGGTCGATAACATTATCAGACGCCGCCGCCACCTTATCCTCGTCGCACAGAACCAGGAAGGGTTGAACAACATTTTCAAGATGGTGTCCACCTCTTTCCAGGGTGATCACTTCTACCGATATCCTCGCGTCGACTACGATCTTTTAAGCAAGCATAGTGAGGGAGTGCTAGCTGCTTCTGCTTGTCTTGGCGGCGTATATGCCGGCAACTATTGGGATAACAGGGACGACGGTGAAGAGGCAATTCTCGGTGCTATGCGCGAAACAACCAAGCGCATGACAGATATCTTTGGTAAGCGTTGGTATGGAGAGCTACAGTGGAACAACGTGCCCGAGCAGCACGAGCTTAACAAATATGTCTTAAAGATGAAGGATGAATTCGGCATCGATGTTATCTCGACTGCTGACAGTCATTACCCCAGCCCTCAAGCCTGGAAGGACCGAGAACTTTATAAGAGGCTGGGCTTCCTCAACAGACCAAACAGACCAGAGTGGATGACTTCCGAGTTGCCCGAAGGGGTCGAGGAGATTGGCTACGAATTGTATCCCAAGAACGGCGATCAGATGTGGGAGTCATACAAAAAATACTCTAAAGAATGTGGCGTTGAGTATGATGACGCCATTGTGCGAGATTCTCTTACAGCGACTCACCGGATCGCACACGAGCTAATCGAAGACTTCATGCCAGACGACACAGTTCGCCTGCCCGGCTTCGTCGTGCCAGAGGGAGAGACTGCAACCCACGCTCTGACCAAGGCTTGCATCAAGGGCTTACGAGAGTTGGATTTTGGCAGCAACACAGAATACGTTGATCGCCTGAAGCACGAGCTAAGCGTGATCGATGACAGAGGCTTTAGCAAATATTTCTTGACGATGAAAGCCATCTCAGACAAAGCTAATGAGAATATGCTGGCAGGCCCCGGTCGCGGATCGGCTGCCGGCTCACTTGTCGCCTACGTGCTGGGTATCACACAGGTCGACCCTATCAAGTATGGGCTGCTCTTCAGCCGATTCCTGCGCTCTGACGCAACCGACTATCCTGATATCGATTATGATGTTAGCGATGCCTTTGGGTTGAAGGAGATTCTTGCAGAAGAGTGGGGGGAGACTACAGTTGTTCCTATTTCGAACTACAACACGCTGCAGCTACGATCGCTGATTAAAGACATCAGCAAGTTCTATGGTGTTCCCTTTACAGAGGTTAATCCCGTTACATCTAAGATGATCTTCGAGGCGACACCGAAGGCTAAGGCGAAGCACGGTATCAAAGCCGGCGTATACGCTCCAACGTTCGAAGAGATTATGGAATATTCAGAGTCTCTTCAAAAGTTTCTTCGTAAGTACCCCGACATCAAGACTCATGTCGAGGCACTATACGGCCAGGTTAGATCGACTAGTCGTCACGCAGGAGGTGTGGTGATTGGTGAAGACCTGGACAAGCACATGCCTCTCATCAACTCCGGTGGCGTCGTCCAGACGCCATGGTCTGAGGGGCAGAACGTCCGACATCTTGAGCCACTGGGCTTTATTAAGTTTGACCTTTTGGGCTTATCAACTCTTGAGATGATTGAGGCTGCAGTTGGCCACATCTTGACGCGCAAACATGGGATCCAGAACCCAACGTTTGAAGATGTTAAGAAGTGGTATGATGAGAATCTGCACCCTGATTCAATTGATTTGAATGATCAAAAGGTATACCGAAACATTTTCCACAAGGGAAAGTTTTTGGGAGTGTTTCAGTTTACTAACGAGGGCGCCCAGAAGTTCTGCAAGCGAGCAAAGCCGAATAACATCATTGACATCTCTGCGATCACATCAATCTATCGACCTGGACCTTTGAGTGCCAAGGTCGACAAGTTGTATGTTAATGCCAAGAAGAACCCAAGCCAGCGAATGTTCCCGCACGAAATGGTGCGCGAGGTTACAGATGAGACTGCGGGCTTCTTGATCTTTCAAGAGCAGATTGCTTTGTTGGCTCACAAACTGGGAGATAACGTGTCGCTCGACGAAGGTAACCTCTTGCGAAAACTTCTCACCAAGAAAGGCACAGGCAAAGGTAACGAAGCTAAGGACGAGATCCACGATAAGTTCATCAGTGGCTGCATGAAGAAGAAGATTGACAAAGAAACTGCAGAAGCAATGTGGAAGAACTTTGAATACTTCTCGGGCTACGGCTTTAATAAGTCTCACGCTGTTTCATATTCGATCCTGTCTTATCAGTGCGCTTGGTTGTATAATTATTATCCGTCTGAGTGGGCTGCAGCTTTCCTTGACAAAGAGCCGGAGAGCAGAAAAGAGAAAGCAATCAATCTTGTTAAGTCATATAAGTTTGACATTAAAAAGTTGAATATCAACACCTCTAGTGTTCAGTGGGCAATTGATCCAGAGGACGATAAGATTCTTGTTCAACCTCTCAGTTCTCTGAAGGGCTTGGGCGGCAAAGCGATTGAGCAGATTATCAACAACCGCCCGTTTAACACGGTTGAGGACTTGCTGTTCAACGATGGTGTTGTTTATTCCAAACTAAACAAGAAGGCACTCGATACACTGTTTAAGAGCGGCGCTTGCAATGATCTTATGGACGATAGGTTTTTTGGAACCAAGCATTTTTGGGCGTCCTGTGTGAGCGATCGACCAAAGAGCAAGAAGAAGCTCGTAGAGAACATTGATTTGATGCGCGACGAGGGAGACTTCAGTGTCGAGGAGATGATTGAGAATCTTTCAACGCTCACAGGGGTCTTTCCAATTCACCTTGTTCTTGACGAGGATGTGCAGCAGCGGCTGGACCACTATCAGGTCCCGCCCCTTGGAGAGTGGGACAACGACCTTGGCGTTGCCTGGTTTATCCCTCGCGAGATTGTAAAGAAGAAAACCAAAAACAATAAGGACTACTGGATTGTGAAAGTCATTGATAGCACGAATGCTTCGACCTCAATAAAATGCTGGGGAGTAAAGAAGCGTGATGAGATTTATATCAATCGTCCATACATGAGCAAGCTGGAGTATGATGAGCAATGGGGCTTTAGCACCAGAAGTGTATATCATAATTTTAGGTTGTTAGGGTAGTTAGTTCTATTTATTGTGGAGGTCAAAATCGGTGACGGATTTAGAAATACTGGCAGTGTTTTTTATAGGACTAACTTCTTTGATAGCCATTCCAGCAGTTATAACTGATATACAAATCAAATATTTTAAAAAGAAGGATTGACTTTTGTTCACAAAAGTGTATAATAGAGGAATATAAGGAGTGAGCATGATAATAGAATATGCGAAAGTTAGAGAAGATGTAGTGGTACCGGCAAGGGCAAACCCTAGCGATGCGGGACTGGATGTATTTTACAATCCGTCAGGAGGCTCGCCGCGAATCATTGACCCGGGATTTAGTGAGAGACTCCAGACTGGTTTGAGATTTGGCGTGCCACATGGCTATATGCTACAGGTTATGAATCGATCGTCTATGGCCGCAAAGAGAGATCTTGTGGTTGGCGCGCACGTTGTCGACTCGGGTTACGATGGAGAGGTCTTTATCGATCTGCACAATGTGGGTAATATGAGCCAGATTATAGATCCAGGTGACAAGATTGCACAGGTTGTTTTAATTCCTGTAGTACATTTCCGCCCAGTCGAATCGGATAACCTTTATGACAAGCACCCAATCACAATTTCAAATCGCGGCGCAGGCGCCCTGGGGAGTACTGGAAAATGATATCTCATAAAAGTTTTGAGCCAGGAGAAAATCACCTGCCATACAGTAAGGCTTTAGCAGGACACGATTTTGGTTTTGGCGATGTAAGAGAGGAGGATAGTAATATGAATGATGACGCGAAAGCGTTGCTAGCAGGCAACGACATATACGCGGGAGAAAATGTTAATGTCGGAGACAAAAAGCAAAAACCCTGCAAAACCAAAAAAGGATGTAAAAAGTGCGGAGAGGAGAAAAGGTGCAAAAAACCCACACCCGAGAAGGTTGACCACCCGTCGCACTATAACACTGGGAGGGTTGAAGTTATCGATGCCATTGAAGATTGGGACCTTAGCTTTAACGACGGAAATGCGATTAAATATATTGCGAGACACAAGTATAAGGGGGATCCCATACAAGATATTGAAAAAGCTATTTGGTATCTCCAGCGACATCTAGCGAATATAAAGGAAAAGAATAAATGATCTCAAAGTTTTTACGAAAATGGAAATCGTATCTGGTCGAAGGATTGCTCTCGGACTATGACAGAGGCGGATCCACGACGTTGTATCACTTCTCCAGGGCTGATTCCGACACGATATCTCTAGATCCGGATTACTTTTTATCACATCGTAATTCCTACTCCAAGAGGGAGTATGAGAGATCGCAAGTTCCGAGAACATTCTTTTATGTCGATCTTGATCATGCGGAAAGGATTGTCGAGAGCGGAAGAAACCTCTACTCAGTGGTTGTATCGCACAGCGAAATATATGATCTCAAGCGTGATCCGGATGGAATACTGGAGGCTTCGAAGCAGCCAGGCGCTTTTTTCATAGACTTTAACAAGGTCTTTGAAACAATAAAAGAGAAGTATAAAGGAGTTTTCTATGACACGGGCAACTTTGATGTAGTTGCTTGGTTCGAACCCATTCAGGCCAACAAGGAGGCACAATGAAAGAGGGAGATGTAGTATATAACGAGTATCACAATATTCGTAGATACGGTATAATTGAGAAAAAGACCATAAAGGATGACGGCTGGGGCTATTGCGCGGTCAAGTGGTTTAATGACGAGATATATGAAGATCGAATGGCTGATCGCCAAAAGCTAACCAACAAGAATTGGGCACTGGAGGAATACAGGGTGGACATGTTGCTACCAATTGACCTTCACAAAGAGCTGTCGACTCTTGAGGACATCAGGCATGAATTGAATACGCGAGGTCAAGGTGGAAATTAGAGAATGTTTGTCTTTTGATGATGTATTATTAGTACCAAAATTTAGTGTTTTAAGGAGCAGAAAGGAAGCCGATCTTTGGACAACGTTTATGGAAGGCTGCAGCTTGGAGATACCGATTGTATCCAGTCCGATGGATACAGTCACCGGCGCGGAGATGGTTCATGCCATGGATAAAAATGGCGCAATGGGCATTGTGCACAGATACAACACCATCGAGGACCAGGCCGCTATTGTCACTGAACTTAACGAGGCTGGTGTCGAGCCCGTTGCTGCAGCCATCGGCGCCACCGGTGATTTCTTGGAGCGAGCCAAAGTCCTTGTCCAGCGCGGCACAAAAGTGCTGTGCGTCGACATTGCCCATGGCCACCACTTGCTGTTGCGCAACGCGCTGAGTATTTTGCGCACCGAATTCGGAAGCGACGTGCATTTGATGGCTGGAAATGTTGCAACGCTTGCCGCGTTTAATGATGTTTCAGACTGGGGCGCGGACAGCATTCGAGTCGGCGTCGGCGGCGGTTCTTGTTGTTCCACGAGGATTGCAACCGGACACGGGGTGCCCACATTTCAATCTATATTGGATTGCAGCCAATCTGATCGAGACGCCCTAATCATTGCTGACGGTGGTATAAAGAACAGTGGTGATATCGTTAAGGCACTGGGGGCAGGAGCTGACTTTGTTATGCTAGGCTCCCTCTTGGCTGGTACCGACGAGGCGCCGGGTGAGATTACAACGAATGCCTCTGGCGAGAAATATAAATATTTCAGAGGGATGGCGTCTCGCAAGGCTCAGGTTGCCTGGCGAGGGTGGTCTTCGACGCCAGAGGGCGTCTCTACGATGATACCGTACAAGGGTCCTGTTGGAGACATATTGGCAGATCTTCGCGGCGGCATCGCCAGTGGTATGTCGTACTCCGGAGCTTTTGGCTTGAAAGACTTCCGGATGAATGTGGAGTTCATCAAGCAGACGCCTGCCGGCGCTTCAGAGAGCAGAGCCCACATTCTTGGAGGTGGCTAATGAGGTGGCTTATACTAATGGCGCTCTTTGTATCATGCAGCGAGCCGAGGGTATACGAGTGCAGCGGCTGGGAGAAGAGGTTGTGTCTGTGTCCAAGTGGAGAGGAAGGCGATCAAAAGTGCTCCAGTGGCCCAGCTTTTAACGATCCGCCCCCGCCAAGAGAGTGGCTTTTCTGTAGTTGCTGCTTTGACACCAAGAGAGACGAGCACGGCATATACTATATTAACCAGAACGACACCTCCGGATGTTGGGACGATGTATACGACCCTTCCGCTGGTTCATTACCAGATGTGGGAGCAGAGCAGTGAGGGATCCGTCTGTACCAGATATGAAGGAGAGAAAGAAGTTAATGTTTTACGACACGGAGAAGCGACAGGCCGATCTGCGTGTGAGATTAAAGTTTGATGGATTAAATCAGGCTCAATTCTTTCGAGCGTTCATAACCGGCTATTTAGAGAAAGACGAGAGAGTAATAGAATACATAAATGATTTTAAAAAGATATGCGGGGTGCATAATGAAAAAAAACGCTCCGAAACACAAAAGCTAATCAAAAAAGGAAAAGGTATGGAGTCAGAATTTGCTTTAAATGATAATGAAATAGAAAATATATTTGATATATTAGAGGAGCACACGGAACTATGAAATGTCTACAGGAATGTATTAAAAAAAAGAAAGCTTGCGACCAATCTGAATGCCGGCATTGGATAGATTACAAGAAGGATTTAAACTGCGTACATCAAACGGTTGATAAGCGTGGAGCACTAACGTTGAGGGAAACTGCCGAACGCCTTAAGCTGAGTTTTGTGCGAGTCAAGCAAATTGAAGATGCAGCACTAAAGAAGCTCATTAAGAGATGCTTATCAGCAGGTCTTGATTTAGACCAGACGAAAGATATCTTGGACAAGATGGCTCCTAACAAATCAGCTGATTTTCAGTAATAATAAAAATGTGCTTTTCTGATGTCTCAATACTATTTACGTTATGAATTAGCATGTTTTTCTGACCAAGGAGAATGAACACATGAGCAAGAAAAATATTATATCCGAAGGCACCGTCAGGCGCTTCATGGCCCTGGCCAATATGGCTCCCCTGTCTGAGACCTTTGTTGATCGTATGAAAGAAGAAGAGATACCCGAAGAGGATCCGATGGCGGCTGAAGAGCCTATGCCTGAAGAGGAGCCCATGCCGGAAGAAGAACCAATGCCCGAGGAAGAGCCGATGGAAGGCGACGGAGAGATGGATCCCGTCGACCTCGTTAGTGATATCACTAGTGCAATCGTGCAACACTTTCAGGACAAGGGTGTAGATCTTAGCATTGATGTGGCCGAGGAAGACGCGGCAGCACCAGGCGAAGAAGAGATGCCTATGGACGACGAGCCAGCGCTTGAAGAGCCTGCGCCCGAAGAAGAACCGGCACCTGAAGACGATCTCATGGAAGAAGATGATATCGATGGAATGCTTGAGCAGGCCGGCGTCACCCTGCAGGAACTCGATGATGATCTCATTAATGAAGTAACTCGACGAGTGGCCAAGAGACTTATTAAAGCCACAAAAAAGAAATAAGGCAAATTATTCCTTGACTTTTTGATAAAACCTGCTTATAATATAGGCAGGTTTTATTTTGTGCAGAATCTAAGGAGCGCATATGTTAACAGCGGCAATATTGTTTTTCAGCGGGGTTCTCGCACACAAATTTGCTAGTTATATTTTTGATCTTACGAAGAGAATTTCTTATTACAACAATGCTATTTTCTCCTCCCTGCGGATGATGAAGTATGTTGATGATACAATTAATGCAGCGCTGGTAGGTAAGTACACTTTGATGCTGGAGGCCAAGACTTCAGAGGAAGAGATTGAAGAGGAGAGGGAGAAAGACCGAAAGGTTGTAGAGTTCTGGAGGCAGATTACCATTGTAAATCTTGTGGCCTCCATTCCTAAAAAATACCGTGTAGTTCTTAAGTTCAAGAACTGGCACCAGGCAATGAGAATATTAGACAAAGCTGTTTCGGCAGCCGAAAAACAAGTGAGTATATAATGCCAAGAAAAAAGAAAGAAGAAGAGGAAGAGAAGAAGGATGATGTCGCAGAAGTAAAAGAGGTCGAAGATGATACCCTTCCCCTACTTTTAAGCTTGAGCGATATGATGCTTCCACCGGAGGACCCAAAGCCTAAGATACGGAAGGTTGCCTTGTTCGGTGATGTCAAGGAGGATAAGAGTGCTGAGATTGTATACACCATGCATGCATTCAAAGACTCGGGCCGCATCGAGCAACTCAAGGATCCAAAAGATCCAGACTCAGAAATACTAGAGAGTTACGAGCCTTTTGAGTTTATTGTTTCGTCTTATGGCGGCTCTGCTGTTGATATGTTTGCAATCTACGATACGATGCGACTTATTAAAGAGGACTGTGAAATCCACACAATTGGGCTTGGCAAGGTTATGTCTGCAGCCGTACTCCTGCTAGCTGCTGGCACTAAGGGTCAGCGCAAGGTCGGGGCTAATTGCCGACTAATGATCCACGGAGTTATCTCTGGCCAGCAGGGCCATCTTGATGATCTTGAGAATGAGATGGAAGAGAGCAAGTGGATGCAGAAGCAATACATCAAAGCGCTAGCGGTAGAAAGCAATATGACTGAGAAATATATTCGCAATCTTATGAAGCGCAGGCTGAATGTATATATTGATGCAAAAGAGGCGGTCGAACTTGGCATTGCAGACTCAATAATTTAATGTTTTGCCATATTTAGATCTATTTATATGTAGGTAAAATTATGAGTTGGTTTAAAAACAGATACAATAAGAAGTCTGCCAAGAAGCTAGGATGGGAACCATCTTGGTTCGGCGCTAGCGAGTTTGGTGGAGACCTGGTAGAGAAAATTCAGGAATTCCAGCGCGAGCATGATCTAAAGGCCGATGGCCTGTGTGGATCAATGACGTTTCATCGCCTTGTCGCTAAGCGAGATTCGAAACTCACCATTCCAGAGTCAGACCTTCGCAAGAGAAACCACAACCACATTGTATGCAACGGTGAAAAGGTTGCAATCGATTGGGATAAGGTCGACATCAATTTTATGAAAGAGGGGTGCTTCTCCATTCGAAACAAGGAGCGCAAGCCGACCATGGTGGTGACGCACTGGGATGCAGCGCTATCAGCTAGATCTTGCAAGCGTATACTAGAGAAGAGAGAAATCTCAACACATTTCGTGATCGACAATGATGGCACAATCGTCCAGCTAGTCGATACAAACCACGTAGCTTGGCATGCCGGCCGCCGCAGAGTCAACAAAGCTTCTGTTGGTATTGATTTCAGCAACGCTGTATATACCAAGTATCAGAAGACATACGTGTCCAGGGGCTTTGGCGAGCGTCCAGTTGTAAAAGGCTGGCGTGTCCATGGTCGAAAAATCAAGCCATTCTTGGGATTTTACCCAGTTCAAATAGAGGCGTATAAGCAGCTATTATTGGCACTTAACAAGCATTATGGAATTCAGCTAGAGTGTCCCCTAGATGATGACGGAAAGTTGCTTACAACGGTACATAGTCCCTCGCGTAGAGGAAAATTTAAAGGCATTGTTAACCACTACAATCTTACCAAGGGAAAGTGGGATACATCAGGACTTCAGCTAGACGAAATACTTGAAGAAATCAGAGGAAATTAAACATGAGCAAAGAGATGGATGAAGCCATAGACAAGTTTTATGAGAAAACAATAAAAGGAACGTTCGAGGGATTGCTTAATCTCATTGAAGAGCAGATGGGGGTTACATCGAACAGCAAAGATCTTTTACAAGAAAAGGACATGTCTAAGTCTCAAATGGCGGCTTTAATGACTGAAATCCCAGATATTCCAATTTCTGAACTCGGTTTCGGTGATATGACCACATCGGCCAGCGGCGCCGCCCGAAGTACAGCTGAAAGAATGGCCTTAAAAAGATGGACAGACAAGATTCGAGGGGGCACTCTGCCCAAGACTCTTAATTCGCTAAGTGAATTTTATACCACGGGCTTAAAGTTTCGCTCTGACACCAGTGCCAATGGTAGGATCAGAACAACTTTATCTTATTTAGCTTTTTATAAAACGCTCACCCAGATTTTAAGTGGCTTTAACGCTTCTTCTGCTGGTTTTACGTTCGAGGCTTTCTTGGCGGCTTTGTTGGGCGGAACTCAAATTCCTACTGGAAGCAAAACAATTGCTGATTTAACAGATGGACAAGGCACTTATATAAGCTTGAAGCTTTATGCAGAAAAAAGTGTCAAAGTTGGTGGCAGCTGGACAGATCTTGTTAACGACTTGGTAGATGGTGTGGGCTATATGCACTACGTTGTTGTTACGAAAGATTTAGTCGGTGAGGGCATAGAACAGGAAGGGACCTTAAAGTGGTATAGATTTAATTTTGATCCAACTAACGTAATGTCTATTATCTCAAAGACTCATAAAAAAGATATCTTGCAATTGCCGCAGGCTTTTATTACGAACGGAGGAAATATCAACGACACACTTCCTAAATTAAATTTTTCAATTGAAGAGCTGGAAAATCGTTTTCGTGCTAATTTAGAAGCTGGTTTAGACAATCCCGCTGTCGTAACGGCCCTGATGGACACGCTTAAATGGGCTAAAAATGCAAGTATATTTGCGAGCAAAGGTGGTCGTACACCGGGTAGGTCTGCGTTGCTCACAAAGCAGCTTGGTAAGATTGTTGATGATTTAATTGCAAAAGACGCCATTGCTAAAGAGCACAAAGGCGCCGTCGTAAAATTAATTCATGACGCAAACAGCGAAGTAGTAAGGTATAACAAGGAAGCCACCAGCCGGCGCTCTCAAGCTATCGGTAGCCTTGAATATGCGACTGTAGAGGAAAGTGTCAAACACTATAACGAACTTGCTCCCGAAGAGCAAAAGAACGCGCTAAAAAATACTCGCGGTTATCTGGTCAAGGGAGAGTGGGCACAGTTTCATATGAGCAGGAAAGATGTGCTTAATGTTGTGACACACGCTGGTGAGACCCCTGGAAATCTCTTCCCCGAAGACCAGGGTGGCAAGCCCTTTATTGGGGAAACAAAAATTGGCGCTAAATATGTTATAGAGATGCTTCAGAGGTCAAAGGATGAAGTCAACAAAGCCATCTTTGAAATTATTGCCGAGGTTAAAGCCTTGAAAGTTAGTTTGGATCAGTATTTTGCTGGTGGGCTTAAAGACGATAACAAAGCTGAGAGTGCTATTAAATCGAGCCACAAAATTGAAGGCAAGACGGGAGAGGTCTCTGGTGTGGAGGTTGCTCGCCCGTCAGGCGTAGAATAGAAAATTTAAATTCTCTATTGACTTAACATTTTTCGTGTTTATTATATAATTGAGCTATACTACAAAACGAGGTTAGTATGACAAAAGAGTATGCAAGTCATGAAGACATGCACAGGAAGTTGATGAGAGGCGTCAACATCTTAGCAGATAATGTAGCCTCAACGCTAGGCCCCGCAGGGAGAAACGTAATCCTGCACAAACAAGGACAGAATCCATTTGTCACGAAGGACGGTGTAACCGTTGCAAACTTTGTGGACTTGGAAGATCCAGTTGAAAACGCTGCTGCACAAATTATTAAACAAGTTGCAGCAAATACGAATCAACTGGCTGGGGACGGTACGACCACTTCGACCGTTCTCGCAAGGGAGATGATAAGGTCTGCACAAAAGTACCTTGCCACAGGTGCTTCGCCGGTAGAAATCAAGCGAGGCATGGACAAGGCAGCGACTGCAATCGTCGAAAATCTCAAGGGCTTGTCAAAACCAATTGCGAGCCTGGAAGACATTGAGCACATCGCAACCATATCTGCAAACGGCGACAAGTCGATTGGCAAGCTGGTTTCGATGGCTGTAGATGCCGTTGGAAAGGACGGCGCGATTACCATTGAGGAGGCTCGCTCAATGGACACCACCCTTGATATGGTCGAGGGCTTTAGGTTTGACTCTGGATACTTTGCAAAGTCTTTTGTTACAGATGAGCGTCGTAATGCAATGGTCTATGAGAATGCGCTGCTTCTAGTTACAGATCACAGGATCGAGAACGTAGAAGATATCCTGCCAGCACTAGAGATCGCCGCACGCGAGTCTAGACCCTTTGTCATTGTGGCTGAAGAGGTTGAAGGACAGGCACTGGCTGCGCTCATCATGAATACCATGAGAGGGCAGATGAAGGTAGCAGCCGTGAAGGCTCCCAGGTACGGAGAGGAAAGAAGAAACATCCTACAAGACTTGGCGATCTCCGTGGGTGCCACATTCATATCCAGAGACAGCGGCACTCACTTGAAGCAAGTTAAGCTAGAGCACTTTGGTCGCTGTAAAAAGATTGAGTCGCTCCGGAGCTTCACGACAATCCTTGGCGGCGATGCTGACTGGGAGAAGGTCGAGGAGAGAATTGAAACTCTCAAAGAAGAGATCCGCCAGAATGATGAGTATGGCTTGGCAGGGGCAGAGCAGATCCAAGAGCGGATCACCAGGCTATCGAGCGGGATTGCTATCATCAGGGTCGGCGCAGCAACAGAGGTAGAGATGATCGAGAAGAAGCATCGTGTTGAAGATGCGCTTGAAGCGGTATATTCAGCACAGCAAGAGGGCACCGTGCCTGGCGGCGGCACTGCTTTGATTCAAGCTACCAAGAACTTGAGCGTTGAAGTTGATAATGAAGATCAACAGATTGGCGTTGCGATTGTTAAGGCTGCAGCCAGTGAGCCTCTGATGCAGATGGCAAGAAATGCCGGCGATTCACCAGAGATTATTTTATCAAAAGTGGTCGCATCGAAAAAAAATAAAGGCTGGAATTTTGCCACTGGAAAGCTAGAGGATTTGTATGTCGCTGGAATTATTGACCCAGCCAAGGTGACAAGGGTTGCCTTGCTTAATTCGGTTTCTGCGGCGTCTACATTAATCACCACAAATTTTTCCATAGTTGAGACGTAGTACTATTTAATAGTGGGTCACAACTGGGGAGGTTCACGTTATGGAAATTGACGAGAGCGATATATTAAAATTAGATGTAAAATTTAACAGAATGATGGATGCTATCGAAACGGTAAAAGACAAACAAGATGCCATGGCAGATGATATTGGCAAGATCAAGGAAGCAGTATACAATCCAGACCAAGGGTTATATGCTCGCTTGCGAGAACTTGAAAGCTGGAAAAAGACACACTCCAAGCTAATGTGGATGGTGGTGTCATCGATGATCGGCCTTATTTCTGCAGTAATGTTTACAAATATCATAAATTAACGGAGGCTAAATGCGTGTAAAAATCTCCTACGAGGTTGACCTGGAAGAAATACCCGAAGAAGTGAACAAGCTGTGCGAGGATATGAAGGCTCGACTAAATACAGCGATTAATCGTATCGAGTGGTTGATGAACGATTTAAGGACCGAAAAGGATACGTCAAAAATGCTGCAAGGCATTCATGAGATCCGCAAGGACCTCTTCAGGACAGATTCAAGACTTGAAGATACGTCTTCAATTCTTAAAGGCTACCAAAAGATAAAAGCCGGCCCCACGGAAGAGGAGGCGCCAGGTGAATGAGATTAATCCAGGTGATTTAGTTTGGGTGCCATCTGAGGTTACTCTTTATAAATTTAGAGAAGAGGATGGCATGCTTGATGATTTTTTTAAGACGTCGCAGCCAGTTAATTTATTGGTTTCAGAAGTATTTGACAACGCAGTCGAGGTTCACTACGACGGTAAAAAATGGGAAGTGAAGATAAGAGACATCTATCCCTTGAGAGAGGACAAACGATGAATTATGACATGTCACAGAATCACAAATTTGTGATCTATTGTTTTGATGGTTGCCCCTATTGTGAAGACACATTTTCTTTGCTAACAGATATGAACCTGCCGTTTCGAAAGGTTGCTGTTGATTCGGAGAGTGCGTCATGGGCTGACCTGAAAGCTGCTTACAAGCACAACACCGCGCCTATGATATTTCGGAACCACGATGAAGATCTTTATGAACTAATCGGAGGTTTCGATGACTTGAAAGAATATCTAAGCTACTACCAAGATGAAGATGAGCCAGAAAAAGAATAAAATCACTGGCGCGCTTGATGCATCGACGTTGGAAGATATGATGGATGATGCCAGTCATCAAGTGGAGTTCTCGAAGTTCTGTTTGAAGCACTATCTAAACACAGACGATACAAATGTTGAGAGATTAACTCTGCTTTGCGAAAATTTCTCTGCTAATCAAAAATTGTATGAGTGGTCCATGAAAGTCTTGAGAGATAATCCCATTGATGAGGAGACAAGGCTCATCATGCTAGATGAGGGCGACATGTTCATCATGGAAACACTTGTGTTAACTAAAGTTGCACTTCAGACTGACCTAAAAAGGTTCGCAAATATTACAGTTGAAAAAAATTAATTTTTTTACTTGACTGCCTTTGAAGGGTGATTACTGTTATGATGTAGAGTTTGCATTATTGGAATTCTACACTAACGTAACTTGCTTATAAAAGGAGAAATAAATTATGAATACAGCACTTACTACTTATCGTCCCGGCCTCTTAGGTCGCAGTGTCTTTGATGACATTTTTGATTCCATGTTGGATATCCCAACGTTGGTGCAGCGCACAACGCAAGGCTATCCTGTGGCTGATATCTATCGCGATGACAATGACAACACTGTGTTGGAGTTCGCACTTGCGGGCTTCTCAAGGGGAGATCTCAGCGTCGAGGTCAAGCCAGAGAAAAACACCATCACAGTCAGCGCGGAAGCCTCCGGCGACGAGGAGGGAAAAAGGTCGAGACGCATCGCCCGTCGAAGTTTCAGTAAAACGTATGTGAATTATGATAATAATCTAGATCTTAATTCAACTACTGCTGAATACGAGAACGGACTTTTGCGTCTGGTCGTGTCTCAACGGGCAGAGGCTAAGCCTTTGACTGTTAAGATTAAATAATCTAGTGGGAGGGGTCGATTTTCGGCTCCTCCCTACTATTTATAGTTGATAAATGGGAGCTTGGCGTTGAAAAAGCACGACGAATACTTGCAGAAATATGCTAATAAAACCAGTATTTTAGACAAAGCCCTGGGCACAATTGACGAAGGCTTGTCTCAGCTATATACCCTCAAAGAAGCTAGCGAGGAAACTGCAAAGGCTCTAGGTGGAGTTGCTGACGCCCAAGGAGAGATGGCTGGCTTAAAAGACAAGTCGTCAAAGGCTGCAGGAAAGCTGGCAAAAGCCAAAGAAGATGCCGGAAAGGCTTCAAAAATGGCTGCGGATGTGAACAAGCGGAGGAAAAGCATGCTAGCCTCACGCGCCAAGGGCTTTGAGCAAATGGCTGCAGCCGACGATCAAATTAGCAAAGCGGAGGATGCAATTGCAAAAGCTGCGGAGATTAAGAAACAAGCTGCAAGTGTCAGGGCTAAAGCTCTTGAGACTTCTAAGGCGGCAGAAGAAGAAGCCATCAAACTACAAGACCCAGCTATCAAAGCCGAAGAAGAGCGACAGGCTAGCCTGCAAAGCCTTCAGGCAGCTTACGAAGAAGCTGCAGCAGTTGATAAAGAAGTTCAGGCATCGCTTGAGAAGAGCGGAGACGCCTTCACCGGTGCTTCCGATGCCGCCACCAAAGACGCAAAAGCTGCCAAGGAAGAGCCCGAAGAAGAGCCTCCCGCCGAAGAAGAGCCTGCTGCTGAAGAAACAGGCGAAGAAAAGGCTGCTGAAGAAGCTGCTGAAGAAGAAGCTGCAGCCGAAAAGGGAGAAAAAGAAGCAGCTGCCGCCGACGCACAAGAAAAGGCTGAAGAAGAAGCTGCAGCCGAAAAAGAGGCTGCTGAAAAGGCTGCAGACGAAAAAGAACAAGAAAAGGCTGCAGCTGAAAATGAAAAGTCTCCCCCTCCAGAAGCGGAAGAGCCCGAGGAGCCAGAGGCTCAAGAGCCTATGAGCCCTCCCAAGCAAGACATCGCAGAGGGAATCAAAAGAACAATTATGGATGTGCTTACTGGGCACATTCGTAAACTTAATTAATTTATTGACGTTTTGGGAAATTCCCAATAGTTATATTAGGGTGTAAATAAATTTACGCACTACCGTCGTTTGAAAAGGAGAACGATTAGTTGGCTAATGCAGCTAGAATAAGATATATGTTTCTCTTCGCCATCTTCACGTTGGGTAGCTATTTCTTTATTCAAAATTACGTCACGCACGAGTATGATTTTCTAACTCCAGTTGACAAGGCGTTCCCTTTTATGCCAGAGTTCGTTTGGATTTACCATTCACTGATGCCAGTCATGGTCGTAACAATGATGCTTCTCGTTAAGAGCAGAAGGAACTTCTTTACAGTATTCTGGGCTGGGCTGTTGGCAACGCTAGCGATTAACGCGCTTTACATTCTTTTGCCCTCGTTCTATCCACGACCAGACTTTATTCCTGAAACGCTGTCGGAGCATATATTGTACTCGACTTATCAGGTTGACAACTCCTCTAACACGTTCCCGTCTGGTCACGTTGCATATGCGTGGCTCATGTTCTACGGGGCGATGACTTCTCCGAAGGTTAAGGAGTTGCCTGTGCTCGGCAGGCTCTACTTATTGTGGGCGATAGGCATCACTTTATCGACCCTGGCAATCAAGGCGCACTACATTATAGATGTTATTGGCGGTTTCGCTGTGGCTAGTTTTTGTTTCTATGCTGTTAAATCTTTCATAGAAAAACGCAATTATTACAGGGAAATATGCCAAGTGGAAACATAGATATTAAAGCAAAGTACAAGAATGGTACTTTGCTTCTGGTTAAAAATGAGTTTGATATGCTGATCGTTGATAACTTCGTTTACTTTGAAGACGAAAAGGCTATCATTGCATACGACATATACGAACTTTGGTACGATGGGAAGACAAGCAAGGGGTTGATAACCGAAGACGAAATTGAATCTTGGATAGAGGATGGGCTGATAAATGAAGTGTCGAGCCCAGTGGAGCATGACTAGAAGTGTATAATTTCAAAATTGTAACAGACGAAAAGAAACTTCGTAAGGAGTGTGAGCCGTACCATGATATTTCAGCCGCTGTTGACCTGGGGGGACAATTGCTCAAATTTCTTAGCACAACGGAGAACGGTGTGGGCCTAGCCGCGCCCCAAGTCGGGATCCAGAAAAAAGTTTGCGTTATTAATGTAAGCAAGCCAATAATTTTGGTTAACCCGAAAATCATAAGTAAATTCAGAAAGATAGCATTTCCAGAAGGGTGCCTTTCTTTCCCTGGTCAGAGTGTACTCACACAGCGCTACGCAAACATAGCAGTGGCGGCAGATAACCATCCGTCGCCATTGTTTTTTGATTGTGACAAGAATGCACTCGAATGCGTATGTGTTCAGCATGAGATCGACCACTTAGATGGTATATTAATGCACGATAGAAAAATGCCCCTAGACAGCGGGAAAAATGTGTTTACTATTGAGGGGAAGTAGATAGTTATAACCACAAGAGAGGGTCGCCTATGGAAAGCACGGAGACAGAAAGGCGACAATTACTCCTGCAAAGGGCTTTGGCAAAGGCAACACAAATGAAAAAAGGTTCGGCTTTTATAACTGACTGGGGTGCATACGAATTAATTCAAGAGTTAATCCAAGAGATATTGCGAATTGAACAAGAAAATCAGATTTTAATTGAAAAATTAAATAAAAAAACTTAAATTTCAAAACAGGAGTTGTTATGATAGATCCAGAAGAAAAACAAGATATTAGTCTTGACGATATGGAGCCAACGGAGAAAGACTTACAGACTATCAGTGGTCTGGAGAATTCTCACATCGATTTATTTGAGGATTTGGATAATATTGATGATTACGGTTGGATCGATTGAATCAGGAGTCAAGTTCAGCCTGGGATGATTGTAACACCCCCCGCATTTGTGACCTCAACGCTATGGTCGATTGTCGCAGGCTGGACTTTGTTTTTCCACTTGGTGTTTTGAACACTAAATTATGCGAGTTATAATACCTAATAAAAAAAAGAGCAAGATCGATAAGATCTTGACGGAATTGTATTTGTTAAAAGTTGCGCTAGAAACTGATACAAAAGAGAGACTAATTAAACGCATCGATAAAATTCGTGCAAAATTAGAAAAAATCAAAGCGAAAGAAGCGCAAAAGGAATAGTTATACACATGGCCCAAACTATAACGGTCGTAACTTATGAACGCGATGGCTACTCGGATTTTTTCCCGTGTGCCACGCAGAAAGCGGCGAAGGCATTAGCCCTCGCCTTCGTTCAGCAAAAGAAGGAAGAATACGGACTCCAGGGCGACGACGAGGAGTTGTTGAAAGGCTGGGCGGTTTATACTGACGGCAAAGAATATATAAATATTCAAGATATTGAATTAATTGAATAAAGGAAACTTATTATGCAAATTGTAGAAGAATATGCTAAGAGGATCAATGGGGCCTCGTCAGACAAAGAGGTGCTAAAGTTGTGGGGCGAGTTTGGAAAAAACTTCACAACGGAAGAAGTTGTAGAACTTTACAAGAGAGTATCGGAGGTTGTCTTTAACGCAGCTATCCGAGCGCCAGAAGAAAGTTTTAATCTATCCCTAGACTGACCACGCATCGGTGCTTATAATAATGATAGGCAGTTAATCTCACAGAAGGATTCGAGATGGCAAGCGTTTCATCAGATAAAGTTTGGAAGCAAATCGTTGATCTAAAAGAAAGAGAGCAGTTGACTCAGTGGGAAGTCGGCTTCGTTGAGTCCCTTCAGCAGTGGTATGAAAGGCATGGCGGCATCACTAAAAAACAACACGATACCTTTCAAATGGTCCTGGCGCGCTATTCCGACGAAGCCAAGGAAGAGAGAGCTAATTGGGAAAAAAGATACGACGAGCACAAACGTAGCAATGCGGAATTGATGGCGAATTATTATCTGAACAACCCTCCGTACTTCCAGACTCTCTCTCGCCAGGTTCTGAAAGAAGAGGGCTTTGTGCCATCTGAGAAGCAGTACAAGGGCATGTGCGACAATAAGTACGCACGAAAAGTGATTGCGCTAGCTCGCCAAACACCCAGGTTTGAGGTTGGACAGATGGTTGCGTTCCGTTCAATTCCCGCCAATGGCCATCGCGAAGGTAAGCTAGCAATCGTATTGGAGCATATGCCAGAAGTTTATAGTGCGGCAAAGGACGCAAAGCGACTGAAGGTGCTATTGATTGGTGAGACTCGGCCAACCGAAACAGAGGAGAGATGGCTAAAGAGAGCTAAGGTATAAATATTGATGCGGAGTAGCTCAGTCGGTAGAGCAGACGGCTGTTAACCGTCCGGTCGCAGGTTCGAGCCCTGCCTCCGCAGCACTCACTCGCGCCCGTAGCTCAGCTGGATAGAGCAACGGCCTTCTAAGCCGTAGGTCACAGGTTCGAACCCTGTCGGGCGTACCATTATTAGGAAGAGGTATGAACTATTATCTACGCCCTGGTGATATGCTAGAAGTCGCAGGCGGCTTCGGCTTAGTAACAAAGGTAGGGCGCGAAAGAATTGAATATTGGACCAGAAACAATACAGACTGCCCCGGCACACTATTTAAAGTGTACAAGGTCACAGTCTATGACTATATTGATAAAGGAAAGTGCGTCGTCTATCTAGGCAGCGCAAAGAATCGTAGGAAACGCAAAATGGTGAAACTATGAATGAAGATAAGAATGTGATTGCATTGAGTGGAGGCTTTCATCCGGTTCGCAAGAATCACGTTGCCATGATACTCGATGCGTCCAAGATAGGAGATGTTGTCATCATCCTTAACAGCGACGAGTGGTGCGCAGAGAGGCATTGGAACGGAAAGCTATTTTCATCTTACGAAAATAGAGAGGCAATGCTTAGAGAGATTCCCGGTGTTATCGATGTTATACCTGCTGACGATGCAGACGGTACCGTTTGCAGTACGCTCAGAGATCTCAAGCCAGACTTTTTTGGAAACGGTGGCAGTCGAAACATGATGAACACTCCCGAGGTTCAGCTTTGCAAAGAGTTGGGAATTGGTATGATGTGGTATCTAGGTGACACCACAGATGAAAAGGTGCTGCAAAAGGCTGACGCTTGTCTCAATATCGCAATCGCAAAAGTTTATCACAACGATTAATCGATTTGCCCTTGACCAAGGTATGTTTGGTGATTATTATGTATATACGAGAGTCAATGTCGATTCTCTTCAACCGTGTACCTTAGCGACACAAGAGAGATATATAATGAAGATGGAAAAATTGAATGCGCACTTACGCGCTGACCCACTGTGGGAAGATGGTAACGTTAAAAATTACCTTGTTAAAAGCCTGACAATTGTCGATGACGATGGCCAGGTCCGAGCCGGAGGAATTGTTTCTAGCCATGTGGAAGCATTGTGTGAAGACATCCTTCAGCGAGGTCAGCTTTGTCCGATTACAATCGATGAGAACAACGTTGTTGTCGAAGGTAATCATCGAGTGAAGGCTGTGCAGGCTCTATCTCGTCGTCACCCTGCTAATCCGAGGTGGCAAAGAGTTCGGGCATATCAGCGTTCGTTCAAGAACGAAGCTGAACGCCGTGCATACCAATTGGAGTGCAATGCGCATGTACCGGCAAAAGCCAGTACAAGTGCAGACTACGCTCAGGTTGTTCGTGCTGATTTAGAAGCTGGAATGGTACCAGGCATTGTCTGGCGCAGCTTTAATGATGATTCCAAAAATTTTACTGGGCTCGTTGATTATGTCAGGGATGCTTATAAAAAATATGGGATTGGAAAGGCCAAGGCCAAGGCGATTGCCAAGATCGCCGCGTCGGATGCTCCAAATGCTAAAGTTAAAAACTATACCAAAGAGGAGCTGATTAGAGAGTTCGATGAGTCCAATTGTATAGATTGGTCTGGAAAGAAATCGGGCGATGATTCCAATGGCGTATCCATTTACGCAGTCGGAAATCTAAGCCACGTTTTCCCTAATCTAACAGGGAACTCTTTCAAGAAGAAGACAGGCAATGACCAGCTAGAGACGGCTGCTGTTATTTGGCAAAGTAATACTTTTGGCATTCAAGGCAAGGATTTGGACAAATTCCGCCACGAATTGGTCGAGCGTGTTAATAAAGCTAATAAATCGTGGTTGCTAAAAGACAAGGCCAAGTTGGTGGATGAGGTGTTTGTAGCTCCCCAAAAACTTCGTGAAGGCAAGGAAAACACTAAAAAGTTTTACCGTGTCAGAAAGAAGTCAAATGGGGAGTTCGATGTTAGCTCTATTCCAACAAGTGGGTGGAAATAAAGAAGTGGGGGGGCGAAAGCCCCCCGCTTTTAACAAGGTGAAAATGATGATTGACTTGCAAAACAAAGAGGGGCTTGAGTTCTTAGCCACCGTCGAAAGCAATACTGTTGACTTAGTTTTGGTTGACCCGCCCTACATCATCTCGAAAGATTCCGGAATGGACAAGTGGGTTAGCCATGTTGCAAATCAGGATACCCCTGGTGCCAAGAACGCAAGGACAGAGAAACAGTGGGAGAAATATAGTCAGAAAAGAAAGTTATCCGAATTAGCGTCCAAAGATAAAAAATACAAGCTCGAAACATTCAAAAAGAATTACCTCAAGTACGGCAGCATATATGGCAAGAAGTATGCCGTCACCACAGACTACGGCAAGTGGGATTCTGAATTCACAATGGAGCAATTGGAGGCTTTCATTGGCGAGTTCTACAGGGTGCTTAAACCTGGTGGGACGTGTATCGTTTTCTTTGATTTGTGGAAGATAACAAGCCTGAAGGACACCCTAGAGTCTGTCAAATTTAAGCAAATTAGGTTCGTCGAGTGGATTAAGACCAATCCCATCCCGATCAATCAACACATTAATTATTTATCCAACGCGAGAGAGATCGCTTTGACTGCCGTCAAGAAGGGCAAGCCGACGTTCAACAGCAAGTATGACAGAGGCATATACGAATACCCAGTTCAGAACGGCAAGGATAAAATCCACAAGAATCAAAAGAGCTTGCCTCTGTTTGAAGAACTTGTTCTAAAACACACGAACGAGGGCGACTTGGTGCTGGACTGCTTCGCTGGATCAGCAACAACTGCAATTGCATGTATCAACACAGACAGAAATTTCGTAGGATGCGAACTAAACAAGCAATATTACAAGAAGGCAAGCAAGAGGGTTGCCGATCGGCAACAATTACGGGCTCTTAGCTCAGTGGTTAGAGCTGCCGGCTCATAACCGGTAGGTCGTTGGTTCAAATCCAACAGAGCCCACTAGAACGGAGGAAGACATGTATCTATCAACAACTTCGCCAACTTATTACATCTATCCCGAAAATCAACCGGGTATTGAAGTGATGATTACGTGTGCAAGGTTACAAAATGCGTTTGAAAGCGCACTCAGCCTCGGACATACACCTTGTAGGATCGAGGATCACTATGAAAACAAGTTTTACTTTTTGGACAAACGAGGAGAGGTCAAAAAGGTTGAAGACAAATCATGATGAGGCAAGTTTATATATTCGATGTCGATGGCACTTTGACGCCTGCGCGCCAACTAATCGATAAGATGTTTGAGCAACAATTCATCAGATGGTTGCGGTCAAAGGATGTCTACCTGGCATCCGGCAGTGACCTACAGAAATTAAAGCATCAGTTGCCAGAAAGTATACTTAATTCCGTTAACGGTGTTTTCACTTGTATGGGAAACTGCCTCTATCAACAGGGGCAAAAGATATATCAGAACAACTTCGACGAGCCTGTGGGGCTCAGGAGCGCGCTCAATGCTAGCTTAGAACAATCTCTCTTCGCGAAGAGGTGCGGAAATCACATTGAAGAGCGCATCGGCATGATTAACTTCTCAGTTGTTGGGAGAAATGCCAGCCTCAAAGAGAGGAAGGAGTATGCAAGATACGATGAAGAGAAAGGGGAAAGACACAAGCTAGCTTCGTACTTGAATAGAAGGTTTGAAGGGAAAATTAAAGCCGTCGTTGGCGGCGAGATAAGTATAGATATCTTCAATCCCGGCAAGGATAAATCCCAGGTACTCAAATACCTTGAGTCCAACCATCTGGTTGGTGGTGATACTTCCATTAGTTTCTTTGGTGACAAGACAAACCCAGGTGGAAACGACTACGCTTTGGCCGAGGCCCTAAGAGGTTCGGCCTATCAGCATACCGTAGTCAACGTCAACAACTGGGAAGAAACTAGAAAAAATCTGATCTAAATTGCTTTTACCCTAGACCAAAGCATGTCGGTGATTATAGTTATTGTGTAAGACAAAACACACTCACTGCGGAGACACACAATGTCAGTAGATTTCAAAACATTTCTTCAGATTGTTCCCCACATCACGAACGTTCGCAAGCCTGTGTTGCTTCGCGGTCGTCACGGTGTTGGCAAGTCTGAGGTTGTTTATCAATTCGCAGGTTCCGTTGATCTGCCCGTTGTCGAACGCCGTGCGTCTCAGATGACTGAGGGCGACCTTCTAGGGCTTCCTAAGCTCGACGACAACGTTACAGCATGGTGTGCCCCTGATTGGCTCGCACAAGCCTGTAATGAGCCTGTAGTGTTGTTTCTCGACGAAGTTGACCGTGCCACTCCTGAAGTGCGTCAAGGTATCTTCGAGTTGACTGACAGTCGCAAGATTGCTGGCAATCGATTGCACGATGATACACTCATCTTTGCTGCCATCAACGGTGGCGAGCATGGCTCGCAGTATCAAGTTGGAGAGATGGACCCTGCGGAACTCGACCGCTGGACTGTCTTCGATGTTGAGCCCTCCGTTGAGGACTGGCTTGACTGGGGCAAAGATAATGTTGACCAAGTTGTTTGGGATTTTGTTAATCAGAATCGCTCTCACCTTGAACACATCGGGGAGTATGAGCCCAACAAGGTGTACCCATCACGCCGCTCATGGAAGCGTCTCAACGATTGTCTCGTTGCTGCCAACTTCCTGTCGCTTGATGACAAAGATCCGAATGTGTTTCACATTGCCACCAGCTTTGTGGGATTCGAGGCTGCCGTTTCGTTCAATGATTTCTTTACGAACTACGAGCGACAGGTAACGCCCGAGATGATCATCGACGCCGGTAAAATCAATGCCACCGAGAACTTTGGCATTAATGAACACTGCGCTCTCATTCAAAAGATGGAGAGCAGCAATCAGTTCGCGATGGAAATGACGGACGATCAGGTCCAGAACCTCGCCACGTACTTTGTCACGCTCCCATCCGAGGCCGCCATGTTGCTATGGACTGCCCTGGGCAAAGGGGCTCAAGAAAACGTAATCAAGTTGCACAAGTCCTCTTCAGAAGATGGGCAGAAAGTTGCGGCTCGATTGGTCACCCTCCTTACTGGAGATGAGAATTAGGGGTAAATGGTGCGCTTACACCGCGCCATGGAGCTATGCTGGGGGGATTAGCAGCAGAAGATAGGGGTAGTATAAACAGCAGTGTTCAGTGCCTACCAGGAACACATTAAATATTAACTGTAGGCTAGCAAGGTGGCTCTGCAAGTAAACCGCCCCCTATCTTTTGTCCTTTTTAACCTAGACTGACTCTCATCCGTGATTATATTTAGAGTGTAGGAGGTTCCAATGACTTTTAATCTAAATGACCACGTTCACAGGCTGCTCGTAAGCGAGCCCTTCTTTGCTGCTTTATCGCGGCGAGTTGATAAGAAAGCCTCGACCATAATTCCAACTGCTGGCGTCCGTGTCAACCCTGACAACGCTCAGTTTGAACTCATTTATAATCCTGAATACTTTGAAGGACTCGACGACAATCAGCGCACTGGCGTGCTGATTCATGAGTTCTATCACTTGGTCTTTGAACACGTCCTCAGTCGTCTTCCAGATGAACTAGTCGAGGTTGTTAAGGCTAAGGACACCAGGGACGTACCGAGAGAGAAGCAACAGTTGTTTAAGCTGTGGAACATCGCTGCGGACCTCTCCATTAACTGTATGATTGGAGCAGAGAACTTGCCTGACAAGTGTTGCATCCCAGGCGGTGAGAAGTTTGAAGAACTTGAATCATTTCAAACCGCAGAGTATTACTACGAGTATCTCAAAGAGATGCGCGAGCAGAAGAGGCAAGAGGCTGGAGAGGGAGAGCCTGGAGGCGAGGGTGACTTGTCTGATGAGCTATCCGAAGGGCAGTTCGACTCTCATGATGACTGGGGTGGTGCGGATGCTACAACGTCTGAGATTGCCAAGGAGCGATTGAAGGATAACATCAAGCAAGCAGCACAAGAGGCCGCCAAGTCTAACAACTGGGGCTCAGTGTCACGCGAGATGCGTAAAGAGATTATGGACCGACTCGCAACTAAGGTTGATTGGCGTCGAGTCCTGCGCTACTTCGTTAAAACGTCTCAGAAGGCTGAGAAACGGTCCACTCCGCGACGTTTGAACAATCGCTACCCCTTCATCCATCCTGGGAAGAAAGTGCGGCGACAGGCGTCTATAGCGGTGTCTATCGACCAATCAGGCTCGGTGTCTGATAACATGCTAGCTGCGTTCTTCAGTGAACTTAATAAATTAGCTGACATCGCAACCTTCACTGTCATTCCGTTTGACACTGAAGTTGATGCTAGCAAGGTGTTTGTTTGGAAGAAGGGAGAGAACCGCAAGCGAGAGCGCGTACTGTACGGAGGTACCGACTTCAACGCTCCAACAAAGTACGTCAATAGCAATAGCTTTGATGGGCACATCGTTCTCACTGATATGTGTGCGCCTAAGCCTGTGCGGTCCAAGTGCCAACGCATGTGGATGACCACTACGGAGTATGCGTCTCGCCCGTACTTCAAGACAAACGAAAGGGTAATTGCAATTGATGCCAACTGAGGAGACTAATGGACTGGTATGCTATTTATGGATGGAGCTTGATTAAACTTGATAGAACCAATTTACAACCAAACCCTCGACATGTTGATGACGGAGATGCAAAAGTTCAATCCGAATCGAATAAAGAAGATTCAAAAGGTCGAGAAGACTCGAAGCGAGGAAAGAAGGCTCCCAAGAAAAAGGAGCAAGAATGCGATTCATAACAAATATCTTAGATACGAATTTATTGAATAATTTTAAGGACTTATGCAACCACGCACTGAGGGTGTTTGTGATTGCTCTTCTTATGCTAGCAGCGTACCCGCTGCTGTGAGGTGAAAAATGAGAATATATCTACTGACTCAAGATGAGAACACAGGCGACATGGCCTTTCATTCCTGTGTCGTAGTGGCAAAGAATGCCGCCGCAGCGAGAGAGGTCCATCCATATGGTGACTGGGATCGTGTAGAGGTATGGTGCTACAATCCAGAAGATGTGACCGCAACTTACTTGGGCAATGCTCGCAAAGACTTGGAAAAGGCAGGGTACAGTGAGAACGTTAATAATGTTATATGCCAGGCTTTAAGTTAGTTTTTGCCCTTGACCGACTCTGATTTGTGATTATTCTTTATATGAGAAGATAACTACTTTAGTGGAGAACGTTATGTCTTATGATGGCACTGTTAGATGCAGCTACTGTGGCGAGAAAGGTCACAATCGCGCTACTTGCAAACACCTCGAAGAGAGGATGCGGGAGCTTTTAGAGTCAGACACGCGCAGTCAGCGCGACCACGCTGAACGTTATTTTGATAAGAAGCTCTCAAAGTCTAGACGTGCTAAGAGCCGTAGGTGTACTTACTGTGGCGACACAGGGCACAACCGGCGTACCTGCAACAAGCTAGAGAGGCACATCAATGTGTATGCTGACATGGTTTATGAGGCACGACAGAAGATGGTGAGTAACATGATTCAGTTCGGCTTTGGCCCAGGCGCTCTTGTATCATTCCAGGTACGCGAGTGGGTTGCGTCTCACAACGGTTGGTTTAATAAAGATGGCATCGGTATCGTGATAGCTATGGATCTTGACAGAACGACCCACAATAGCCTCTGTACCAACGATCATGGCGATGATAAGAAGCCCAAATTTTGGGTTGAAGGGGTCGTAGACGGAGAAAAGAAGGGCACTTGGCTGCGCTTACCAGCGAAAGTCGTTGTGTCTCCAGACTTGGATGGCGAGGACTATGCCATCCAACTGCACTCGCCAATGCTGAACAACCGCCCAGCCATTCTCTCGCCTGCACCAGCGGTCAAGGAGCCTCATGGCTTCGCGACATGGGCAGACTCAAAGGATTACGTCAAGCGCTTGTCCAAGGAGGACAAGTGGTCCACACACATACTCCCCTGGGACTTGAGAACACAACTGGAGTACCTGGGTGAAGGGTGTTACTAATATGCCAATGTATGAATTTCAGTGTCAGAAGTGCGGCTACGTCTTGGAAAAGATAATGAAGCACAAAGATCCGATACCAACGTGTCCAGATGTGATTGGGACTGAACGTGAGCGACTACCGGATCCCTGCGGAGGTGAAATGAAGAGGCTCGTATCAAAGAGCAGCTTCCAACTCAAGGGCACCTGTTGGGAAAAAGACGGCTACGCCAGCAAAGAAAAGAAACAAGAATCTAGTTAAGTATAGACCGAGACTAAAACGTGCTTATTATCATATTGGAGGTAATATGAAAACCAATAAAGAATCATTAATTTCGCTAGCCAATAGCCTCAACGCAACCATTCAGAGTGCTAAGAGCGCGAACCTTGAACGCCATGTGCATGTACTCGAAGTGGTCCTTACCGACGTTGAGAAGCAGCTAGTTGCAGCACTTGCACCCGCGAAGGCCAAGAAGATGCGAACCAGCATGGCTGACTTGGACATGGCTGATAAGCGCGGCGTCAGAGGTAGAAGCTGGGAAGGAAGCAAGTTTTGGGATGACTGGGCAGAAGATTTCTCTGAGAAAAAAGAGAAGTCTATAGCTCCCTAGCATGAGGATTGAATTTGTATATCTGTATCAATATATGGGCAGCGATTGCGATAGCAGCGGGATTAACCTGTGTAGTGGTATGGAGTGATTATAGGGAGTCTAAAAGAAGACAAAGTGATCGAGATGTCAGCAATAGCGACGGGGTTTGCGACTGTGATGATTGAGTTAATACTAGAATCATCGGCAGTGTTTATGTCATCGTTGCTGCTGACTGCTGGTATCATGTATCTCTTGGTCAAGTGCGACGATAAGAGGAAATAAAATGGGAGAATTTCTAAAATACTCAGAGCTAGCTTTCCTTGAGAGCTTCTGCGAAAGTGGCAACGCGGCAATAGGTGTCATCTTTGGCATCGGGATTGTTGTTTTCGGCGTCCACAGGATAGTGGAGCTTTACAAAAGAAAATGAGAGTCGGCAGCTACGTTCGCATCGATGGCATGTTCCACGATGATGACTGGGAGGAAGGAATTGTCCTCGAAGTAGACGAACGCGGAGCACTGATTACAATTACGAGAATGGGCACCCCGCGCACATTTGGCGGGTTATACACTTACTGGGCGCCCCTAGCCAGAATGGAGATACTGAGCGAATGAAGTTTAACAAAGCAGACATCGTTGCATTAAAGGGCAGACCGGAGCCTCTGGGCGTCATCACAAAGCTGCACGAGGGTTACGCCTTTGTCCTGTGGTGGCCGACAAGCGACAAGCCACAGCACAAGACATTCTTAAAGCCTAGCAGGCTGGAACTAGTTCAGTCATCGCAAAAGAAGAGGGGCAGACCGCCTAAGAACTCCCGGCGATGACGGCGAAGGTTGGGGATATAGTCAAGATTGTTGACCCTGACGACCATCAAATTGATGGCTTTCCGTACTCTACCGTTGGGCTGCTGGTCAGGGTAGAGGAAAAGAGTCCAGGCGGCTGGAGGGTGTATAAGGTGTTAGCAGAAGGAGACATCCTAACCTTTGATGAGCCATACTGGGCATTAGAAATAATTAGTTCTTGCCCTTGACTGACTGATAACCGTGCTTATATTTAGTATGTAACAGACAACAGGAATCATCATGAAGCACGAGAAAGCAGTCAAGAGAGTTGAGAAGGCACTAGGCGTCAAAGTAGAAAAGATGGGCCATCGATGGGGCTGCGTCTATGGTGATCACGTTATCTCTTGGATTTCGAGCCAAGGCTGGAAGCGCGAAAGCGACACCCTTGTTCCCGATGGTGTTTTGGAAGCATCTAACTGGCACGTCCGACGCATCGAGGACCACTCGGATCCGATGACTGACTACTTTGCAGGGTCTTGGCTGGACAATCTAACTCAGCTTATTAACTACGTTAAGCCACCTGCGCCCAAGTACAGCGTTGGCGCCCTTGTGAAAGCAAAGAATAACAAGCGAGCCCAGCGACGTGGTTACGCTGGAAAAGTTGGCATTGTGATGGTTGCAGGTCAATTCATGCGCGTCCACTGGGCAGGCGAGAAGTGGTACCCGAACTTCTATACGACTTTCCCCGAGCGAGACTTCGAGGTGTTAAATGAAAGTCGGTGACTTAGTTAAAATAGATACATTCCGCTTTGGCACACAACTAGGCGTGTTGGTTAAAGCGCTCCGAGTAGGCGAATGGGATGCCCATTGGCAGGTAAGAATGTTCAATC
>Ga0080013_1001387_pt1 | contig 32405 bp, 23 predicted proteins | sample ETNvirenome_6_85_FD_69236 | JGI IMG/M metagenome (GOLD analysis project Ga0080013, IMG submission 69236) | Marine viral communities from the Pacific Ocean - ETNP_6_85 (SPADES assembly) (version 2) | ecosystem: Environmental > Aquatic > Marine > Oceanic | place: Pacific Ocean | collected 2013-06-19
CCGTTAATACCAATAATGGTACATATAGCGGAGCTTCGTGGGACCAATCTACTTATAACCTCAACCAAATCGGCTCGGGCAGTCTAACTGGTTCTATGCACATAAGTGGCGGCACTTGGAACCTGCGGGACTCGACTTATACTAATTTTAACGGAACAAGTGCTTATTATAACTGTGATGGCGTGATAACAAATCTCCCATTATCAAATGATACCCCATTTACCATTTCGTGCTGGTTTAAGGGAGATGGTAATAACACTGGTTATGGTGGTGATGAAAGTAGCTGTATATTTAGTATGCACGAAGCCGACGGTACCAATGTTTTGCGAGTTGGTTTAGATAGGTATAGTTACGCTGCTCCAGATGTTGGAATATTTTATTCGGATGTTGGTAGTGAGGATACTACTACTGGTGAAGAAGCGTGGAATGACCAAGAGTGGCACCACGTAGTTTGGACGAGAGAAAGCGGTTCCGGTGGTCAGGATGTAAATATTTATGTAGATGGTGTATCTATTGGGGTTGCAACAACAGCAAGTGACCCTGATTTTGATTCGGCCACACAAAGCACTATTGGAGCAGAATATGACGCTTATGAATTAGGTGATTGGTGGGCGGGTTCTTTGAAAGACTTTATAATGTATGATACAGAATTAACCGCCGCCCAAGTTAACCTTCTTTATAAAGGACAATGGGTGGGAGCCCCTATTCATCGCTTTCAATTTAACGAAGGAGCAGGGAATGCAGAAGATAGTGGACAAGGTTCAGTAACAGCAACACAATCAAATGCAACGTGGGTGAAACCCGATTATGATATGCTGGCTGAAGGTGGAACCGCTGGTGCATTGGTAACTATAACAGGCGCTAAATTATCTGCTCCACAAGGAGAATTACAATTAGGGCAGGTTGCGTCGCATCTAATAGGAGCAGATACTTATATTCATAATAGTGGTACTCTTATACTAGACGGTAATACTGGAGCGGGTGTAGATAGTAAATTTAAGGATTATGGAAATTCTTATTATAATGTCACAAAAGAGGGAAGTGGGTATAGTCATAGTTGGTATTCTAATTCCGACGATGCTTATCCTACTATTATAGAAAATACATTAAATTTGACGACAAGCAGTCTGAGAATGTACCACAGACTTAATATGGGTACTACAGGTTCAAGAGGTATTATAAGTATACCTCAGAGTGAAGATGATGCACTCATAGGATATGGCGCTTTTGAACTCTTTGGAGTGAGTGAACTTTATCCTGTACTTATCTCAAGTTCTGCTGGCGGGGGAGTTGATTTTCGTACTACCCCTACCATTCTATCAAATGTGGATTTTGATATAGAATGGACAACACGAGGTGACAGTATTGTTCATACTTTATCTGGAAATTGTGAGTTTGATGCTGTAACAGTAAGTGCTGATGATACTTTAGATTTGAATGGACAGAGGGCTGTCTTTGGTGGGGATTTTACTATGGAAGGTGCCATAGATACTGATGATTCTATGATTGTCTTTACCACAAGCGGTAGACCGACAGGCAGTCCATCAAGTTTTACAGCAAATGCAAATACAAAATGGCTTTTAAATATGAATGGTACGCACACGTTTGACATTGATGAAAGTCTTGGAACTATATTTGCTAATCAAACAGGAAATTGGTGGCTTGGCAATCGAATAGGAGGAAGTCTTCCAAATGATGATACTAACATAATATTTGGCGGTGGGTACCATCTTAATCAGATGGACCACTTTTTTACAAATGTTACTATAGCAACGGGCGGAGAATTGAATGGCGATGACCAGACAATAAACTGTTCAGGAGATTTTACTACCAGTGGTGGTCTTATTGGTAAGAGTGCTATGGAGTTCAATGGTTCTTCAACAACTTGTAAGGTAACGGACCACGGTGATTTTGATGGTTTGACTAATCTTACTATAATGGGCTGGTATAAAGTAGATACTGTGGCACAATCAAGTTCATTAATGGGACAAAATACTTCATTTTTACTTTCTGCAATCCACAATACTGCTGACAATATTATGTTTGAAGTTTATGATAGTGCTGGCGCTGCGTGGGTTTCAGCAGGAGGCGCAACAACACAAACTGTTGATAATAAATGGCACCACGTAGCAGGTGTAGTTGATGCTGCTAATAATAAGATATATGTATATTTAGATGGAAAATTAGACGGTGAAGCTGATTGGGGCGATTCCCGTTCTATTAACGGTTCTGGTTATGATATTAATATTGGAGGATATAACTCTTCAAATTATATGGACGGTCATATAGCAGTTGCATCTATTTGGAATGTAGCACTTTCGGCATCTCAAATAAGGGCTAAGATGTTTTCAGACTTTGCAGGTTTAGATAGCAATACTGGTTGTAAAGGATGGTGGCAATTTGATGAAGGAACAGGAGCTTCGGTAGCATCAGAAGTAGGAGCACATCCAGCAGCACTTGTAAATCATACTGTTTCTAACAGTGGTTGGGCAGTCGCAGGAGACTTCGACGGGAGTGATTCTTCTTGCATACTAAAGATGACCGGCAGCAGCAAGAACATCAACTATACGGGTGACGAAACCATAGGTCATTTGCATATAGATGATGGGCAGACCACATTGAATGAGATAACGGCGAGTGGCACAGATACATTCACCTGTTCTTCAATTCTGATTGATTCAGGAACTACATTTACTTCCACCGCAGGGACATTCAAACTTGCGAATGGTAACACAGACACAGGTTATATATTCCGAAACAGTGGAACATTCAATCACAACTTTGGGAAGGTATTGGTTGATTTCACCCCCGCCCAGAATTGGTATATGCAATGTAATGAGTATTATGATTTAGAAGTAAAATATAATAACAACACTTATCTCTGTTATATGACTGACCAAGCGGACAATGCAATCGCAGTATTGGGCGACCTTACACTTACCAATGGTCTATTTGGCGTATATACGGCAAGCGATACATTTACCGTTCACGGTAATACATTTATCAATGGGGCTGTCTTTGAAAATGCAGCAGACCAAACGGGACAGATAACACATCACGGTCTTGTAACATTAAATTCAGGAACGTATAAATTAAACAGTGGTCAAACCGTAAAGGTTGGCGGATTTAGAAAGGTAGGAGGAACCTTAACAATAGCATAGATGGGAACTTTTGAAGTAATAGGCACTGGCGGAATAATAGAAGGAAACTTAGGAACGGCAGCAGTTAATGTAAATACTGATGCTGTTCTTGAATTTGATGGAGATAATGATTATATGAATGTTACTACAAGTCCTATCTATACGGCAAATCCTGATGATTTCACTATTTCTGCTTGGATTTACGTTGACGATGTTTCGGCAGATATGAACGGTGCATTAGGACAAATAGTGGCTGATGCTGCTGGAAGTGACCCTACATCTGGTGGTTTCTGGCTTGGTTATAGTGATAGAGGTGGAACACACGACCCCACAGAAGGAATTGCGTGGAACATAAAAACAAATGCTGGTTTTCAACGTGGAAAATCCGATGACAATGTGGTTTCGTCTGGTAGTTGGCATCATATTGCTTTAACATTAGATGGACAAGCAACATTATACGTTGATGGAGTAGATGTAACCAACAGGTCAACAGACAATAGTGGGACTTTTACAAGAACAAATAATAATTTGACGGTGGCCGATGATGACGCTGGTAATTTTCCATTTAACGGCAAAATATCCGATGTTCGTCTTTATGATATTGCTTTAAGTGCATCGAATGTCCAAGTCCTTGCATCAAAAATAAATGGCAGTTCATCATTGGGTGCTGGAACTGGAGACTTACATGCATGGTGGAAACTTAACGAAGGAACAGGAACAAGTATCACTGACCATTCAACCAATAGCAATACAGGAACACTTACCAATTTCACAGGAACTTACTGGTTATTCGATGCCTTTAGTGTAAATGTTCAGGACAACACAACAACGACAGACGGTGCTGTTACAGTAACACAAGGAAAGTTAGAGGGTTTGTCACTGAGTTCTGTTGATTTTGATGGAACGGCAGATTACATTACTTGTGGTGATACTGCTGATTATACAGATGCCATCACCATTTCCTGTTGGGTAAATATTGATGATATAACTCCCGATGGCGACCAAGATGGTTTAGTCACAAAACACCATAGCACTTCTTGGCATACTAGTTTAAAGGCCAGTGTTTCAGGAACATTAGAGTTCTATATTAATAATGCTGCGAGAGCAACAACGGCAGCAGATGTAATAGTGGAAAACAGGTGGCATCATCTGGTATTTACATATGATAAAGTCGCCCCGAAAATTTACGTTGATGGTGTCCTATCAGTTACAGGTGCATCTTATACTACGGCAATAGGAACTGATAATGTTGCGGTTCAATTAGGCCACTACATATCTCAATTTCTTAATGGCAGTATGCGTGATGTCAGGCTTTATGATTACGCTTTAAGTGCAGACCAGACGGCTTCTCTTTACTCTGGAAGTTATAATGTAACACCTGACCATTGGTGGAAGTTGGATGAAGGCCGACCTGATGAAGATGGTTCTGAAGAACTCAACAACGCTGTTGGTGCTTTTACGGATTCGGGAACTGGCACCGTTTCACACGGTCAGGGAGTCAGCCTTGAAGATGATAGTTGTGTGAACGGCACTCTTGACCTTGACAGTTCATTGTATATTCTTGGTAACGGAACTTTATCAGCACCAAGAGGGCGGTTGAAAATTGTAGACGATTTTGATAATTCAGGAACATTCACACATAATAATGGTCAAGTTTTCGCATTTGCTGGCGGTAACGTATCGTGGTTTGCTTCGGGAACATCAGGCGTTACTTTCTATGATTTTAACTATGGACATAATAATGTTCATAGTTTTAGGAAGGCTTGCACTTTTGAGAACTCATTTAATGTTTCATCTTCTTCGACTGGCTGTGTTGATTTTGACGGAACTGATGCAGCACTTACATTTACATTTGGGACAAGCACAGCAGCCGCAACGATAGCAACGGCACTAGTGGATGCAACAAAAGGTGTCCGTTTTGCGAACAATGGAACTAATGCCATAACACTGGCTGGTGCAAGTAGTCTTTATCCTGTTGTATGCACAGGAGTAGATTGGAATTGGGATTCAGGAGGTTCAGGAAGCAAGGTAAAATTATCTAATATAGATTACCAAATAGCAGCAGTTACAGGAGGAACTGGAGTTACAGCAACACTTACAGGAGATTGTGAGTTTGATGGCGTAATAGTAAGTAATGGAGATACTTTAGATTTGAATGGACAGAGGGCTGAGTTTAGTGCATTATTAAAGCATGAAGGAGGTAATGGATTACAAGACGGTGCAGGAGGCGCACATATTGTTACAACCGCAGGTATTAATTATAGTTCTAATACTCAACATTCAAGTTTACAAAACGTAACATATATTCAACGAGCTTCAGACACTCACTATTTGTCAAGAATAAATTTTGGAAGAATTGCATTATTAGGTGTTTCACCAAGTTTCGGCAATTATGGGCCTTCATACACCGCAGGAGTTACAGATTTAATTGTAGGCTGTACAGGAACTGTATCTAATCTTGGAACGGAAGGAAGTGCAACCAAAACAGCTAAAGTAGATAATATGACAATAGCAACAGGTTCAACCGTAAATGCTTCAAACCATACACTTACAGTAGCAGGAGATTTTACTACCAGTGGTGGTCTTATTGGTAAGAGTGCTTTGAATTTAACTGGAAGTGAAGAAGTTACAGGAACAGACAATTTAGATGAAGTGGCTACTTCTAACAGAGTGACTGTAGAAGCTTGGTTCAAAGCTACAACTGATGCAAACTATAGAGCTATATTTTCACGAGGGACTTCTTGGGCAACAGGAAATATTTATTTGTATATGAATGATGGTGGTAACATTCAATTTTCTATGAATGATTTAGGAGCTACAGTTACTTCTGCAACAGCAGGTTTAGCAGATGGCAAATGGCATCACGCAGCTGCTACATACGACCAAACTACCTGTAAAATATATATTGACGGCAAATTAGATGCGTCAGCAGCACATACCAATGCTATTAACACACAAACTAATGGTTTCAAAATAGGAGATAGAGATGCCCAGAACTGGGAAGGACAAATAGGTAGGGTTTCTATTTGGAAGAGTGCATTAACGGAAGGTCAAATTCGTAATATGATGTTTAAGGATTGGACAGCAATGGCTGCTGATAATTATCATGTAGATGACAATCCAAACGGTTTTACAGATTCAGATGCTATTGGATGGTGGCAATTCGATGAAGGAAAAGACGTTGACGTTGAAGATTTATCTTCTCAAAGTAATGACGGAACACTTAACTCAGCAGCTTGGGCAGGAGCAGGAACATTCACCGAAGGCACTTCTACGCTAAAGATGACCGGAACTTCAAAGAAGATTAATTTTGAAGGCAATGAGGGTGTTGGCAATCTACATATTACTGGAACTACTACTCTGAATGATATTGATGGTAATGATGCTTACCTACAATTCAATGGGAGTTTAGTAGTAGACGGGACTTTATCAAGTACAACGGCAGAACGATTAATCTTTAATTCTTCAAGTGACCAGATATTTGTTCCTCAAGCGCTGGAATTTGATGGAACGAGCGATTATGTTGATATGGGAAATGTACTTAATATCACAGGAGATATTAGCATAACTTTCTGGATGAAAACAAATGGTGCGTGGGATAATATTTGGAACGCATTAGTATGCAAAGGCGATAATACATATAGAGTGGCTCGATATTCAACTTCTAATGCTATTGGTTTTAGTTTATCAGGAACTGATGAGCTGAATACAAGCGGTACAAGTGCAGTAGATGATAGTAAATGGCATCATATAGCCTGTACTTATGATGGTGCTAATAAGAGAATATATGTTGACGGTGCTTTAGAAACTACTGAGGCTACCACAGGTGCTATTGATACCAGCACCCAACCTCTTCGTATTGCTTCCAATGCTCAAGATAGTGCCCGTGCATTTAATGGAAGTGTGGCAGATGTTCGCATCTATGATGCCGCTTTGAGTGTAGGAGATATTACAACTCTTGCTGAAAACATACTACCCAATCAAGGGAGAACAGCAAACCTTGTAGGTCATTGGAAGTTAGATGAGACATCAGGAACCACAGCAACCGACTCAGGTTCAGGTGGTAATAACGGAACACACGCAGGTTCACCGACTAAGTTTGGTAACAGGGCAACTGCATTGGCAGGATTGTATAGTTTAGAGCCATTTCACACAAGTGGAACGGTACACATACCAGAATGTACAACACCACGATTAAAAATTTTCGATGGAGATTCGACCGCCATCAAATGTACAGGCGACCTTACAGCTACAACATTATTAGAATGTAACACAGGAGTGGGTTTCAACGCCAATGGTAATACAATAAATGTAAGGCAGTTTACAGCAGGAACAAACACAACATTGACATTTAGTAACTCTACCTTGAATTTCAAGGTCACAACTTCGGGAGACACATTCAGCTTGAATAACGGTGCTAACTTGATAACAGGTAATACAACAATCAGTGGGTATTCCTCAACCGTACATACACCTTCTTTCTTAAATACGAATCACGAAGTTGTAGGAAATGTAAGTAATCTTAAATTATACAGTGGCAGCGACCTTACAGTAATAGGTCCTGTAACAAATTGCAGTTTTGATGACGATATTTCCAACATACATCAATGGCATCATACCTTGGACACACAACAAGTATTAGACGCGGACGAAGCGGGCGATGACGATATGAAATTACCAAGACCATCACTTGATAATGCATTGCAATTACAGACGGGAGGCTAGAAAGCTTTAAATAGCACACTATACTAAGTAAATATGAACGGAGACGACCACGACCTGATTGTACGCATTGACGAGCGCGTCAAGACAGTATACAATAAAATGGATGACTTTGAAAACATGTTCACCAATCACTTGCATCATCACGAGATGTGGGAGAACGACATGAAGACCCAGCTTAGGTGGGGCCTAGGAATACTAGCTACAATCATGGCTGGCGTTATAGCAGCATTGAGGTACATATAATGACGGTATTAACAGACGCTCTCGTAAGAGCTCGAATTCGCCTACTCGCAGGAGTTGAGGCAGAAGAGATGAGTAACGACGATGTAGATGTCTTTATAACTATGGCAAAGGAATGGTTTGGAGTGCAGGTTGGTTCAGCCTTTGATTATAGTGATGGAATAGATGCATACAATAACTCTATTGTGTATTATGCTTGTTACCTAGTCTCAATAGCCCAGAATGGACTCGGAGTGGAGTCTATGAAGTTGGGTGACTTCTTTATTAAGTATGATACTGACAAGGGTTATATAGAGTTTGAGAATAAGGCTAGAGGTGAGCTAATGTCTCAGTTGAGCCTGAGTATCAAGACAGGTACTTACAACGCAGACTCTTCACTTGGAGATGTAGACTGGAAAAAGAACATAGACGGAAGCGATAGTACACTTACGATGAAACCGACACCTGCCAACACAAGGAGTTAATTATGGTTAAGACTGGTTCAATAAATATGGCAAAGGCCATTCGTCGTATAGGACACCGTAGTGGACAAGCACGGAAGATGACCTTTGTGCGTGATGCGATTACGGGTAAGGATAATTACGGTGGAGAGATTACTGATATAGCCACGGGTAATGAGGGCCTTACCATACCGAACATTGATGCCTTTATAGCGCCTATTATAACCAAGACAGATACTTTTAATAAAGGTGGGCATTTGGTGACTGGTTCAGCTATATTATATGTTCCTTCACTTGAGACAATCAAGAATAATGTACTTGGAATAGATTCTACAGGTGCACACAACTCTAGACTTTCTTCTTTCAATGAACTGGAAAGTAAGGATAAACTTTACGATATGGAGAAGATTATATATTCTGCGGATTCTCCAAGTAGTGGTAATACCTATACTCTTCCTTCTAATACATCTGGCTTTGAAATGGACCGTTTACAATTTAAAGTCACTGGCACAGGTAGTCCTAATAGAATCACCACTGTTGTTATTAAAGATAATACAGGTATTGCTACGACCCTTACATGGACATTTGATTCTAATATTAATTTTGATAATAATAAATACCACATAATTGACCTTCCTATAAGTAATGTTGATGCTGGAGACAAGGCTTATTGTGTTTATGTACCTTCTAGTGGGGCGAGTGGAATACGCACTGCCACTGCTAGTATAGCAAATAGTTTTAATATAGCAGATATGGATGGAGAAGATTCTTATCTAAGTACCGTAGTTATCACTTCTAATGCTAGTGGTATGACTACGAAGGACTTTCGCCTTTATAAAGCGGGTGAATGGAATATAAAGAATATAAAGGAATACCGAGATGAGTATATGGAACTTGGTTGCGACAAGATACGCGGTGAGCGCGGCTCTAGAAGACGGGCAACAGTAATTAATGCGGAAGATACATCAGTCGGGCCATTCCCAGCGGAGGACGCGTACTAATGGCAGTAGATAACGGAGATTACCTGAACGTCATAGAACGTAAAATAATAGACGAGTTAAGAATATTTTTCAATACTCATCATAGTAGCGCGAATCCTGATGTAGTAAAGGTGTATGGGCAATTCCCTGAGCCTGAAGAAATGAAGTTTCCAGCTGTTATAGTTGAGCAGATAGGTAGTGGCACTGAGGAGAAGATGGTAGGAGAGAAAGTTACTTTCGGGGGCTCTGCTTATTCAGGAGAGCTTTACGGTGTAGGCTATACCTTCCATATATTGATAGATAAAGAATCAGAGTATAATATAGGCACATCTCCACAAGGCACCAGTAATGCTAAATATAAGCAAAGAAGATTGCTTAATTGGATGATGCTTAATATAGCAAATACTATTAACAGCATAGATTGGGCTACTGCGGTGTCTTCGGTTCCAGCCGGATTGAGCTATAACCCCCGATATGATGCCAGTGTCGAAGTTATAGAAATGCATCTTAGAGCTTGGAGAGATGTTGGGTATCTGCCCGCGTTCCAGTGGTATGGGGCTACTGCCCAGTTTAGCCTAGTATTCAAGAATTACAGGTGATTTATTATGCCTAATGTAGTTTCATCTTCAATAGGAACTCCTATAGCACAGATTAATAATAGAGAGTCTGGTGTTTCCAGATTAAGTATTGGTTTTAGGCATTTAATGGATTGGACACCCAATATATCAATGCGTTCATTCAATTCTAATCTTGAAATATATCGTAGATATAATGTAACAGGTACTGATGCTGAAGGTTTACCGGGTGGAGGGTTCCGCCGTGCGGAGGTTGCGCTGTATGGAGGTTTAGGTACACATGAACACATGCCGGAGCATTTAAAAAATATTACCCAATCGAGCGGAATAGATTCTTATATCCAACAGTTGGAATATCTTGTTGCTGGTGGTGGTGGTTCTCAACAGAGTCCTTCGGAATTACTCGCAACACGAGCTAATCCTGATGTACCCACAAGAAGATGGTTGTATGGTGCTCCCCGGTTTCTTTCTCGTAAGTTCCATAGTGCGGGAGACGCTCATCAAGATGACCTTGAAGGTGAATTGAAGGAGGGCGCAGCTAATGAACATAGGTGGTATCCCGCTAAAAGAATTTATGGTAAACTTTATACTAGGTTTTTAAGAGCTTATGGATTAATGGAAGGAAGTGAGATAGATAATATAGATAGTTTTTTAGATAATAGTGACCCTGCTTTACAGTTACAGGGAGTTGCTATGTTGAAAGGAAGATTAAAAGATATAGCGAAAACACCACTTGGCGGCGATTCGGCAGTGGAAGAATTAGTTTTGGAGCGAAGAGAAGCGCTTGAGGAAGGCGGCGAAGTGGTCATGCGTGGAAAATCTAAACAGGAGCTTCTGACTGAATTAACAGGTATGGGACATGTTATTGCCACATCTCATGGTGAACTTGGTGGTTCAGAGGCTTTTGATGTTCTATTTACGGAGACTCAACATATTCCATATGGAAATGATAACCCTCAAAGAACAATAAGCGTTAAACTGGCTGATATAACTGAACAGGATTGGACGGAGGGACAGCATCACGGACGCGGTGCGGCAGGTGGCGGAGGCGCTGATTTAGAAAGTGTGGGCGGTATAATGAATTATTATAATCAAAACCGTATTCCCATGTTTAACGGAGTCCAAGATTTTATAAAGAAATTTGTTGAAGAAAATTTACCTGCAGGTGAAGCACTTGGGGGCCAAACTCCATTAGCATGGGGAATGCACAGGGGTCAAGACAAGACTTTGGATGCTTGGTACAGAAGAAGGGCTACTCAAATTGCTTCTGATTTAAGAAATCCACGGACATCTGGTGCACCAAGGGCGGGCCGTGGTCCTAGAGAAAGAGGTAAACCGGATGATTTACGTGATATAATCAATGAACAGTTAATTCAGGCTATCGTGGGAGGAGCTGAAGAAGATGCTTGGGTTGTAACAATGTTCCAAGGAATCACATCGGTTAGTGTAGATGATGTAGCCCATGTACTCCATCATATGGGTAGTGCCAATACTTGGTATGAGGATGTCAGACATGATGATTTCTATGTTGATGAATACTCACAGATGTTTAAGTATAAACAAACTGATGGCTCTGAATGGTCAGTAGTTATTAATTTTAGAGTAGATACACAAGGTCATATACAGGATTTACGGGATGGAGATGTTGCAATCATACATACAGCAGTTAATGATATATTATTGGCCGTTTGGCGTGATTCAAGAACCAATGGAGGTTTAGGACTTTCTGAAAATGAAATAATGGAAGCTAGGCAATTATTTGAGACCGCTTCTGGTTTGCAGGCCTTTGCTGGTTATTACGCGGAAGAGACAGCTGTAGCTGCTACATTATACGGTGGGGGTGAATTGTTTACAGCTAGAGTGGACCACGCTGTTCCACAACATATGGATGACCTGATGTTTTATTTTTTCCATGTGGGAAATAATATAATGAGGCAACAAATAGCAGATTTAATGACAGATTTGAGTCAGACTGCCGATTCTTATTCTAGCACTTTAAGAGCTGATTTTGTAACTGAGATGGGTAGTAGGTGGCCCACAGATTCATGGGGCTCTAGACATCCACAATATACGGGAGGACAAAGTAGAGCAGTTGCTTCAGATTTTATACATTCTGATAGGTTTTCACCTCCGGCTGCATTATCTCAACAAGATGCGTTTAATATTGATTTTGGATTTGGTTCTCAGGCTTCATCTATTGCTGGTGGACCTAGAGGGCAGTTTTATCCTCAAGTGGGGTCCCAAACATGGATGCACCCGAGAGAAACAGATGCACAATATCTAGCTAGGACTGGTCATAGTAAAAGTGCAACCGCAGCGGAACGAAGGCAGATATTAGGTATACCCCAAGGTCAATTACCGGGCACAGGAACTACGAATGTGAGAAGGAGGGACCCAGCTGAATTGGGGGACACTGATTTTTTCCAACACGCGCTCGAAGAGGACCCCAGTACCAGAACGATTGTGGCTGGTCAACCACCGCCGCCTTACACAATGGAAAGTACGTGGTGGCATAATCAATCAACTGAGTTACAAAGAGCGAATACAACTATGGGTGGAGTCTCTGGCATATGGCGGCCCGGAGAAACTGTTGGGCCTCCACCGCCCGGAGCTCGTTCTGATTTGGGGTTTGTCTGGGCAGCACCATATGTAACTTGGCAACACTATCAGAGAAGTGGTTCAGAGGAGTATTGAGGGAAACCTTTATATACTGCCGTCGATTATAATAAAGGGTACTGCAATGTATATAAGCATAATCAAGGAAATTGTGTCCGAAATTATGTAACGAATTGTAAGATATGGAATTGAACTATATTAAAAAGGATTAACTATGAGTTATTATCTAGGACGAGACGTAAAGGTTTGGATTACCACCGAGGACGCAGACACAGGAATCAAGGTCACTTCGAGAGAATGTGTAGCTGAAGATGGTACACCCGGAACAGCGTTTTTCGCAAACGAAAGAACCACAACTTCTACTGCTGACGGTTTAGCATTAGCAGATTTAACAGGTGTGGATATTGGTATAGGGGTGTCTGACGAGGACATTAGCTATATCGGCCAGCGCTCAGTACTTAAAGCTGAGATAAAGAAGGAGACTACAGTTTCCTTAACAAGAAAAAAGAGTGACGATGAATGGGACGTTATATTTAATGGACCCACTACGAGTGGAGATAGTAGTTCATCCCCAACTGACCTGACACATGGAGCAAGATGGGGTTGTCATACATCTTTAATTTCTGATGGTGCATCAGCACCGAAGGACCACAGACACGCCGCAGGTTCAGGAGATTACACTTTTGGATACAGAGTATATATTCAATTAAAGGATGGAACAGAAAGCATTGCTGTACCTATGTGTCAAATTACTGGACACACAGTTTCAATAAATGGTGACGGTACAACTGAAGAGACTATGGAATTCAGTTCCAACGTTACACCAATTTTAGCAACTGGTGCAGACCAAGCAGCTGCTGTCGCAACTATTGCATTAGCGGATATTTAAGGGTGATTATATGGCTTATTATTTAGGACGAGATGTTGCAGTAGCAATAACTACAGAAGATGCTGCTCTAGGTGTCGATGTAACGGCTGCTGGAGCAATTGGTACATTTGCAGTAGCTGATGGAAGTACAGATACAGTATTTGCAGGAGCTAGAGCATATAAAAATTTAGCCGATTCCCCCATTCCCGGAATTGCGGACAGGAAAACAGTTTTTGGTACACAAGGAGAGACCGTAACAGCAGACTATACTAATGAAGTATCCGATTTAACAAGCGTTGATATAGGAATAGGAGTATCTGATGAGGATATCACTTATTTTGGGCAGAGGACTACTTTGAAAACCGAAATAAAAAAAGAAACTACTATATCTGTAACACGTAAAAAGAATAATAATTGTTGGGATGAAGTTTTTAATGAAGCTAGACATGGTGTAGAGGGCGCTTCTTCATTTTTTGGATACGGTAGTGTAGGACATGTTAATCCTGCGCGTGCAGATTATGGTTACAGGGTTTTTATTAAACTTAAGAGCGAAGGAGAGGTAATTACTTTACCTAATTGTTGCGTAACAGGACATACATTATCCTTGAATGCTGATGGAACAACTGAGGAAACAATGGAATTTATGTGTTATGTTAACCCTGTAATTACATCAGGGGCAATAAATACAGACCCAGTAAGTGACACAACTGTATTCTGAGGTGAATTAATATGGCTAAGAAGGAAACAAAAAAAGAGGCAAAGAAGGAAGCTGAGGTTAAAGAGGGCCCAGCTCCTGAACCTGCCGCAGATGAAATTATAAATACTGTAAATGGGCCAATGATTAAGGGACCGAATGGTTCTTTAATAGCATTACCCGCAGAAAAATAAAAGAACAAGCGCAAACAGCGCAGGAGTGTTTAAATGACAGAAGAGAAGAAAAAAGAAGTATGGACAATAGACGAGTTAGTGGAACTAACTGAGAAAGTACAAACAGATAGTATAACCTATATGGACAAGGAATTGCCAATACAATGGTGTGATTTGGTAGAAAGTGAAGAACCTAAAGTTGATTTAGCTTCTATAGATGCAGCAGATGAAACTCAAAAACAAGAGATTTTTGCTCAATTTGGTACTCAAAGGGTTTTGGCTATGGTAGAAAAGGCCAATAAAAAGAACCCCGAAGGTATAAGTATAACCCGTGAATCATGGGATAAGATACCAGCTACAATCAGATGGCAACTTTCAGGTAGTGTTTTAGGTAACAAGGACACTGGCGAAAGTTTTCGTTAAGTGGATGAAAGAGGCGATTGAACCGGTATATCTCTATATACCCTTGATGAAGGGTCTGGGGATGAGCTGGGAGACGCTTAAACATACACCTCGATGGGAACTTGAAGGTCTATTATTCGCTTTATCTGAATACAACGTGCTTCATAGTATGGATGGATACACGGATAAACATGTGGGTCAAATAGCAAAAGACTCACCAGAGATTCGTTCTCAGTGGAATGCATATCAGGAAAAGAAAGCGAAATACGAAGAGAAAGCAGGTATAAGAAAACAACCGACAAAATTTAAGGAACTTATGAAATAATGGCATCTTTAGCATCATTTAAGGTACAATGGGACTTCATTCTAGGACAACGGTCTAGAGCGAATGTTATAAGTGGTACCGAACAGACAGTAAATGAGCTACATAGTACAGTACGTGATGCAGACCGTAAAGCTTCTCGTCAAAGAGAAGGTGAATTTCAAGGCCATTTAGGTAAATTAGAGGGTATTTCACGAAAGTCAGGTGAAAATCTACTTCAACAGAAAAGAGATATAGCCAAGAAATCTGCTCAGGGTTATCAAGCAGGTCAAAAATCCCGCGCTCAGGCAGCGGCTGGAGGCGCTGGGGCAAAAGCATCAACTGTCGCGAACAATCTTAAAAAGGTCACACAAGCTGGCGAACAAGCTTTTAAGATGATGAAGAAAAGGCGTAAAGAGATGGGAATGGGCGCTGGCGCTGCTACTTTTGCAAAAGATATAGAGAGATTCTCTCAATTACGTACAAAAGCGCAAAAAGCTGAATTGCTTGCGGACAAGAAATCTATTGAAGTTCAAGATAAGAAAATAAAGGGATTGAAAGAAGAATACGAGCTTATTAAATCGTCAGGTGGTTTTAAAAAGGGAGGCAGCCACTACGGCAAGTCAGGTACTTTACTCGCAGAGATTCGCAAAGAACAAAGAGTAAAAGAAGAAATGGTCGAAATAGAAAGGACCAAAAATGACGTAATGAAGGATGGAAAGATTTTAGAGGAAGCTCACATTGACAGGCTTCAGGAAATAGAAAGAATGAAGGGTAGATTAATTCAAGCCCAACAAGAGTCGAAAAGGATGGAAAAGGAAGTAGCACGAACTCGCGAACAGGCTTACCAACAATTTGCTCGACAGATAGAATCAACTACGGCAAATATAGGTGAAGGTTTGAGGAATGCCTTTGTTTATGCTACAGCGGCAATGACAGCTTTTTATTATAAACTCAATGAAGTAAATCAAGTGGTAACAGAATTTGAGAATCAACTTATTAACGCTCAATCTATATGGCGGGGTTCTAATGAGGACCTTTTTGAGCTTTCAGACCAAGTGGTACAATTTGGTAACGTTTTCGGTATCGAGATGGGCAAGGCTACGGAAGGTCTTTACCAGTATGCATCAGCGGGGGTATCGGCAGCTGAGTCAATGGAAATGTTGACACACACTTTAACTTTAGCTATGGCTGTACAGGGCGACCATAACACCTTGGCTAAACTGACCACGCAGACCATAATGGGTTTCGGGCTTGAATTCAGCGACGCAGCAGAAGTTACAGATAAGTTTGCTCATGCTATTAATTTGTCTTTGATTGAGTGGGATGACTTAGCAAGCTCTGTTAAGTTTGCTTTACCTTTCTTTATCTCTACTGGACAAAGTCTAGACCAATTACTAGGGGCTTTGCAGGTATTGACTAACAGAGCCCTTGAGGCAGGTATAGCAGGTAGGGGTCTACGTCAAGCCCTAGCGGAATTTACTCAGCACGCTGAAGATAATGCAGCTTCGTTCAGGAAACTTGGAATTGAGATTCTGGATTTAGAAGGTAATATGTACCCTCTGGACCAAATAGCACAACAATTCAATCAAACATTAGGTGAAGGTGCATCCGATATGGATATCATGATAACCTTGATGGAGGACTTGAATATACGTGGTGCCACGGCTTTTATCCATTTGGTACAGAATGCTGATGAATATACGGCAGCTGTGAATGACCTTAAGAATTCTTCAGGTGAGGCCCATGAGATGGCTATGATTCAGCAGCAATCGTTAACTAATCAGGTTCAATTACTGAAAAATGCATTACTTGCTCCATTCCTTTTAGCTGATGAAGTGGGTCAAGCGCACGGATATCTTAATGAATTCGTGATGGTCATGCATCAAATAGTATCCATGTTCGAAGATTTGATTGTAACAGGTGAGGAAGGTAATAAGAAGTTGACTGATATGGGTCAGTTCATGAAAGATTTTGTTATTGTGGCTATGAAAGAAGCTGCTGTTATAATACAATATACAATAGAAATAATGCAGAAATGGAGCAGTGAAAATGAAGCTGCTTATGGAATGTTAAGTTTATTGACCGTTCCATTACAGACATTATTAAGAATTATAAGTGCACTTGGTCCACAAATGTTGAATACTATAATGATGTATAAAGTACTCAGTAAGATTATACCTTTAAATATTGCACAGACTATAAATCAGATACAAACCGAAATGGCTCATATTGCACTGATGGAAAAAGATATTGCAATAAAACAGATACAAAACGCATTATTGATTAAAAAACTTGAATTTTCAATGATGGAAAATGTAACACAAGAACAGATACTTGCACGACAACAAGTTCAAATTGAAATAGCAACTTTAGAGAATGCACTTACAAAAGCAGGTAATACTGATAAAGCAGTAGAGCTTACATTGACATATCAATTGTTAGCGGCTAAAATAGCGTTACATGCTGCCATGTTTGCTATAGTGTATGCTTCTGGTAAGTTAGCTCAAACGAATCCAGTTATTGCAAAGGGTATAGCTGCGGTAGCTGGTGCAGTTATGGGGCTTGCAATAGCATTTCAAATTTTAAAAGCTATGCCAACAGGTTGGTCATTAGTTGGTGCCCTTGCAGCTGGAGCTGTGGCGGCTGTAGGGTTCCAACACATGATGTCAGGATTGATGCAAGTTCCAGATATAGAAGGATTACCAACAATAGGTACCGACCCATTCGCTACATCAGGAAATGTAATACAAGCAGATTTGGGTGGTCGTATGTCGCCACGGTATGCTATGGGTGGCCGTGTTGGAGGAGATGGAAGCCATTTCCCTGTTATGGTGGAAGCCGGTGAAACCATCATATCTAAAACGCAAAATATGGCTAGAGGAACTGGCGGGGCGGACGGTATAACAATCAATATTTCCGGTGATGTCTATGACGGTGATAATTTCGCCCAGAAGATAGGGCAAGCCTTACCTAACGCACTTAGGGGCGTTACTGATATAGGAGGTATGTAGAATGGCAACAACAATAGCTCAAGCTATAGGTGAATATAGGAGTGAAAATTTACGTAAACTTGGTATGCATCCAACTCAAATAGCCGCCCTTACAGGCTCGCAGGGTGGCTATTCTGCAGGTGGAACTCGAACCAAAAGTGAAGGGGCAGTATTTAAAAGGTTATTAAAAACTACTCATACACTCTTAGGTAGTAAGATAAAAGATGTTGGAATATCAGAGATATTTTCAGATGTGTATGATGGTCAGGCAACGTTTTTTCCTATTTTTGAGAGAGATGCCACTGGAGCTACATTAACTGTAGGAGAATTATCTATTGGTAATACACGCGGAGCTTGTAAATATTTAATAGAATCCCCAGTTCATAGGAAACCTTTATTTGGTAGTGGAGAACTTTTTGGTTTAGATTTGAATATTTATCATGATAATATTGATTTTAATCAGGAAAATACCCTTCCAGATATGGAAGTCTATAAATTCAAGGGGGGGTTGGGCACCGTTGGTACTTTTGGTGCAGCTCGTGTAGACGACGATGGCGATGCTAATGTGATGTGTGGCTCAATGTCTTATAATGAAGTACCTGCTATAATAGAGACTTTTGATGGTGTAGACCCTATTACAGTCACATCAGCTGTGGCGCACGATTTATCGAAAAATCAATTATATGGAAAGAAAGCGTCTGGACAATTATATATCACATTAGATGATGCTTACAAAACAACTAAAGTAAATAGCGGTTACGATGGAGACTTGGTGAACAATTCTGCCGGAGTACGTTCTAAAGGCGCTTATAGGAAAAGATATGCCCAGAAGAATACTTATAATGGTGAATATATAGTTCATGTCGAACAAGTGTCAATGTTAGGTACGCATTGGTACGCACCTAATAAAGGAAGGAGATATTCTCGAACAGACGCTGCGTGGAATCGTAAAGCTTTTGATTATTGGTATAATCAAGAGCATCCTTTGACTGGGGCCGGTAACGTTTTCCAAGAGCATATTTTTCACACCAAGGGCAATGAAATGCCCGTAATCCTTGAACCAGAAGCTGGAGAGGAAAAAATAGCGACAATAAATACAGATAAAACTATTTTTGAAGAAGTACATTCAACAGGAGATACCGTAACGGAGATAGATGGAGCAACTAGTTATCCTACTTATACCCGTTCTTATTTTAGCTCTGAAGATTCACCTCCATCTGGTTCTGCATGGAAACAGGATTTATGGTGGCATAAAGATGAAGATATCACGACTCAAAGCTTTGCGGGTAACGAGCAGGAATATCAAACTAGTATGGCTTGGTTAAGGCTACCAAAACCTTTGAGGATTTCCAGAAAGGACGCTGATGGTGCACTAGGAAATGGGTACCAAGTGGATAGTATGGAAGTTGATATTAAATTTTCAATTCTGGCAATGAATAAATATCATAGAAGCGATGAGCGAGCAAAATCAACTCCAGCGAGTTATGGACATAATTTATTACGTAGTTTTGTGGTGATAGCGGCAACCCGGCCTCCAAGGGATGAAGCTTTACACAGTTATTTAAGTAATTTGACGGCAACTACAGATGCGGCCACACCTACAGGAGATAATCCATATATTCTGGAAGAGAATTCTGGTACCTCAGCCACGGGAACTAGAAAGAATAACTACAACGCAGTAGCCTTTATAAGACATGCTACTACTGAGAACGCTAAAAGCGGTCAGGATGGAGCCCTTAGTATGTATTTTAGTGGAACTAACCATTCAGTATCGGGGACCGCAAGAAGTCAACTTATTCGTGGAGGTTCTGGGCAAAAATTACCACATATAGGGAAAACCAGCGCTTCCACTCCAACTCCTATAGATACGGCTGCGGAGTCAGGTGTTGGCGGTAGTTCACCTACTGCACAGATGTCTGCAGGAGAATATTATACGTTGAAGATGATAATTAATTATAAGAAAGAAGGACCTAATCATGGTGGAGCGAACAAAGATGGTATAACGTGGGTCTTGTTGAATTCAGCTAATAAAATAATGGCATCTCGCAGGGCAGGACACGGGGGAAACGACCCAACTGGCATATTGGCTGGCCAAGAATTGGATACAAATGAAGGAGCTGGGTTCCCGTCTTATCTATCTTTCTGGGTCAATAATGCCAAGGTTGGTATCCAAAATGAACAGACAGGTACGGATGCTGGTAATTCAGGAACTGCCGGGTCAGGAGTCAATGGTCTATATCTCTCCACCGGTTCCGATTCGCAAGTTAAGGTAGCGATAGATAGTATTTCTATATATGGATTTGAAGGCTCAAATAGAAATGTTTCTGTAACTTCTCTTAATAGAAGTACCCTACCACTTCAAATAAATCCAGAAACTACTCAGTCTTTGATAGACACTGATGGTACATTTACAGTTGGTGAGGAAATGCCCACACTTATGGGCACAAACGAGAAATCACCTATAGCAAATTATATAATGTGGGGCACCAAGTCTGATATTTTAAGTGGTAAGGTAAATAATATTTTTATGGGTGGAATGACTTCTGGTTCACCCTCCTTGAATACAGCTTGTACCTTTGCGGCGGGGTCAGGCGACGATACTAACGATTCTGATATAGTACTTATAGTTCCTGATAATGCTGGTAAGTTGGGCTCATGGAACGTTCTTGATAGGAATGTTAAGGTTGATATCGACCCCCATCATAATGATGCACTCACTTTAACCGGTACCAATTATGTTGATACTTTTACTAAAAAGGGATTTTTCACTATTAATTTTTTATCTGTTACTAATCCTGCTAATTATGTTGCTAGGGAGTGTCCGGCTTTCTCAACAAAGATAACTAAAATAATAAGTAAGTCAGAAATAAAAGTAGCTAATAAAGCGGTATTAATGGGTAATACCGATGAAGAATATGTCATATATAGAGCCGGACAGTCGTACGGAAACACCGTTTTAAGGGGTATAGAGGCTGGCAACGAAATTAAAATCAAGGAAGATATAATAGGCTCAACTGCCGATGGAATTATAAAATTACAAGGAGCTGGGGGAGAGGATGTATACTTGGCAGATGACGACAGCAGTACTTTACTCACAGATGCTTATTTGCATGAATTATATATATCACCCAAACGTTTTTGGTTCGGTTTGGAAATATTTAGTGTTGATGCTAGTACTGATGAATTTTTACCCTCAAAAACTTATAGTTATTCTTTAATTCAACAAGGCACAGTTCCGGGTGATAGCATACGGGGCATGACGTTTAATGAGGAGTTATATTCTGATACATCAGGAAATAGCAATAGATGGAATATGGACAAGGATGGTGGTTTGGTAGAAACTGGTATTGATTTCGGTTATGGTGCACGTTCTGAAGATGATGGTACCGTAGATTTTGAAGAAAGCTCAGGTTATATACAGAAATATGTACCTAAATCGGGCTTTAATGCTATATCGTTGGATGGTCTTGTGAATGTTGAAGGTAGTAGATTAAATAAGCCAGATGAAAAAATTAATTTATTTTTATCTGTTGCTCCTGAAGCAAGTGGTTCCTGTGCTATAAGAACAACCAAATATGTGGATTCTCCCATCACTGCATCAGACCCCTATTTCACGTTTTATTATTTTGATGAAAGACCCATTCTTACAGATTTTAAGGTTATACCTTATGAAGATGACCCGTTTTATCCTCATTTTACATGGAGCACACAGGATGAAGATTTATGGTACGGTTTCCTTTTATTCAGTAATAAGGAAATTAAACATCAGTATGATGGCGCAGTTGCTCATATACCACTTAATGAGACATCTGTTACTACAAACAGCAATATAAAACTATATAGGTATGATGGCACTTATAGCGGTACTGCAGTTAATGCTTCGGATGGAGGCGCTACATATAATTTAACTACTGTAGAAGGTTTGTCTGGTAATGCTTTTAAGGGTAATGGTGGTACTTCAACCAGCTGGGTCGCATTTGGAGACTCAGGAGCCAGCACTTGGACTCACCCAACAAATGAACTCAGTGTAATTGCTCATTTTACGTGTGACAGTGTATCAGCTAATAGATATGTACTTTCGAAATTAAATGAATTTGAGATATATATAGATACCAGTGGTAATATAAATGCCCTTGTGAAGCCACAAGGAGGTACCGCTGTTACTCTGAAATCCACCTCCATAGTAGTTACAGATGGAGAAACGCCTATGAACACTATTATAACACTTGATAGAAGTCTGGCAACTGGAAATGTTAAACTGTTCATCAATGGTAAACTAGAAGACCAAAGTGGACAAAAATTAGCAACAGGCACAGCAAATAATTGGCACGATGCTAATTTAAATGATGATAGTTCAGTTTTAACCGTGGGAAAACAAAGCGGTGGTATTAATTATCATAGTGGTACTATAGAAGAAGTCGTTATATATAATAAATGTATATATCCCGTCGTTCCACAAACTGGAGTATTTACACTATATAAACCCTATGCAGAGTTTAATCCGCAAGGTAACCCACAATCAGGAATAACTAATGTAGGTAGACTCTTCGTGAAGGATTATCATAATATTAGAGGGACTTTATCGAATCAAATTACAGCTTCGAGTATGGTTTCTTGGAGAAAATCAGGACTGGGGTTGAAATCAATATGAGGGAAACATGGTAGTAGATAATAACAATGATTTGGTACCGACTAATTTCGTTATCAAGATTTTCGAAACGAAAGAATTAGCTGAAGCCAATGTTGACAATAACGCCTTAAAGGTTTTTAATAATGGTATAGATGGAGGTGCTACTGACCCTAGAGTTGCTAATGGAAGCCAGTATATGGATGGAAATACTAGCGGTGATGGTCGGACTCCTAATACAATAATAGACAGCGCTGCTAAATTTGGTAATCGCCTCGTAGGTAAAGAAATTGTAGAAACAACGAGTAGTCCCGTTGTAGTTTACACCATTGATTCCTTTGTGGATGAAAATACTCTTGGTCTATTATTGAAAAGCTCAGGTGCTGCACAAGGAATAGATACTGGCAAGGATTATCATGTTAAAAATCCCGGAGCTTTCTTTATATTTCATAAATATTACTATCGTATAGAGTCTACTGACCCAGTCAAAGGTTTTGTTATTGATTGGGACGATGGAGAAGATAATTCCCCCGAAAAGGCCAATAGACAGACAATTATGCTAGATACACCTAAATATTATGCTATAGTGGCGCACACTTATACTCATCATGGTGTTCATTATCCTATGATAAGAACTATTAGCCCAGAAGGATTTTATTCCAAGTGGTATGTATCTCACGATGCTGTTGTTGCAGATTCATTAAGGTCTATAGAAACCCAACTTCTTGGTGCAGGAGAGAACGATTTTTCTATAGTTTCTGCGGATTTAACACAGACTTCAGGAGTTCTTTGTAGGATTCCAGAAATCGCTCCAGCTAATATGCCCCCCGTAGGAGTTCTAAAGGTGGATAGGACTTCAGTTTATTCAGGCATTGATAATTCTGCCATTCCTGCACCTCAAACTGATTTGGAGGTTGGTGGAGGAGCCTATAATAACGAAACAGAGATATCTCACACCCAGAGTGCTCTTGTAGTTGTTGATATGGTTGTCGAAGGTTCGGGCATTCCTAATGATAGCAGGATTTCCTCGAAGACAGATTTAACAAAATTTCAATTATCCAGAACAACAACTGGTGGAGCCAAGACTAGTCAGACTTTAACATTTAATATGAAACCCAAAGGGTACGCATACGTTTATCGTAGTGGTAACACTTTAACAGGAATGACAGGTGGGGTTGAAGTTATATATAGAACTAGTACAGATAGAATTATAAAGGAAGCAATTAATCCCCATTCTACAGCTGCTAATGCCACAGCTTTCCCTTCAGCAGCTGCTGATGGCTATTTAAAGGAAATATTAAGCGTTAAATTAGTCGAACTACGTGAAGGGACTATAACTTCCACAGATAGGTTGGGTCCAGATGAGAGAATTTTCATAAAAGTTTACAATTCTGCTACAGACGGTAGTACCACCGCTGCTGCGAATTCCACAACAGATGAAACGGTTACTATAGTTTCATTAGGTAATCCAATTCAGACCTTGGATAGACCCGGATTCTCAATATTTGCTGAGGGAAGCCAGAGTCAGACACGGGCTTCTAACGTTTCTATTTCTAAATACTGGTTTGAGGATGGAAAACTGAGTGGAACCACTAGACAAGGACCAAGCTTACCTAATATATCTGATGCCTTTGATGCAACTGATGATTTTGACCAGACAGACAGTGGTACAAGAATACATTACACATTTGACCCTAAGAGTAATGTTATTGACGCTACTTTGAAAAGCTTTCCTGATGAAGAACGTTTGATAAGGCTGCAGGTTGAAGATTCTTCAGCTACAACTAAGAACGATGTAACTTCTGGATTACTCGGAAGAAGTGGCGATTCATGTGTTAAATCATTTATTGAACATTGGACCAGAGACTCTTATAAAGATGATTTGTGTAGACCATCTTCTTTATTCTCAGATGCACTTTTAATGTTTGGCAATGTTACAACTGGAGGTGCTGTAGAAGGTGCTACCTATTGGACAGAAAGAATTGCTGAAAATGCTATAAATACAGGAACAGCTCGAGATACTACAGGTAGTCCTGCGTTGAGTGCAGATACTAATGGCGACCCGTTTTTGGTTTTTGGTGGTAGCAAACATTCAGCTGGTGTTGCAGCGTCCAACGAAACACAATTATCTGGTATACAAACAGGAGATACTGGTGGAGAGGACGATAATCCAACAAATTGGTTATTTTGTGCTAAAGATGAAAAATTCAATAAATTACATATTAGGATGGATAATGATTTTCAAGATACAGCAGCTTTAGGAGGTGGCGACACTGATTGGTTTAATATTTCACATGCAGATGGACATAAAGTTAATATTATGGCTTGGTATACGGCTAAAGCTTCTAGAACATCTTCAACATATATATGGAAGCCCATTTCTATAGTAGATGGAACTTCTCTTGGTGATTTTAATACATCTTTAATGAGAAGTGGAACTATATATTTTGATATGCCTGATGATTGGGTACAGGCTAAATCTTCTGATTTAGGAGACCCATGGGCTGGCCCAGTTGATGGTGATACGGATAGCGTTGCAACTGACCCTAAAGCATTATGGTTGAACGACCTGTATGGCCTTTTGATTGGTATTTCTATAAATGAAACTAATGCTAATACAGCTAAATGGAAATATTGGAGATGTAATCAGGTATGGCCCTACAATAATTCCTTTTCTCAGGCAATTAAAATAGTGGACCCACATCATAAATCATTAAATGATATAGCCTTTGCCCAGAATATATCGTGGAGTAAGGCAGGTAAGTATATAGAAATTACGGATAGACTTGGTAGGGCAGAAGTAAGAAGAATTGGAGCTGAAGGGGGAACACTTTCGTTTGGTGGTGTAGAACTAAGTGGGGACTATACAACAAATAAGGCAGCTTTATCAAGATATCAACGTAAAGGCACACCAGTTTACTTGGATGTGGAAAGAGCAAATGGTGATTTTATTAGAGTCTATGGGGTTATTAATAGTATGTCCGAAGATTATCCAACAGGGAAGGCGCTTCCTAAATTTGGATTGAATATGAAAGTGGAATATGTAGTAGAATACGATTCTAGTGGTGACTGGATTACTTCTGGTCTTATGGCTTTAGGAGGAGAAATCATAGATGAGCCTAAATATATTCTGTAAACCTAGACTTTTAATCAATGAAAAGGAAGTAGCTTTCTGTAATTCTGCCACATTTCAAACTAGTGAGAGTTCATTACAAAGTTTATCTGCCAATATATCAGAACCTGATTTTGAGAATTTTAATTTATTTAATCAGAAGGTTGAATTCTATTTAAATTATGGTAGCGAGGATGGAATCCCTTTATTTAGAGGTTATATAAAATCTTTTAAAGTCACTGATGGAAATATATCCATTTCTGCTATTGACCCTAGAACTGTTATAACTGGTACCGGTGCGTTACCTATTATCATCGACGATAAAAATAATTACGATGGCGTTTCTATAGTACAGTTTTTATTAGATATTATTGAAAATGAAGTAAATATAAGTAAAACTCTAATATCTACAGATGCTTTAAATGAAATGGATAAACCTATATATATGACAGGTGTTAGAAGCGCTCAAGCCGCTTATGATATAGTAAAGGGGTTGATGAAAACTCAGAGAGATGATGACAATATATTAACCGTGTACGAGTATTATTTTGATATTATTCACGGGGGTAGAGATAGTAGCCTAGTTATTAGAAAAACAAAGGAATTAACAGGAACACCTGATTTTATATATTCATATAGAGATGGTATTATTTCAATGGATTATACTGACCGAGCTCCTCCTAGTTTTGGTGTAGCTAAAGCGGAAGATGGGACCACCGTTAGGGCAGATTATGGAAATGCACCCAGAGGTAATATAGGAATACAAGTGGCAAATAAAGTATATTCTAGTAGGGCTGAAGCTAAAGAAGCTGCTTTAGCTGAGGTTTTATTAAAACAGTCCGATGATAAAGAAATATCAATAAATGTCAGTAAAGGGCATTATATTAATATAGGACATATAGTTAGAATAGATGTGCCAGACAGTAATGTATCAGGACAATATAGAATTACTTCTAAGAACATTAATTTTGGCGGTAATTCAGTTTCTTGTTCTTTTAGTTTAAATAAAAAACCCATTACGCTTACAGAATACCTTTAACGACCTTTTTAAGTTGATGCTACAAAAATTTCCATATCACAGCTAGCTGTATCTGCATCTGCTGTTATTGATTTCATATCACCTAGTGATAATGTTAATGCACCATCTTTAGCATCTAGTACGTCAGCCATACCACCAGAATTATCACCAAATACCTGAAATGAATTACCAGCATCAACTTTAATTGCTGCTTCATCATCATTCTCATTAGCAAACGTTAATACAATATGATTTGTATCATCTAAATTAGTAAATCTCATATATTTAACATCGCCTACAACATATGTACCACCTGCCATAGCAGCACCAAAAGTTAATATTGTAGCTTCGGTAGTTGTAACGACTAAAATTCTTTTATTAACCTCTGTTATACTAGAAATAGTTTTTACGTTTTTTGAACCTTGGTCATAACCGTTTAATGTCACTGCTTCCGTGAGCGTCACAGTTAAATCCGCTGCTGTAATTGTAGTTGTCATATTTCTTTATATCTCCTTATAGTATTTAAAGCTTTTCCCTAGCGAACCCAACTTTTACTTCTAATAGCAGAATCTACGCTACCAGTTCTGGGTTCCATACTACCACCGTCTGCCTCACCGGGATTCACGGTTCGTAGTGAAATCTCTCCAGCTGCTTTGCTAGCATTCATATTCGCACTATCGTTGGTTCCATCATTTCTCATTCCTGCACTGCGTCCCATTTTACGGGCTTGTCCAGTTACGTCTATATCAGATGTCACACTTATCACCGTTGCAAGCATATTCCTTAGAACCGCCAGTTTCGTCCTGAAGCTCATAATCGGAAAGCTTGCTATAGTTAATTATGGGGTGGTTCTTTATAAGCCTTTTGTAGGTTCTGTGGTCAATTTCCTCATATGGGGCCAATTCATAGTGCCCTCCATCATAAGGTAAAAATGACACTCCATTTATAATATCCCAGTTCTTATACACCCAGTTACCTACCTCGAACCATTCATCGTCACGTACATACACAGTCATACTAGCATTATGTTCACACCAGTTGTGTTGTAGGTTCTTATAATGTCTCAGCTGGTCTAGGGCAGTAACGTCCTTTCGTGTTATACAACCTTCAGGGGATTTGACAGGAAATTCCACAACCCAAGTTGAGGCATCTTTCTTTTTTTGTCCTACTTCTGGATGATGAGGAATCTTTGAATCTTTCATCAGGTTAAATAAAGGGTCTCGGTCTGCTATTCTATAGCGACGAATGTAATATTCCGAGTATCGTGGATGCACACCAGAGGCAGAGTCTACGAGTTGCGAAACAGTGCCACTAGGCTTAACACAGGTGGTCGCTGTTGAGACATTCACATCCAGTACTTTAGAAGCCTTGCGAGAAATGCGTAGAACACGGCTTTTAAGCGCTTTTAAGGCCTCAGAGTTCATTACCGAAGGGTTATCCATTTGACCGGTCAAACTGACCCCTAAAAGGCGCTCTACGTCACAATTCTTTTTCCACTCTTTTCTCAGGTATGGAAAGTCCGTGAAAGTGCTCTGTATGACTCCTAACCAAGCTGCAGTTTCAACCTTGTCCAACAGTGAGTCTAGGTCGTCCTCTTCCCTGACTACGACTTCTGACAAGTTACAGAACTGCATATCTCTTAGCATTATCTCTCCACAGGGATTAGTACCCTGTATTAATGGAGCATAACGCCTAGATGGAGCTTTGCTTTGTGCAGCAGTTAGATTAAATATGCCCCTCTCTCCTGTGCCTGATAGAGCTAAGGAGCCCCATTCCTTGAGAAATTGAGCTGCGCTAGGTTTATCTTTATATATAGCGCTGTTATTAGCCATAGCCCGTTTTATGGGATAAGGCCAGTCCTTCGCATGGCGCATATTTTTGTCGTCAAGGTCACTCAGAGAGATTTGGGAGCTGCGCCTTACTCCGCCAACCACTACTATTTCAGCAATCTGGTTACAGATGTCGTGAGCTTCTAATGGTGTTAGTTTCCGACCTTGAGCGTTGTGCATGGTTTCACGAATGAAGTCATGCAGTTTGATAAGTGGATTAGGACCAGAGGCACGTCCTCCCATAGTATGAAGGCGAGCACCTTCTGGTCTTATCACACTATAATCAAAATAAATGTTTTGTCCATCATAGAGGCTTTCCATGAGTATTTTTACTGAGTCAGCCCAACCAGCCTTGGAATCTTCTATAGTGATTTTAGGCAAGCCTCGACCAGATTTTATTTCAGGCACTTCAGGCAATTTCGCTACTTCTTCTTGTTCCACTGAAAAGCCAAACCCCGTTCCACACATCAGTATGTATAAACATTCGGAGAAAGCCTCGATGGAGTTAATCTTAGCAAAGGCACAATTATATATACAGGTATTATCAAAATCAGCTGCGGGGCCAGCGGCCCAAAGAAAACGCATGGATGGCATTACCGCGAATTCCATCATATACTTTCTCAGTTTAACAATAGTTTTATCAGGTATATTGGGTCTTTTTGAAATTAAAAAAGTAATTAATCTCTCAATTGTCTCAGGCCAATCTTCACGCCTATTCTCATCTTCTAACCAGCGTGAGTACGTTCTTTTATATATAAATTCTGCTACTTCGTTCTTGAACATTATTCTCATTTCCTTTCGGTTCATTACTATAGTGATTGACACTATAAAAAGGTTTGGTCTACTTGTAATCAACTAGTACACGTTTTACACATGTACATGGATTTTTTTGACATTTGCAAACTTTAATACTTTGAGATGTTGTAACCATGTTACCTTGCAATATCTACCCACTCTAAAAGCTCTTTAAGTTTCGCTCTTATCGTGTCAATATCTGCATCATCTTCTATAGTGAATTCCATATTTAATTACTCCATTGTATAATTAGCGATGCCACAGCTCTTACAGCTGTACCCGTTGTGGGCACAACTGTTGCAATAATTACATCATTTGCTGCCCATGTATAATCTATAAGAGAAGTAATTGGACCTGTTGCGGCCCCAGTCCATACTTTACCTCCTACAGCACCATCAGTATGTGTTGTGGCTCCGGTGGTTGATGAACCCGTAAATGTAATAGCACAACCTGTGCCACCACCTGAAATAGCGCCATCAGTTGTTAGAGTTGCACCTATAATTTTACCAGCTCTCGGTTGGATACCTCTATGATTAAAAATATCTGTTTGGTTACTATTTGTAGAACACCAACTGAAATAGTTTGTTAGACCGTTGTCCAGACCGCTTAGACCGAAATGCTTCACTTGTTCAATCCCGCCTGTGACATATGTAATAGCACACGCTGTTATTTTAGAATCTATGTAGTCACTAGTAACATCGTCAGCAATTAAAATATAATTTCCTCTTCCTGCTGCCGCTTGAGATATAGATTTCATAACATCCTTTTCTTTATCAGCGGTTATAGTTAGAGTTACGACATCATGTTCCCCACCTAGTCCCTTTAGCCCTCTTTCAAAACTAAGTTCTAAAGTTGCATTAGAGGTACAAGTCATAGAAACTAGCCTATCAACTGGATAACAGGCAGCATCATCTCCTGCATCTACAAAAATAAAGTATTTACTCATTACTTCTTCCTTTTGTAAGTACGCTTCTTAGTTCCTTTACGCTTTCGAGCAGCCGCAGCTTTACGCCCTTTCTCAGGGTGTAGTTTATTATGTTGTGCTGGTGTAACTTTCTTTAAGTTACTCTTTCTAGCAGTCCTAGCGTTGTGTGCTCCGGGTTTACCTCGGCCACCTTTACCACCACTTTTATGATGCACAACTTCTCCTTTGCCAGCATTAGCCTTTCTCCTGTAATAGTGAGCGGATTTACCACCTTTCCATGACCCATTAGATTTACCTGTACGGGCCATCGGCGATTTCTTACTCCACCTCTTTTTCCTATTAGCTGCTGTATCCTTAAACTTTTTTCTTGCCACGTTTAGACCTCGCTTTTTTAGCGCTTCCTTTACGTTTCACTTTCTTCGGAAGCTTCGCTCCCTTCACTGTCTTCTTCTCCCACTTCTTCGCCATCTTCGGCTTCTTCGCGTGGAGGTATTTCCTCTGGGCTTTGCTCTTGAACGGCATTATTTTCTTTCTCCATAATGTATTCATTCCATTTCTCCATAAGTTCATTCTCATTCAAGAACCCTTGGAGGTATTGTTGAAGTTGATTCAAATGATTTTGCATTCCTTCTGCTTGCTTCCTTCCGGCAATAAGGTAATTAATACTATCTAATGTACCTTCGGGACCAGCAATTGCTTCATTCTCATCTACCCATTCTTCTAACGTTTTTATACGTTTCTTCAGTCTTTCTAAGTTCGCTGCCATATTATATCAACTCTTCTATCTATTTAAAGCTTTTCCTACTTACAGGTTTTTTCAGTACATATACCAGCTTCTTTTAATCGCTGGTGTCCATACCTATTTACTTCTTTCAGTTGCATAAGCCGTATCTGCCTTCCAGCTAGGGTCGGGTCATCTTCGTACCAACCATAGTCTCCAGCAGGTTCCTTATATATGCTACGAAATACGAAGGATATATCAGAGTCTCTCCAACCTGCATTGAGTAACTCCATAGCAATCATATTATTTTCTTCATGGCTACTATGTCCTTCGTCTATCTTCCTTTCTATTAATTTCATTATACATTCTCTCGGTGGCTTTATATAGTGACCTGTTCGAATGTAACTTGTCTCATCTGTCTCTGCTTTCCTTATTTCACTCAATAAGTACTCTACACTATTACTAACTGTGTGTGGAATCTCATATAAATCACACACGTAGTCTAAGAAATCCCTTAAGGCTCTCTTACTTTTAGTCGTTTCTATTTCTTCTACATAAGAGCGTTTAGAACGCTCAAGAATCTCATCCATAGAGAAACTAAGTATCTCTTTAGATGAAAACTGATTGCAGTGGTATCCATTTTTTTCTCCTGTTAGTTTAGATATATAAGCTGTGTCAGGATATCGTCTCATACATGAAACAGTATTCTTAATGCACACCTCGTCTAATGTCTTTAGCTTGTATTTGGTTTTTAAGTGGGTCAAGTATTCTCTCAATGACTTTCTTTTAATGTGGTTTGGTATTTCAAGAGGACACCAGAAATCAATATTCATCTGGAATCCGCGCCCACCTGTGAAGTATATACGTGGTTCTATGTTATTGGGTTTACAATATTTCCTGTAAAACTTTCTCACATCTCTCAGACAATTCTCAATTTTCTTATTGTCATCGAAATCAAACCACAAGGTATTCACTACTGCGCTAGTATAATCCGTCTTTCCTTTAGTATCATAAAGGTCATCGAATGTATAGACGCTGATGTAGCAATTTTTTTCGCCTTCGAAGGCTTTCCTTTGCACATCTGCTTCTTCTACACTAAAACATCTAGCTATTCTTGCTGGGATTCCAAATTCTCTGAAATACATTCTTCCACTTCCTTTAACACTTCTATATCTTGGCACCAGTCTTTTGGTATTGCCAGTATGTCCACGCCGTCTGTATCAGACCAATG
>Ga0080013_1001389_pt1 | contig 32385 bp, 46 predicted proteins | sample ETNvirenome_6_85_FD_69236 | JGI IMG/M metagenome (GOLD analysis project Ga0080013, IMG submission 69236) | Marine viral communities from the Pacific Ocean - ETNP_6_85 (SPADES assembly) (version 2) | ecosystem: Environmental > Aquatic > Marine > Oceanic | place: Pacific Ocean | collected 2013-06-19
CTACTGGTTCGCCTACGCAGTAAGGAGACGCTGATGATTAGATGGGGTGAGGCAGAGTATAAGAGAAGTTATGAGGCTCGCGTCGATGCGATTCGTCAGGGCCTGGACTACGATAGAAAATACCAACAGGTCTTCGGAGTCTACCCTCGCAAACTCTTGTACAGCAGTACAGGTACAAGTGAGTGGCGATATTACTGCCTTAATAAATAAATCTTCCGACCCCGGTTGACTTGTTATGTAGATGTTGTTAAGGTGTTTGTATGGATAATCATTGTTACAAAATGGGCTGGGAAGGTGTCCGGGATTCTATCCGCGATGACATTGACTTCGACCGGAAGAAGGGGAACCTTTTTATAGGGGTCCCCACCAAGCTCCTTTACTCCAAATCTGTTGCACATTGGCGTTATATTTGTGTGGATCGGTAATGAGATTAGCTAAATACCTGTATTCGGATTGGAAAGCTTTCATGCACACCCGCAGTGTAAACACTAGGGCATCGCTCGCGGTGATCCCAACCAAGGAACTCTATACCGCCCACCGTATGGGGTCCTGGACTTTCGTTTACTTTCAAAGGAGTTAGAGATGCAATGGAGCAAAGGTTTCTACAAAGCGGAGTGGCGATATTTCAACACGTATAAGGGAGATCATCTGGTTATCCCCTACAAAAGTCTTTATACAAAGGCTGGCATGCCTTGGTTTAAACTGCGGAGGCAGGTTATATGATAATTCTCCGCGACTACATAGATCTTAAAGCTCGACGAGCGGGTTATGCCCACGTTACCACCAAGATGGCGGTGGTCCCTAACAAGCGTTTATACAGCAGTCGTTTCCGTTACTGGGCCTACCTTACTTTCGTTTGAGAATTATGACAGAACGCCACTGCTACACAGACTGGTGTGTTTGGAAAGAGGACGCCCACCACAATTTCCCAAAGGAGGACCCCTCCCGGTATCGCCATGGGTTCGTGCCTGTTAAGCATCTCTATACTTCCAAGCGATTGTATTGGACCCACGTACTTCTCACCGGATAATAGGAGAACCGATGCCGCCGAATCTTGTACCTGACAAATCCGTCAAGCAACTTTATGTTGCTCGTCTAGATTTGATGAACGCATCGCCCCCGCGTTTATCGAGAAGAGGTGTCATGCCTGTGAAGAGGCTCTACTGCGAGAAACCTTTCCGACATTTCAACTGGAAACTACTTCGGCTCAAAAAATGAACTTGCGGGAACACTATTACCAAAACTGGTTCGGGTATAACTACCAGCGGGATAAGAACCGCAGAGTGTGGAGACGTATGGTCCTTCCTTGTAAGAATCTGTATACCAACATAGAACACAACTGGACATGGATCACCTTTAGAAAACCATAGGAGAGGCCCGGATGACTAACGACGGAGATCTGTACCACAGACTGTGGAAGGTTTGGAGGATGGACTTAGACCACCACTCACGTTTAGGTATGGTCCCTACTAAGCGACTGTACTCGCGGTGTGCAAATCGCTGGACACACATCAACCACTGGACTATGCGATGACTTATCTTACCGATAGAGTTTACCGAAAACGGTGGAAGACTTTCCACTCCTGCGCACGCGAGAAGCTGGAAGGGGAGAGGGATGTATATATAGCAGCCCCTTACAAGAGACTCTACGCCCAAAGAGGCTCCGTCAGCGGTAGGACTTGGCGAATGATCCACACCACAAAGGAGATTTTGTTTTAATGGCACGCAACTACGCCGACACTGATTTCAATGATTACCTTTATGAGAGGGAGAGGTTACGAACGGAAGGAGAGAGTCAAGTTCTCCTTCCGATCAAAAGGCTTTATTCCCATCACCTATTTTGGTGGTTCTCCCACCACATACCAAAAACGTACATCAACGACTAAGAGGATCACATGGCTCCCAAAGACAGACGCAGACGTTACCGCTTAAAAATGCTGACAGAACATCGCTGCATACGATGTGGAAAAACCCCGCGACCTAGGCGAGACGGAACACCTTCTATCTACTGCGAGTACCACCACCAGAAAACCCTGGAAGGTATGCGTAGGTATCACCTTCGACAGCGGGAGAAAAACCAATCAACGGACTAGATTACGTTTGCCGTGAGCAGTACAAAACAGCATCGCAGTGGAGCGATGCTAGACACATCCTTATGCCTGTGAAGCATCTCCATTGTAAAGGAGGCTTCAACCTTAGAACCCACTGGGGTTCCTTCTTTGTAGGAGGGAAGCCATGAATAAGACTTACAAAGATAAGAGACAAGCCCGCAGATCGCGAGAGACTCTAACCATATATTATCTCAAGCGGCAGGTTAGGGATCGTGACCAAGAGCCGCGAAGTATAAAACTCATGCTAGTACCAAGGAAAACTCTCCACCAGCGTTCCAACCTTGTACGCCTTGATGCCTTTACCTGTTTGGAGGTTGTGAAGTGATGGATTTTAAGGAGGAGGCCGCAGTAGGACGTGACTACAACCAAACGCTACACCTGCGTAGCCGATATTTAAGTGATAGAGTCTTTCGGGCTGTGGTCATCCCTTTGAAGCGACTTTACAAAACTAACGAGCGGGAGTACCCCTTTAACCTTGTGAGGATCTTTACCCTTTGAATACCACCCCCCGCTCTTACCGAAAAATCTGGCAAGCAAAATTCACAGCAAAGCAAATAAACTCTGCTACTAGGTTGGCCTTGATCCCTGTAAAACAACTTTACCGTTTTGATACATATTCCTGCTCAAGTTGGATTTACCTACGATGAGAACATACAGAGACAATCGCGTGAAGGGTCACTTCTACCGCAAGAGGTATCTTAATCTCTACCGGCATAAGAAGAAGGTAGGATGCCGGGCTATTATCATCCCTTACAAGAGGATGGGGTACGATTATAATGGAAGGTTCGCCAGCGCTTGGAATATTGTTTTGCAAGGGAGTCCCGTGTGGTAAAACGCTTTAGACTCCGACCTTGGATTACACTAGCTATACCTGACATGTTTCGGAGCATGCATACACGTTACCCCGAAGGCAACGTCAATGTAAAGATTCCGGCGAAGATAAACTCGTACACAGGAACAGCAATAGAAGAAATCCTCAATTTTAATTGGAACGATTTACCGATTGATGTAAAGGACCCGCCACATGCGTGACGATACTTATAAAACAGATTGGAGGGATGCGGTCTTCCTGCGGAGAATGTCACCCGCGAGTTATACTGTTGTTCCGTTAAAAATCCTTTATGTAACCTCCCGCTGGGAAAGCCCAACGTACCTCTGGGTCTTAACCGGCTCTAGCCGCTGATATGGAAGTCACTCAACCTACTCCAGGAGAACAAGATGTTCGCAGGTTTACCAGATGCTCTTTTGATTGTAGGATCAGGCACTCTGATCTCTCTCGCCGTTTCCGCTTTCTGCAAGGAGTGGGGTGATACCTACTGCCCTTACAAAGCACTTATGCTAGTTGCGCTCGCAAGCTCCGCTGGTCTTCTCTCTGCCATATTCGTGGCAACATGGTTAGCACCGATCTCCTCGGCTTTCCGCTAACCAAATTCGTCTAGCTCTGAGCCCCACCGTAAGGTAGAGTGGGTAGGAGATTTGGAAGGAAGTCTACCCCTCACCGAGAGGACGCAGCTATGCACGCAATTTCTATTACGTTTGGCAAAATCAATCATCTCTTAATAGGTTTAGAGCAGGACGAGGTTGATCTTCTTCGAGAAGAGAAGCTCTTGGAAATCGGGGGGAACGCCTTCGATGACCGTATTTATAACGAAGCCTACTTTACCCTCTGTATGCTATCAAAAGAGGGTCACTGCATCACTCCCGAGGATAACGAGGATCTTCTAGGCTATGCCATGTTTACCGACGAAGACTTGGACTTCATGTTCAACGAGCCTGTCATGCTTGAAGAGGTGATCGTCGATCACACTATCTTTGTCTTCGGGATCAACATTCCCCGCGCTCCAACGATGGACATAGATCGCGCAATAGCTTACGCTACGACTTTCATGGATCACCCTTGGTAGGAGTAGCAATGGCCGACGACACCGCTGTGTATGAAACGATTTTGACAAGCTTGACAATGGCCGGAGTTCCCGGTCCCCCACTGGACTTCGTTCGCCCCTTACTCCGAAACGAGTATGAGCTGCGGGCAACTCTGGAGACGTATCGAACGCTTCAAGACCCTGCACACAACGAGAAGCTCCAGGCACTGGAGATTTATCACGCATCTTTGGTGTGTTGTTTGAAGGTCTGGTTACGACAGGTCCAGGTGGATATACCCGCCGCCGCCGGAGAGCTATTGGAGAGTTTAGAATAAGTGTTATAATGCCGAGATAGGTAACTTTCTCTGGAGCTTTAACATGACGCGAAACTATCAGTCTGCAGCCGATGCTGCTCGTATATTAGGAGTGTCCGACCGTACCGTCCGCAGCTATGCGGAGAAGTATGAATGGTTCGGATGTAAACTAGGTCATTCTGAGACTTGGGTATTTACCAAGGAGGAGATCGACCGAATGTTTATTCTTCCCCGACCGGGGCGAGGACGTCCTAAGAAGATCAAGCCGGTCGAACCTGTCGAATCGGTAGAGTGAACCTCGGGCCGGAGAAATCCGGCTTCTTCTTTACACTAGAATTCTCTTACCCGCGAGAATACCAATATGGCTAAAGCCAAAGACAATTATGACACACTCACCGACCGCGAGCTTATAGAAGAGCTGGCGTACTACGACGAGGACGAGGAGACCATTCTGAGCCGTTGGGAGTGCGACTTCTACTCCAACATGGTTGAGTGGCTCAAGACGTCCCCGCTGACTCCTGGGCAACGATACAAGGTCCTGCAAATCATAAGGAAGCACGACTGATGAAAACTTGGCCCACCCTCCAAGCTTATCTAGATGATCCCGATAAAACCCTATACATTTTTGAAGAAAGTGGTTACATGCCTCAAACGGCCTGGACGACAGAACTCGTCCTCACCTACAGAGTCTACCTCCGGCAAGCCACCAACACCGACGACATGGTGCGGGCTATTTCGGAGAAAATTGATTATCCCCATAAAGTTGAGGACTCCGGCGAGACGATAACTTGGCCTATGAACCCTTACGATTATCAGAAGTGCAAAGACAAAGGTTTTATGATTATCGACGATGGGGCTCCCAAGCTTCTGATTGATACCAAGAAGTTCGTTATCCCTGCGGCTGACCAGAATGGGGCTAAAGTTATGTACGACACTATCCGCGACTCCGTAGGTGATGTCTTTGTCAAAGCCGAGATCCGGCAGGTTGCCGACATCGACAAGGGACCGCAGTAGCTCGCCTATTATTAGGCGAATCAAGAATTTTGGAAAATACCCGTTGACGGAAGAATTGATTTAGTCTAAACTCCCCTTATCTGGAACATACCACTTTTACCCAGGAGACTATTACCGCATGCGTAACCCCACCCCACACGAATCGAACGAGGCTCGCCTCCAACTTTGGCCCATGGACTTGATCGAGGTGGACGACACCCGGATCACGTATCCCATTACAGGATGTGCCTTGTTTGATGGCATCCGGGTCCTCTTCACAAAGGACGGGATCTTCGACCAACAGAACGTACAGTTCCCCGACTTCGTGGACGACCGTTTCAGCGAACTACTCGCTGCAGTCAAAGAGAGTGACTGCGTCTTGGAAGGCTATCTCTGGTCTCCCGACATCTCCTACCAGCAAATGCTGGAAGCTCTTCAGTCATCTGACAAGGTGACTCAGCTCCACTTCCATGTCTACGACATGCTCTCGTCATCCGAGTGGAACGATGACGACGGAGCGGGCCAACCTTACATTGCTCGCTTCGAGGAATACACCCAGTGGGTTGAGAAGCAGCAACTCGATTACGTCTATCCCGTTGACCAGATGATGCTGGACAACGAGAAGATGACCAACCAGCTCATTGAGCAGTGCGTTGATGCAGGTCACGAGGGGATCGTCCTTCGCAGCCCTATGAGCCTTTACCACCATGGTCAGGTGGAGTTGGACGACCGTTTGGTCTTCCCCTTCAAACGCCCCAAAGAGGGTGAGGCTGCTGTCCAGAAGCTGGTTAATATTGAAGGGCACCCCTTCTACCCAGACGGGCCTGGAGCCGTTGTCAAGTTCACAAAGGAAGGCGATAAGACAGAGTGTCTGCTTGCCATCTCGAATGAGGCACAAAAGAGTCCCAAGTGGAAATCCTTGCAGAAATCGCCTCTAGGGGTGAAGGTACAAACCTCCTTCACCCACTTCGGGCGTAAGGATATTCCCCGCTTGGGAACCATCCAAGAACTTTAAACCATCGGTGTGAGGTTGTCCTGCTCTGGTGCGGGTGGGGCAGCCTCTGTTTTAGATTTGGAACGCAAAATGCAAGACTCTGCCTATAGCCCCTTGAAGGTCTTCCATCAGCAGGAGACTCTTCAAGCTCTGGCATTAGAACAACAACCCAATCCCCGCCATGTCCAACTGATTATCTCGGACCTATGTAATCAGGATTGCACAACTGCAGGAACTCTGGTACAATGCCCTAAAGGTTCGGTTCCCATCGAACAGTTAAAATCTGGAGACTTAGTCTCTGGGGTTGACGGTCCCTGTAGGATCGTTGGTACGAAATGGAGATGGGCCGATGACCTTTACGAGATCAAGGCTGGCGATCAGACCCTTCGACTGACAGGGAACCATCGCCTCTGGACAAAGGAAGGTTGGCAACGTGCAGACTCAATCAGACCCAGCACCTCTCTGCTCCTGCGGGTGCGGGGAGAGAACAAAATGGAATCCCCGATACAAGAGATGGGGAAAGTTCATCTTCAAGCACGCCCACGGCAAGACAAAGAATGCTGCGAGGCAGGCCAAACTTCGCCCTGTTGTGGAGGGGGAGCCTCCCGTGACATGTCTATGCGGGTGCGGGAAACCTGTTGTAGCTCGACGGGGGCGATGGTCGGATTATCACAAAGGGCACCAGAATATAGGAAAGAAGGGCTTAATGTCCAAAAAGGGTCTACTAGCCCTTTCGGAGCGTATGAAGGTGAGCAATCCCATGTTCAACCAAGTGACTGCGGAAAAAGCACACAGGACCAGGGGGAAGAATCAAGGACCCTCAAAATTGGAGGCAGCCTTTACACTCTCGATAGAGAAATGGAATCTCCCGATTTCGTTTGTCGGAGATGGGAGCCTGTGGGTGGATCGTCGAAATCCCGACTATCGAGTAAACAACCAGGACAAGTTAGTAGAGTTAACTTCTCTGGGGATTCGGAGATCGGATCATCTGGAAGAGAGAACCGTAGAAGGTTATGGTTTACAGACGATAGAACACTATATGAGATCGAATTGGAGAACGATTGTAGTTTTCAAACACAACCACAGAAGCCAACCCCCACTACAATTGAAGGAGATCCTGGAGAACTTCATCAGCTCAACGGACCCCGAATGCGGGATATGGCATTTCAACAGGTGGATTCCTGTGTACCCGTAGAAGGTCGTTTTAAGGTCTACAATTTCCATTGCCCGCCAGAGGCTAGGTACTTTGCCAACAGTTTACTAGTAGCTAACTGTAGTTTCTGTGCGTATCGAATGTCCGACTACGCATCCAACCAACTCTTTGCTCTAGGAGACTTGGCGGCAAAGGGAACCAACAACCCAAAGCGGATGATGGACTTTGACAAAGTCCAAGAGATCATCGACGACTGCAAGGAGATGGGAGTAGGTGCAATCCAATTGACAGGAGGTGGAGAGCCTACGGTGCATCCCCGCTTCCAGGAGACTTGTGAGCAGATCATAGATCTTGACATGGACCTCGGTCTTGTCACCAACGGGCTCCTCTTAAAGGAAGGTACTCGTGAACTTCTTATGGACGCCTCTTGGGTACGAGTGTCTATCGACGCCGGAACCCCAGAGACTTACGCAGACGTGCGAAGAGTCCCCGCTATGCAGTTCGACAAAGTGTGGGGCAACCTTGAGGCGCTCTGCAAACTCCGAGACGAAAAGAAGTCGGACCTTATCGTAGGTGCAGGCTTCGTAGTCACCAAAGACAATTGGCGGGAGATTCCCCTCTTTGCTAAACGCGCGAAGGAGACGGGCGTAGATAACATCCGCTTCTCCGCAATTTTCCAGAATGAAGGTAGCCGGTATTTCAACAGCTTCTTCGACGAGGCTGCTGAGTTGTGTAGTCAATCTCTTGAAATGGCCGAAGGAAAGTTCACTGTCTTCAATGGCTTTGGTGATCGTGTAGCAGATCTTGCCCAGAAGGCTCCTGACTACGACTTCTGCGGCTACCAGCATTTTACGACATATATCGGTGGGGACCTTAACGTCTACCGCTGTTGCGGGTATGCTTACAACGAACGAGGTTTGATTGGCTCCCTCGAAGAGCAGACCTTCAAACAGCTTTGGGCTTCCAAAAAGAAGAAGAAAGACTTCGACAACTTCCGCGCATCAGAGTGTGGGGTCTGTCAATTCAATCACAAAAACAAGGCTATACTTTATGCCTTGGACCCTAACCCCCGACATGTGGATTTCGTATGATTGCTGATGGCTTTATATTTTTTAATGAGTTCGAGCTTTTGGAACTTCGACTTCAAGAGTTAGAAGACACCGTAGACGTCCATATCCTAGTGGAGTCTGATCACACCCACACAGGTATACCCAAGCCTTATTACTTCGAGGAAAACAAAGAGAGGTTCGGTAAGTGGCTTAATAAGATTAGGCACATTAAACTTGAGACGCCCTCTAAACTGCTCAACAGCGATTTACCCGCGAGCGATGCTGCCTTCGCCCGTGAGGGTTGGCAGAGAGATCAGATAGCACAAGGTTTCTGGGGCTTGAAGCTTTATGATTGGGTAATTCTCTCTGACGTCGATGAGATACCCCGCCCCAACATAGTAAACTGGGTAGCAACTAAGATGGACGGAAAACCTGTCACTCTTATACAGAAACTCCATTACTACTACGTGAATCTCGTCCAGCAACAACCTTGGTATGGCTCAACAATGAGTACACGCGCCTTTACACCTTCCTGCCAAGAGGTAGCAGGTAATCGAGCTTTACATCCAGGCATCCGAGACGGAGGGTGGCACTTCTCTTTTCTAGGGGGAGCCGACGCCATTATGAAGAAGATAAGATCTTACTCGGAAACCGAGACCGATACAGAGCAGACGCAGAACAAAGAGTTTATAGAGCAGTGTTTGAACTCCGGAGCGGACATCTTTGGCCGACAGCATGAACAGTTCAAAAAGACCTTCGTAAATTTGGACGATTCCTACCCCTCAACCCTTCCTGCGTTCTTAGAAAAATACCCGCACTTTGAAAGGAAAGATTTCTGATGCGACTTTCTATCCTGATTCCAACTCTACCTGCCCGCTTCGATTTGTTCCAACCTTTGGTACAGAAACTGGAGAAGCAGATCGCTGATCTAGGAACCGATCAAGTAGAGATCCTTGGCTTACTTGACAACAAGAAGAGTAGCGTTGGCCGGAAGAGGAACCAGCTATTAGATCTAGCCCAAGGAGAATTCTTGACTTTCGTAGACGATGATGACGACGTCTCTGACGATTATATCAGTCAGCTACTCTTTGCATTGGAAGTCCCGGATATAGATCTTGTTCTCTATGACGTTCTTCTGCAGTATCAACAAGAGCCTCCGCGAAATCAAGCAAAGGAGGTTCGGTGCCGGTATGACCAAGGTCTTAATAATGGTAGGAATATTCGCCCTTCTTTTTATGAGGGGCCTCCCGCCCATACGCATGCGTGGCGAGCTTCCAAAGTCAAACATTTAAGATTCCCCGACAAGAACTTCGGGGAAGATTCTGATTGGTCTCTACGGGCGAAGACCTTTGTAGAGAAGGTAGTCCGTATAGATAAGACCCTTTACTTTTACAAATTTGACAAGGCACGAACGGAGACTAGAGATGGACGTTGATTGCTCAATTGTCATAGCTACCAGAGAGAAGGAAGTAGAGCTTCGACGGACGTTGACTACCATCTTCCGACAGAAGCCCCCCTTTAATTTTGAGGTGATTGTCGTTGACGATGGCTCCCCCGGCGATACAGGTTTCGTTTGCGAGAACTTCCGAAGCTACGGAAATCTGATCCGATACCACCGGTTGGAAAAGGAGAAGTACGGTAACCCTGCACACGCTCGTAACGTAGGCTACAAGATGGCAAGAGGGAAGGTAATCATTGCCCAATCCGATGATGTCATTCATGGTGAAGAGAATACCATAGAACTCCTTACACTTGCTGACAACACAGAGAATTTCACTATAGCCCTCGTTCACAATGCTGTGGTGAACCAGGAGTGTCAAGTAACTCGAAAGCTGCCGTTGTTTACAGGACCTGACAACCCTCGCCCCCTCTTCTTCTTAGGCTCTCTTCTACGAGAGCATGTCTATGAGATTGGCGGGAACTCCGAAGACTTCACTGAGCCTGGGTATGAGGATGATTGGTTCGCACAATGCCTGATTCACGGCAGAGGTTTGACGCCCATCTTCCGAACTGACATAACAGGTTATCACCAACGGCATACAAGAGCTTGCGTTCAAGTCTCTTACGCAAAGATGAAAGAGTTGTTTGAGTGTAAGTATAAGGCGGCGTCCGAAGGAAAGGCTCCCTGGCAAGGAGGACCCCCTTGGGATCTGGAGTAAGTATAGCTGTAGCTTACCACCGACCGGAAATCCGGGATCAAGCTTTAGCCTCTTTAGGGCAATACGACATCCCTCCTGTCTTCTCTGTAGATGGAGGCTCCCTGACGTCCTGCTCCCAGCTTTGGAATACTTGCATTGATCGATGCGAAACGGATACACTTATCATCTGCAACGAGAAGGCTCGCCCTACAAAACATCACATAGAGAAGGTCCAACAACTCCTCGACGAAGGTTTTGGTTTGGTAGGGCTTTACCGTTTTGGTTTCTTTGGCTTCCGAAAGGATACTATAAGAAAGATAGGCTTTTTTGACGAACGGTATGTGGGAGGTCACTACGAGGACAATGACACGATCCTTCGGCTAAAGGAGGCTGATATAGCTTACTACGAAACCGAGGAGACTCCTTACATACAAATGTCAAGTGCGTGGCACCATGAGCAGGCAAAGTCACATTGGAAGTCTAAGTGGCGGCTTACGAAAGGTTTCTACCAACGACTCCAAGAGGAGGAAAACTACTCCTACAAACTAGGGGAACCTGCTCCCCAAACTCTCTTGCCATGGTCGAGAAGTAAACTCCTGACTATGTCGGGAGGTCACCTAAATAGACAACTTATAAAACACCCACCTACTAATAGGAGAAACTATGGCTGCAATTTCATTCGCGATAATTCGAGTTCTAGGGAATGACATTCCTACTCGACATGACCCCAACCAAACCTACGCAAATTTAGACTACGTCCTCTCCCGCGAGGAGAACTTCGCAGACACCACCAAGATCTTCTGTCTTAACAGGATTGTTGATCCCGACATGTTGACGAAGTTAAAGGATCGCCTCGATCAGGCCGGAGTCCAATACTGGGAGATCCCTTTCGATAAAGAACACTACGCCACACTCCGAACCGATGACGAGCGGAAGCATTACCTTACTAACGTCAATCCAGCGAGGAACATGTGCCTGGACATGCCAGCTATCCGCGCAGACTACAGAGTCTTGTTGGATGGGTCCGTTTTCCTCACACCCGATGGCTGGTTTCAGATAGAAGACATGGTCTACCAACACCGCAACCAAGAGGTGATGGGTTGTGCTGTTTGTCGGGTAGACTCCATTGAAGAGTTAGAGTCGCCCAAGTTCGTACCCAATATCAAAGAAGCTTACGGATGGGGCAACAGCCAAGTAGTCTCCTCGCGGGAACCCTACCTCATTTTCAAGGACGGCTGTGAGGACCGATTTGATGAATCCCTCACTTATGGTAAGGCAGACAAGGCAGAGCTTCTCTACCGATTAGGGGTTCCAGGCTTCTGGGACAGGTGGGAACCCCTCCTTCGATCCGAGGCTCTACGCAAGCCTTCTCCTAACTTTGGGACGGTAACCCTCGGGGGTTATGCTGTTCGGCTGCCCTCCTATACCCACGGGGGTGGGGGCGGGAATAATCGCCAAAGAGGTGCAGATAGGAAGAAAGGCTTACAGCTATTTGTTGAAAGTCTAAGATAAGCGATATTGCTTCGCCCAAATTCTGCCGTAAGATGAAAGCTCCTAGGGAAGTTACCCTTGGGAGCTTTTTTCGTACCCTGTGATTTGGAGCGTAGCTATGTCTGAACGTGTCGCTGGTCTGTCCGCAGACCTAAAGGCTTTGCTTGATGAAGAAGCAAAGCGAGTAGCCAGCGTAAGCGCTGGTGAAGATGGTGTCTTCTCTTTTCGTGATCTTATGAATGTAGTCCTGATCGTCTTTAACGACGGTCGCGTGACCCAAGCGGATTTCGAGCCTGTGACTCAATACGTTGAGCAGTTGTTCGAGGAGTTCGTTCGTCCCTTTGATCTTCCATACATCCCCGATTTTCTGGAAGGGAAGATCGATGACGCCCTCAAGGTGAGCATTCGACCCATCCTCCAGAAGTTGTTTGATACTTACACAACTGAGTAAGTACAGGGTTGCGGTGGGACGGTCTTCTCCATAGAGATCGTCCTGCCGTTTTTCACCTAACATCTGGAGAGCTTCTATGCCTCGCTTCCTTCTGATAACGCTCTTGCTTGTGTGCATGCCCGCCACGGCTCAGGAGATCCAACTCACACATCAAGTGATTGCGTCGTCTCCTGTCGAAGCTTCAGCTTATAGCTGGACCGTACTTGTCGATGGGATTCATCAGCCACAGCAAAACGAAGATAAGAAAACAATCGTCGTCACGTCCCACGGTGGGAAGAGCGTCGTTCTGATTCTGTCTGTCACAACTGATAAAGGTCTTCAAACCTTTGTCACCACAGCAACACCCGGACCTAGTCCTAACCCTGTTGATCCGGTAGATCCTGTCGTACCTGATCCTGTAGCCCCAGATGGCGACTTCGCCAAGGCTGCACAAGGTTGGTTGAAAGCTGTTCCAGCAAAATATTACTCTAAGAAGAAAGCATTAGAGGTGTCACAGAATTACGAATCTGTGGCTAGCCAGGGAGGAGATCCAGCACGATCCAAAGGATGGACTGTTAAAGACTTCGTGGAACAAACAAAGTTTGGTAACACTTCCACAATCTCAGACCCCACCGAGCGAGCCGCTTGGACCGAAGCCTTCTTCAAACCTCTCGCCCTCTACCAAGAGAAGCTCCTCGCGGACGCAAAGGTCGCCACGACCGACACAGCGGGGATTGCTGAAATTTGGGGGCAGACGGCGACGGCGATAAAGAAAGGAGCTTTCTGATGTCCCGAGTAGAAAACTATCTTGGCGAGATTCTTGATGAATCCCTCGCCGCAGAGGACGCTAACCCCGAGGTTTATACACCCTCGGAACTGGAACTTGTCTGTGCCAAGATTGCGTATGTCGCCCAAGGGGGAGACGAAGAAGACCTCAATAAATTCGAGGACTTTGAAAGCTTCGGCATTGACCCTCTTACCATCATTGCAATCTTGAACATCATCCTGCGACTCTACGAGTGTATGAAGGAACGACGGGAACGTAGAGAGGCCCGCCGCGAGCGAAGACGAGGTTGGTTCCGTTTGCAAGAGTATGCTAACGAGATTAAACCTCTTCGCCGCGTCAAAATCGACGCCCGAATTGAACGGGTTATTCGTCAACACATCGATGGGACTCCCGAAGAGATCACACGGTTACGTGAAACCATCACTACGATGGGGACCAGCTTGACCGAGGAGCAATTCGAGGACCTCGCCCACGAACTCGCTCTGGAGAATGTCTGATGCAGAAACCCTTTGTCAACTCTTCGTTTGAAGAAGCACTCGCCACTGTAAGGGGCGGGAGGATGACAGCCGCAAGCCTGAACACAGGTTGCTCCCCTTCCGAGCTTCACGAGATCTACTCCAAAGGTTTTCGCGGTGTGCGACCAGACAAGGTCACCCCCGACGAACGAAAAGCCTTTGGCGATATGATGGCAGCTCAACCGGGACTCTACGAGGTGTTCCCGTGGGCAAAGGGTATCGGCAAAGGTAAAGCCTGCGCTGCCTACCTACCACAACTTCACTTCGATGAAAACTGGGGTGGTGACGAGGCTCAGACAGTCGGCTCTTGCGTCTCCCACTCAACAGCCAATGCTGCAGCCCTGGACTATTGTGCAGACGCCCTCTGGGGCGAAACCATGTACAAGGGTCGTATCGTCAAAGAGGCGATGTACAAGGCTCGTGGCTACAATTCCCATGGGTGGTACTGCGGCACTGCTGCGTCCTACATTGGTCCTGAAGGGGACGGTGGACTTCTCTACCGAAAAGAATACAGCGAGGGTTGGGATTCTATCGACCTCTCTGAATTCTCCCGCGATACGGAGCGATGGGCCTCGTCAGGTAGCCGAGGTTGTCCTGCATGGCTTGAGAAGATCGCAGCACAGAATAAAGCCCAATGGATCATTCCCATCAATGGCGATCTCGATGTCTATCGGGATGCCATTGCTCTGGGATTCGGAGTCTCTGTCTGCTCAGGTTATGGCTACTCCAACTCGACGGACTCCAACGGCGTAGCTCGTCAACAAGGTTCGTGGGGGCACGCAATGGCTCATACGGCGTTCAATGACACCAAATGGGCACACGACACCTATGGAGGCATGATCGGCGGCATACAGCAGTCCTGGGGACGCTGGAACCGGATTAACGGTACGCCCAAGGGCTCTCCCAAGATGGCAACGGGTATGTTCTACGCCCGAGGCCGAGATGTTGGTAAAATGATCAAAGGCTCTGACGACTTCGCAATCTGCGGCGTGCAAGGTTGGGACCGGATCGCTTGGCAGGATCTTGTCGCGGGAGGTTCTATCCAAGATCGCAAGGCCGCGATGGTGAACCACTTTAAAGATTCGACCGTCGCAGACTACTACAAAGATCGACAAGAGAAAGGCTTCGCGTTGGTGGACAGCCACCTCGACGGGGACTCTCTTCTGGCTATTTAACATTCCACCAACTCCCCTTTAAGAGGGGTATTTTTTCTCCTATTATTAGGACACGTAGCAATGACCTTTTCCCTCCTGGTGCAAATAATGACAATAGCCATTCAATTCGCCGCTGTGGGGTTTTGTTTCCTGGTCTGGACTGAAAAGAGGACGGCACAGTCAGCCCTCTTCACCCTTGGACTCGCCTTCATCTTTTTTGAACGCCTCATCCACGTATCCACAGCCGTACAAGGCAACACGCCCCTAACCTTAGCCGCCGCAACTGCAATCCCTATCGTAACGTCCATTGTCTTTCTTGCTGCAGCTCTTGGCTGGTGGAGACACTCAACAGCAGAGACCGAGGTGTTCAAAGGATTGTCCAAACAGTTAGGGAAAAAGAATGATCAACTGGGAAAGCTTGGCCGAAGTTGCTAAGGTCGTCGCTGGAGTCTTAGGAGGGGGTGGTCTCTTAGGTTTACTTTATTGGTGGTCGAAGTCGCGTCCCACACAAATCCGGGGGGAGTTGCAGATCGTAAAAACGGCTGCGGACTTCTCGTCTATGGTAGTCGAGAGAGTCGAGGCTCTGGAGCTGCGGATGGACATTAAAGAGGCTGAAAACGTGCGGCTACGCGAGCGGGTGCGAGTCTTGGAAGATGAGAATGAAGCTCTTCATGAAGAGAACAGGGCGTTTACCGCAAAGGTGGAGACTCTCCAGGTAAAAATCCAGACATTACTCAAGGGTTGTCCCCCAGATTGTGACTTCCGAGCAGAGATTGATCCCCCTTAAACTGCATCAAGCGAGAAGATTTGGTCTTAATTGGCCGAATCTGAAAACTATTTAACCCCGTTTTCCCCGAGGATTACGGGGTTTTTCTATATATCTTTGGAAAACTTTCCGAATATGGAAGAATACCTCTTGCAGTCTGCCGATAAATAACCATAATCAAGTACATGAGTCAAGCAAACGCCTGACCCAAACAAACACTTTAACAAGGAGACCACCATAAGTGAGGACGCGAGCGGCAGGCTGATGAGGTCTTTACTCCTCTGAAAGCAACAAGTCAAGGCGGGCAACCCTGTCTAAAGAGACCTTGACGGAGCCGACATTTAAAAGGGTGGCTAGTTCGGAGCGCGATCAACTTGGAGATTCCCAGGTTGATGTTGTCTGGTCGGACTGGTCTGAATACCAGAATCGGTGGTCCTGGGACGGACAACTACTTCCTGAGTCGTAACGATAGAGTAAAGTGGCTTTATACGTGAGGGAGTGGGAAACTTTGCATCGGCTAGGCATTGGCGAGCCTAAGTGGCTGTAATCTACCCGCCTTCGGGCTGTGGGGGTTCGATTCCCTCTCGATGCACTGCGGCCTGCCCTTGGCTCCATGCCGGGGACAGTTAAGAGGTGAATCAACACCATCCGCTCCAATACAACATGGGTCTGTAAGTCTCCAGCTATATGGGAGGCTGATATATGGTATCCAACCTAATCGTTGTCGGAGGGTCATCCACCCTCCTTAGTTAGCTGCAAGGGCGAAGGGTAGTGACGACTGCCTCCCTTTGATGCGGGAGCATCGCGGCAAAGCGTCAACAGGTGATTAGGCCAATGCGAGTTCGAGTCTCGCCAGACCTGCCCTACAGCTTTAAACCCCTTCCTCTTATTAGGAGACCACTTCTATGTTGACAGCCAAGCAACTCTTGGATTCTTCCCACCCCCTCCACACCACTTTCGTTAAGTGGTGCAAGGACAAGACGCCCACAAAGCGTCAGGCATCCCGTTTCCTTCAGAAGTACCCAGCGTACAGAAAGGCGGCATAGTTTGGACTATTCCCAACGCATCCTCCTACTCCTCATTGCAGGAGTAATGACAAGTGTAGGAGTCGGTTGTCTCACCCACAGTGAGCCTGCCGGGTTCCTAACCTTTGGAATCCTTCTCGTTTATCTCTCCAACATCAAACCATGAGGTTCCTAGAACCTTGGATCTACTCTGCCATCCCCGCAGCTCTAGTTGCATCTGTCATACTAGCGAAGCTTTTCTCTAACTAAGAATGGAGGCAAGGATGCCCTTCAAGAACACAATCGCAATCCTCTTAGCCACGGTAGCAGGCATGATCGTCTGCTCCTGGCTCTCTTAAAAAGGAACCCACATGTCATGGCTGAATCTAACGAAACTAATAGCGGGTTTGATTTTAGAGGGACTCTTCCTGGGCCTGATCTGGTTTCTCCTAAACTTGGACTTCTTAATCAAACCCTCCTAGTGCTAATACCCGAGACTTTAAGCAAACCTCTCTACAACTCCTTGATCGAGGCGGGAAGAACCTGTGGTTATGTTGTGATCTGTGTCCAAAGCTCAGAGTATCTAAGCACTCACGCTTTATCTTTCTCTAAGACAGGGTCGATCTCCATCGTAGACAGTCACTGGGCAAAGACGCAGGGCGATTTTCCCACATTCACCCCAGAGACTATGATCAAGATTCTTCGGGGGGACTATCAAAAGCACTACCGGGACACCGCTCCTGCCGTTACTATTTCCGACGAGGACCCTATTGAGGTGGCTATCTTAAATCTCGTCGAGAATGTGGTGCAGAAGCGAGTCAAGGCCGAGGTCAAAAAGAAACTCCAAGAGATCCTGGAGGCTCTTTGATGTTGCACTTCTTTCACACGCCAATTGTATTGGTGGACATTGAGACGACTGACATTTTGTTGGAGAATGTAGAAGGCCACTTCGCCCCGCAGATTATCCAACTCGCCGCAATCGCCCTTGATGAAGGGCTGGACCCTCTGTGTGATAGGGGTGTTTTTGATGTGGATATTCGTCCCAAGTTTCCCGGATTCGTTTCCCCTTTCATCGAGACTTTGACTGGAATCTCGGAATCTTCCCGGCGACTCTGCCACACCTGGGATACCCACTGCAAAGATTTCTGGAAATATACCTCAGAATCTCGTCTACCCCTGATGTCATGGAGCAGCCCCTTTGATAAACTGGTCCTGGAGAGGGCGTACAGAGACCTGGGTACGAAGAACCCACACTCGCCTAAGTTCTTTTGTGCAATGACGTATGCTCGCTGCTTAGCTAACGTAGTTGGTCTTAACCCCAAAGGAGATTCCCTCAAAGCCTTTTGTGAAGCCTTGGACATTGAGCCCGAGAAGTCACATACTGCCCTTAGTGGAGTGACAAAAATGTGGGAGGTCTTGACAAACCTTCAAGCTTTAATAAAGGAGTAGCATGGAAATTTTTAAGGAAGAAAAACAGCCCTGGAGATACTCAGTACCTAAACCTCTAAACTTCGACGACTGGACTCAGGAGGAGAGGGTTGAGTGGCATCGAGGGCGATCTGAAAAGGAATCTGCGCGTTATGAGTTGCTTACAGCTCATGGTATGGGTCTTGACCGGCGAGAGGTGGAAGACCGGCTCATCCAGGTACAAGACACAATCTTTAGAATTGGTAAGCTCCTAGAGCTTCACCAGAACAAAGCGTTCGCAGCCAACTGGCATGCCTTAAAATGCAAGCTGGCTTCTCTGTGGCTTTTGGACAAAGAGCAGAGGCAGATAAAGGTTAAGCAATTTGATCGTAAAACTTTCAAGCTTAAACCTGAAGAGGCCGAGCGTCTTATCACAATCCGTCAGCAGAAGGATACACTATTAGAGACCGGTGAGGAAATCGAACTTGCCATTCTTGAAGTATGTTCAGTCTACGAAGTAGACGCTGACCCAATGATGTTAATCGAAAGGTATATGGATGCACATTCTAATAAAAACAACGATGGGGGACTTTCTGGATCGTCTAACGGTTCTGGAGCTAAAAATGGCAAGGTGCCAACAGGAAGAAGCCCAAGCCGAAGCGAGGTCCGTCTACGAGCTGATGTTGCTGGATCTAATCCAGTTTCGAGCCCAGTGGTTGATTCAGAACGACTCCTTCCCGGAGGAGGAGTTTCAAGCTGGCAGGAGGGTATTGCTAGAAATTAACGGTGAGTTATGGGTCCTCGAAGACGAGATCCGAGCGTTACAAACCAACCACCCAACTGAAGTCTCTGTCATCTCTTATAAGAACAAACGGATCATTGAAAAGAATGCTGCACGCTCTCGCGCGAAGCGAATTCTCGATGGTCACTTTGGTCAAGTAGGTGAAGTCAAAGACTATCTCTAATCCTATTTAGAAAGAAAACTGATATGGCAAAAACAAAATTGATGTTGGCAACCGTCTACACCCTCAAACCTCTTCCACAAGAGTTACGAGGGACCTTTCAAATTCCCGCTTACCCCTTCAGCAAAGACGGAGAGGAGATCAACCCGAAATTTCTAGAGTGGGCAAAGGAGTTGGGCATCGTCCACTACCGCGACTCAGTTCTCAACAAAGGGTTGATTATTGATCCCGACGAGGACACTAATATGGAAGAACTTTCGGGCTTCGATTGTTACAAGTCTCAGATGCGTTTACTTTACAAAGGTATGAAAATCTGGGAATGGACCGCTGGTGACGAGCCTCGAAAGTTGGAGAAGATCCGCAAAAAGCATGGGGACATCTTTGCGTGGGACGAGTGGAATAACTTGTTAGTCATCGGGAAGATGATGACCCAAGCCGTACAGATCGCGAGGTGATCTATGTCCCAGGAACACGATCCCCAACTCACCGAAGAGATCGAGCAAATGCTTGGTCCCTTCGAGTGGACTAACCAGTTTAAAAAGAAGAAGGACCAGCCCTGCGACTTATGCTCAACGCAGGGCGAGTTCCTCCTCTATTTCAAGAGCCTCGCTCCGAAGTACCATGGCACTAATAAGCGAGTCTACTGCTGTCTCAACTGTGGTGGTGTGACTCACCTTCTTAGACGCTCTCGCGTAAGTGTAGCAGAAATCCATCTCGGCATCGCTTCTAAGACTGCCGGAAAAATGGACAAGTTCGAGGAGGAGCATGCAGCTCAACAGCAGAGGCAAGGTAACGCCCCTGCCCAAAACTGCGCTGACTCCCTCAAACAAGCTAAGAGGCAGAAACTAGCCATCGAGCAGTTTGAAAAGCACGGTGAACAGAACTGGAAGATCATGCCAGATCTTTACAAGCAAATGAAGTCGGGGAGAATGATGTCCCCAAAGCAAATGAACATTGTTGAACGATACCTTAACTCCCTAGGAGGCTAACATGCCCGCATTCAAACCGCTCCCTACCGAACCTGACGAACTCCGCGACCTCCTCGCAAAGCTAAAGGACAAGGAGCTGAAACTTGAAGCTGATCTTGCAATCCGAGATCACTCACCCCTTGAAGATGAGATCACCACTATCGCGTTGGCGATGGGTGAATTGAAGAAGATCGATGCAGCCGCTTATAAGCACCTCTCGTGTACCGAGAACTTAGGCGAGTCGGAAGTCGCTTTAAACCTAGCGGTCGCCGCACGCATCAAACTGGACGCCGCTATGGCTGTTCTGGGAAAGAAGACAGACAAGGGTAAACTCTTGGTCGAGAACAAACTGAGCCGACGTCGAGCATTGCTCCAATTGAGCAACTCCGTCGATTCGGCCCAAGAGCAATTCAAGGACGCGAACCTTGACATGAAGACGATCATCCCCTCGGTGACAAACTTCGTGAAAGGGTTGTAGATGTTTAGTTATGAGGGATGGCAACTCCCTTGGAATAGTCGAGGTAGCACCTCTAGGTCCCGGTGGATGTGCCTGCCACTCAAGCGTCTGTACTACTCCGACGTCGAGAACCCCGAAAGGAAATGGGGATTGTATAGGGTGGGCACTTGATGAGCTACTACGAGGATTGGGAATACTTCTGGGAGTTCCGAGAATCCAATAGTTATGGACACTGGATGTGTATTCCCATTAAGCGATTGTGGGCCTCTGAAAGCTGGTCCCCTCTTATAAAGACCTGGGAACATGCACACAGTGGACGACTATAGTTACTACGTTAATTGGAAGTGGCACTGGAAGTCCCGCTGCAAAATGGGGTATCGCTCGCTCTGCCTTCCTCGAAAAGCGTTGCACAGTTCAACGAAGTGGCAAGGTAATATGTGGCGATTACGACCAATAAAACTCTCCTAATAGTAGGAGAGGTCCTTTTTTCCTTATTGAAGCTTATGGTTTTTACTATAAGCTTCTTTTTTTATGCAAAAATGTCTGCGGCGAACGAAACAAATCTTATACAACTTCCTCCAAACCCGAGAGAAAATGCAAACCACCAAATCAATGCTCAACACGTTTGACAGATCCAAAAAAAGGCTTAGACTGTCAGTCCTTGGCCCTGCCCGGTTTTCTAACCCATGGAAAGAGAAGACAGCACACACATGGAGAGAGGGGGGGTCTGGGGGGAGAGAGGTTTCTTGACTTGTGTGGTGTGTGTAGGAGGAGAGTTTAATGTCTAGAGGCCGCGAGTTTTTAATTGAGCAGATTGAACCTGCTCGCTACTATGCTAGATACGTGTACTGTCGGGGCTTTGCCCAGCGTAGACAGCCTGAAGGAGGACGGTCTCTTGCTCTTAACCTCCCCCGTCAAAAGACTATACACGCCCTACCCCAGAGGTTGGTATACCTGGAGGTGCCACGAGTGTTAAGGAGGCAGACTTACTTAGAGCGGTGGGAGGTTTGCAACTCCTCTCTTTCATCCGGCGGGTGGAAGGGTTATATTTGTCTTCCTGTGAAGCAGCTCTTCCGCGAGGAGGAAGGGGTAGGCAAACGAGGTTGGTATCTCTTCCAGGTTGTAGAAGATGTTTGATAAGCACCTAGCTAAACGCAAGACCCAAGGATGGGGTGACTTAAAGATCTCCGACGCTGTACTACATAGGGGTTGGCCTAAATGGGAAGACTACCCCGCACGTATGAGACATGTACCTCCCCGCTGGGTTCTTCTTTACCCCGCCCCTGCTGAGTCTTCTATCTACAGCGTCTCCTCTGTTAAAATCATGCAGAGAATAAACAAGTCGGTTGTTATCCCCCGCAAGTTTCTTTACGCCAACTAACTCTCCGGATAATAGGCGAAACCTTGTAAGAATAAAGTCAAGAAAACCTCTTCCCCATTTGCAAGTTTTCACCCAACGGACTAGACTGCCTTTACTCAAAGAAAGGAGTTCCGTTATGCTTGTACTGTCCCGCTTCCGCGACCAAAAAGTTATGATCGGAGATAACATCTCCATTACCGTTGTAGACATTCGTGGAGATAAAGTACGACTGGGGATTGAAGCACCCAAAGACATCCCTGTTCACCGGCTAGAAGTTTACGACGCAATCAACAGCGGCAAAGTTGACAAGAACGCTTGACTTAGTAAACTATGTGCTGTGTTTCTTAGGGGCCGAGAGGACGTTTTATGTGGGCGTCCTTTCGGCAACCCCTCACCACTCACAACCGCAGACCACCACTTAACTTGTTTTTATTATTTTTTGAGACACCTACCTTTGATACCTTCGTACAGTATCACCAAGTGACTTGAAATGAGAGGATGATGAGAACTTTACGGTGGTCTGTGGTTTTTCTAAAACACTTTGATCCGACAAGGCTCTCCGCAGCCGATCTTACCTCCCCTTAAAAAGGGAGGTAGGGTTTTTAAGACAGGAACCAAAATGAACAAGATCCCAGATGCAGACGAGATTACCGAAGAAGCTTTGGAGTCTGAGATCCAAGAGCTGGAAAAGAAGATCGAGTTGATTCGGCAACGAATCCACACTCTGATTGCTACGTCCCACTCCAACATTAAGATCCCTGTCTTAGACACAGGGAAGGGAAACGCGGTAGAGGCCCAAGGTTTTGCGCAGATCCTGGTCGAGATCAAGACGTACCTTACACAGCAAGAGACCATAAATGCTGTTAATAGTGCGACCCTGCAAGCCTTCATGGACATTCTGCCTTCGGAGTTTTTAGTAAACTTTCCGGAGAAGTTGGAGAAGCATTTGAAGCTCACAGCAGAAGCTTTAGAGCAACAAGCAGAAGACCGTGAAGAAGCCGCAAAGAAGCCAGGAATTCTTACCCCTGAATCAAAGAAGTTGATCAAGCTTTGATGAGACCTTACACCGAAGACCAACGCTTGGAGCTAGGGGACGACGTCTACGACCTAGCAGCCTCTGCCTTTGTGAAGTGCGCTCGCCGCGACTCGCATCGAGCAGAGCATTTTGCTAGGGTCGCTTGGTGCCTGGAGCCCCTCTTATTTGAGAAGAGGCTCTGGTCTTTCCTTTGGCAGGATGCAGCCCGAGACGTCACCTCGCTCCTAGCCTTCTATCGGTTTGAGCATGATAACACCTTTGAATCTATCCAGCCTCTAATTAAGGCACTCACCAAAGCTAGGAAGTCTCGCGAGCCTTGGGCAGTGGGTAGGCTTATCACCTCCGATCTACCCTTAGATGAATCCCGAGTGGACCCTAAGATCATGGAGATCAAAGAGAGGTGGAAGCGACACTCCTATGGGTCCTACGACATTTGGGATTTTGGAGTGGGACGTACCAACTATGACTGGCTCCTTGAGTTAGCAGACCGAGACGGGGACTCAGGAGCAGGAGTCCCCTACTTCTTCATCCCAGGTTTCTACGAGGATGCTAAAGCTGTGGAGGAGGAGAAGTCCCTAGGACGCCTGCAGGATGGCTGGTTCCCTTATTGTGCAGTAGATGCCCAAACTCATCCGGGAGCGGAGTGTATACGCCTTGCTAACGAACATAAGGCACCTTTCACAGGAAGTGGGGAGGGCTTTGTAGACATGCTCTGCCTTTATGATGGTTATAAGTCAAAGAGGAAGCTGAACTTTTCTAAGACCTTCGATCCTTATTGGCGAGAACTTGTAGGGCTCCCCGTCTACAACGAAACCCACGACCGGATTTATAAGAGGTATACCATCCCGATGTTTAACGACATTCGAGGCTGGTACTTCAGCAACAAGCTCCAAGATCAGATGCCAGCCTTCCAAGCGGCCTACTCCTGTACTGGAGTCTTCTCTGAATGATATTGATTTCCGAGATCAGCAGTTTAAAATAACTCTCGGAGGAATCTATGACATCACTTACCGACATGCTGAAAGACCTGAGTGCTTTCCCACCCCCACCAACTACGCCGGAGGAGGATTATAAGCACACCCAGCAGACGCTTCCCGAAGAGGAGAAGCATCAGAAAGCCTGGGAGTGGAAGATGCAGGGGGTTGGCCTCGAACGCATCGCCAAGGTCTTCAACGTCTCTACAAGGACCATCCAGGTCTGGCAGAAAAAGCATCGACAACGCTTTCGGGACGAACTCGAAGGCGAAACCGTAGTTGATCTTCTCGCAGGGCATTTTCTCTCGCTGGAGAATATAGAGAGAACGGCTCTCTACGAGATCGAGCAGCTCACGGCAGAAGGCTACAGCTACGACCACAAGACCGGTAAGGTTGTTGCTCGAAACCCTGATGGAGACAAGGTCAAGAACCTTAAAGCCATGATGGATGTCGCCCTCAAGGCGAGGAAGATGTCAATCGAGCTGGGCATCACCACAGGTATTCTCCCCACCGACGTGAAAGGTATTCACCAGACAATAGGAGAGAAGTCCGGAAAACACGACGAAGACGAAGGTCCCCTCAAGGTTGTGGACAAGGAGATGCTCGTTGCCGACATTATGAAGCAATACGGAAGTCGGAGGTCAGTCACCTAATGGTAAAGGAAGATTATGACGACCAGTTCAAGAATCTCTCGCTCCGCGCGTTGAAGCAAATCAACAAGCTGGAAGCGATCCGCAACGATAGGTTGCGTTTTGTCCAGGATCACCACACAAATACTCGTGGGGAGAGAATGACCCTGGACAACTGTCCGCACATCCATGCGTTATATGACTCGGCAGCCGCAGTCATTATCGTCATGGGTTCAGTTCAGTCTTATAAGTCTGAATGGTTAATCATCGACCACTTTGCCGCTGCCTTCAATGGACTCAATGTCTTTTTCGTGCTACCCAAATTTGATATGCGTAATGCCTATGTGCAGAACCGAATTAACAAACGGGTAAACGAAGTCCGAGAGTACAAGAAGATCATCGGCAATGGTTTTTTCGATTCTATTCAACTGAAAGACTTTGGAAAGGGAACCGTAAAGTACGTGGGCTCTAATGTCCCTGCCGACTTTACAGAATTCCCAGGTGACATCCTCTACGTGGAGGAAGTTGACCAGTGTGATAAGAAGAACGTCGAGATGGCATTGGATAGGCTCCGCGCATCGGACTACCAGTTCAAGCGTTATCTTGCCAACCCTTCTATCAAAGGGGAAGGCATCCACGCCTTCTTTTTAAAGTCGAACCAGAAAGAGTGGTATATTCCTTGCACAAAGTGCGGGGAGTTCGCAGAGCTGGACTGGTTTGACACCATTGTCGAGGAGGTCTTAGATAAGTCTGGGAACATTGTAGACTACATCCTTCGAGACAAGGAATGGAAACCTGGAATTCGCAGGGACGTCCATTGCATGTGTCCAAAGGAAGGCTGCGGGGGTGTTCTAGAGCGAGGCTCCAACGATGGTAAGTGGGTAGCCCAGAATCCCGAATCAGACATTGACGGCTTCCACATCTCCATGATGTGCAGCCCAATCAATGCTATCGCTGAGATGTGGGAGAAGTTTCGAGAAGCCCTCAACGATCCAGGGGTGTTGAAGCTTTTCTACAACTCCTACCTAGGACTCCCTTTCGACGCAGCAGGGAATAAGGTTACAGAAGCTATGCTGGAGCGTTGTGTAAAGGATGACCATGAATTCCTTATTCGTCCAAACTGTGCATATATTCCAGAGGACGAATCGTATGAACCCTGCTCAATGGGGATCGATGTTGGGCAAACCTGCGACGTGCGAATCTCGCAGCCGGGAGCCCGAGGTGTTAGGAAACTGGTCTACTCCGGGAAGATCTCAGCCCATAGAATGGATGAGGTCCACGAGCTTATCGAAAGATACAACGTGGAGGTAGCTGTAATTGATGCAGGTCCAGAGCTTATGCTGTCCTTGGATTTCCAGGATAATGCAGACTGCCAAGTTTGGCTCTGCAGGTATGGAGCAGAAGGTGGTGAGCGAGGACGCAAGTTCAACACTAGCGACTACGTGATTAACATCGACAGGACGGAAGCTTTGGATAGGACCTACGGGTGTATCCGAAGGCAGAAGGTAATTCTTCCCCACAACTTCAAGGCAATCTTGAGTGGGCAGATGGTTGACGAGATGTGTGGCCCAGTGAGACAAATCACTGAGGACGCTCGCGGAAATCCTAAGTATGAATGGACAAAGTGTACCGATCACCAACGCCACGCCGACGTTTACGATTTTCTAGCAGCCGAAGTGATGGGAGACTCCATCATCGGTGACATTGATATTGGATAATTACTATGCCAGAGTGGAGAGATGTAGTCGGTTTTGAAGGTCTTTATCAAGTGAGTGATGAAGGCCAATTAAAGACAGTTAAGACACAGAGGATACGAAAGCTTTGTGTTAATAAGAAAGCTCTATATACTTCTCTCCGAAGAGATCGAAAACAGTATGCCAAAATGATCCATACCTTAGTCTTAGAGGCTTTTGTAGGACCTAGACCTTCTGGTGCAGAATGTTGTCATTATGATGGTGATTTTAGAAACAATAATCTTGAAAATCTTCGTTGGGATACAAGTGCAGCTAACGAGCAGGACAAGTTCCGACATGGAACTAGGGGTTACGGAGAAGATGCCCCTGGAAAGACTAAGCTTACTTTAGAGCAGGTTCGAGAGATCCGCACCTCCTCTAGCAATCAGCCCGCATTAGCTAATTTATATAACGTAAACCAATCAACTATATCCCGGATTAAAAACGGGGAAAGGTGGGCACCGTGCCACTAGGACCGTACCAGGACTTTGAAGCATGTATTGTCGATCAACAAAACAAGGGCAAGAGCGAAGGTGCTGCCCATCGCATCTGCGGTGCGCTCAAAGAGCGTGTGGAGAAACAAGCCTCAGAAGACGGAAACTGGACAGCCGAAGAAAAGAAGCTTCGCAAAAAGGCTGCAGCCGAAGGTGTCTTCGACCCCGCTCTGATGACAGAGCAGGAGATTGAGGAATACGCCAACATCCGTAAAGGTCTTGAGGGTATAACTGAGGATGAAGTAGACGTTCTAACGAAGGGTGAACTTTATGAGGCAATGCAAGCTCTCGCCTTTGATCCTGACGCAGACCTCTCCGAGCCTGAGATCACCGAAGCATTCATCACCGAAAATGAAGAGGGTGACGAGCTGGAGTACGCCTCTGATGTTCTTTCTCGCATGTGCCGAAAATCTCTCCCATCTCTCCAAGCCCATTCGATCAAAACTGAGAATCAAGCAAAGACAGAAGAGAAGGCTCTTATCCAGCGAACTACTCGCGGAACAACCCAGCAACAGAGCGAGCTAGGCGGCAGCAAGTTTACTGCCGACATCTCCAAAGTTGACATCATCGAGACTCCTTACCCGCCTGAGTTGATGATGGCTTTTCTAGAGGCAGACGAAACGCATTATCGATGCTGCCGAGCAAAGTCTATCGACGCAGTTGGACGTGCATTCAACGTCGTACCAACCTCCACGGTTCGTCCGAAAGAGGCAGGCGACAAAGAGAAGACAGATCGGGATGGAGTTAAGACTCCCGCAACCGAATCGGACGACGACATTCGTGATAAGGATGGACGTCCCGTTCCAGGCAAAGAGCAGCAGGACATCATGTTTGGGGTTCCCGTGGGACCCGACGCAATCGCACTACAAGGCTTAGGTGCTACTCCGGCAGGCGAAGGTCCAGGCGTTCCCGGCATGGAAAATCTTCAAGCAGCCAGTGGTATTGGAAACATCAAATCCGCTAACAATGGGGGTGGCATTGCTACCATCTCGAAGTCAGTAGCCGACACACTGAAGAGCGTCCTGAAGAATCCCTTCAAAGGACCTGCACGAAAGAAGATCGTCGAGCAGAAGACTATCGATGAGGAGACGCAGATCGTCAATGACTTCCTGCGGGATGCCAACGACATGATCGGAATGGAAGGCGTCCTGGAGCGAGCCGCCATGGATTATGAATCCATCGGGTGGGCAGCAATTGAAGTCATCCGCTCTGTTAACATGAAGGTAGCCCGAGTGGCTCACGCTCCTGCGCTCCGCATGCGAGCCCTTAAAGCATGGCAAGGTTTCGTGGAGATCGTTTCCAACGACCGCTCCGATGGCTCCCGAGTTACCTCGGGCAAATACATGTACTACCAACCCTTTGGCAGCAAGGTGCTATCCAAGAAACGGGTTGATCCTATTACCATGAAGAACCTCCCTTATGACCCAGAACTTGACGGAGAGCTTTCCCCTGCAAATTGTGTATGGAACTACATCGATAGAGCTACTGGTGAGCCAACCACTGATCCAACACGCGCCGCCAACGAGATCCTCTGGGTTCCACGGCACCACAATAACACCATCTACTACGGAGTTACCGACGTACTCCCTTCTCTCGGATGGTTGTTGGCGAACATACACATCCGGGATTACCTCCTACAGTTCTTTGAACATAACTGCGTACCCCGTTACGCAGTGGTAATTGAAGGTGGACGCCTTTCGGAAGGTGTGAAGAAGTTGATCAAGGCTTATTTCTCAACCGGTGTGAAAGGTAAAGCACACAAGACTCTGATCATTCCAATTCCTGCTATGCGTGGAGAGGTGAAGGTACGCTTCGAGAAACTTGATGCAGACAACAACGAAGGCGGTTTCCAAGAGACCAAGAAGAATAATGCTGCGTCGATTCGTACTGCCCATGGCATTCCTGCTGCTGTCCTTGGTGTTTCTGAGAACAGTGAACTTGGTTCCGGAAAAGGTCTATCCCAGGCTGAGATTTACAAAGATCGAATCGTCACACCGAATCAGAAGTATTGGGAACGTAAACTCAACAAGCTCATTCGTAAGGGCTTAGGTCTCACCCAGGTCCGACTCGAATTCTCCCCGCTCGACATCCGGGATATGGAGATTGAGAAGAACGTCCTTATCGCGTGGCTCCAAACCGGAGCTTTGACTCTCAACGAAGTCCGAAAGAAAGCAGGACTAGGGGACCCACTTCCAGGCGGGGACCGAGCCTTCATCATCATCGGAAACCAGATCTACTTCGTAGATGAACTCACCACCATGAGTGGTCCGGAGACGGAAGAGATGGAGAATGAGATTGAGAATCTCAAGCTGCAGCAGGAGGTGAAGAGCAAAGTTGACATGGCAACTCGTGCAGCCCAAGTTGGACAAGGGGGTCCAGGTCAGCCAGGGGTGAATGGTAACAAGCCGAAAGCGGGGGAGAGAACCTCGGGCGTGACTCCAGGAAAAGATCCGGGTAAGAACAAGCAAACCGATGCTACCCAAGCGGGAGCAGCAACCCGTAAGAATTCAAATGTCGCGAAGCGCTAGATCCATAGCGATAACAGAAGTCCAAAGTCCTTTCCGCTTAAATGTGGAAAAGGCTTTGGAACGTAAGATCCGAAAGATCCTTGAGAGCTGGTTGAAGGAAGTCCTCCAACAGATCCAAAGCTTTGGTGTGTACCAGACGCTGGAGAGGTTTAACCGGACTATCCACACACGAGGTTTAACTCCCCAACAACGGAGAGAGGCATCAGATCTTTTTCTGTTGGATTTGCTGGATGGAATGGAAGCCTTAGCAAAGGAATCCAAATACCGCCGCCAACTTGAAACATTACTCTTTAACCACTCTGTCTTGATCTACAACGATGGTATCCGTACAGCTAACCTACAGATGGGGTTCCCTGCGAAGCTCTCCTATTATGTGGCGAAGAAGGAGAACATCCGAAGAGCAGCGGACGACGAGGAGAGTGGGGTAGCATCCTTCTTCCGATCAGCCTTAGCCAGCGTGGGCATAGTCCCATCCGCAGGAGCAGGCTCAACCGCTCCTCCACCGTCTGGAGGTGGGGCTGCTGTAGCAAGCTCTCCACCTCCCGTAGAAATAACAGCTGGGCTCACAGACCCAGAGGTTATCTTTCAACTGGAGAATCGCACTCTCGTTGTTGGAGCCCGAACTTCTGTAGCCACTATCAAAGAAGCCAGGAAGCTTATAAAGGACGTCATCATCTTAGGAGGAGGGTCTGTCCGCGACGTGGAGAAAGCTCTCTTTGCTACAGGAGGTATGCCTGTCTGGAAAGCTAAACAGATCGCTAGAACAGAGATGCACTCTATGTATGAGCAGGCGATGTACGACACCTACCTAAGATCTGGGGTGCAGTACATGTCTTGGATCACTGTAGGGGATCATCGCGTTCGACCCGAACACTCAACGAATGAAGCACATGGACCGGTCAAGCTAGGGGATGAATTCCCCAATGGCGCAATACATCCAGGTGAGGAAGTAAACTGTATCCTCCCCGGCAACAAAGTATCAGCCCGAGTGGAGGCAGCTACCCGATCATGGTATGAAGGGCAAGCCATTGAAATCAAAACTCTTTCTGGCAGGCGGGTTACCGTCACCCCAAATCACTTTGTATTTTCCAAAGATGGAAGGGTCCGAGCTTCTAGTCTTCAGAAAGGTCAGAAGATCTTCGCACACATTGGAAGTGTTGAAGACGTAGTCGGGACCTCTTCTAACGGCGACAAGAAAGATAACGCACCAGTTGAGATTGAAAAGATATTCGAGGCGTTTAGCTTGGAGTTCCAGAGTCTTAATCGAAGGGTAAGTCCCCATGACTTCGATGGCGATGCGGGGTTCTTCGATGGCGAAGTCGAGATTGTAGGGTCCGATAGGATATTGAGGGCAGTAGTTGATCCCAGCTTCGGAAAGACGAAGGGAAATGTCCATCTCATAGGAGTAGATTCTGTGCCAGTTTTGGGCATTAGTGGTAGCTCTTTTGATCTTAGTCTCGAAGGTGTCCGTCATACCTCGACGAGCCTCCTGAGCAGCCCTAGTTTGATTAGCTCTTTGGGTGGGCGACATCTGGGACCACTTGATAAGTTCGGCTTCGGATCGTCCACGGGGCTGGATACCCCGTTTCTTAAACCTTCGCATAAGAGTGATGCGGACTATGCCAGTTTCCTTGCTGATTTGCAGCAAAGATTTCCCGGCGAGATGTTGTTCGATGAGATTGTCGAGATTAGGAATTTCAACTTTACGGGACATGTCTATGACCTCCAGACTGATGTTGGTTACATGGTAGCAGAAGGAGTAGTCGTAAGCAACTGCAGGTGTACCCTGGAGCCAGATCTAGCAGACCCCAGCATCCTTTTGGAGTCCTGGCAAGGGGGTCCTGTACCGATGTTTGGAGGTTTCAATCCCAAACCTTTGGGTATTTAGCTCTTGCATCCCGGTTTGGCTGATTTAAAATCGAAGGAACTAGGAAAACTTTATGCCATTATCTCCAATACGTGAACTTCTACACTTTACAAGCCCCTTCGATTTTCGTGTCGAAGGTGAGGGCGACGGTGAGGCGTTAGAGTCAGCGGTTATTAAAGGCTTTGCCTCCATCCATTCGATGGATCGCACGACTGATATTGTCGATCCCAACGAGTTTAACCTAGACACCTTCCTGGCTGCTCCCACGTTGTTGATGAACCACAAGTTCTGGAACGACCACATGGGGAATCAGGTTCCAGCCGGTGCCGTCACTTCGGCTAATGCCGCTGTGATTAAGAAGCACAAAGACAAAACACTTTGGTCTATCGTTGACATGAAGACCAAAAAAGAAATCAACACTTACCCCAAGGCGTCTGTTCCCGATCTGGGAGTTGGAACCGAGGGGTTGTTTATTACTGCTGAGATTGAGATCCCCGAGATTATCTCGATGATCGCAAAACGCGAACTAGGTGGACTCTCTTGGCAGGGAATGGTCGTCGTTAATATAGAGATCGGACCTAATGGTCGATCACGGCGACGTTTTTCAAACATTGATCTCTATGAGATCAGCGTAGTCTCGAAGCCGAATCACAATCAATCGACCTTCGTAGTCGGTAAGAATGTGGATGGTGAATTTCAGGAGACGGGAGAAATGGGCATCCAGGATGTACAGCTTCTGAATGTTCAGTTACCTAAGAGTAGCTTTCCAACAGAAGATGTGGCGAAAGCTTATCTAACGGAACATGATCTCTCGTCCACTCTGACGGGGCAGGACCAAAGTTCGTATTATGCGAACCAGCAGCCTGCCGACGATTTTGATGTAGAAAAGACTGTACGAATTCAAATGGGCAAGTCATTCATGTGGATGGCTCCTCCTCTTGTTGAGGAAGACGTCCAGCAGTCAAAGGTACTTCTCGAAGAAGAACCTTCAACCATCAGTAGGCTAGTCGCTGAAGTTATCGGCGTAGCCAAATCCCTCGGAGATCCTAGCATGGCTAAGGAAGCAACCGGGTCGGCTACGACCCCCGAAGAAGAAGTTCAAAAAGAAGAAGTCGAAAAGAAAGTTCCCCCACAGTTCGAGAAGGACGGTGGCGAGGAGAAGGGCAAAGAGAAGGACGGCAAGGACAAGGGCAAAGAAGAAGTTGCCAA
>Ga0080013_1001391_pt1 | contig 32344 bp, 52 predicted proteins | sample ETNvirenome_6_85_FD_69236 | JGI IMG/M metagenome (GOLD analysis project Ga0080013, IMG submission 69236) | Marine viral communities from the Pacific Ocean - ETNP_6_85 (SPADES assembly) (version 2) | ecosystem: Environmental > Aquatic > Marine > Oceanic | place: Pacific Ocean | collected 2013-06-19
TGTGTCAGCAACAAGATTGACATTCCCTGTTCCGTTTGGCGTAACAGTAATATCTTGATTAGCTGCATCTGTTATTGTGATTGTACCAGAGTCTGTTCCTGCATTAGTGCTAAGAGTTAAATCACCTGTTCCATTAGATGTAATGGTAGCTGTTGCTCCAGAGTCTCCAACAACCACTGTATCAGCTACAAGTTTAACGTCCCCTGTGCCGTTCGGTGTTAGAGTAATATCGTTGTTGGCTGCGTCTGCAATAACAATCGTACCTGAGTTTGTGCCACTATTTGTACTAAGAGTTAAATCCCCTGTGCCTTGCGTTGTTAGGGTAGCGTCAGCATCATCATCACCAATCATTACTGTATCAGCACCAAGATTAACATCACCCGTTCCAGCAGGAATAATATTAACATTACCGTTAGTATCTGTTGAGGTAATAGAATTGCCATCTAATAAAAGATTATCAACTTGATAAGACCCTGTAACTGCAAGGTTCGGAGCTAACTCAACAACGACTGCACCGCTTCCTGCTCCGTCTGAACGGACAAGTTTGGTTTTGCCAGCAGGTATTTCTATATCATTAGATGCGTTATATGTTCCTTGAAAAAGAAGAATTGAACGTGAGCCTGATAAAGCGTTCTCAATCCATAAGTATCTTTCTGCATCATTTGGAGTTATCTGGTAATAAACCGTTGCTCCTAAATCACCGCCATCAACAATCTTAATAATTCTATTTCGACCATTAGAAACAGAACCATCTGTAATTGGTAAAGTATTAGGTGAACCTGTAGACCCTGTAGCTGCTGCCGTTATAGATATAAACCCATCAAGAGCTTGGTCTATAAGATCCATATTAGTATTAACCATAGTACCCCAAGTACCTGACTTGTCTCCTGTGGCTGGTTTCTCTATACCATTAAAAGTTGTGTATGTACTTGTCATTGTCTTATCCTTATGCCGCTATATCAGTCCAAGATGGGCTTTGACTTGGTGTTACCGTAGACCAAGACGGTGACTGACTCGGAGAGACTGCCACCCACTCTGGTGTCTGACTGGGGATTATTTCACCCCATACGTTGACTGTTCCTAAAGATGCAGTTCCTGATACTCCCGTAACAGAAACAGTTTTTGGAAGGCTTACTATTACACTTCCGATTGAACCTGTAGCAGACACACCACTTACTGTTAAGTTGGCATCTGCTGATACCGTAACACTACCTAGTCCCGATGTTCCTGCAACTCCAGTAACACTTACTGGCTCGGCTTCACCCCAGGTTCCACTTCCCCAAGTTGATCTGCCCCAACCAGTAATATCAGCCATTTATGCAATCCTTATAATCGCTGAAGAAGCATTAGCTGTTGGGAAAGCTATAGTAAAATCTCCCGCAGTTGCAGTTTTATCGCCACCAAAATCCAGTACACAAACAGCTTTGTCTGCTTGTGTATCATTATAAATCAATGCACCTCTTGCAGTAATACTTACATTGCTAAAAGTTAAATCACTAAAATCACATATAGCAGTTGTGCCGTCTGTTGTCGGTGTAACACTTGTCAGTACAGCTCCTGTTGCAGAGTAGTTCGTACCACTTGTTTCATCGGAAGAAGTATACGCTGTTGTCCCGGCACCCAAAGAAGCGCTGGATGTATACAAAGCAAGCTTAAACGAATTACCAGTGCTGGCTGTAAAATTGTGAGTTCCTACCAATAACTCTTGTTTAAAACTGGTACACATTGCTTGTGATATTGCCATATCAATCTCCTAAAATTTCAATATAGCTTTTGCTATATCCTCATGACCCTCTTGCGTCATTTTATTATATAATGTAGTTCTATCAGATTTTACCGCTTGTGTCATATAATGCTTTATAACACTTCTAATTCTTTCTTTATAAACAAAGGCTTGATCTCTTATTTCAGGAGGTGCGTTTTTTGATACCGTCATAATATGATCAAGACACATATCTGTTAAATCATCTACGCTATGACCTCTGTAATGAGTTGTGCTTACATCCACATGGCCTACATTCATATCTACCGAAACATCAAACATTAGCTTTCTTGTATCCTTAATTTACCATTACGATATTGATCTTTAGTCATACGACCTTCTCCAAGATTCTTAAGTCGCATTATACCTTCGTTAAATCTTTCTTTATAATCTGCCATTATGTCAGGCTCGCCCTTCATAAAAGTATAAGCTTCTACAAGGCAACCATATAAAAGAACGTCAGCAGAATTAGTTCCAAGCCATGATGTGCCGTCCCCTGACGTTGTAATGCTTGTTGGTTTATAGAGGTAATGAATCTCTGCATCATAGTTTGCATCTGGAGTTGGTCCGACAATAAAGTTACTTGAATCAAAGATTGCGTAAAACTCTGGTCTTCCCGTTGTGGTTGTTGTAGGAAAAGATTCCTGCATAAAATTAACATCTTTGTTAATTAAAAAAAACACAGTGCTTGAGCTTGTTACAGATAAGCTAAACGGAGCAAGAAAATCTGTAGGCATAGCAAGATATTTATTGCCCGAACTTATTGTCCCTGTTGCGTTCTTCCTAAAATCAGGAAGATCAACCAAGCTCATAATACGATCTTCTGCATTGAGAATAATAGTGCTTAGATCATTTACAAAAGTTGTCTCGCTATTGTCTGTGTAATCTTGTATTGCACTTTTTAAAGTTGTTAATGTCCAAGCCATAATTAACTCACCGATACTGTGACAGTGCCAACACTGCCTGTTAAACCCATATCCCCGTTACCATCAGGTGGATCGCCACCATCGCCAACAGGGTTCCATCCAAAAAAAGCTCTACTTGCCTCAATCCCCTGGTCTGGTCGAGGTTCAAACAAAGCTTGAGGGTCAGAAAATTGTACTTTTCCTAAACTATTTTGAGGTTGATCAGGATCATAAACATCCCGACCAACTTTCATTCCCGTCCTGACACCATTACTAACTTCAAAAATTAACTCGTCTAAAGGATAACGAAACCCTGTTCTGTCACAGAATCCAAAAGCATATCTTCCTCTTGCGTATGGTCTACTCATGGTCCAAAATAATCCGCTAATGGTACAAATGTTAATGGTGCTTTTGTTCTATCTTCAGAGGCAGCAAGCTCAAACTGTTCTTCATAAGAGGCTTTTAAAATAGGCACCCTTTGCGTTGCTTCTGGTTTCTTCATCGCTATATAGTATGCTAATCCTGCGATTAATGCAGGTAAAAATCTTGATGGCACATCAGGATCGTTTGTTCCTAATGTCCCAGTATCTTGTATTCTTCTAATACGCCAATATCGAATTATATCATTGTTATATGTAGAGCTTGGAACAGGCCATAAATTAATTACAGGTGCATCTCTTTGTCGATCTATATATATTTGAGTTGGTCGTGCCTGGGTTAATTTTGCAGGTATCTGTGAATAAGTTGTTGCAGATATACGGGCTAAATTAAAATCAGATTGCGTACTAGTTCCTGATCCTGTTCTTAAAACATGATCAAGTAAATCCATTGTATCTGCTGGCAATGTATATTGATAAGTGCCAGTAACCAAGGTTACTGAACCCTCTTCAACAGTCCAAAGGTTAATACCTCTGTTTGCCCACTCAAGACACATAAGGTTAAGGCTTCTTCGTGCTGTTTTTAAATCGTAACCAGAACGCATTTCGAGTCCTGCTCTTTCAAAGGACTCTTCACAAATCTCATTTATATCAAGATTAAATGTGGCTGTTCCGCTTGTTGCCATTGTTCATAACCTTTACATTATTTCTTTTTGAGGTCTTTGCCTTCTCATTCCACGTTGAACAGGAGCGTCCATCTTACCAGACATCCCTGCCATTCTTTTTAAACTATCAGAAACCATAGCCGCATTTGGAGATCTTTTAATTTCTTCAACAATACCGCCACCACGCATTTTCATAGGACAGCCTGCTTTGCCACCCATTTTCATTTTTTTAGGACGACCTACTTGGCTTCCGTATGTTCCTTTACCACTTGGCATTTACTTTCTCCTATCTTCAAATAATCTATCAAGTTTTTTATCCATTTTATCTAGTTGTGCAAGTACCCTTGAGACATCAGTCTCAAGGTCTCGTTTCGTTGCAAAGTCACGGGCAGTTTCCTCCCTAGTTTTATTAAGGAGGACATCTATCCGTTTGACTTCCGCAGCCATTGATCTAGCCCAAAGTACAACTGGACCGACAACCACAGTTAATACAACATTCCAAAGTATAACCGGGTCGAGATCCATTTAGTTTATCCTTCATAAAACATTGTAAAGCTTACTGCGTGGGTTTGGTTATAAACTACATATGCCCCACCTGAGAAAACTATTCCTCCGTCTGGTATACTCGGATAAATTGTATCGTCTACATTGTTAGCATCAAATTTATAAAGTGATGATCCCGTTGCACTGGTATTTTTTACCTCTATTGTGCCGCCTGTTGTATTGCAAACATATTGCAACCCACGTAAACGAACACGATTACGGGTAATTTTAGCAGCAACAGAAGTTCCTGTTCCTGCCTCAACATTACCAGCAGAAGCACCCGAAGCTGCTATCTGCGTTATTGTTGTAAAGTATTTAGATCCTGTAGCAACACCCGTGTCAGCTCCTGTAATGGCTTCTGTCTGGGCATCACCTGCTTCATCTGTGCCAGTGACGGTAAACGTATCACCGCTATCATCTCCTGCACTTGTGATAATAACTTGTCTTGCATCATCTAAAGTAACCGAACCACCATCGGCTAAAGCACCATTGATGGTTAAGTTTCCTGCTCCACTTAACGTAGCCGCAGTAGAGATACCGTTATCATCAGACGCTGCAGGAGCTATATATCTGGCTTGTACATCATTTGCTGACATATCTTACTCCTTATTATGTAAAGATAGCAGTACCATCACCATTTGGATCAGAAGTTCCAACGTGTCCTGAGACAGCCCAAACAAGCTTTGCTCCACCACCTGCTCCAGTGTTACCTGTAAGAACAGCAGTTAATATAACGGTTGAGCCTAAAGCACCCATTCCGTTAGCAAGATTATCATCAAACTTAATTGTTGTATCTGTGCCACCTGCTGGAACAAAACACTTTGATCCATTCTCTGCCGCTGTTGTTCCAACAACAAGACCACCAACATAGTAGTCATTGTCATAGCCTGTTACGATTGTTCTTGCATTATCAGATGCTACTGTTTCAATAAATGTATAGTAAACACCAATGTCTGATGAAGTAATTGCAGGAAGAGTAACAACGGTTGCCTCATCTTTATCAAGAAGAATGACAGCACCCTTTTGTGATGTTGTTAAAGTAACCGCACCATCGTTCCAACCGTCAGCAGTTGTTTGACGGATAATTCTTTTTTGTTCAGCAACATAACCTGTTGTTGAGATATTACCGCTTGTGTCAATGTCGAGGGTGGTAGTTACAGCACCTGTTGTGCCATTTTTTGTAATTTGCTCGAACCCGTTTTCTGAACGAACTGGTCCGTTAAAAGTTGTATTAGCCATATGTAATCTCCTGTCGTGGCTAGTGTCAGCTACACCATGTAGCTGTCAGGAATATTTTATTATACATAAAAAGAAAGGGGGTGTGAACCCCCTTTCCCCAATCAAATACAAAGTTCTTATGAAGAACCAGGAGATCCGTAAATACCAAGAGGATCAGATACGCCAAAGCTATATCTTTCTCTTGCTTTATAACGAACATTTCCAGTGTCAAAGTCACCATCCATGCTTGTTGAAAGCGGTGTACGGGTAAAGTGCTTCATTCCATTAGGAACATCAGTTGTTAAAAACCATGCATTTGAATCAGTCAAATAATGGTTTACTGCATATCCTTCTGGAACAGTGCTACTGTAATTAATCGCATTTACATCGTTGTCTGATGTACCTGGACGTAGCGTACTGTCTAGTATACGAGTAGCTACGAACATTAAATCAGGGGGAACAATGAGCTTTTTAGGACGAGCAGCGATCAAAAGACCTCTTTCATCCACATAAGCAGCAATTGAAATAACAGCGGCTTCAAGACTTGTTTCATTCAAATCAGCACCAGAAGATGGTCTGTTGGAATTAGTTCCACCAGCTACTGTTGGGTGAGATGCATTAAACAATGTCACACCATCGCCACTTGTGTAAGTGTCGAATCCTGTGTTGAGTAAAGCTGCTGCTTTAGTTTGCTTGGTATAAGCCATAGCTCTTGCAAGGGCTTTTGTATAACGAGCAGAAAGAGAATCATAAAGATTATCTTCCATTGCTTCTTCAGTTATAGAGAAACCTGTTGCAATAGTTTCGTGGTTATATCTAGCTGTGAAACTTTCTTGTGCTGTATCATATGCGATACTAGAACCCTCCTGTTTCACTGGAGCTGCACCAAAGCCTGAAAGTTTTACTTCTTCTTCGAATGAACGATCAGAAGCTTCGCTTTCATAAATGTCTGCGTGTTCGTCTTCGTACTTATTGTACTCCAAACCAAACAATGCATTAAGACCAGGTAATAGCTCCTTGAGGAGTTGCGCTCTTGAAATAGCCATTAGATAATTACTCCTCTAAGCTGCACTTGGTGCTGTTGATGTAGAACCAGCAGCAATAAGTGAAAGTTGATGACCAGCGTTAAAGCGACAAACCATAATTGGATAAGCCGTTCCATACTCATCTCCGTCATAACCACCGAGCCAATCAACAATACGCAAAGGAAGCGTATTAGTTGTTGCGGCTGTGCTGATGTCTAGGGAAACACGAGAAATACTAAGTGTAGAACTTGATGTTCCTTGAACAAGAGCAGCGTTAGCAGCTAAGTCGTCATTATTTACAGTAGCGTCAGCTTGAATAGTAAACAATGCAGTTGGATCATCCATAACATAAGCCATACCTTCAGTGTTAGCGGCACCTGACCACTGTTGACTGAAAGTTAATTGACTTGAGTTAAGGTCGATAAAACGACAACCCATAAAAATACCTATTGGCGTAGCAGTTGTTGTGCCTGTATCTTTTTGAATTGTTGTTGTTGAACCTGCGTCAGTGAGTTTTACAACATCACCATAGCAAATTCTTGTAGATTCACTGGAGAGGATTGGGTATTGCCTAAGTTGTGGCGTATATCCTCCCACAGATCCTATTGGGCGAAGCCCAAAGGGAGCAGCAGTTGCACTCATAGCAACCTCCTTTTAAATCGAGTTATACTTCAGTCCTAATAATTATTTATCAGGACCACCTTTTCCGAAAGTAACCCTCGTTGAAGCCTCTAGTTTTGATAGAGGCATACGGGGATCATTTTCTCTCATATAGCTTTGCTCGACACCGTCCATTTGATTTTGGGCTTTTTTAAGATAATATTCAGATCTTTGCTTCATAGTTTCTTCTGCTGTACGACAGAGAAGAAGTCCACCGATTTCAATATTGCCAGGGTACTTAGACTGTACGTCAGTTTGAAATCCTTCTAACTCAGGATAATCTTCTGCTTTTACAGGCTCCCAGCCCTCACGAAATCGCATTGATACATTTCTATTATCAGCTTGCCCAGCCATCGAAGTTCTAATCCATCTATGAACCCACCCATCTCTAGGCTCTGGTTCTGGTAGAACAGAAGGAGGTGTCCAAGGTTTGCTGCGTTCTTGACTCTCACGAGTCTCAGCAGTTCTTTTTGTACGCTCTTTAGACATTGGCTTGTTCCTTCACTAATTGAGCTGCATATTGCTCGTTTGTTAATCCGAGTCTACGGGCAAGCTGAACTTGTGTTTTTGTTAGCTTGACATTGCGTGGTGCTTTTGAATTGCTTCGTTTAGCCGAAGCGACCACGGGTGCAGGTTTAGAACCTGTTTTTTCAGGAATCTGTGTTTCAATAGAACCATCAGTATCTTCCTGAGTTGTTTCTTCTTCCGAATCTTCGAAGTAATTCGGAAAAACTTCTCTTAGTCTTTTATCAATTCGTTGGTAATATTCATCTGAACGAGGATCTATATTTTCATGACGAATTAATTTTTCATGATAACCATAAGCAAAGGCTGTCATTTCTTCATTACCTGGTGAATTAAACCAAGAATTTTTCTTAAGCCAATTTGCAGACTTAGGATCTACTTGAGCTTGTTGCTGTTGCGGAGCTTGTGGCTGTGCTACAGTTTCTTTTTTATCGACACCATTGGCTTTTTGATTGTTCCAATTTTGTGCCGCTTCCTCAATCTTTCTTTGATCATAAGTTGCATCAGCTAATTTCTTTTGGGCTAACACCATTTTTTCTGAGTCGCCAGCGTCATAAGCATCTTGATATTCTTTTTGTATTGCAACAAGATCGCTTTCAACTTTCTTTTTACTAACGTCTTGAAGAGCAACACTTCCTTGATCAAGAAGTTTTTTCAAACGCTCGTTTTCAGATCGTTGAATTTCTGCGACTCTTATAGCTTCTTCACGCATACGCTCGGATGATTCCTTTGCTCTGCGCTCTTCATGGAAGTCAAACTTTAATTTTTTAATTCGAGTCTGAACTTTCTTGCTATAATCACCAAGATCATCTTCTCCTTCTTTAGTTTCTTTTCCTACATAAGGAGCGTCTTCTTTTGGTACATCGTCAACAATTTCAATATCTAAATCTAGTTCTTTCTGCTCGGCTTCACTCATACTCTACTATATCCTCTTGGATCATCGACTACAGCTTCGACATTATCATCGTTTATTATGCGGAACTCTTTTCCGTGTATCTTAAAACGAGTACCCTGAAAGGCTCGGATAAGAACAAAATCCCCTTCTTTGCAAAAATTGCCTGAAGGAAATCTTTCTTTATCTTTGTAGCAGTCAGGTCCCATTTTAATTACAAATGCGACAACGGTTGCCATTGCTTCTGTGTTTATTATGCTGTCTGGTTTTATAACACCGCCCTCGGTCTTCTTTTCAATCTCTGGAAGGCCAAGAAGTATTCTGTATCCAGAAGGTTCGGGCAGCTGGGAAGGCGTTTCGTCAGTTTTTTCTTCAACTTGACTGTCTTCTGCTGTCATATGTACTCTCTTTTGCAAGGGTTTCCCCTAGTGTGCGTAAATTAAAGGCTTTACGTTTACCTATGCTCAACCTTTTCGAATTTTTTCTTCCAGGTCAAGAATCTCTCGCTCTATTATTGCTAATCCTTCTATTCTTCCTACCAGTCTCTGGTAGTCTTCAAAGTTTTTAGCACCGCCTGTAGACAAATGGTCTGCACCTTCATTCATATGCTCCCTAATTGCCTTTCTTAGGGTGTATAAAGCGTTTTCAAATTCCATATAGATTCCTCTTTAACAATTAGTCAAGTGTTATTTGTTATTTTGTGTATTTTTTAGCTCTTCAGAGACTGCTTTTGCAATATCGACCCCAATTTTAACCCCTTCACGGGCATCTTTACTCGAAAGCTCTCCATCTTTAAGGCCGTACTCAACTTGTTTCTCAGCAATACGAGCGCCAATCTTAACACCTTCAATTTCTTCTTGAGATTGTATCTTTTTAAGATCAATCTGTGCCTGAAGCTGTGCTTTTTCCAGATCTGCTTGCAATCTAAGAGCATCTGTTTGGGTTTTACGTTGAATGTCAGCTTGTTTAATTTGCAATTCTGCCATTTCTGCCTGTACCGCAGGGTCTTGCATCTTCTGCATATTCTGTTGTGCCTGTGCTTCAGCAACATCTTTCTGTAAAAGCTTAATTGCAGCTTGAGACACAAGAGTTGACAGACGTTTTTCAATTTCTTCTGGCAGTTTCTCTCCGTATGGAGGTAACTCAACGCCCAATTGTTTCTCAATTTCATCTCGGTATGCAAAGGCAAGATGCTCTCTGATATGAGACTCAGTTGCCATCTGTATTCCCTTGGCTTGTGGGCTTTGCCCTACAACTTGAAGGATTTTAGGATCTTGCATTGCTGTCATATGAACCGTGATATGTGCTTCGTGGTCTTGGTATTCAAACGCTTTCACTGGTTTCATGTTAATTAAGTGCATATTTTCTGTTGTTGGATCTTCTGGTTTAACTTCATCACTTGATGGAATAATCTTATCTACATCTCTAATCCCCAGAGTTTCAAGCATTTGTCTGTGTAAAACAGGAAGGTCATACATCTGTGGTGCTTGTTGTGCTAACTGGAGTGCCGCTTGATACTGTGTTATTCTCTGCGACATTGTTGCCGCATTAGGATCTGACACGGGAATAATATCAACTCTGCCATCAAAATCTTTCTGACGATCAAAATCTTCTCCGAAGTCATAATCATATTCTGCTGGCATATAATCTTTGATAACCCTGCCTAAAATACGAAACTCTTGTCTTAGCCCTGCATGGAGTCTTGCTTGTGCCGCTGACACAACTTTCATGGAGCGTTCCATAATGGCTAGTGTTGTGCCGACAGGCGCATCTGTTTTCATGTCAGCAACCTGCATATCTGGGATTGCTGCGTACTTTCTTGCTTCCTCAACTATCGTTTGCATTAAAGCAAACAAAGTCTGAGAAGGCTCTTTGTAGGGAAGGAATGTAATGTTATCTCTGATTGCTCCACCCGGAACATCAACATCTCTGAACTCACCTGGTGATATAGGGCTGTCATCCCCTTTGATTCTCAGTCCTCTGGACTTTAATCCTGCCGGGAGATTGGCTAGAGTTCCTGCATCGACAAGCTGTCTGAGGATTGAGGTTGCAGATTTAGCCATGCCACCTATCATATGAATCAAACCAAGACCATAGAATCCAAGACCCGGCATAAACTTGTAATGGACAAAATGCTCAACACGCATTTTCTTTGGGTCATCTTCCATCCAGTTTTTGCGGATCGCTAAAATAATTCCTGATGATTTATCAATGGTAACAACATAAGGGCAGGCAATCCCCGTAGGTTCTCCATCAACAACATCTTCATAACCCAGGAGATCTAAATCTACATGAATCTCAAGGATTGTATGACGGTCATCATAATCAACGGTAGGATCTTCACCTTGTATATCATCATATGTTCTTTGAATATCACTGTAATCTGGCTCGGCTTCTTCCAGAGGAACATCTCGGTAGAATCCCATGACCTGAAGTTTTCTTAATTCGTTACGTTGTTTCTTCATAACATGGGTAAAACGCCCACAAGTCCTCAGATCTGATGCCCCATAAGAGACAATCAGATCTTCGGCAGGGACAAAGACAGAATCAGGGCGATCCATATCAGGATCATAATAAACTTTTTTAAACGCACTTCCTGCCAGAGGGAGGTTAAATAACATCTGTTCATGTTCAGCACGGTAGTTAGTCATGACTTCCGTAATCTGATAATTCATTTCCTGTTCAATACGATTAGCTTGTTTTTCAACATCAATATTAATCGGTCCTAAGATCTGTGTTCTGACTGGACCTGCTGCAGGAAAAGTTTCCATGATCGAATGGGCCTGAAAACGAATAATGGATTCCGTCAGGACAGGGTGGAATACACCGCAGGCACCGTTCCACGGTTGTGTGCGCTCTTCGATTTCAAGCCCAAGAAGATTGAGGCCTTTCGTATAGGTCAGCTCCCACTCTTTACGGGATGATTTGTCTGACTCATACGCAGCCGTCAACTCGTTGGACAAAGACATAAGGTCGTTATCGTCCATAAATTCTGCAAGATTTGATCCGTGAGAAGGAGTGCCGAGGTTTTCTTCCTCGCCTCCTGTGAAATCAACCATGATCCCGCCATCTTCTGTTTCAACGGATACGGCATCGGGGTTGAGGATCGCAACTTCTACATTGCTTTCCTCTGCTTCTTCTCCCTGCACTTGAGGGAATGATTTAACGATTGCCATTGTTTTTGTCCTTAATAATAATTTGCCTGCCTTGGATAGTATGGTTCATCTTCTTCATCGCTGCTTGCTCTGATAAACCCACCTTGTCTAAATCTCATAATTGCCTGTGTACTGCAATCCACCAGATCATCATGATCTCCTGATGGAAATGCTGCAAATTGTTCAACCACCTCTTCTGCCCATTTTGTCTCAGGACACCAGACAACTTCAGATGCAAAAATGTCTGCAACTGCATTAACTCGTGCAATCTTATCATTTCCTCGTGATGGAGTAAACTCACTTACTGGGATTCCCATAGCTCTTAATTCAAAAATAAGGGGTATCCCTGTTGCTTTCGCCTCAACAATAAACGCATCTGGCTGCCATTGTTCATAATATTCGTATGCTACTTTCTTTAATTCAGGAAACTCAAGACGCTCCTGGTAGGCATCGAGAAGAATAAGTTCATAGTTATTTGTTTCTTCATTGAGAAAAACACCCCATGTTGTGCAGGCTGAGTAGTCAGAACGCTGTGTTTTGAGGAACGCTGTGTCCCATGATTGAATAATAAACTGACACGCAGGTGGATTTTCTTTTTCCCATTTCTGCCACCACTCCCTTTTAACAATCGCTCCTTCTTCTGATGTCGGATCCTGCTGGTACTGGGCTTGCCATTTAGGAATAGGTAACTCATTTTTCAAAGCAACCAGTTCTTTTTCTGACCAGAACTCAGGCCAAAGAGGATGTCCTGATGGCATCAATGCCGGGAACTGGATAATCTCCCACTCATCTGAACCTTCTCTTTGAATAGAAGATTTGAGTATTTGTCCTGTCAGGTCTCTTTTATGCCAGCGAGTCATCACAATACAGATAGCTCCTCCCGGCTGTAAACGCTGTCTTGGACCTGATGTATACCATTCATACACCCGATCAAAGACTTCAGGATTGTAAGCTCCTGCCTGGGCATCTTGTTCGGAGTGGGGGTCATCAATAATAAGGAGGTCAGCTCCTTTACCTGTCACGGCACCTCCTACCCCAATCGAGAAGTAATCCCCACCTTTATTGGTGTTCCAACGTCCTGCAGCTTTTGAGTCAGAGCGTAAGCTGACATCAGGAAATATATTTTTAAACGCTTCGTCCTGAAAGAGGTTTCTGACTTTACGCCCGAACCCTGTCGCTAACTCTGCTGTATGTGCCGTTTGTATTATTTTCTTCTCAGGATATTTACCCAGGAACCACGCAGGAAGGAGGTAAGAGGCAAACTCAGATTTTGTGTGTCGGGGTGGCATATTAATGATCAGACGTTTTATTTCTCCTTTTGCAATCTTTTCAAAAGATTCTGCCATCACCTTGTGGTGCCGTCCCTCAATAAAAGAAGGCCAGACTGTTTTGACAAAATCCATATACCCTTCACGGGCAAGTCTTCTTTTCCGGGTTTTGACAAGCTGGGAATACTTAGGGTGCTGCTTAAGCTGTTCTTCTTGTTCAGGGTTCATATTTTTTTTGTTATGATTTTTTCATTTTCATCAAGGTTAACGCTAAACGAGCCTGCTTCTTGGTCTTGGGGGATGCCTTGCTCCCCTTCTTCGTTACCTTCTTGGCGTAAGCTTTTGTTGACATCTTTTTCTTTTTGGCTTTCTTTTTGAAAGACCCCGGATTTTTGATTGCGTCCTTGATCCAGTTTTTCTTGCGGACCATACACCCCTCCTCTTTTACATTTGATCTGTAATAAGAATACATCCATAATCAGTTTGTCGATCTCATCTATATTCTTAATATCGGTACTGTGGTTTAAAATAGAATCACGCATAATGATACGAACCTTATCAAGATGCCTTAGTGCTAAATCAAAATGGGATTGAATATCAGGATTCTTTTCCAATGGCTTCATCACTCTCTCCTTTCCCCCTGTATACACAAAAACCCAAAACAATTAAACGATTAATTTAATCAAGCGGCACCCCTTGACACAAAGATGTATTTATGGTACTAAGTAGGTCTCTTAAAGAGGTATTACAGAATTTCTTATGAAATTAAAAAAATACTTCTAGGGTTGAGTTACATAGAAGTCACCCCAGATTACTGATGTAACTCCCCTTTGAGATACTTAAGTTTACTAATTATAGTTGTTTATGGTTTTACGCTATAATTATATCCTAACGGATACCCCTTTTAGGTTCGTCCCTAACACAAAACCACACCTTGATCCCCGGTCTTCTCCCAATCACCGGGGATCTTTTTTTTATAATATAATATTACCTCCCTGTGACTCCCTGGTTAAAAGTTGAAAATTAAGGGGTACCCCCACGGCACTAAGTGCTTTGTAAAATGAGGGTATTGTTTGAGTGGAACACTCTGTTTACCCACGCTAGTTCCATAAAAAATATATAGAATTGGTGGGTGGGGTATCAATAACCCCATTAAAAAAAATGGTATTTGGAAGCACTAAGGAAAAAAAGCTTCAAGCTTTTTTTTAAAAGACCTAAAATAATTTAATATTTATAATATTAATATGTTTACTTATTAACATTAATATGATCATATACTTACATCATTAAGACATCTTAATGACGTGTCAATTTTATGACACTTTATATTATTAATATTATAAGGATATTATATTATGACTAACTTTTTAATGAACACTACAAGTCTTACTAATGCCATTTCTAATCAAGTTAAATTAGAGGGTAGCCTAGGTGCTAAAGTTTTAGCATTCTTAGAAGATAACAAGGTTTTAGATCAAGATATTAAAAATCTTAATGAGATCAAGAGAGAAGGAAAATTTAAAAAGTTATCACTTGATAAGGGAGTGGTGATTGAGACAAGTGTAGAAAAAATTAATGGAAATGATCTATTTAGAAATTCATTAGTTGGTAAAACTAAAACACCTAAAGCTTTAAATTTAGCCAATAAGATTGTGACCGTTACAAATGGCTTCCTTGATATCCAAAGCAATCCAAAAGTGAATGCTAACCCTTTAGACCTTTATAAAGATTTGGACGGAAAATTCACTAATATTTCCTTAGATGATCTAAAAAAATCAGTTGCAGAAACCAAGGCAGAATTAAAACCCGCCAAAAGTGATGAGCAGAAAGCTATTGATGATCAAGAGAAGATGGAAAAATGGTCTGAAAATTTTGGTTCCAAGCTTGACGCATTAGAGGAAGGTAGCCTTGAAAGAGGACTAGACCAACAGTTTGTATGGCTTCAACAATTGGCTAGAATGGACAATGACTTTGTTATTGACTATGCTAATAAGCTAGCTAGTGAGCAAGTGAAAAAATCTGCTTAACTCTTAACTAATAAACTTTTAAAGGGTGGCTTTATAGTCACCCTTTTTTTTTGTCTAAAATTAATTAGTATTTAAACCCATTTTAAGACGTTTTGAGAGGGTTTATATTTTTGTAGTAGGGTAAGACCCTGAAAGCTTAATCCAAGCCCTAACAAGCTTTAAAACTTAGTATTAACTAAGTATTAAAATTAATTCTAATTATCTTTTATTATCCTAGTATTTCCTAGGATTTTTTTTAATTTTGATTATCAATATATTCATATAACTAAATTACATGATGGACTCACACTTCATAGTCTATACATGATGCATATATATAATATATTTTCCTGATACCTTTTAGCTGGGTCAACCAATTTTGACCTCACAAGTTTATTTTTCGCAAGCAGCTGCAGCTGGACCCTAAAAATTTTTATTGCCCTTCCGTAGTCAGAATAACATTTATATGTTATAATGATATTATAATAGGACAGTACAATATAGAATTATTATTTCTACAAGGCGTTAGAAAAAAAAGCTTCAAGCTTTTTTCTGAAGGAGCAAACAAAATGGATAAGTGGTGGAAAGAAGAAGATAGAAACAAGTTTACTAATGTACATACACAGGTAGTAGACGGTGTTGTTGTTACAACTTTTGGCAGGGCTAACCAGAACATGACTCACTTAGCAAGTCAGCGATCAATACCTCGTAATGATAAAGAGATGAGCAGTAAGCATGCCAATGCTATGAGGATAATACAATTACAAAACGAGGCAAGGCGGAGGTTAATAAAAAAGCATGGCAAGTAATCCAGAAGATTTAATACGCTCTTTAAAGAGAACGCACGCCATAGAAATAAGCAATACTAAAGGTGAAACATTAAAAGTTATAAACCAATTGATGAGACGTAATTTTGGTTTACTAAATGAAATGTTTTCTTCTGACGTTAATGGAATAAAGAATCCACCATTAGAATTGATAGAAGAACAGGTTGATGAAATTAGAGTAGAGCTTGATAGGTTATATGAAAGGCTTAAAAATTGAGAATTGCTAATAAACATATAAGATTAACCTATAACGTAGGACATAGGGTAAAGTTTGATAGAGACAAGCCTGTTAGATTGACAGGTGTTGCCAAGTATCTCGATCAGTTTATTGTTCAGCGAAGGCTGGAGGGGTCATACATAATCTATGTTTACATGATCACGACAAGGCGAGGTAAACGCTACATCTTTTACTCGACCATCAAACCGTTTGAGTGTGCATCTAAGTATCATGTAGATGTTCAGGTCTTTATGAAGATCAACAAGGAAACAAACAAACCCGTACTAGATAGCAAGCTGGGTATCCCCAAAGTTATGGACGCAACAGGTCTATCTAAAAGTATGGGAGCAGTCGCTTTGGCGATGCATTATATACGAGCAAAAGCTAACAACAAAAAAGGAGATCAAGATCGAGCAGGTATCAACAAGTGGGATGCCTATATTACATAGATAAAACTATACGTCTATGCACCATGAGCTAAGCTCCCCGTTAGGGTTGTGTGCCGACTAGGTTTTATTGTTTGGTGTTACTTGGAAACCATTTCGCAAGGTCGCTTTTAATTTCTCTTTCAAGCTCCTCTTCCGAGACAGGTTCTTCCTTTGTGACCACTCGCTCAGTGTACAGACCTATTGTCTGGCCGAGCAGCTGGAGTGCTTTAAGTTTGTTAGGTGACGCTTCTTCATCACTGAAGGACATCTGACTTAACTCATTCACAATATCTTCCTTCAGCTTCTCTTCCCTAGACATAGCTCTGAGTTTCTGTGCGTTCTGTGTTCGCTCCCTTTGTTCCTTAAGGGAGTTAATCTTATTCACAATATCTGGGTGCGTTGCCAGTTTGGATGCGTTCACATATGACTTCTGATCATATGCACCTGTACTGGTTTTATGTACAGAATACCCAGCCTTCTCATAACACTCAGTTATTGTAGCTGATGTATCTGATGCAATAAGTTTTGCAAAGTTTTCCATACGAGGTGTCATATATTTTACATAGCACACCCCCCAGCATCTTTCAAGAGCCATGACTTCATAAAAAAAGCTTCAAGCTTTTTTCTGTGAGGTCTTGGCTCGTGAGAGCATTTCATTAACAGCATATGGGAGAGACATTATGCAAAAACAATTTAATATATATCAGTTTAATTTCATAACAGGTCAGTTCGATAAAAAGGTAGGCTCTAAAATTGTAGAGGTTACTGAGAAATGGTTCAACGTCAACGGTCAAAAGATCAAGGGCGTTGTCCTTCCACCACGTAAAGCACATGGATTATCTAGGAATATATAAATGGATAAGTCAAAAGAAATCAAAATAATTACATCAATCTTATGCACGTTATCAGCTTGTATTCTATACGTGCATATTAAATATGGAGAGTATGCTTTGTTCATAGATTTAGGTCTGAGCATTATGATGCTTATCGCAATCAGTGTCCCTCTCTATCTTATCTTTATGTCATATAAGGGTAGACGTAAAACAGTAATCACAATTAGGGAGATAAGGTAATATGAGTATTACAACTTTAAATGATTCGTCTGAAGACGAATTGAGGGTAACAAATCCCGATGATGCCAAGCAAGAACTAGATAGATGTGTTATTGTCTATGCTAGAGATGAGGAAGATGCACTCAATGTTGCACGTAACAATGGGTTTAATCCTCCCCACAAAAAGCATTGTAGTAAGAGCTTAGTCATGCAAATGAAGAAGCCATTCGTCTACATTGATAAGGATTATCGGGAAACAGATTCGCCTTGTAGACTTAGCAGTCCTTTTAGGTTTTTGTATAATGCTATAGATATTCTTGGGTTAATCAGAGTAAAGAAGCCTTCAGTAGAACCTGAAGATAATTTTGCATCTGAAAAGAGTATAACTATCTCCAGAAAAGATTTGGAACAAAACGGAATCTTCAGCTCTGAAGAAGCAAAGGGGATTGATGTATTCTTTTGGATTACAAAAGTTATCAATCCATCGCCATATGAGAAAGCTATCATGCAACAAGGAGAAGAATTATTTGAGAGGGATAACCCTCTTTATTACCGTAGAGGAGTGGACATGTACAGAATAGATGAGAATAGAATAACTTACTATGTAACTGGGCAACAAGGTGATTGTCTTGAAGATTGTGATTATCATGCTTGCAATCCAGAATTTGTTCTATGGAAAGTAAAAGTTAATTAAGGAAAATTTTATGATAAACAATTTACCATACGATCTTATAGAAAACTGTACAAAACAATGTATCAGTGAAATGCTTTACGAAGATCCTTTAAACTTAAATTCTGAAAGAAAATATCCCGAAGCTAGTACGGTGGAAGTTAAGCATCACGAAAAATTCTTTGAACCTGAAGAAGATTGGCAAAAGAATCGCCCATTCATCAAACGTAGCGAAAATCCAGAATTTATTTATTCCGACCATATCGACAAGGTGGAAATTTACGTCACAAGGCATTTCGGTACTATGACAAGCAAGGGTAAACTTTGGGTGATTGGGAGGAGACCGGGGATCAAGGGTAAACTTTGTTGGATTCGGTTAAAAGTAAATCATACTGTGTGCGGAGAAGGCGGTTATCGTAGCACGGATTATTATGAACTAACTTTAAAGAATTGGAGGTAACACATGAGAGATCAACACACTGAAAGCATTGTAAATGCTATTGAACTTTCCATAATTATTATTCTGGGGTGTCTTGGCTGCATACTAATCATATCATTAATATTTTAGGGAGATAACTATGGGAAAATTTTCATACCGATGTGCCGCGACTGGTAACAGTATTTCCTCATCAGGTGATGAGGTAGTAACGATTCATATGCCTACTCAATCAATAGTGAGTTATCCGTACATAATTGAGAAAAGTCTGCGGAGCTTCCGTGATGAGGACTTCTATGAGGAGGAAAATTGGAGGCACGGATCCGGTGGTGGACACTACAATTCGTGGTCATATACTGGAACTTATGATGGGTACGGAAGAATTAATCAGTTTGATGTGTATGTCATCTTATACATGATAAACGCTGAAGCATTAGCTGTAAGTAGTTACAATGAAGGCTACGAAGCAGCCAACTTGGAAGAAGCAAGGGCGATAGGACTTGCGATTGCTATGGGTTCTTACTACCAGGATAAAGATGGCAACAACTATCATTGCTCCATGCACTCAGATCCAAATAAACTAGGAGTCAAATCCACAGCCTTTCAGGGGAAATACGATACTCCACAGAAAGCATCTGGTAAAACTCCGAACCAATTGATTGGAGATGGGGATTGGGTGAAGAAGAAGATCATTCCACATATACCTTTTCCATTGAAGATCACTCGCCCTGAGTGTGAACTGGGATACTTTCATCTTCCTGCTAGTGAAGATTGTCCCAACCAAGGTTTCTAAACAGCCATAGGAGGTAACACATGAATTTAGAAGACCCATATCAAGTAATTGTCTTTGCAGATTCTCGATCTGGTGCAAAAGATCTGGTATCAGACACAGGCTGGACACCAGGTGGCGCTCGAAGAGTTAAACGTGATGACGCAAAAAAAGTGATCAGAAGTTTATTTCCAAATCTCATCACCATTTTTCCTAATGGTCATTACGAATTTACCTTTACTCCATCGGACCTAAAGCTTGATCATTTTTTTCTTACTGCCTGTGACATAGTAATTAGAGGTTGGTTTAACATAGAGTCAGATGTCTGGTGGCATGATGTAGACTACGATGGTCCAAGAATCTGGAGAGTTAAAATTAGCTAACATCATACTAATAACATTAGAGAGGTAACACATGACTGATTTAAAAACACAAAGCGTAGTGCTTGTCATTGCTAACAACTCAAAGGAGGCAAAGAAGATAACAGGCAGAACTGGTTATTTACCAGGTGAAATAAAAAATACAAAAGATCTTTTTAATCGTGGTGGCAGTAGCATACACGATGAAACACTCTTCAATTTAATTGGAGAGGAAGTGTTTGAGTGGGGGGAAGGGCATCATGGAATAGACCTTACTCAAAAGGAACTAGAAGATCATGACATCTTATCTGATGGTGACATAACAATTAATTTTATTATTAGCAGAGCTGACCCTGATGTAGGGCTTATGGAAGATTACATAAGCCATGTAATGGTGAGTTTTGATATTTGGGAGGTAGAACTTGTTTAACAACATAGGAGGAGAGAACTATGGCAGATGGATATGTATTATGGGAAGGAGACTCACCCGTAAACGGAGAACCAATTGTTGCAATATGGCACATCTTATCAAGGAATGATAAGACTGGGAACATGGCACAGATTTGTCTCTTGTGCCGCGACAAGCCACCAACTGAGGCAGTCAAGGACGGAAGCGATAAAGCTGTATGTGGGAGCTGTAAGTTTCGAGGTGGAGCGTGTTATGTTTTACCATACCAAATGCCCTTGAATATTTGGAAGACTTACAAGAAGGGAAAGTATCCTAAAATAACTCCAGATGATTACAGGTTTATCATCAGGGAAAACACAGACGTTCGCTTTGGTTCATATGGAGATCCTGCTTTCATTCCTCTTGAGATTATCAAACCTATCATTAGTGAAATCAAAAAACAAAAAGGTTCATGGACAGGGTACAACCACCAATGGACAACGGAGTCAATAGAATATGCACGATACTTTATGGCATCTGTTGAAACAGAAGAAGAGAGACAGAAGGCACTTGATTTAGGATACAGATATTATCGAGTCAAAGATAAAAATGACCCCACCCCTCTGAGAAAAGGGGAAGCATATTGTCCTTACGAACTGACAAAAAATGACACAACAAAAAGAAAGATTCAATGCAAAACCTGTGGGTTATGCAGTGGAGTAGAGGGTATTGGCAAAGCCAATATCGTTATCAATGTTCATGGCTCGGCACAAAAGCTGAAGGCATGGAGAGAACTAGGACTAAACACCTAACCAAAGGAGAAAGATATGGCGTTCGGAGATTTACCAGAATGGATAGAAACTCGTTACAACAATGAAAGAAACTATCACAGTTTGTTTTTAAATAGTCAAAGGTTAAGCATAACAATGCGGATTACCCAGCTTGAGGATCTCATGATACATGAGGATGCGACAAAGACTACATTGCAGATATGGGGATCTGGAGAAGAACTTCAAAAGAAAATCATGAAAATCTACAATGGGTTAGTAAAGTTTGGTGCAATCTTTTATGTGCCTGATTACTACAGAGATAACGATCCACACATTATCGTTATCAGAACACCTACATACTTATTGGAGAATGGATATGCCTAAACTAGCAATAGAAAAAGCAGCCAAGAGGTTAGAGGAAGTTCTTGGAAAAGATTTTACTAAGGATTTAAAAAAATTAAATGAAGTTTTTAGCAAGAAAAAACCAGAGGAGAAATCAGATGACAAGTAGAACAATCAGAGAGATAGCAGAAGAAACTCTTAATATATTCATAGCTGACAATGTTAAATGCTTTGGTGCAAGACCATACTTGGAAGCAATGGCATACATAGAGACACCTAATGATAGTTTTGGGCTGGACTCTGGGCGAAGTATTGTTACTTACTTTCTGGTTAATGCCTCCACATGGAGGGGACCTGATGCCAGAAGGATTAAAGCTGAACTGAAAAAACTATTATAGAAAGGAGTTACTAATCATGATTACAAACGAAAATTGGGGCATGAGACACGTTAGAAGTCGTATGCGGCAACGTATTGCCCTGAATACAAACGAAAATTCTCAAATGACGAACGGAGGAGAAATTATGGCTAAATATCTTTTTAGAATAACCAAAACAACAGAAGCTTACATTGAAGAATCAGGTTCCACTGAGATCAAAGCAATGAGAAAAGCACAAGACCGATTTGATAAAATACTAGAGGAGGGAAGAGGGGAGCCAACATGGGCAAGAGATAAAGATTATCCACACGTTGAAACTGAGATCGTTCAGGTTGATCGTGATACCTATGAACCAATTGATTAAGGAGAGAATCAAATGAAATATGATCCAGAAAAATATAACATAGTAAGCGTTTACGACATTACCTTCTACGTGCAGGACGAAGATGGCAACGAAATTCTTAACAAAGACGGAACCACTAAAGAGTTCCAATTTAAGGGCCGACTAAAACCCTTAGAGCATCTGTGCGAAGACATGACCTTAGATGACTTAACCCCTGTTGAAAGGAGCGAATCAAATGACGATGGATGAAGCGTGTCGTATCGTAGGATACAATGCACAACGGTATGCAATAAGAAACATGACCAAAGCATTACAGATGTTTCGGTTTGGTAATACTGAGGAAGAAGAGACTCGATTGCAGGCTGGTCTTTTTGTCCTCAGAAGATGGAAGAAATACCAACAAGCCTGTAATGAATACAGAGATAACAAATTTAGGAGAGCAATATGAAAAAAACTTGGTTAGAAAATAACACTTGGTTAGAAAACAAAGGAAAGAATAAAAAAGAAGGAAGAATAATTTCAGCAGAACTTAAATCAATAAGTTTTGATGATGATCCTTACGCTCTTGATGATTTCAAAGAGGATATAAACATGACGTTTAAAGATCATATTGGGAAAGGTGTTCGTGTAGTAGGCACTAACCTTGGTTGGGAAAAGAGAACAGGAGAGATGACGTTTGTATTGAATGATCCCCAAGAGATATGGCAGCGAGTAAAGCCTGACACAGATGACTTTACTTTTACGATAGAGAAACTTAGTCGGCATAAATATAGAGGGATCTGCTGTCATCACGATGTGCCGACAGGTGAGAATTATATTTATATATTTTCAAAAGGAGAGAAAGAATGAAGACAGTACCAAAGTATGAACTCAAAGTTGAATATACGCCTGGACGTATGGATTAGAAAGGAGTACACTATGTCAGGACCACATACAGATAAAGCAGAACAAGACTACGAAAACAGAGAGGAGGAGAGTAACGTGGAAGATATAAATAATCATATTCAAAATGAAACAATTATTATTCATCAGGTTCTAGAGGTAGAGACAAAGAATATGACCTTTAGTCTGATCTATCAAAAGAATGATGGAACGACAGCAGTAAAGCCTTTCCAGGTATACACTTATAAAGATTTGTTTTTAAATATAACAAAATTTATTAACGACAACTGCTTATATCACGACAACATACTTGGGATTGTAGAAAAGTATGTACCAATACTTGCCAACATATCAGAACAAACAGATTATATGGAGGACTAAAATGCCAAATCACACAACAAACGAAGTAGAAATATCAGGAGATAAGAAAACTTTAACTAAAGTTATTAAGCTTATGACAACCAAGCATGAAGGTTCTAAATTTGAGGATGTTACCTTCAGTAAAATAATTCCCTCACCTGACTGGGACACAACACCCAACGAGAATGGTGAATTGCCAACTGAAATAGAGGAAATTAAAAATAAGGAAGGCGATGTTGTCATGTCTGTTAAGAGATTCCCTAATGGAGAAACAGATAGCAGATGGTATGACTGGAACATAAACAACTGGGGTACCAAATGGGATGCCTATCACACAGACATTCATGATTACGGCTCATCTATTGTCATGAGCTTCCAAACTGCATGGGGACCGCCAGAAAATGTTGCAAAAGAACTAAGAAGAAGGTTCAACTCTATTGATATACAATGGATGTACAACCAAGAAGAAGATCCTCGTTATCAATGGCAGGATCTGATGAATGAAATCTAATCACATTGCTCTTGAAATATTCAAGGAGTTCGCCTCTTTCTGTGACACACGTAAGTCACTTGAAGATTGGTGGAGAGCAAACCGAACAACACTAAAAACAATGGAGACTACCGACCTTGCAACGTACAAGGAGATCATCGGTGTATTTAAACAGAGATCTGACGAGATCAAAAAGGAGAGAGAGAATGACTGATACAAAATTAGAAAATAAATGGGTAAAAAGAATTGCTCCTATTTTACTTGGAGCCAAAGTAGTTCACCTACAATACCAAGAGAAGGGGGAGTATTGGGACAAACGACCATTAGAGATTCACCTGAGTAATGGTGTTGCATTATTCGCCATGAGGGATGATGAAGGCAACGATGGTGGAGCGTATGGCCTTGGGTATACTGATGAGGCTAAACCAAAAACTATTAAAGCAATTGAACAATTAGTAGGCGGCACTATTCCCGTCATGAGATAAAGGAGAGAGACTATGGGTTACACAAACTATTGGACACAACATAAAGATATTTCAAAACATAATTGGATTACAATACAGAGAGAGGTCGAGTACCTGAGAGAGTACATTGGTGATGGCTGCATCGAAGTATTTAAAAACGGATCAGACTTTATTTCTTTAAATGGCAGAGGTGATAATGCACATGAGCATTTTGTTATCCAAAGAACAAAATCAAAGGATGGTTTTAATTTTTGTAAGACAAACAGAAAGCCTTATGACCTTGCAGTATGGCATATGCTCACGTACATGAGCCACCTGCTTGGTAAAGACTTTGAGATTAGCAGAGACAGATAGGAGAAAAAAGGATGAGTAAAGACATAACTGAGAACATAGAAAAGTGGGTGGAAGAAAATTGTGCCTGCGGAATTTCCAAAGAAACAAACGAATGGTCAGAAAATGTATTTGATTTATCGGGTTGCACTTGTGAACCCGACATAAGTTAGGAGAATATTATGTCAGGATTACTACCTCTATCATATACACTTGTTAGAACTTTAATTGGTGATGATGGGTATTATAAAATAGACAGAGATGATGATGCAATAAGTGGTGGACCTCCTCTTAGTTCATATAAAAAAAGGAAAAGCCTAAAAGGTTTAAATCTTTTGCTTGATTTAGAAATAGCAACGATAAGGATATACAATTCTAAAAAGAAATATTTAGGCTTTATCCATTGGAACAATTGGAATGAGGGTGATGAAAGAGTAAGTGATTACAGCACCTATTTCGATGAACATTGGGGAAAGTTCGGAGCAACAGCAACGTCTGGCTTCGAATCAATTGGAGACTTGTGCCGTGACTGGCATGAGAAATGGAGAGAACTTTAACAAAGGAGGAACTATGAGTTTTAAAATATACTTTAGCCCTAAAGAAATTTCTATGGCAGAGCAGGCCGGGGCGTTTAGATCACAGCTTGCCCGTGCTTCGGGAGTTAAGAACCAACGTATTGATCCAGTTCGATCTGATGAAGAGATTGATATTGCTGGTATCAAAGCAGAGATGGCAGTTGCTAAACTATATCAGCTTGACCACGACCCCTACCATTTTGGGATAGACTCAGGCGTAGACTTGTGGTCAGGCGAGACATCCATTGATGTCAAGTCAACCTTCCACCCTAGAGGACACCTTGTTTTTAAATCACTTGATGCATTTAAAGCTGACATTGCTATGCTTTGCATTGTTCAAGACAACGTAGTCAAGGTTTCTGGTGGATGTGAGAGGCATTGGTTTATGGAGAATCATGTAAACCGAACCTTTTCTAAAGACAAGAAGGATGCATATCCTTCTTTAACACAAAGAGATCTCGAACCTGTTGATCAGATTTGGAATCTTCTTACTCATGCGAGATTATATTAGGAGGTAAAATGTGGATAATACCAAAGAATCTATACGGCATCTGTCCCTCTGTGCAGGATACGGAGGAATCGACCTTGGACTCAGACGAGTTCTGCCAGAGTGCCGAACAGTCGCTTATGTGGAGATCGAAGCCTTCGCTATCCAAAACTTGGTTGACAAGATTGAAGCGGAACGATTGGATCCAGCACCTGTATACACGGACGTTAAGTCATTCCCATTCAAAGAGTTTCGTGGATGCGTGGACATCTTATCAGGAGGATTCCCTTGCCAACCTTTCAGTCAGGCAGGTTCTCAAAGATCGACTGAAGACCCTCGGCATATCTTCCCCTACATCCTCGAAGGAATCAGAGAGTGCCGACCCTCAGTTGTCTTTCTTGAAAATGTCGAAGGAATCATCTCAAGCAAAACAAAAGACGGAGAATCCGTTCTCCAATATGTCCTCAGAAGCTTGGAAGAAGTGGGTTACTCAGCAACGGCAGGAGTATTCTCAGCGTCAGAAATTGGCGCACCACATCAGAGAAAGCGAGTCTTTATCCTGGGCTACTCCAAACACGATGGATCACATGGCAGAGAGATCTCCAGAAGCAATGGAAAGACAGTTCGCAACACACAGGAAGGGAAGGACACGACCTTCCAATCTACGGGAGCAAGTCAATTGGCCGACAGCACGGACATCAGATGGGGAGGGAGGTCCAATCGAAACGGAGCTATCGGATCAGGGATTCAGATCGAAGAGACACAAGTCGAATCAATGGTTCGGAGCCAAGCTTCGGGATGCAGTGGAAACCCTGGAGAGCTGGCCGACTCCCACAGTAGCGGAGGCAGACAAGATAGGTGGCAGAGCGAACTTCGGACAGAAGGGATTGAACAATCATCCTGCAATCAGGGGGGAGCCAGAGAGAGACAAGCTCCAGAAGGACAGGAAGGGCAGCACAAAGCAGTGGGCAACGCCAACGTCCAGAGATTGGAAAGGAAGTTACAAGCCAGAAAGCTTAATCAGAAAGGACGGGAGGAGCCGACTGGATGCACTACCTCAGATGGCAGAGTACGATCCGACAACCTGGCCGACACCAGCGGCAAGGGACTACAAGGGAGCCAACGGATTAGAGTCTACCCAGAAAAAGATACAAGAGGGGAAGAGAGCCAACATGGGTCAGTTGCCCAATGCTATTATGATCGTTGGCCATCAAGACCAAACGAACCCCAATTCGAGTGGGAAGAACCCCGTGTCTTTGAGGCTCAACCCGAACTGGGTGGAGCAACTCATGGGTCTACCAGTGGGGTGGACTCAAATCAAAACCGAGCAGACAGACTAAGATTACTTGGCAATGGCGTTGTACCAGGTGTTGCTGAGAAGGCGTTTACGGTACTGTTATCCAGATTAATTAATTAGGAGAGAGCATATGGAAAAGAAACCAGAGACTCTGGAAAAGAAACCAGAAACTCAAAATTTAATTGAGGTATACCTTATAAGTATGACTCAAGAAGTAGATATTCTTAACAGAATGACTAAGGAAAATCCCCAAGCACAAATCGTCCTATCTAAGATGATAAAGGATGTACGAAAACTAGAAGAACTTTTATCATGACGGATTTTGAAACAAAAGAAACAGCAGAAACTGCTTTAGATCTAGCTGGGCATTTAAGCCAGTCTCTTATTGATTTTATAGAAGGACAGCCCATAAATATATCTATTGCACATCACGACACGGTCAAACTCTTTGCCTGTTTAGTATGTGCTTCGCTTTATCACAAAGTTATTGTAAAGGAGAAATTAAATGACATAGATCCAGATCATTTAAAAGAAGTTATACACGGAATGTTAGATCAGTTTATAGATGATCCTGACATAGAGCTATCTAAACACATAAAACATTAGGAGAATATTATGAGAGTAGAGAAAATTGAAACCTTCAACAAGCAAAACCTAAAACAATTAAGGGAGGCTATCAACAATAGTCTTGGATTGATTGGCAGAACTTTTGGTATTGAGATTACATTAGGCAGCGTTTCGTATCAAAAACATAATTTTACTGGAAAGCTTATAGCTAACCTTGAGTCAAAAGACGGAGAGCTTTTTACTAAACAAGCAATAGATTATAAAAACTTTCATGAGGACTATGGATTAGAAAAAGAATGGCTAGGTCAATCGTTTGACTCTAAAGGAAAGACATACACTGTTGTTGGGCTTAACACAAAAGCATCTAAGTATCCTGTGATCTGTGAACACGCAGGTCAAGAATATTGTGTTCCAGCTCCTTCAGTTAGATCTGGATTTAAAGGAGCTTCTAATGGAACTGCATCACTTTAACCTAGCTTTATCATTCTTAATTACTATATCACCAGCCATATGGTTTTGGTGCATAACAAGAAAAGACCCTAAGACCTTTCCAACTGCTATGGTTTTGGCCTGGGTCTGTAATGTGGCAATAATATTTTTTGTAGTGTTAGGATAATCTTGCTTGTTTAATTAACAAGGATGCTTTAGCGGCATCCTTGTTATAAATCTTCTCAGCAAGATCCAAAGGATTTATTCCTAATCTTTTCCAAAATGTTTTCTCTCCAATGTGATGCTGTTCACTATGGTGAATCCTACATAAAGGAAGAACCTTATCGTCACCAGGTTTTATACCAATACCATTAAAACCTATGCGAATGTGAGCAGGATCACAGGGGGATTGAAGGCAAACCACACAAGGAAGTTTCCTTCTGACTACCGCCAACCATTTCTTATCTCTAAGCAAAATTAATCCCTATGATATCATACACTTCATTCAAAACAGTATCCCTCTCTACACCTGGCCACAAACCCTCGTCTGATATTATAAAGTCTATTGCCCTATCAATAAAGGAATTAAATTCCTCCTGTTTTGTTGAACTAAATGATATTGATTTAGGGATTTCAATAACCTCACCCTTGTATTTAACAATGTCTACATGACCAATCTTTAATTTAATGTAATGAGAGAGCTGATCCTTTGATTGAAAGTAATCTTGATTATCAAGAACCAAACCAATCAAAGCCCAATACATTCTATGCTGTCGCTGACTTCGCTTGCTTCTCTTTTCAACAGTAACCAAGTCACCCAAAGACCATGTCTCAAAAACTTTCTGAGACTCTTCATCGTATCCCCAGATACAATGTCCTTTCCAATTAGAAGTTTTCCAACTTGAATGATCTGTACTAAGTTTAATTGTTCCCGTATATTTTTTAGTCATTCTCTCTCCTTTAAAAATCAATTGAAATACTAGAGTAAGTTCCATCAATTTTATTATATTTTAAAAGACCCATACCCTGTTGACCAACCCATTTAAACCTACACTTCCAAACATGAACCTCACTTTCATTTTTCTCATAGTCGTTTCTATGTACTGTAATTCCAAGGTCAGCCTTCGCAAACCAAGCGGCACTACCACTTATGTCATACCCTTTAGGAGGTGGAACTTTTGTCCCATCTCTTAACATCTTTGCAGGATGAGCGACAAACCACACATGAATATCATTAGCTTTTGCAAACAGCCGTACTCGTGTAAGCATTTCAGATATAGCATCTGTTTCAGTTGTTTGTTTGTCTATCTGTATAAAGTTATAAGGATCAATAACTAAACCTCTAATTCCCTTTCTTAAGATAGCAATCTTTGTTCTTTCTAAAATAGAATTAATAGTGGAAGGCTCACCATCATTCTGATCAAGAAAAATAAAATGATCCTTAACCCAATTTTTATGATTCTTCATTTCTTCTTTGGTCATCTTTTCATTAGGTCCATCAAAGAACGGTAGCCTTGCACGTTTCTCCATTAGTTTTGCTGAATGAGTAGGAGGATCATTTTCAAATGAACATATAGCAAACTTCCATTGCTTTTGTTCTGCAAGATTCACCATCATTGCATCAACAAACTCTGATTTACCTGATGATGGATGCCCGGTAACAACACTTAACTGCCCAAGACAGATAGTAAAAAGCTTATCTAATGTTTCAAAGCCAGTGCTTTCTCCTTTAGCAGTGCCGTTCTCATAGAGATCTTCTATCTTGTCATCGTAATGATCCACATCGTACAGCCCTACAATAGGCCAAGGTTTTGGATTTATAATTAAATTATGAAGAGTTTCTTTCCCATGATTTTGAAGGACATCATTACCATCCTTGCATCCTTTAGGATATTCAACCATGAAACATTTAGGTTTACCAACTCTCCTTGCTATCTCTTCCGCAAGAGCCGAGCCTTGTGCATCATTATCTACCGCTAAGATAATCTTATCTACATTTTGTAATAACTTTTCTGACTCCCACAAATAAGAAAATTTTTTGTCTTCTTTAGGATCAATCTTATTATCTTTAACCTTAATAGGCGCACCACCTGGCACTGAAACTACATTCTCATAGCCACATTCGTAGAGGGTAAGGGCATCTAACTCGCCCTCAACAATACATATTTCTTTTACATCTTCTTCAATATGCTGTAGCCCAAAGAAACTATTCGCTCCTCCACCATCTTGTGTAAAAGATTTATGTGCCGTGCATCTATACTTAACAGCATAATCTTCCCCATCCTTTTTGTAAGGATACCCGATAGCAGGCTGCTCTCCATGTTTAGGAAAGTATTTATTACATTCAAATACATTAAAATGATCTATTGTTTTCTGGCTAATTCCTCTTTCCTTAAGAAAAGAAAAAGCTCCGTTGTTTGTAGACACTAACTTTAATGGTGTCTTTGGTTTTGGTATGTAAGTTACGTTACTCATCTCTCTGATTACCCCTGATTCTCCACAATGATGACACTGATAAACAAACTTATCTGGCTCTTTTTTGACAGATAAAGTCTTTTCTTTTTTCTTTTTTCTTGTAGGGCTGCAGTAAGGACAGATTACCCTGCATTGCTCTGCTGATATTGCCTCGGCTCTATCAACAATTACATTATGAATATTGACATCTTTATTCATTAATGTAATATCCATGTTGGATTAGGTATGATTTGTCTCTCCGATTCATATTAATTCTCCAATTGTGTTCAGTAGTAATAAGGCTGTCTTTCCTTGGGACAGCCTTATTTATTTAAAATCTACAGTAATATCAGCACGAGGGTTAAGAGGATCCAATCCCCAGTAAATATGCTTCTCTCTAACTTGTCTATCGTTCTTGTATATATGACCTTCCATAGCATCTAAAATAACCGACTCATCCAGGTCGGGTCTTCTTGAAGCATACCAAATAGTTATTGTCACTTTTAATTCCCCCTCCATTAAATCATCAAGTGTCGGCACTTGTAATTTAAAATCTTTTAAATAAGCCCTTGCTTTATCAGACTTAATAAACCCCGGACGATTACCAAACTTAACAAGCTTCCTTGAGTTAGCTTTAGAAGCTGGCTCACCATATATAATAAAATTAACATAACCTTTATCCATTGACAATACCTAACAATAAATGTTAATAACTACTCATAAGGAGAGAGTTATGAAATTAAGCAACAGACATAATATAAATCCTATCTTTGAACAAGTCTATAATTCTATCTCATATGAGAGAGGTGATGTTGATATTAGTGCAACACAACTAATAGACAGCCCAAAGATTAAGATGTTGAAAGACCACAACGAAGATAAGCTGGCTTCTGATTTAAACAATCAGATTCCTGCTATGCTCGGCACCATAATCCATGAGAAGTTATCTTCTGTGCCGTTGCCTTATCCTTCTATTGTAGAGGCTCGTCTTGTATTAGAGATGCATGGTTGGAAGATATCTGGTCAGCCTGATTTGATTTCATTGAAGGATAAAAAGGTAATTCTCAGCGATTATAAATACACTGGAGAATATTCTGTAAGATCTGGAAAGATAGAGTGGGAAAGACAATTAAATGTTTATGCCTACATGATCAAGCATGGAGTGCGTCTTGATACAGGAGATCCATTGGTCTTTAATGACGAGCCTATAGAAAAGATTAACAAGCTTATTGTCACTGCCATTCTTAGAGACTGGAAACAGAGGGCTGCTATGAGGGATAAAGAATACCCTCAGTCCTGGGTTGTAGATATGCCTATACGACTATGGTCTGACGTAGAGCAGAAAGAATATATAGAAGAAAGAATCTTTCTCCATAAAGAAGCTCACGATCTTTATGAGGAAACTAAAATGTTACCTCCCTGCACTGATGAAGAGCGTTGGATGCAAGGTCATACCTATGCAGTTATGAAGGCAGGTAAGAAGAGAGCTGAGAAGTTATTCTCAGATCGTTACGAAGCAGAGCTACACTGCTCTAAGATAAAAGGGGGTTATGTAGAGGATAGGATTCCCGAAGATACACGCTGTCAGAACTACTGTAATGTCAGTGATTTTTGTGAACAATGGTTCAGGAGTAGAAGATAACAATGACATTAGAAGAAAGAATCGAACTATTAGAAAACTATAATCAAGTGTTGAAAGGAGAGATGCAGGTAGTAAAAAAATATTTTATTGAACAACAAAAATTAATTTTAGAATTAACTGATTTAATTAAGGAGAATACTAATGGAAAAGATGAACGACTTAATTGAAGCTTTGACCAAAGCTCAATCCGAAATACAACACGCATCAAAGGACGGTAACAATCCGTACTTTAAAAGCGGTTACGCAACCCTTGAACAGATTATATCAACTGTAAAACCACCATTAAATAACAATGGTATTTATTTTCAGCAGCAATCACACGATATAGAAGATGGTGTCTGTATTGAAACTGTATTTTATGGACATAATGCAATGTTAAAAACTGGTA
>Ga0080013_1001392_pt1 | contig 32336 bp, 35 predicted proteins | sample ETNvirenome_6_85_FD_69236 | JGI IMG/M metagenome (GOLD analysis project Ga0080013, IMG submission 69236) | Marine viral communities from the Pacific Ocean - ETNP_6_85 (SPADES assembly) (version 2) | ecosystem: Environmental > Aquatic > Marine > Oceanic | place: Pacific Ocean | collected 2013-06-19
CGTATCAATGCGAAAGTGTCCCACCTTATGGCTAAGGATAAGTTCAGTGAGTATGAGAAATGCCCACACTGTGGGTATGACCCCATGGCCGAGCACTACTAAGGAGGAATAGCATGGCCTGCTTCACACCGTGTGGTTGCAGTAGGAAGTCCGATTGGTATTACCGAGGTGAGTGGCATAGGTTGCCTGCGCCTGCTTGTGGTGACTGTGGTATTGAGGTGAATGGGTGCAGGAAATGCGGTGCTTTCTTTTCTATCAAGGAGTGGAAGTATGTATGTGATGACTGCTTGGTAGAGAGGCGAGAAAACATGCCGTTGGTGTGTCCGATATGCGGTGGTGTGGATGAACACATCAATGGCTCTTTGTTCTGTGCTTTTGGCACACCTGAATAGGAGGTTTTATGACGTACTATAATCCTCACCCTGCTCATGTGTTGGTGGGGAATGTCTTGTTTGAGTCTCGCAAGAAGATAATTCGTGAGATGTTTGCTGAGCCTGATTATTGTGAGCGGTGGGATTTGGCACACAACCTGCTAAAGAAGTATACCAGGCGTGAAGTCTACGCATTGGCAAGCAAGCTTGAGTTGGAGCAACGCTCTCTCAATCTTCAAGAGATGTGTGAGTATATGGCTGGTGCTGTTTGTGAGTATGTAGCATCGAGCATTCTATGCCCCAGAACTGTTGAGGCATGGGATTTGTTGGCTAACCCTGCTAGTAGACTCCCTACCAGTGATGTATGGGGTGAGGAGTGATAGCATGGATGAGTGTGATGTAGTGACCGGACTGCGCGGTGCATTAGCAGATATGGCTGATGACAGCAGTAATGGGGTTCTCTGTGGTATTATAGATGAACTGAAATGTGATGCTGTTTTATTTTCTGAGGAGGTATTATATGTACGATATCGGGACGAAAATCTGTGATATGCACGATGGTGTGCCTACTAAGGACTATGATGGCAACCCAATCAAGGTGGTAAATACCGTCAAGATAAGGTTTGACGACTCAGATAGGCTTCTCCAGGCTATACTACACAAGTTGGGTAGCGAGGATCATAAGCACCTTGACAACCCATACTGGAAGATGGGCGGAGCCATGTGTTTGGATAACAAGTACGCAATGGTGGTCAGTCATGAAAATGGTAGGCACCAAGCTATCTGGACATGGGATGATAGGTACTTAGGCATGATGGAGTTCGAGGTTCTTCACAAGGAGAAAGCTGATGACTAATGGGCATGAGGGATTGTCTGGTCGCTCATCTTGGAACGTAGTTTTCAAGGTAAAGTTCGAGAGCGATATGTTTCCTGGTTTTGGATATGATCCTATGGATATCGTAAAGTCTTTACAGAAGGGGATAAAGGAGCTTCTGCCCCACTATGTGGAGAGTGTAGAGGTATCCGAGACTGATTGGGATGTGGATGAGGATGAGCCTGATCAGTATGATGATGATGATTGGGAAATAACTAACTATGGGATTGATCCAGAATTAGGTGGTAGATATGGGATTGATTTTGATGATGAGGTAGGGTTTAGGGATTAAAGGTTAATGTAGTTCAATAGAGGAGAAAGCTGATGACTAGAGTTACTATAGCTATTAAGTGGTGGTTTGTGATGCACAACCTATCACATTTGTACTATGCCTGTAAGTATGGGCATTGGAAAGCGGTGTGGAGTACACTATCTAAGCCTATATGGCCCAGAGTAATAGATTTTAAGGCTGTAGATCCAGGGCCTGATGACTTGAGGGGTATACCGTATCGTGATTAGGGGCTACTCCTGTCAAGGGGTAGTAAATCAACGTGGCGTAAGCCACTAACATAGGAGGCAATTATGCCTTTATTTAGCAAAGCTGTAGTGAAGATGGACAAGGGCTGTTCTTTGACTGATGATGAGTGGGTGGAAGCGGTCAAGAAACAGGACAAAACCGATGCCAGGATAGAGAGTAAGCATGAGCAGGGGAGGGTAGATTTGGTGGATGTATGGGGTAAACCTGACCCTGATGATGAAGAAGTAGAGCATATAGTGCAAGTCCTGACAGGTGGTGAGGATCAGTACGCAGATTCTGATAAAAGTTGGGAGGAAATACAGAATGAATGCGAATGATTCATACGAGTTAACCTTTGAAGATTTGCAAAGGACTGCAATCCAGGTCTGGGATGATGCTTTAGGTGCTATGGTATACAGGCTAGGTGATTTTGATACCACCCCAGCTTTATTACGTAGACCTTCAAAGGATGGTGATGTATACTATTCGATGCTGGTTCTTTGCTCACACCCACCCACTGTTTCAATTAACTAGGAGATATATATGACAGCGAAGATAGCAGTAACTGATCTGCCTAAGTATCTGACCTTTGCCACACAGCATGGTAATTCTGTGATGGTAACAGGAGAATCAGGTATAGGCAAGACAGAGGTGGTTAACTCTTGGGCTATGACTGAGTTGGGTAATGTCATAGACTTTAGGGCCACACAAATAGGTGATGCTGACATCCGAGGTGTACCATATAGAGAGGAATTGATTTCTAGATGGGCGATACCTGACTTCCTGCCCAGGGCTGATAGGGATGGGGAGAGAGGTGCGTTCGTAATGGATGAGTTCCTAGATCAGAATATGGAATCGGTTAAGGCATCGTTACAGCAACTCTTTCTTGAGAAAAGACTGGGAGACTACAAGTTTCCAGAGGGTTGGATAATCATAGCTATAGGTAACAGGCGTGAGCATGGCGGTATAAACAGGGGTTTATCCTACGCACTACAGGATAGATTCTCTCATTATGAGGTGGTATTGGACTCAGATGGGCTGCTCAAATACTTTATTAAGATAGGTGTTGATCCTATGGTTACATCTTTTCTTAAGATGCACGGGGATTATATGCACAGCAGACCAGAGAAAGGTGACAGTAATTGGGCATGGCCCACACCTAGAAGCTGGGAAAAGCTGAGCAAAACCAGGGGTCTTAACCCGCCAGATGATGTAAGGTTTCACTTATATTCAGCAGATGTTGGGGAAGGAGCAGCGGTAGCGTTCAGATCACATGAGAAGGTAGCCTCTGAGGTGCCTGATCCTGATGATTGTATAAAGAATCCAGGCAAGGCTAAGGTTCCTGAGAATCCTAGTGCACAGTATGCTATAGCATGTAGCCTGGCATTTCATTCAAGCCCAGAAAATTACGAGTCTGTCTTGAAATACATGAGCCGATTGCCTGCTGAGTATGGTATAATGTTAGTGAAGGAATCATCTGAGAACAAGCCTGAGCTAACAGAAACCAAGGCATTTACCGACTTTGCTATGAAGAATACGGATATCCTACTGGGATAAGGAGGTTTAATGCAGTTAGAAAGAAAGATTCAAGCTGCTCGGTCACACGCACTACTAGATCATCCGTTCTTTGGTACGTTGCTGTGTCCTATGCAGATGAAGCCACGCAATGAGATAGAAACCTTTGCTACTAATGGGGTTTCTATATTCTACAATGAGGGATATGCTGACAGCCTGAGTACTGAGTTGGTTACTGGTGTATTGCTTCACGAGGTAATGCACTGTGGATTCTTTCATGTAACCAGGAGAGGCACCAGAAATCCTATGGTATGGAACATGGCATGTGACTATGCTATCAACCCATTACTTGTTAAGTATGGTATCAAACTTCCAGAAGGTGCGTTGTTAGATGAGAAGTATGATGGATGGAGTGCTGATGCAATCTATAATGACCTGATAAAGGGTGCTACAATAGTTGATGGGCCTGGGTTGGAGGATGTTGGTGGCACTGGGTACTTTGAAGATGGAGAGTTGTCATCATCAGAGAAACAGGAGGTAGAGAACGAGTGGAAGGAGAGATTAGTATCTGCTGCTGAAGCATGTAAGCTAAGAGGTACATTACCTGGTGAATTCAAGAACCTAATAGATGAATTTCTTGAGCCTAAAGTATTATGGGGCGAACAGCTAAGGATGTTTGCCTACGATCTAGTTAGGTATGATTCAAGCTGGACTAAACCTAACAAAAGATTTATAGATGAAGGCGTATATCTACCATCGGTTAAGAAATTACAAGGCATAAGTAAATTAGTAGTAGTAACAGATGATAGCGGGTCAATGATAGACTATCTTCCACAATGTGGTGGAGAAATAACTTCAATAGTTGAGGAGTGTGATATAGATGAATGCATCGTTCTTTATTCTGATAGTGCTGTTAATAATGTGCAACGCTACACAGCTGATGATCTACCAATAGTTATAGATAGCAGGGGTGGTGGTGGCACATCGTTTGAGCCTGCATTTGAGTGGGTAGAAGAACATGATGAGAATCCTACACTGTTAGTATACCTAACAGATATGTTCGGTTCTTTTCCTGAGTATGCACCAGATTATCCTGTATTATGGGTAGCTTTTGGTTCTGATCCAGTGTATTACAAGGATAAATGTGGGTTCGGTGAGATAATCGTAGTAGATTAAGGAGAAATATATGAGCCTAAGTGACAAAGCTTTGCTGTTAACGGTAGATTTTTCTATACCAAGTGGCAGAAAAGTTGACAAACAGGTGTCAAATGACATCGCACACCAGTATAATATAGATGGTGGACGTAAAAGTTCTGGTAATTTTAATAAGATTACTATAGATTCTAAGTACTTAAAAGAGCCACAAAATATTAAAAGAAAAGTGATACATGCCTTTGAGCAGATGACATTACCGTGGTTAAACAATGATATTAAGGTAAACTTACTACCTAATACACAGTTCCTGGCCTTCTCTAAGGTGTGGAGAGATTCAAAGAGAGAGATGGATCAGTACGTATGGAAGCTAGAGAACGGACTGTATGATGAGATGATGCAAGAGAGCAAGGAAAGATTAAGCGGGCAATCATCAGATGATGGAGGATTATTTAGCGAGTGGGATTACCCACCAGTAGATGACTTTGTGTCTAAGTTTAAGATGGAGTATTATGTTAGGCCAGTACCAGATGCAGACAACCTGGACTTGAGAGTAGCCGTCGGTGAAGAAGAAGCTAATCGCATTAAGACAGAGATAAAAGAAAGTATCGAAGAACAGTTTGAAAAATCCAGGAAAGCATTATGTGATAGAATAGTAGACAGTGTTGAACATGTAAAGAGAGTTCTATCTAGCAAGAATAAGAATGGTAACCCTACGATACATGATACTTTAATGGAGAAGATGGAGCAGTTGGTAAATATATTACCCGAACTAAACTTTGCTGAGGATGAGGAGATAGAGGATATAAGGCGAAGGATTAGGGATGAGCTGCTTGAAGATGTAGATGTACTGCGTAAGGATGTAGATGTAAGGGAAGATGTGCTGACTTCAACAGATGATATACTGACTAGAATGGAGAAAATTTATGGGATATAATTCATACGACATGACCTTCAGTGAGTACGGTGATTACAAAAAGATTGAAGATCATTACAATACTGAGATAAGTTTAGTAAGAATGGGTAATGATTTTAATCTAGTAAAAAATAATAAGGGTGACTTACTTTTCCAGATGGAGACGCAGAGCTGGGATGGTGAGGAACAAATTACTGTAGCGGAGACTGTTGTTACATACAAGAAAAGTGGTGATATATATATAGATGTGCCGAGCCATGAGCGTAGGGGAAGGCATAGGCACGGGAGAGCTATGGAAAGAATGCTGGCATATTTGCCAGAGGCTGTAGGGATATATGAAACAAATGCAAATAATAAAACGTATTTAATGTATAGTCCTGGAGATGATGTTAGGAGAAACGTCTATAGTCCTAAGACTGTATGGGATATTACTAAAACTCATAGCATAAAACTACGCGCCGATGGAAGGGTAGAGGGTGGCAAGAAAATAGATAGAGGTGAGAAAAAGTTCGCTGAAAACAAACCGTTACAAGAGCAACTTGAAGAAAAACATTACAGAGAAATGACTAAGGCTCGCCTTAAGTCTGACCTTGAGCTGGACTATGTTACTCAGTATGCTACATTCAGAGGACAAAATACAAACACTAAGCACTATGCTATTGAGATGTATAAGCCTTCATGCTTTGGACAGAATGGCCCTAATGATGGACTGATCAGAAGGTTATTTGTTGGTAGGTTTATGGAAGATAGAGCCGATGAAGAAAAATGTAAGCAGTTAGCGTTAGATATAGCCAAAGATTTACCTGATAGCTGTCTGGCTACACGATTTACGAGAATGAGAGATGAAGCAACGGCAAGTTAAGCCAAGATATAATTATCCTATACTTAAGAAAGGCGGAAAGCATCTTAAATCTAGGAAACGTGAGAGAAGGGAAGCTAAAAAGGAGATAAGGTATGACAGGACAGAAGGAGATGTTTAAGCCAGAGATATATATGACACCAGAAGATCATGACATAGCACTAGAGGTATTGGATTGGTCTAGCTTTTATATTGATGACAGTCGTGAGTGTGGTATAATGAGAGACTGTGTTAGGTTATCTAATAGAGGATTCATTCCAGAGGAAATAAATATTATATTAGACAAAACAGATAACAGACCTTTCGATGTGGTATAATATATAGGTAGCAATTAAACAGGAGAAGCTAATGTTAGAAATAGAATGGTTGGATGGTGATATGAGGAACGGGTTAACTGTTACTCATAAAGATCCATTCACTGCTAAGATGGACTTGAGTTGGGATGATGTAGACTCTGCTATCTCTCAGCTGTTAGCTTATAGAGAACTGATGAGTACCAAAAAGAGGCTTGGTCTTGCAGTTTTTAAGGGAGAGGCGTCGGATATCATTAACAATGGAGATGGGGAGGAGATATTAAATTATGGTGGAAGTAAATGAAAACATTTGAGGACTTTGGTATTAGGTTACCAAGTAAGGGTAGGTCTGGCCAAGTTCATACCCAATGTCCTAGTTGTTCTTCCCAAAGGAAGAAGAAGAAAGCTGCATGCCTGTCTGTTAATATAGATGAGGGGATTTGGTTGTGTCATCATTGCGGATGGGCTGGCACATTGGCAAATGGTAGAGATAATGTCGGGCCATCAGCGCTACACTGGCGTAAGCCTAAGTATGTTAAGCCTGATCCATTGCCTGCAACTAATTTAAAATCTACTATAGTTAAATGGTTTAAGGATAGGGGTATAAGTGAGACTACATTAGTTGAAACAGATATAGGTGAGAGGAAAGTATATATGCCACAGCTAGAGGATTTTACTATGGCTATTGCATTCCCTTACTATAAGAACGGTGAGTTAATCAATGTTAAATATCGTGACCATAAGAAAAACTTTAGGTTAGAGGCTGGCGCACAACGTTGCTTCTATGGTATAGATGATATAGAAGGAGAGAATATAAATGTTGTTATAGTAGAAGGAGAAATAGACAAGCTATCTTTATGGGAAGCTGGTATTAGAACCTGTCTGAGTGTACCTGACGGTGCTCCTCCTGTTAACAGCACGGACTATTCGTCTAAGTTTGATTACCTTAATGATACTTGGTTACATTCAGAAAAATTTAAGAATGTAGAAAAATTTATTATAGCAGTAGATAATGATGAGCCAGGAAATAAACTGGAAGAAGAATTATCTAGGAGATTAGGTAAGGATAAATGTCATAAGGTTGTATGGCCTGAAGGATGTAAAGATGCTAATGAAGTACTCGTTAAGTATGGCAAGACTGTTCTTTCTGAATGCATATCGCATGCTAAGCCATATCCAATAGCGGGTACTTACAATGCAGACAATCTCACAGAATCAATAGATAGATTATATGATGGAGGTGTAGAAAAAGGAGTAAGCACTGGATGGAGTACTATAGACCCTTATTATTTGGTAAGACCAGGAGCGTTCACAGTTGTTACTGGGATTCCTAGTAGTGGGAAATCAAATTGGATGGATGCTGTAATGGTGAACATAGCTAAAAAGCATGGCTGGAACTTTGCTATTTTCTCACCGGAGAACCAACCATTGGAAGATCATATGGCTAGGGTATTAGAAAAATATATAGGCCAACCATTCAGTGATGGGCCAACACCAAGAATGAGCAGGGAAGAATTAGATCAAGGAAAGAAATGGCTTACTAAACACTTCACTTGGATACTTCCTAGCGATGACAAGGAGTGGTCGCTTGATGTTATTTTAGGAGCCGCGAAGAGGCTGGTCTTAACAAAAGGGATACGAGGATTAGTCATTGATCCCTGGAATGAATTGGAACATACAAGATCAGGTAACCAAACAGAAACAGAGTATATTTCTATAGCATTAAAGAGAATAAGACAGTTTGGTAGGAGATATGGTATACATATATGGGTTGTTGCTCACCCTGCTAAATTATATAGAGACAAGAATGGAAAGTATCCTGTTCCTACCTTGTATGATATTAGTGGGTCGGCAAGATGGAGGGATAAGTCTGACAACGGTATAATAATATGGCGAGATCTTCTTAAGGAGGAAGGGTGTTCCATTGAAGTAATCGTTGAGAAGATTAGGTTTAGGCAAGATGGTAAGCGTGGGACTGGAGAGCTTACCTATAACTGGAGAATGGGAACCTACCATTTGCCATTAAGGGCAGCAGAGGAGATACCTCCACAATTTTACAATGGATAAAACATGGAAAAAATTTGAGAGGTGGGTCGGTTCTTTTTTAAGTGAGCTGGGAGACCAGGCGCTTAGAGTTCCAGTAACAGGGAGGACAAGAGGAGATTCACCAGATGTAACAAGTGACTATCTTTCTATTGAATGTAAATATAGAAAGCAAATACCATTATGGATTAAGGATGCTATGGCTCAGGCAATTGCCTCGTCAAGAGAAGGCAAGACTCCCGTAGTATTCTTGAAAGAGAAAGGTTCTTCATTTGAAGATACCTTAATAATATTTAGAGCAAAGGATTTTATGAATAAACTACAGGAAAAAGATGATGAGTCTTAGAAAAGCCATCAATGCTATGTGTAAAGATTGTATATATGACTCTTATGTCAAGGGAACTTGGCGCAAACAGGTGGAAGAATGTGAACTTACCCATTGCCCCCTCCATAAGGTCAGGCCTTTAACAATAGCCACAAAATCTGGCCCAAAAGGGGGATAAAATGAATGAATAGATCAACATTTAATATACTTAGGGCCATCAAGAGCGAAGAACCACCGTGTGCTGGATGCAGTTGGTACAAGAGGTGTTCTGTTAACAAGGTGGCATGTGCAATGTTTAAAAATTACACTGAATCAGGAGGATTAACAGGAGACATGAACCCAACAACAAAAATATACAAGGAAATATATAACGATGTCAGGTTTAGAATCGCTGAAGTCTCTTACGGTTAAGTCTCCCAGTATATGGGGGCCTAGTAGTAGAGTTCCTTGGACTGATGTTTGCATGGCATTATCTAAAGCAAGTAGAGATGCATCCAAATATGCAAGGCTTAAGTATGCTTTGGAATACAACTGGAGGGATGAGATTTTAAGGATTCTGTATGGGCTCGCTCTAAAAACTAAGTGGCATAAGAGTATAACAAGAAAGGATTTAGTTACTATAGTTAACTTAGCTTTAGATGAATCACTAAGCCCAGCTGTATGTCCTAAATGTAATGGAAGAAAAGAGGTAAGAGTGTATGATAGTATATATAAATGTGATGTATGTCTTGGTGTTGGTACTAGATCAATGAGCGATAGAGCGAGATCAAGATATATATTTAAAGATATAGATATTACTGATGCATACCAAAAGAAATACCTAAGACATATTAAATATAATTATTTTAATACTCTTATATCTAGTATACAAGAATGGGAGATGGAATTACACAAAGCGTTTAGGAAAATGAGATGAAGAATAAAAAATATTTAAAGTGGGTGGCAGAACAACCATGTATATACTGTGGTAAAGAATCACAAGCCCACCACCTAAGAATTTTAGCGCTTGGATCAGGCATGGGAAAGAAAGTACCTGACTACTTTACATTGCCAGTGTGCTATGAACACCATGCTGAATGCCATAGCGGAGAGATAGATAAGGAGACGCAAATGAGATGGTGCTTACAGACTATTGACAAAGCAATAAAGTGTGATATAATAGTAATTAACCTTTGAGGAGGGGTAATGGGAATTATAGTGAAGAATAAAAAGTTTAAGATAGATAGTTTAGAATCTAAGAACGACTGCTCCAGGTATATAGATTCTTTAGACTTGACAAGTGGTAAGGTAGAGGTTATAGTTAGACCATACAGTAACAAGAACCAAAGGTCAATAGACCAGAACAATAGGTACTGGCACATGATAAGGCAAGCATCCAATGAGTCTGGGTATACTGTTAACGAGCTACATACCATAATGATTATGGAAGTTTTAGGTATGCAGGAAGTCACGAGCCTTAAAGGAGAGACGCACTCAGTACCAATACAAACTTCAGGATTAACAGTAGCACAGTTTGGAGAATACATGGATCAAGTTGAATCAGTTTTAGTTAGTGCGGGTATATACTACCCCCAACCGGAGATGCAACATGTCTGATTATAAAATGGAGTATGTTCCAACAGAAGATCAACAGCAACAGCAGATGACACTGGAAGAACAAGAGCAGTACGAACAAGAGTATGAGGAATGGTTGGATAACCTAGAGAAAAAATCTAAACTTCAAAGAGAGGAAAAAGATGACTGATCATGTAAGGGATATAGAGAAAAAACTTAAGCGTCCTTTCCCACCGAACCAAGTAAAATGGAGAAAAGGAAGGGGCAACCAAGATCTATCCTACATAGATGCAAGAGATGTTATGGGTAGATTAGATTCTGTATTTGGAATTAATAATTGGCAAGTTGCATATGAATGGTTAGGAGAAAGAATGATATGTAGTTTGGCTTGTAGAGTGGGAGATGAATGGATAACTAAAGCAGATGGGCATGGAGATACTGACATAGAACCTAAAGAAGGGGGAATAAGCAAAGCTTTAGTAAGGGCTGCAAACACATGGGGAATAGGGCGTTATCTATACCATGAGAAAGCATTTGATAGTAATAGAAACCCTGCATCATGGGCTACACCAGAGGGATACGATGCTTTGCTTGAGGAAAGAGAGAAAGCGCCAGTAACTAAGTTACATACAGCAGAGAAATAGGAGAAAGTAATGCATTGGTATGATAGAGAGGGAAACCCTCAACACTATGTGCCTAGTAAGAACGGTAAGCTTAGGGCGTCTACCCTACGTGATGCTAGAAAACATGGGTGGATGCCTTCAGTTACATCTGTCTTAGATATACTAGCTAAACCTGGGCTTGATCAATGGAAAATTAATAAGGCTATTAACGCCGCCATTAATCTACCAAGATATATAAATGAAACAGATTCTGAGTACTCAAAAAGAATTCTCGCTGACTCTAGAAAAGAATCTCAAGAAGCTTCTGAAAGAGGCACAAGAATTCACGGTATGTTAGAGAGATCTTTTAAACAGGAGGAAGAACCTAGGGGAGAAGACGAGGCTATCTTTAATTCTGTTAAGTCCTTGTTAGATATAAACTGTGGTGAACAGGAGTGGCAATCAGAGGTTACATTCTCTGAACCAAAGCTTGGCTATGGTGGTATGGTAGATTTAATATCTGATGAATGGGCAATAGACTTTAAGACAAAAGAGTTTGGAGCTGATCATAAACAGTTAGCTTATGAGTCTATGGCTTACCAGCTTATGGCATATGCTGTAACTGGTGTAGAAAAAAGCTACCTCGATACTGGAGAAGCTAGCGTTAGGAGAATGGCTAATATATTTATTAGCGCAACCGACCCAGGACTAACAGTATTCCATGAGTGGGATAAAGAAAACTTTGAAAGGTACTGGGAAATATTTAGTTCATCACTAACCCTATGGAAGAACGTTAAACAATACTGGCCGGAGAAACATTATGAAGGGAGTTAATAAAGCTATCTTACTTGGTTACGTATGGAAAGATCCAACCATTAGATCAACCAAGAATGGTAACAAGATTGCACAAGTAGATATGGTAACTGAGTCTGGTTACGGAGAGTATAAGAAGTCTGATTGGCATAAGGTAATATTCTATGGTAAACAAGCAGATGTAGTAGACTCTTATGTAACTAAAGGTACTAATTTATATGTAGAAGGATCAATTGATTATAGAAAATACACTGGCAAAGATGGTGTGGAAAAATATACTACAGACATAAAAGGTTTTATGTTACAGATGATTAATAGTCCTGACGCTTACAAAGAAGTAGAAACTCCTCCAGAATATAAGAAAGAGGTATCACCTGAAGTCAAGAATGCCGTGTCTGACATAGCTGAACAAGTAACAGCTGATGACATACCATTCTAAAGGAGAACTATTTGACGAGATTATTTATAAACTAGCTAGAGTAATATACCAGAGTAGAAAGAAAGGCTCGGAAGAAAGTACTCAATCATGGGAGGAAACATTCCTAGAGCATTCTGGTGTAACTATAGATGAGTATATAAAATATGCACAAGATAACAATCTTAAAGAGAGGTACATAAATGTTGGAAAAGTATGATAGGTATGAACCTAAAGACTATGTTATAATAGAACCTACTAAAGATAACTACTCTATGCCTAGAAGGGCTACCCAAATGGCAGTAGGGTATGATCTCTTTGCCACTAAAGATGAAGTTATACGCCCATTAGATAGGAAGCTAATTGGTACTGGTATAAAGTTAAAAATGCCAGAAGGAATGGAGGGCCAGATAAGATCAAGGAGTGGCCTTGCCAGTAAGTATGGGGTGTTTGTTTTAAATTCCCCAGGAACTATAGATCCTGATTACAGGGGGGAGATTAAAGTATTGCTCGCTAACTTAGGGCATCTACCATTCGACATATCAGAAGGAGATAGAATTGCTCAACTAGTATTTAGCAAATACGAAACGCCATCTTTAAACGCCAACTCAATCTCTCATTATGAAAGAGGAGAGAAAGGATTTGGTAGCACAGGCATTAACAAGGAAGATATAAATGACTGAATTCAACACTGAACTAGGAGCAACCACATTCAGAAATAAATATGCCTCTAATACTTTTGAGACATGGAGAGATAGAGCGCATACCATTGTTAACGATGTATGCGGGACACGCAACGGAAAAGATATGCCTATTATGTCTAAGTCAGATAGGGATTATCTTATTAAAGTTATAACAGAGTTTAAATTTTTACCAGGAGGTAGGTATATTTACTACGCAGGTAGAGATGCCAGCTATTGGAACAACTGTTATCTACTAAGATTAATGGAGGATTCAAGAGAAGAATGGTCAGGAGTAACACAAAGAGCCATGTCATGCTTGATGACAGGAGGTGGTATTGGTGTAGATGTAAGCATTGCTCGCCCAAGTGGGAGGCCACTACGAAGGACGGGTGGCGTAGCTTCAGGACCACTGCCTCTCCTAAGTGTCATAAACGAGGTGGGTCGCAATGTTATGCAAGGGGGGTCGAGGCGATCAGCTATGTACGGTTCCCTAAACTGGCAACATGAAGACGCATTAGATTTTCTAAGGATTAAAAACTGGCACGACTTTAAGGTTCCGGGCACAGATCTATCCTTAGCAGATGTTAAGCGTAATGATTTTAACCATCCCGCACCACTTGATATGATGAACATCTCTTTAAATTATGACGATGAATTTCTTAAAGAGATACGAGAAGGTAGGATGCCTGATGTTTTTATAGAGAACTGTAAGCAGGCCATGATAACAGGAGAGCCAGGGTTTAGCTTTAACTTTGGAGAGAAACAAAACGAAACTCTGCGTAACGCCTGCACGGAGATAACAAGTTCGACAGACTCAGACGTGTGTAACTTAGGAAGTATCAACATGGGACGCATAGAAAACCTAGAAGAATTTAAGGATGTTGTTAACGTGGCTTCTAAATTTCTAGTATGCGGAACTATAAGAGCACACCTACCTTATACAAAGGTAGAAGAAGTTAGGCAAAAGAATAGACGACTAGGTCTAGGCTTAATGGGAATGCATGAATGGTTACTTAAGTCTGGTTATAAATATGAGATGAATGATGAGTTAAAGAAGTGGCTTAAGATTTATAGAGATGAGTCTGAGAAGGCTGCCAATGAACACTGTGATAGGTTCTTCTTGAGTAGGCCTAAAGGATACAGAGCTATAGCCCCGACAGGGTCAATCTCAATATTAGCTGGCACCACCTCGGGAGTGGAACCCATCTACGCGGTGGCTTATAAAAGGAGATACTTACAGGAAGGAACTAAATGGAAACATCAGTTCGTAATAGATGGTGCTGCTCAGAATCTTATAGATCAAGGCATTAATAAAGATGAGATAGAATCAGCTATAGATTTAGCAGCTGATCCAGAAAGGAGAATAAAGTTTCAATATGAATTACAGAAGTATGTGGACCACGCTATTAGTTCTACTCTTAATCTTCCTCCTTATGGCTCCGAATTAAATAACGAGGATACATTAGGAAAGTTTTCCAGTGTAGTAGCTAAGTATGCACATGGTCTAAGAGGCTTGACTCTCTACCCTGAAGGTAGCAGGGGTGGCCAACCAATAACCGCTTGTGATTATGAAGAAGCTCATTCAAAGAGAGGTGTTATCTATGAGGATAACAGTGACGAACAATGCATGACAGGGATATGTGCAATATGAAACACCCAATTAAAAGTAAAGACTTTTTAAAATTATTAAAGAAAAAGGGTGCAACTATTCGTAGATCGAGCAACAACCACCACGTTGTTTCTCTTAATAATAATGTTGTAACTTTAGGCATTCGCAAGGAGTACCCACACAGTATAGTTAAACATGCTATGGAAACATTACTATGAAAAATAAGGAACCAAAAGACTTACTGATTATACCTGACTGTCATGCTGCACCTGGATATGACAACAAAAGATTCTCAGCTCTTGGTAACTTTATAATAGAACAACAACCAGATATAATAGTTTGCTTAGGAGACTTTGGAGATATGCCTAGCTTATCATCTTATGATAAAGGCACCAAAGGATTTGAAGGTAGACGATATAAGAAAGACATCCTATCTGTTATAGATGCACAAGAAAAACTCTTTGCACCTATAAAAAAATTCAATGAATCAAAAAGAAAAAGGAAGGAGAAGCAATACAAGCCCAAGCTACACATGTGTCTTGGCAATCATGAAGATAGGATAGAGAGAGCTGTTAACTCAGCACCAGAATTGGAAGGAGCAATAGGATTAAGTGACTTACAATATGAAAAGTATGGATGGAAGGTAACACCATTTAAGAGTTGTCTTTCAATAGAGAATATTATGTTCTCTCATTACTTTACATCTGGTATAGCTGGTAGGCCTATAAGCTCAACTCATGTAGGGTTTCATTTAGTATCTAAACTGCACTGCTCAGCGGTGCAAGGACATTCACACTTGTATAATCATGCAGAACAAACTAGACCAGATGGACAAAAAATCTTCGGACTATCTGCAGGGTGCTACTCACATCCACACTACTCTGAAAGCTGGTGCAGAGACACAGAGTATAACTGGTGGAGAGGAGTGGTTTCACTAAAAGGATTGGATGGAGAAGGTTATTATGACGAGATACATTCGATCACTCAACGCAAACTAACGAGGAAATATTAATGAGCAAATTAAAGAAGTGTCCTTTCTGTGGTGGGTTAAGTCAGATAGGAACATTCTTAGTAGGTTGTTTACCTTGTAAGATAAGCTTCTTCTTTAATCCAGAGCATAAAGGAGAGGAAAAGAAAGCAATAGAAAAATGGAATGATAGATGTTCAGAACCATAATAGAACTACTATCCTGGTATCTTTGTTACATCCTTGTTAGTGGTATTATTGTGTACTTGTTTCTTGGGTAATTCAATTAGCGCCCCCGAAAGGGGGCGTATTTTTTTAACACATCCCCTAGGAAATGCATGAGTTGCAAACCACTCACCGTGCTCATCCTTAGTAGACGCAACCTTAATAGTATCCTTATCTTTGAACACTAGATAACCATAGGTATGCAGCACAGGAGGATTAACTTCATCAAGTTTCTCCCAACCAGAGGTTGCGAATATATCCAACCACTCCACTTCTACTAGCTTAGGTTTTTTTATCTTCACTAAAAAGCTTCTCCAAGCTTTTTAAATGTTCTGCCCATTCCATACTCTCTTTATATTTCTTTAGCCAGTGTTCCCTGTATTGCTCTCTCAATTCTTTTCTCTTTTCTATAGCCTCAGCACTGTTACCTGCATAAGCTGGCTCATTAATCATTCTTAAAAATCTTTTGTTTATATTATCTAGATCTTTTTGTTTGTAGTATCCTTTCTTAATTACATCTTGCCTTCCTAACTGCTGAATACTAACCCCAAACCAAGACAATAAAGCATTAGGCATTGTATATCTTGGAAGACCATCTCTACCCACATTACCATCAATAAAATCAGCTGCCATCATGGTTTTAATTAGCGGTCCACCACCAGTAATAATATCACCAGCTCTATTTCTAGGCATAAGCATTGGAGGTATCATATAAGATGCCAAGTAACCTAATATATCTTCGTACCTTTGACGAGCAGGATCGAATTCATTCCATATAGGTTGTTTAGTAAATGGATCTTCGTTAAGCTGTATAGCCTTTGGAATTTCCCAAGGCCCAGCGAACATGCCAGTACCTGATACCGCATTTCCCCACTCCTGTTTATACATATCCTTAGCCAGGTTCAAGTGAGCACCCCAAGGCAAGAAGAAACTTATATCAATAGCTTCCCATTTACCCTGCTCATTCTTGGTAGGGAATACCATAGTACTGAAAGATGTCTCCATATAATCAGGCAAGAACGCCATCAATGCATCCCAATCTTCGTCATCAAGATCATCATTCTGAGATAGGAACATCTCTGCAAATAGATACGGGATAGCTGCATACTTAGCGGTAGCAAGAGGATGTTGTTTAATATTCCTTACCATCTGAGCTGCTGCTTTAACATTAAACGTAATAAATGGAGAACCTAAAGGCATAGTTCTCAGCATTCTAATACCCTGAGATACATTACTATAGTCTAGCAACGCTTCGTTAGCTAGCTTAGCTGCCTCCGCCTCACCCTTACCATGATTCTCCATGAGGTCTATCATCTTAGCAACCTTAAATAGTACCTCACTCTTTTGATAAGCACGACCACCTACATCAAGATACTTATCAAAGAATACACTAAGCCTAGCCCACATCCCATCAAAAGAATTACCCCTAGCTTTTACCGTAGCTAATTCCCTATCTATCCTAACCAATTCCTCAGATGCAAACGTAGTACTTTCCAAGCCATACTTCCTGGCAAGTTGCATATACTTCCCATTATGAGACACATCATACACAGCCTTACTTACTACACCTGGAATCTTAAAGAGATTCGTACCAGATACATTCATTAATATAGTATTAGATATAATATTTCTAATCTGAGTTGGTATATTCATGGGCACCTTGGTGTATTTAAATACCTTCTGCGCCCTACCACTCCACTTAAGAAGACCACCCCACGCTGGATTGCCAGCTATACCTAACCCATTTATATCTGTCCAGATATCTTTCATTACATAAAGGCCACGCATTGCACCAAACCTTGGAGAGTCGGGTACTTTTGTGTACTTACTAGTATCCACCCCCCTTAACCTTGAGTCAACAGTCTCAGCTTCTTCCTTCATTTCAGAGGAGAGGGCCTCCATTTGTTTGGCCTTAGCTGGATCTTTCTTCTTCATTACGCCAGCACGAAAATCAATCTCCCTAGCTAACTCTTTAAAGTAATCAGCAGTGCCCTTCATCTTCTTGAACGTCATGATCTGGCCAGGAAGAACCCATTTATTATTTCCTGGATCGCTAGCAATGTAATCAAGGTAGCTTTTTATAGCCATGTCAGAACCAGCCATTGACACATACCTGGAAGAAAGGAAAGCTGGATCGTCTATGCGACCAGACACCAAGTCTTTCATGAACTTCTCATGTTCTTTTCTAGTCTTGGTATAAGTAAGTGGCGACATTCTAAAACCAAAGCCAGCCTTATCAGTTCCACCCAAGACATGCTCTAGGTATACCCTAGGCAAATACCTTTCCTTCCACTCGCTGTATTGTTCGTTACTTATAAATCCCTCATCAACTAAATCCTGCCCCATTTTAGCAATAAGTTCTTTAGTCTTTACAACCCTATCCCTTAAGCTCTCTGTTTTAGTTACATCTTTATCCCCTGGTGTTCTTCCCCTAACTATAGTCTGCCTCTCAGCAAACTCAACCTTCCTATCAGAAAGCATTTTAGGATCAGCGTCACGAGTAGTAAAGTATTTAAAGATAGCCTTTCTTTCTGCGGTATTAGCATTGTTTAAGATGTCAAATATAATCCTGCCTGTATTAGCCCACTCTCCTATCCTACCCTTAGCTAGCATCCTCTCAGTCTCAAGCATATCATACCCAGGTATAGTCATGAGAGGCTCTACACGCCTTTGAATCCAGTTAGATATAGAGCTAGCCCTGGCATTTCCTATCCTACTAAGAGCGACCTCCTTAAATGATTCCCTTTCAACTCTTCTGGATTCCTGTATGTTGGAGCTAGTGGTGGCAGATATACCCTTCTTCGTAGAGAAGATACTAACCCCCGAATCATAAGCTAAGTCATCAATAGATTTAAATTGATTATCACTAAGCAAGATATAGCTTGTTCTTCCAGCATCTTCTGCGTCATTAGTATACTCTATAGAATCATAGCCTTCTGAAATTAAAAGCTCTCTAAGTTTTTTCTCAAAGTCTCTCGGTTCAGCAATAGCAAAGGCATCACCCTTTGATATTCCCCACTCCTCTCCCAATGTCTTCCCACTTTGCTGAACCCAGCTTAGCTCTTCCATTGAAACACGCATATGTTTTCTAGCCAAGTTAGAAATCTTAACCCATACATCCTCATCCGCTGGTATAATACTTTTTATGTTTTTATTAGTGCCATCTTTGCCGAGATATGCTGGCGTGTCGCCAGACAAAACCCTAAGAGCCTCGTTGTTCCAACCATATGGAGTATCCCACGCTCCTATGTCTACACTAACAAACATAGGATTTTGTATGTTTACATATCCCTGCTTAACTGATGCAGAATCGTAAAAGGTTGTATACCTCCTACCCATTGGATACGATGTTCCAGGCGAAAGGGTCTCCGTTGATAACTCACCCCAATCAAGATAAATATTTTCTAAATTTTTATCAGATATCTTTCGCTCCCACCCTGGCTCGAAAGCCCTTACTTCAACATCCCCATAAGGAATCTGGTCTTTTTCAAGAAAAGAGTGTCGTCTTTTTGTAACTCTTTCAATAGCTGCTAATGCTGTACCTACGTGAAGACCTAATTCAGTTTGCTCTATAAAAGGATGAGTCCAGTCACGCTTAGTTCCATGATACATAAGATCTTTAACTTTAGAACCTTCTAAAAACTCCCTTCTCTTTTTGTCTCTAAACTTAGACATTAGTTTTGAATCGCCATGTCTTTCTAGCCCAGTAACCCCTGCTTGAGTGGTAGCATAGCCAACCAAATTAACTAGGTCATCTATAGTAACGGATGGTTCAGTGCCTGTATAAACATAAGTTTTACCTAAACCCCCAAACGCCTTGAAAATCTTGTTAAAGAATTTTCTAAATGCATTCCTGATCTTATCGGTTAGCTTATTGTTTACGATGATCGGGCCTGGTTGTTTAATCTCTACCACATGGGCAAGAACCTCTTCCCAAAACTCACGCCTACCTTGAAAATTAACATGGGGTTTTCCAGGAGCAAATGGTGGGCCACTATCTATATACTTAAAATCATAGGCCTTCATTACCCTAGCGACAGCTGCATTTACTGTAGGATCATTAGCCTTACTAAGATTATAGACCTCGTTAAGAACTGTATTCCACTCAGTACCACTGAATACATCCTTTCCTAGATGCACCCCTAACTCATGGAACATAAGTCCTCTTATAGAGCTCTCATCCATATCAGAACCTATCCTATCTGATATAAAATATATAGCCCCGTTCTTTCTGGAGACAAATGCCTGTGCGGTAGAGGATGCCCCCATTTCCCTTGCTGTTGAGGAGTTTATTAAGTTAATAAATCCTATCGACAGCATACGTCTACCTATTCTTTCCCCAAAGATATTATTAACAGCTTTGCCTATAGTTGATGTTGCTCTATCTGGAGATAGAAAGTCTGGTTTAGAATCTAGCCTTCTGGACTCTGTGATATCATCGTTATCTTTATCCTCATACTCTCTCTGCTCCTCAGCAGTACCAACATACCCTTCATCCATAGGCTTGGTATACCACTCCATTATGGAAGCGGTAATGTCTGCTTTCTTTCCTTTGGGATTGTATTTAAAGCCTGGATTGGCAGCCTTAATATTAGCTGCTAGACTTTTAACTTCAGTGGCAGAGTAGCCACCTTGTGATAACGTAGCAGATAGCTTGGCATAAAGCTCTGCTGGATTCTCATTCTCAAGGATATAATCAGGGTCTATCTTATCCTCTGTCTTTTGTTTGCCTCTATCCTTTTTTTCCTTCCATAACTGGTAGTCTCTATCCTTTTGCATCTGCTTTAGGTCATTATCTACATCTTCCATTAGACCTACAGGCTTTTCAAACGGAACTACTTCCCCTGCTGGAACAAGGTCACGGTTAACTCTAAGAATACCATCGTCTAAAAATAAACTATCAGGAAGTGTTACCTTTGGAAATCTAGCTATACCCTCTTGAAGAAAAGACATGTAAGTCCCTGCCTCTTCTTCTTGTTCCATCATACTTATAGCAAAAGTATCATCTTCTGGGTCATGCATATTGCTATCGAAAGTATCTAAAGCTTCTTCAAAGGATTCTCTATCAGTTATTCTATCTATTGGAATAACATTCTCAGCCCCCTCAATAGCTTCTTGTTCTTCTGTATACTGTTGGCGGTCTCTAATCCTCGCCTGCTCTTCTAAAACAGTTGTACCTTTTGCTTCAGCTGCAGCAACAGCAGCAAATAAATCATTCGGATCGCCTATGGTAAAACCTAGATCAGTTAATTCTTCCTCTAAATCACTTTCTTCTGAATCAATCTCTTCTTGTATAACAGGGCCTTGATCAAATGTCCATTTTAATCTATAATCTTCAGATGCCTCTAGTATCCAGTTGCCATCCTCATCTACGTAAAATACATCTTTTATTTCAGGCTTTTCTCTCTTTAGTTCATCAAGCTTGTCGTTAAAATAATCAGAAGCAGGGATTACTTTATCACCCAACCCTATCATCTTCTCATCAGGATCACCCCTTGCATTATCTATATCTATAACTTCTTGCATCCATTCTGGCTGAATATTTTCAGCATCCTCTTCTAGACTAAAAAGGAAATCATCTATAGTTTGTTTTGTCTCTAAAGATGCAGCTTTGCCAGGCGTAACTTTTGCCTCAGATTTAAAGGTTGCTCCAACAACAGCTTGAGTCTCACCACCCATATTGCCAAAAACAAAAACCTGAGATTCTATTATATCTTCTGGATCAACACCTTCATCTCTGGCAATTCCTTGAGGCCCAGTGAGGCCTGACCTCTCGTCTCGATACCAATCTGATCCCCTCTTATGGGATACAATAGATATATTACCTGTATCATGTTTTTTGTATTCGTCGTACTCCATGAAAGAGGCCCATCTAATAGCATCCTCCCTACTTTCAAACGAGTATATCTCACCTTTCCCGAGCCTTGCGCCAGCCTTATTTAACCAATTTGTAGCTGCTCTAGGGCCGCCATAAGTCTCTATACCAGACTCAATAATAGACTCTACATCTTCAGTTCTAGTTACATGGTAAAGTGTATCATCTGGATTTTGATCTTCTGGTATTACCCTTTCATCTTCCTCTACTACAGCCCCTCTTGGGGTGATCTCCTCTTCTAACGGCTCATCTACTTTTTTTTTATTATTAGCCAGTACTTCTCTTAAGGCAGTAGTATCTGCTCTAGTATCTTCAAGCTGATCAATCCATTTTTGCAGGCTGTCGTTAAAGGAATCAAGAGTTACTTCACCCATCTCTCCTGGAACTATAGTAGACTTAAATGATCTGCCGTCAGCAGTCTGCAAGTCCTGTATCTTCTGTTCCCATCTTTCTATACTATTTTTCTGTTCAGTAGTAAGCTTTTTCCTTCTGGTTTCTTTTGCTTTTTCTTGCCTAATAAGGCCTTGGTAAGCTTTCTGAAGTTCAAATGCCTCGGCATCGTTTATCAATCCCAAACTTAGAGACATGGGATTCCTTTGTAAGGATACCTCGTTCTGCAAAAACCTGTGGAATTTTTGTGCATTAGCATAGATAGATTGGCTTAATACAAGGGCATCTTTTTTAGTGCTTGCTACGAATGGTGTAAAAGTATTAAACTTTTCTCTAGATGTATCGTTTTCTGAAAATCTTTGTGGTCTAGTCCTGTCCTTAGTTCTCATCTCTCTTACCTCATAAGAGACAGTAACTGGGTGCATGTCCTCTTCTTCTAAAACCTCATTAACAAACCTAGTCTCACCTGGAGAATCAGTTTTTACATTAGGCTGACCTATAATAACTGTATGCGTTGCAGACGGTAAGGGCTGTTGGTTTATATCTAACTTTCTTATCTCCCTTACGGAGCCACCTAAGTCTTCTGCTGCTGTCCTAGCTGATTCTATCCTACCTGTAGCCCTAGCATCCTTTTCTGCTTGGGTAACAGCCTTCCCTTCTAGCCTAGCTATCCTAGCCTCTTGTATTCTTATAACCTCTGCAGCTTTAGCCTCATCCATTGTGCTGAGACCATGCATAGCAGATGGCCTAGTCTCATGCCTGCTAATTGGCTCTCCCTCAAAGTGCCTTATGTATGGTCGATTCACATCAACATCTGGCTCATACTTTATTTGTACTGTCTTCCCTGCTTTATTTACAGTTGGTTCAGCATACTTAATTTTTCTAGCTGGTTTCTTTTCTTTTTCTTTTGTTACTTTAGTCTCAAGAACCTTCGGGCGTTTAATCTTCTTCCTTTCTGTTGGTGTCCCATGCGTTTCTAGAAGATGTCTTTTAGCAGCTTCAAAACTAGTGAATGGAGTTGGGTAAGAAGCTCCCTTATATACAGCAGTAAACTCCCCAACCTCGTCTTCTACTATTCTAGCCGGTGAGTTAGCTATCTTGGCTGTCCAATAATTACCAGACCTGCTCTTTCTAAAACCCGTATAGGTAGGCTTTCTTGCATCATCCGGTTGTTTCTTTTTCTTATCTGCCTCAGCAACTTTAGATGGAGATACAGGCTTAGCTGGTTTAGTTTCACCAGCTGCTTCTAGCATTGCATCTGTAGTTCCAGCTTCTACAGCCCCTCTTTCTTCAGCAGATTTAATTATTTCCTGAGCATCTGCTTGAGTAGTTTCATCATTGAAAGCAACCCATGCTTCTTCAGGGCTAACGTTCATACCCTCAGCTAATTGCACTATAGCATCATCTGGTTCCATGCCATCTTTTACTGCATCTATAGCATCTCTTGGGCTGCTGATTACACGGGCTTGTGCAGCTTCTTCAGGGCCTTCCTTGGTTACCTCAACACCTTCCGCAATTTCTACAGTTCTAGCTTCTATCTTCTCTCCAACCTTATCAGCCACCCTAATAGCTAACTCCCTTTCAGAAAGGGTTTCATTGTTAACTATCTTTTGAGCTATAGAATTAATAATAGCTGGTGGAACATAACCATCTTTTACAAATCTATTATATACTCTATCACTTATAACATCTTTCTTTTGAGCAGCCTTCTTCTTAGTAGTTTTCTTCTTAGTAGTCTTTGGTTCAGCAGCAGGCCTGCCACCAGTAGTTTCTTCGACAGCAACATTTTGAGCTTCGTCTTTAAAGTATTGAGTAGCTGCATCTTCTCCCTGCTCTGTTCTTATCCTTTCGTATTCAGCTTGAAACTCATTTAAGGTTAGGCCAGCAGGGGTGGGTTCTTTGTCACCCTCTTCTCTAGTAGTTTCAGCAGTGGTTCTAGCCTTCTCTACCCTTTCAGACACAATATCATTTATTCCACGCTCTACTATTTCTTTATATGCTATAGCAGCTTCTGAACCACCTATCCTATCTGAAGTTTCTATAGATCTCCTTCTAGATAGGGCTAGTTCAACCATTCTGGAGCGAGAATACCCAGATTCAGAGAATTCATCTACAGTATCGGCAGCTCTATTCTGCGCCCAAAGAACAGTCTTCTTAGTTTCTTCAGCTTCAAACTCTTTATCCAATCTAGCGGATTCAGCTTCTTCTTTTTTAGCCTCAGCTGTAGTTCTAACATCATCTTCTCGTTTCTTTCTAAGCTCTTCCGCTCGACGTGCAACCTCTTCACTATTTCTGATAGCTTCATTTTCAGCTCTAACTCTATCTGCTTCTGCTCTTCGACCTGTTCTTTTTCTTAGATTCCAAACCTTCTGTTTAGCCGCTATAACCTTCGGACCACCAGTAACTACATCTTTATTCTTTATAGTTGAAGGACCAGTAACATTTATTACTGGATCATCGGCTATAGCAGCCGCATCAGCCTCAAGCTGCGCTGCTAACTGCGTCTCTAAATCAGCAAGCTCTGCCTCTGCAGCAATTAAAGCATCAGCTTCGGCTGCATCCGCTGCTGCAGCTGCTTCATCTTCAGCCCTAGCCTGCGCCATCGCTGCAGCTTCTAACCTGTTTCGTTCTGCTATTGCTAATCTATTTTGTTCAGCTGCCTCTCTTAAGCCAGCTTCTTCCTGGGTAGCTAAATCTCTTTGTACCTGTCTTGCCCTAATCTCCTCTGCTGTAGGTGCAACCCCAACCTCAAGACCGCTAACTCCAGACGGAACAGCTGGAGCGGGTGAGGGTGGAAGTTCCTCAGTTACTGCTACATCGCCCCACTTAACACGTCCTCTTCCTGTCTTATCTTGTTTAGTCTGTATTCCTTGAAGTCTTTTTAGCTCAGCTTCTGCAGCCTTAGTCTCTTTATTTATCCTCTGGCGCTGCCTTCTTTTATTAAAAGGGCTTCCAGTAACGGCCTCATACTGAGTATTAAGATCAGCTATCTGAGCTTCTACATCAGCTATCTGAGCCTCTACAGTACCAGCAAAGTCTATAGCTGGTGCATCCTCTTCGGGCGCAGCTTCAGTTGGTGTTGTTGTAGGGGGAGGTACATCTTCAATGGGTGGGGTTATAGGAGCTTTCCATGTAGGTTTAAGGTTCCCTGTTTTTGCGCCCTCCATAGCTTGGTCGTGATTAGCGCCCATATCCCTCAAGTAAAAATAAGTTCCCTGTTGTTTAGGGTCTAAGTCATAGGTAACATCTACAGCTTGAGACTCCTCTACACCTAGTATCCTTATATTTAATACATCTTCAGAAACTTCCTGTTTGGGCTTCACTTTAAGAGCAGCAGAAACTCTCATCACTTGTTCTGCTTCGGTTATTTCCTCATCCGAATGCTCTTTCTTATTTCCTAAAACCGTTCTAGCATCTGCTACTTCAGTTGGTCCTAGCTCTCTTAATATAACCTCTGGTGCACCAGGGCCACCATCTTCAGGTGGAACATCCTCATCTATAGGTGGTATTATAGCATTGATCTCATCAAGAGTTTTAGTTTTTCTTAACTCTCTTATTTTTCCTTTAAGATCTTTTACAGCAGCCCTATCTTCAGGAGTCTCCTTTCCTTTTTTAGCTCCTATAGCAGCGACTTCGTCTTGAAGGGAAGATATAGCACCCTTCTTTGCGTCATCAAATGTCTTAGCTTCTTCTACTTGCTGTCTTGCTTTTGCTGTACCGGCTGGAGTTACTAAACCAACACCCTTACCGATTAACATACCAGCAAAAAAGCCTTCAACTATCTCGGCTCTATCTTCTGGGGTTATATGCCCAAGAGATAACTCTTCATTTGCCCAGTTTCGGCCCATCTTATATACTACTTCTTGAAGCCCTTCTGTACTTCCCTCAGCCAAGGAAAACTTAAACGCTCTTTTAAACTGATTGCCTAATACAGTGCCTTTTGCAAGGTGCTCACTAAGTTTCTTATTGAACTGTTTACTAAGACCAAATCTACGTAGAAGAGCTCCTGGAATAATAGTATCTAAACCAGCTGCAAACCCACCAGTAATCAGGGCTTTTTTTGCGTCTATATTACCGCCATATTCTAGCTGATTAGCATACGCTTCACCAGTATTAAGAATATAGTTAGCAGCATAAGACCCTGCTATGCCTACTCCTGTAGCAATAGCAGCAGGCGCTCCTACAAACGCAGCAGCAACAGCTGCTAAACCACCAGTAGCAAGTGGAACAGCTAACATAGGAAGCTGAGTTCCTATGGTATCGTGCATCCATTTTGCTACACCAGTAAGTCCTTCAGATTCAGCAAGTGTTAATCTTTTATATTTAGCAGCTTGCTCTTCATTCATGTGGGCGCCTTCAGACGCCATCTTTTGCAGGCCTTCCCAATCATTTAGATCTGCTATTGTTTCTACAAATCTCCACATTAACCCTTGAGATAAATCTACACCAGCACCAAGAGCCTTGGTAAAAGATGTTTCATCTCCAGGCCCAGCTGCTGCTCGTATTCTATCACCTTCCTCTATGGCCTGATTGGTAAGGTCTAGTACATTGAGGACCGGAGGATTTAAATCTGTTCTTTGTGTTACTGAAGCCATTTATTTTCCTCTAATCAGATAAAACGTTTTCTTCAAACCAACCCTCGCCCATCTTAAGGGTTCCAGAAGCAGCAGTGCTAATTTTAAATACCCAACCAGGAGGAACATGATCAGCAATACCAGCAGCTCTAAGTTCTGACATAAGATAAAGCAGATATTCTTCTGGAGAAACCTTGCTAGCAGACCTTTGATACATAATTCTTAAGTCCTTGCCAATCATTTCTTCAAGAGCCTCTGTTGATCCTTCTTTTATAGAACTATCTATCTCTGATACAAAACTCTTAATATCAGAAATATCTGCAGATTGCAGAGCTTCTGTAGTGCCTTCTGTTACACCTTGACTTAACGCTCTAACCATAGCTTGGTTAACATCTTCACCCTCTTCCATAGGAGGTGGAGCAAAGGGCTGAACCGCTTCAGTTGTTGCTTCAGTCAAACTTCCTGCATCATAGGCTGGGACTGTAGGAGCATAGTCTTGATAAGGCTGCTCTACTGCAGCTGTATCCGCTTGCGCCAATAAACCTTCACCTGTCCCTAAAATTCTTTCTTGTTCGGCATCGGTTGCTGCTACATCAACACCTGACGGAACTGGAGCATCTCCCCAACCCACATCATCACCCGTAGAAACATCTGGAAACCCTGAAGTAGCTTCATCTCCTACAGGAACTATACCACGCGCCCTAAGAGAATCAGGATCAGTGCCTAGTCTATCTACCTCCTCCTGAGTGGCTTGCTCATCTCCCCCTCGACTAAGAGGACCCTTTATAATTTCAACAATCTTTCCTACTATTGAATTTAAAACTAGTGGATCAGCTGTTATATTATTAATATCTTCTTCTGTCTGTGCATCTGCTAAAGCTGGTTCGTTTCCTAGAACATCAGCAATAATCTGCCTGATAAAGTTATCTTCTGCTACTACGCCGGGGAGTCCTTTAATAGCATTTAAAAGTAAATCATCTTTCCAGGCTATATTTTCAATTGTTGTAGCAATCGCGTTTCCTCTACCTGTAGCTTCTACACCCAAGAAATTTTTATTCCACCAATCAACAAGATCGAAATCTCCTAATATGTTCCAATCATCTCCAGATTTCTTAGCATCTTTAACTTGATCTACCAAGTCCTTACCATCGTCATCGCCGTCCCCATCTTTTTTCTTCCTTTGCCCAGGAAATAACACATCTATAATATAATCATCTGGCCATCCTACATCAGTAAGATGTGCCCTAGAAAGTTGATCCCTAATATCCTGCAACCTCTTAAGTCTATCCTCTTGAACAGTTCTCATCTCGTGTGTCATATTAAGACCTGTTTGACCCCCTAATGTACTCTCTATTGTTGTTATTTGATCTCCTACTTCTTTAAGAACGAACTCTGTTCCCTTTCTTCGAGCTTCAACCTGAGAGGATTGCAATGTAGCCTCTGCAAGCTTGGACGCTTTTAAGTCCATCCAATCCATCTTTTGTTTAGTCTCGCCCTGTGCTGTGAGAAGAGGCCCATAGGCTGATGCAAATCCTCCAATTGCTTTTAAAAGTCCCATTAGACAAGTCCCTCCATAACTCTTCTGCCTGAAGCAGGAGCTGGTTTCCGAAGCTCTGGACTTCTAAGCATATCCTCGGCTTCTTTAATTATCCAATCTCCTGTAACTCCTGACTCATCAGATTCTATACCCGCATTTACAGCATGTGTAAGCGCTTCCCCCATAAAAATCTGAGCATCATAATCATCCTTGAAATCTACTAACTCCTCGTGAACGGCCACCTCTGTTAGTTCGTGTATTACACTTGATTGCATGTCTATAAAAACATTCCTAGGAACATCGAATCCCTCCTCTTCCTCCATCATCATTTCTGTGCTTAAAAGATTCCCACCTATTTTTCCAGTTGTTTCTGAAAGGTGCTCTTTACCTTTCTTCATTTCCGAAACAACATCCTTATATCCCTCACCGTATATGTAAGAGTTTACTTCATCAACAATCTTATCAGCTTGTTCTTTAGATTCTAGCGGTGCATCAGGAAATGAGTTTGGCTGGGTATTGCTCCCTACTATAACCTCCTCCTCTACAACATCTCCTTGTGGAGGAACTCTTGATTGCCCACTTAAGTCTTGTGGAATTGGCATTGATCTAGCTGGCATCTTAGGCATTATGCTGTCCTCTGTTTTGCTTGAGTTATCATACCTTGATTATTACCACCAATAATACCTGCACTATTAGATGCTACCTCAGTAGGAGCATCACCTACGACCAGTCCTGGGGTAGGTTTTACTATCCCCTCAACCGCGGCTATAGGATTAGTCCAACCCATAAAAGTAGATGCTATACCCGTCTGTCTTATAGCGTCTTCTGCCTTCATTCTATTTATCTCTAGCCCTTCTTTTCCCAACGCTTCATATATATCTATTTCTCTTTCCTTAAGCGCAAGTCCTTTCTCCGTAAACTCGTCGCTTCTATCCGTAAGGCCCCCTATAAATCCGCCAATACCAGTTAACAAAGAGCCAGCTCCCATCATATTTTCACCAGAGCTGAATATATTCTTTATAAAACCACCCAACCCTCCGCTAGATGGTTCGGATATTTTTCTTGTTGCGTTTAGCGAAGTGCTTGGGTTAATCACATTGGAAGCTCCTCCGCCAAACAACCAGCCAAATCCTTTGCTCATCCAATCCCATAGAGAGCTATTTCCACCTAGTTTTTTGCCTACCTGGGCAGCAGCATTTCCTACAACAGCGAACTCTTTCATTCCCGGCTCTATATCAGGAACATATTTATTGCTAGAAGTTGAGGTAGAACGGTTAATTATATTTTGTTGACCCATATCTTATCCCCTTAGAACCACGTCGGTGTTACTAGTTTAAGAGCGTTGGCTGCTGCATCATCACTCATGCCAGCAGTTACAGCTATCCTTCCTCTCTCTGCTAGCACAGCTCTCCAGTTAGCAGCTTTCTCTGCCAGTCGCCTCAAGGTCTCATTGATCTGACCATTAAGCCTAGTTACGAATGCTTCGTAGTAAGCTGCATTCTGTTGGGCCTTAAAAGCATTGCTTGCATTCTGGTTAGCCATCCTCTGCTCGGTAAATGTCTGTGCATCTGCTTGTGCTATTGGAATAGCAACAGCTAGAATAGCACTCATGACAGCTTCTTGAGCTATTGAACTATTAACTAATCCTGACGCATTCATTGATTGAAGTGCTTTGGTTGTAGCTGCTTTGAACAAAGGGCTGTTAGTATTTATTAAGTCTTTAATTCTTTCTTGTACGATTTCAGATTCAGCTCCCTCTATAACCACAGCATCAAGAAGTGGGGCAATTATAGGAGCAACATCACCTGAACTCGTTACTGCTGGATCAATGTTTAAGGTAGCGGTTGAACCACCACCGCTCACCACATCGTCACCCCCTCCAGAGCTTGGTTGTGTTACAACTGGTTCTTTAACAGGATCTTTAACAGGATCTTTAACAGGATCTACTATTTCCTTATCTGGTCTTTTTACCGCTTTCTTTACATTAGGAACAGACCTGGCCTTTTTACCCATAGCCTTAGTAGCGCCTCTATACGTACCAGATTGAAGAGCCAGTGATTCACCAGCATGCGCCTTACCAAATGCCTCTTTACTCATATTAGACATTCTTGGAAGCCAGTACTTAGCTTGCACAGAATTAGGATTATTTACTATCTCTTTATAAGCGTTAGATAAATCACTATAACTATCTACATATTTGTTATAGTCCTTAGCTGGAGCAGCCATATCAGTATATTGTTTTTTATACTGATGTTTTTTAGAGTGTGAAGTTTCTGGCATCTTAACTGGAGCCGAACTGCTAGAAGAACTGCTAGAAGAGGACCCATTATATGGAACCATAGTAGTATCTGTAGTATTAGCGGTAGTATTAACTTTAACCTTTTTCTTAACTTTCTTCTTAGCTACTTTTTTCTTGACTACTTTCTTTTTTGGTGCTGCTTTCTTTTTAGGCGCTGCTTTCTTTTTAGGCGCTGCTTTCTTTTTAGGTGCTGTCCATGCTGAACCCCCTCCCTCTGTTCTTACATTTTTCCAGCCAGCAGCTTTTTGCTTTAGTCTTTTTTGTGTTTCTCTTTCCTGTTGTCTATCCCATTCGACATCCACCTCAAGAACGGGAACCCCTTCCTTTGAATATTCAGGAGCTTTTTTCCCCTTAACAGCATCTCTCCTTCGCAATAACTTTCGTTCGCTGTCAGTTATGTAGGCTAATTTTGTATTACCCCTTTTTTCTGGAAGACTTAGCATTGTCATCGCCTTACTCCTCGCGTTGAGTAGTCTACTACAACTCCTTGTAGAGTTATTGGTTTATCATATATAGAACTATTTTTAATAATCATACCCATGTTTGTACCTATACCATTTATCTTTACTCTTTCAGATGCAACTACAGTAACACCAGTAGTGGAGTTAGATATATCATCTCCGCTCCACTGGTCAGAGGTTACTGATACACTATACGATGAAGCTGATGGACTAGACCTAGGAGAAAATGTTCCTCCATAATCAAAAGATGGCTCTACAGTTATAGTAGTATCAGTATCTGCATTAATCTCTAGACCTATTGATCTAAATCTTTTCTTAACTTGAGGAGAACCATAGTTATGATAAGCAGTCCTTATAAAAGAATCTACAGCGCCACCATCAAAACTTGTTCCAGAGTCTATTCTCCTAACATAACCATCTTCAAATCCCCCGTATAAAACCTCGAATCCATCTGAGTCCTCTCCAGAACAACAACAAGTAGCTTGATGAGATAAGGTAAAAGGCATAATGCCAATATTCTGCCTGTTTACATAGGTCATTATAAGACCAGTCTTGTCGTCAAAGAATAATCTATACTGATTCTTTTCTCTAACCTTCATAGATAATGTAGCATTGTCTTTTTTCTTCTGTAGATAAGGATCTATATTACTAGACGCAACAGCAGCATTAAAATCACCATAGTACTGTACAGTAAATATAGAGGTTATACCTCTGTCATCTAAGAAAAATGTCTGATCCATCTTCTGCATAGTATATGGAATAGCGCCCGAACCTTGGTGAAACCTATTTAATTGCCAATCAGCAGAAGAACTCCCATATAACATATAAGTGTCATTCCTGGTGAATATTGACATAACCTCTTTTATTTCCATAGAGAACCCTGAAACCTCATCCCCTAAAGCTATCTCTGCAGCCCCGGTTATAGGACTCCACTGCAGCGGAGCTCTAATACTTGAGTGTTGTACAGATCCGCCTGGAAAAGAGAAAAACAAATGGTTCTTATGTGCTATTATATGTTCAGGAACATCAGTAAGCATACCTGTATTGATTTTAATAAAAGCGGTTCCGTCATAAGAAAATCCCTTACCGACTTTATTAACACCATACATTGCAATTCCACCGGACGTTCCAGTAAAATTGTAAGTTACAAATTCATATTTACCACCAGGCTCTAGTGTTTGAGCATACTGTGCCCCGTCAGCCTTGGCTAGAGTTCTGGAAGAAGGTTGAGATGCACCATTTACATCTGCTCTATTTGCGCTAGAAACCTGTATCTTCTCCCCATCAGTCCATGTCCCACTATTGCCCGTAATAGATAGATAACCAGCTGCATCATCATCGGCCCAAGCTCCAGAAGCTACTGTAACTTGTTTTACTGTTGCAGTTTTGCTAGAGGTTACTCCAGTTATTACGTCATCTTTTTTTATCTCTGTTGTACCATTGTCAAATGCTAAAGTAGGAGACGACA
>Ga0080013_1001394_pt1 | contig 32273 bp, 51 predicted proteins | sample ETNvirenome_6_85_FD_69236 | JGI IMG/M metagenome (GOLD analysis project Ga0080013, IMG submission 69236) | Marine viral communities from the Pacific Ocean - ETNP_6_85 (SPADES assembly) (version 2) | ecosystem: Environmental > Aquatic > Marine > Oceanic | place: Pacific Ocean | collected 2013-06-19
GATTCGCAAGCTGATGGCCCTCGCGGAAGGGAGCGAGGGGAACGAGGCCGAGGTCGCTGGGCGGCTGGCAGACCGGCTCATGCGTGAGCACGCCGTCAGCCTCGCGAGCCTGGACGAGGCCGCGCTACTTGAGGAGGACCCCGTGGGCGGGCACGAACTGATCGTAGGCCGTCCCGCGTGGATGGCCAACCTCGCGTGGGCCCTCGCCACGCACTGCAACGTCAAGGCCGTCCGGGGCAAGCGCTACCGGGCCGTGAACGGCAGGGGCAAGAACGTCACGGTGATGTTCGGCTACGGGCACCGGTCGGACTTGCAGGTCTGGGAGTACCTGTACGCCGTGGCCGAGCGTGAGATCCAGCGCCTCGCGAAGGCGCACCGGAAGGCCCACGAGCTTGACTACCGCCCGCGAACCGGCGGGTTCGGACTGAGCCGGACGGAAGTGACCGCGTTCCGCGAGGGCTGCGTCCGGGGCCTGAGCCAGAAGCTGTACGAGCAGCGGCAAGCGGCCAAGGCCGCTCAGGCTCACACGACCGCGCTGGCGGTCCAGAGCCGGTACGACCGAGCCAAGGCCGAGTGCGCTCGCCGGAACCCTCGCCTGGGCAAGTTCACGGGCGGCGTGGGAGCGTCGAGAGAGGGCGTCCGGGCGGGCCGGTCGATCAGCCTCTCGACGGGCGTGACCGGGAACACAAGCAGCGTGAAGCTGCTGGGAGGCAAGTGATGGCAGCGAAGGGATGCAAGGGACGCGGGGGTAGCCCTCGCGGGAAGGAGTACGAGGGCCGTCGCCATGGTGGCGGCGGTTCCGGCAAGAACAAGCGGCGTCGGGCGAGCGCTGGTGCGATCGAGCGCACCCATGAGCGAGCCGAGCGCCGCGCGGCAGAACGAGAGATTGAAGCGCAGCTTCAGGAGGTGGAGTGATGGTGACCCTGATGATCAGGTTCCACGACGAGGTGGACATGCTGGCGTGGGTGGAGGAGATGCAGGATTATCGAGCCCTGCCCCACCGGGCGAAGGTCCGGAAGCCCGACGCCCTGGACAAACCCCGTGAGGCGTACATCCTCGATGGCGGGCGCGACGGTGGCCGACCCGTGTCGGTTCGGACCACGACCGTGACGACCGTCGAAGAAGGTTGATGTACGTGACCCGTACACGTAGCGCGAACGTAGCGCGGGCACGTAGTGCCTACGTTACTCGCGCGTCTGGAGTCTGGACTTGACAGTCTGTCCGGACAAGCTAAGAGATTGGCCTGGCCAGCAATCCAGCTTGGTCAGAACTGCACCCCAAGCACACACACACTGGAGCACACACCCATGAGCGAGAAGTTCCCCATCACCCTGCCCTGCACGGGCCCCGTAGACAGGGCGTTCGCGCCCAGGCCAGACATCTCAGGGGCTGACGCCCAGGCCATGCTGGAAGACTTCGCCATCGCGGTGGCGGACGAGCTTGACTGCTGCTGGGAGCACGAGTTCGACGCGGGCGAACTTGGCGACCTTCGAGTCGAAGTGGACCTTGCCGACGCGGCTCGCAAGAGCATCCGCGACGGCGGCATCAGGACCCGCATCCTGACCGACGCCTGTCGGGCGATCGATCGGTTGGTCGAGGCCCCCTTCCTGGAGGCTCTCGGTCAGGAGGGAGGCGAGGTCGAGGCCCTGATCTCCATCGGGGAGGTCCGCGAGTTCTGGCTCGACGCCCACCCCGGCGCGAGCTTGGCCGATTGGGCCACCGCTGTGGTCCGCGAGGCCATGACGGCGGCCCAGCACGACGGCGTGGTGGCGCAGGCCATGGGCCTCCCGCTGCGTGGCGAGGCCGACAGGGACTCGCACCCGGACGACTGCCAGGGAGAGGAATGACACCTTCACTGTGAACCACGACTGCGACCCAGGGGCCTTCGCTCCTGGGTCGCCGCCGTGCTTGCACGGATTCACCCCCCCAAGACTGAGAGACTGACGTGAACACCATCACCAACACCAACACCCCCGCCCTCCCCAACCTCGTCCCCAACCGCTCGCTCCTGAGCCGGTCCATGCCCCGTGGCGTGCTGACGCACCTGACCACGATGGAGGACCTGCGCGACACGCTGGCCCGCCAGCGGAAGGCCATGGAGGAGCGCGATCACGACCGCTCCCTCTCGCAGTTGCACGTCGAGTTCCGTGGCGGTCGCTTGACCGCGCAGTGGCTCGACCGCCGCAAGGGTCTGAGCGAGGAGATGGCGGTCCACAAGAACGCCTACAGCCAGATGGCCTCGGACCTCCTGCCCGCGCGGGGCGGCAACTTCCTGACCACCCAGGCCCGCCTGGGGGAGGACGGGGCCAAGCTCTCGACCGCGTCCTGGGCGACCTTCGCTCGCCAGCAGCAGAACCCTCGCATGTTCCGGACGGTCAAGTACCGGCGGGATGACGGCAAGGTGGAGCGGATGATCCGCTCGATGCACTCGACCGGCTACGCCGCCTACAGCAACGCCGAGTTCGTGGCGGACGCGCTGGACGCCGCGCCCGAGCTTGGGGCCATGACGGTCCTGGACGTGGCACAGCGGGACACCGAGATCCGCATCCGCCTGAGCGCGACCCCGCGCGACGAGTTCACCCTGGACAAGCCCGTCCAGATGCTCACGCTGTGGAACAGCGAGGTGGGCCGACGCAGCACCGGCATCACCGCCGGGGCGTGGAAGCTCATCTGCACCAACGGCATGGGCTCCTGGGACAGCAAGACCGGCTGGACGTGGCGTCACTACGGCAACGTCGAGCGCATCCGCGACGGCGTGCGTTCCGCCATCGAGGAGGCCCAGACCAGCGCGAGCGGCGTCGTGGAGGCCTACGGCAAGGCGCTCACGACCGAGATCGACGACATGCTGTCGTTCCTGGACACCGAGATGGGTCGCGAGGGCCTGACCGGTACGCAGAAGGACCGGGCCATCCTCGCCCTCACGGACGAGACGACCACCCAGGGCGACTGGCTTGCCAGCGCCATCGACGCCATCACCCTCGCGGCCCAGGACGAGGGCGACCTCCTGGCCCAGCACGACATGGAGCGTGCGGCCTCGCGCATCCTCATCCGGGGCCTGCGGACCCCGGCGTGAGCTTCAACCAACCAACCAACAACGACGCCCCCTCACGGGGGCAGGAGACTGAGATGACTGAACGACACGACTTCCAGCCCGGCAACGGCTCCCGCTACGACCTCGTCTACGTGCCCGACTTGGGCGACGGCTTCTTCCTGCTGACGTGGCTGTGCCACGGCGGCAGCGGGGGCGTAAGCCTTCGCGCCCGACGGGGTAGCTACCTCTCCCTCGACTACCTGATGCCGAAGATGCGGCTGGACAGCGAGGCCGACGCGCACGCTCTCGTCGCCTTCCTGGTCGCTCAGGGGGCCGTGACGGGCCAAGGCGAGGTCTGGTACACGACCGCGCCGCGAGACTACGACTACTGGCACACCCTCGACCTGGGGACCGTGGAGATGGGCCACCGCCGCGTCTACGCGACGGACAAGGCCCGGTTCGAGGCGTGCCAGATCCCCCGGTACGCCAGCGGGATGCACCGCGCCGACCGTGAGGAGGTGACCCGTGGCTGAGGTGACCGGACGATACTGGTTCCCCGACGGGGAATCCATGGGCCTCTGTGGCCTGGACGACCCCCAAGTCCAGACCGTGGCGGTTCTGGTGAACGTGGGCGACTACCCCGCCAACTTCCACCTGAACGAGGACCGGCTGGGGTACGTGGACCCGCAGATGGGCGAGCGCCGGTTCGCCGGGGCTCTGGAGGCCGCGAGGCTGTTCGCGGCTGCGCCTGACCTCGCGGCTGCGGCCCGTCGCGTGATCGAGGGTGCGAGCGCCCCCGACCGGGGCGACGGGTACACGGGCCTGGAGGGGAGGCCGTCCGGAACCCGCGTGAGCGTGGACCTGGACGACCTCCTCGCCCTCGCGAAGGTGCTCCCGAGGGAGGTGACCAATGTCTGAGTGGCTGGAGCACATGCCCGCCATCCCGCTCGCCCGAGGCGTCCCTGTCGTGCGCGGGGTGCTGCATTCAGTCGTCACGTCGAGCGAGCCACTGCGGCTGAATGGGGCGATCGCCACCGTGGACCCGGCGTGGCGAGTGGACCTGGACGACGCGGGGGGGTTCGCCTACGCCCTGCGGTGGATCCTGAACAGCCGCTACCGCAGGACCGCTGAGGACGGGGTGCTAGACAACCACCCTTACTTCTATCGGCCCGATTGCCCTGTCGGTGCCGCAGACGCCTGGAAGATCTTCAAGTACCGAGCGCTCGTCGGAAAGTCCACCGACGAGGACCGAGTGGCCCTCGCGAAGGCTCTGGAGAAGGCGCTCCAGGAGGTGCGCCCGTGAGCGCCTACGTGAACGAGATCGACCGCATCGTCACCCAGGTGAGGATGGGCCGGTGCGTGTACGAGGCCGTCGCGGCCTCGCGCTACGTCAACCAGCCTCGCCTGTTCGTGGAGTGCATGAACGAGACGATGTACCCGGAAGAGTGCAGCTTCCGCATGGACCTGCACGCGGACGGTCACCTGAGCCTGAGCCCTGCCGTGTGCTTCTTCGCCATGGTCTGCGACGTGCGGGAGGCCTTGGACAGCCTCACGCCCGTGGCGGAACTGAGGCTCCCGTGAGCGTGCGCGACATGGAGACGATGGAGGAGCTTCAGCGCTTCCTGCGCCCGCTGGAGCGGTACATCAAGCTCCAGCAGGAGCCCGAGGCCGAGAAGCGCTGGGAGTTCGTGAAGCGCTCGCTCGCGCTCTGGGCGAAGATCTTCCGAGATCACGACGAGACGCGCGAGGAGGCGACCATCCGAGCGTGGCGGCTCTGGTACTTCGCCCTCATCGGCGCGGGACGGGAGTTCATCCCCTGGATGTTGTCCAGCTACGTGGGCCCTGCACTCCCCCCGCTCCCGCAGGTGGACGAGGCCTACGAGAAAGCCCTGGACCCTCTCCCGCCTGCGCGGAAGAAGGCCAACCTGAAGCTCATCCGGGGTGGGCTGGGTTGAGGCCTCGCCCGTCACGCGAACGTAGGCCCTACGTCACACAGACGTGGGGCCTACGTCACCCGTACATCACCCGTACATAGACGCGAACGTCACGCGCACGTAGCGCGAGCACCTACCGTGTACGTGGGGAGCGCGTCGGAAGCATTGACTGGACAGTCTGTCCGGACTGGATAGGTTGAAAGTGCTGGGCGACAGTTGCGTCGTCCGCATCACAGCGACGTGAGTCGCAAGGAGCACACATGAGCAAGACCAACGAATTCTTCGGTTTCGGTACGAAGGCCCTCATCGAGAACGGCAGCGCGGGAGCCATCGCTGAACTCCAGCGTCGCGCCGAGCGTGGCAGCGCCCGAGCCGTGAAAGCCCTGGAGGGGCTGACCGGCAAGGCCGAGGCCAAGGTCGCCCCCGAGCCCGAGCCCGAGGCCCCCAGCGTCGTGGTGATGGGCCACGTCGTGTCCCAGGCCCTCGCTGAGGCCCTCGTCCGCAACGTCGGCCATGAAGACTTCGCGGTCTTCCTGGCAGACGACGCCGAGTGGCAGGCTCTCGTCGCCGCCGTGGACGCCCAGCGCGTCGACAACGACGAGGCTGAGGCCCCGAGTGACCTCGCGGGCCTGAAGGTCGCGGAACTGCGGAACATCGCGAAGGAGCACGGCATCGTCGTGCCCAAGGGCACGAAGAAGGCCGGGCTCGTCGCCCTGCTGGACTCCAGCCTGGACGCCCTCGACTGCGAGGGCGACGACGGTGTCCCGTTCTAAGCCGAAACGCTCCCGCAAGGGGGCGTCCGTCGGGGATGGCTTCCCGGCGCTGATGAGGCAAGCCACACACACACGCATTGGGAGATGCACATGATCGGACAACTGAAGGACGAGGTTCGCCTGCTCATCCAGGACTACCTCAGCGACCCGCTGCCGGGTCGCGGGATCAAGGCCCTGCGCGAGCAGGGTCGCCTTCGTGAGGCCGCCTGCGCCTGGGCGGCGCTGGCGCTGCGGGGCCAGCGCGTCTTGCTGACCGAGAAGCAAGCGAAGCTGGACCTCGCGGCGGACCACGCCGAGGGCAAGTGGGTCAACGTCGGTCTGACCCTCGCCCCCGCTGGCGAGGCCTCCTGGGCCTTCGCGGGTCGGTTCACCATGTGCCCCAAGGCGTCCCCGGCGTGTATGCGAAGCTGCGTCGGCAACCGAGGACAGGGCCGCAGCCGCGCGGATGGCGGCGCGATGGACCACGGGTGGGTGGCCCGGTGCGGACGAACCCTCGCCCTGGCGTTCGACCGCCCTCGCTTCCAGCAGTTGCTGGCGTCCGAGGTCCGGCGTGCGGCCTACGACGCCGCCTACGACGGTGCGAAGCTTGCCGTGCGGCCCGACGTGGCCAGCGACGAGCAGCGCCTCGCGGGCTTCCTGGCCAGCCTGGGCGAAGAGTTCGACAACATCACCGTCCCCGTCGCCACCATCTACGGCTACACGGCAGACCCCGAGTGCCTGGAGTGGGACGACGGGGTGCATCGCGTCCTCAGCCGCAAGGAGAACAACGACGCCGACGTGATGGCGGCCCTCGCGAACGGTCACTCGGTCGCGGTGGTCTTCGACGCGAAGAAGGGCGCGCTCCCGACCCGGTGGCGCGGATACCCCGTGATTGACGGGGACGTGCATGACCTGTGGTTCACCCGACTGGACGGTCCCACGGTGGTAGGCCTGAGCCTGAAGGGGCGCAGGCTGGAGAAGGCGATGGCGCGAGCGAAGGGCTTCGCGGTCGCCCCCGAGACGAACAACAACCCGACCGCTGAAGCGGTCGCATAGGAGAGCAAGCATGAACAAGCCCATCATTCACGACATCGAGGTCGGACAGCGCGTTCGCAGCTTCGACTTCCCGGATTGGAGCGAACGGCATGGCACCTACGGCATCCAGGCCGAGGGTGACTACGTCGGCACGCCCGCCTACCGACCTGCCTGCTACTGGGAGGGCGTCGTGGTCGCCATCGTGGAGCGCGGCGAGCGCTACGGTACGTGGCTGGGAGGCCGCCCGTTTGTCCGGACAAGCTACGTGATCGAGGTCGAGAGGCGGGTGTGGAACGGCGTGGCCGACCCCCACCCTCCCGCCAGCGTCGTCACGGCCCCGGTCAACGGGACGCGAACCCTGTCGCTGTACACGTTCGGGGTCCAGCCCGTCGAAGAAGGAGAGCAAGCATGAGAAAGCGAAGGCGCAAGACCACGTACCGGTGCGAGGCCTGTGGCGGGCCTGCCGGTGAGGTCGGGATCCGCTGCCGCCCGTGCGCGGCCTACGAGTTGGACACCATCCTCGCGTGCGAGCGATGGCGTGCCGTGCGCGGCACCACGCCGGGGGACCTGCCCGGCGAAACCTTGGAAGACACGTTGCGGCGCGAACGCGCCGCGCTGGGAGGTGAGCGATGAGTGACCTGTTTGACCTGTTTGACCTGGGAGAGGCGAAGCGCGTCCGATGGCGGGTGGGAGCGGCGGAAGCCGCCGATACCCTGCTGGGCCTCGATGGCCACGTTGGCGAGTTGCGGCGGGACGCCGAGGGCTGGTGGACCGTCTGGCGAGACGGGCGCGAGCAGCGGGGCCTGGGCGCTCACCGGACGCAGTTGGAGGCGGCGAAGGCCGTCCTCGACCACGACTGGTCGGGCGTGGAGGCGCGGCCCACCGGGGAGTGGGAGGACATGCGACGCCGCATCCGTCAGTTGAGCAGCGAGGCGGGCGAGGCGGGCGACGCCGCCATGGTCGCCAGTTGCGAGCGTGCCTTGGCGGGCGACGCCGCTGCGCTGGACGACGTGATCGACGCGCTCGACATGGCGGAAGCCGCGCGAGGAGGTGAGCGATGAGCGTGACGTTCTGGGTTCCGGACGCGCCCCAGGTGGAGGTCGAGTGCGAGTTCTGCCGCGACCACGGCACCCCCGAGCGCCATGGCGGGAAGTGCTCGCCCTGGTGTACGGGCAAGCAGTTGGACTCGACCGCGCCCGAGGCGAACTTCAGCAACTACAACGCCTGTGGCGTCCTGGCCCTGTTGGGCCTGGACCCGCAGCCGTGTGGCAGCGTGAGCCCCGAGGACATCCCGAGGGTGCTCCAGCAGATCATGCTCGTCTGCGAGACAGACCGCGTGAGCTACCTCGACCAGCCGCCGTCGAACGAGGGGCGGGTCATCTACGGGGGGAACACCCGCGAGGACACGCGCCGCCGCCTGGACGCGGTCAGGGCCGTGCTCGATGCCGCAGCACGAGGCGGGTGGGAGGTGGCGTGGGGGTGAGAGACTTGACGTATTGGGCGTCTTCACTTACCCTGGCGGGGTGAGTTCGGGTTTCAGTCTCCCGTTTCTTGTGTGTGTTGCTAAGACCCCCGGTTGTTTGCTCTCCCAAGGGCAACCGGGGGTCTTTCCTTTTCAGCCGGGGTCCTGACGGTCAGGCAGGGGCTGGCCCGCTGCCGCGAAGAGCGCCAGCCGGGCCCAGGACGAGAAGCTCTTCCCGGACTCCTTCGCGGCCTTCCGCAGGATGGAGGCTTCCTCGCGTGAGCAGGAGAGGGTGAGGGTGCAGCGCCGAGCCTTCTTGCGGGGCAGTCGCTTCCCCCGGTAGGAGGGCCCGTCGTCGGGAGCGGACGCGGACCTCCAGTCGCCCGCTTCCGGGGCCCGAGGGGGCGAGGGCCGTGGCGGGGGAGTGGGATCTGTGGGCCGGGAGAACCGGCGCGGGGGCTGGCGGGATGCTGTGGGCTTCCCGGAGGTGCTGACAGGTTCCGGAGAGTCCGGGGTTGCTGTTGGCTTCTGCTCCGGAATGATTCGGGTCCGGTTTCCGGGGCCCCACAACGACATACGGGAGGACTTTGGCATAGCAGGCTGGCTCCTGGGTTGATGCTAAAGGTGCAGACAACACCATATCTTGTCCGGTTTGACAAACGGCGATAGAGTGCTCTCCAATCCAGAGGAAAGCCCCCATGAAGAGCACCAAGGCTCCTGAGCCTCCCGCCGACGACACCGTGGTCAATCAGGCGGCGCTCCAGCTTGATGAAGAAGACTTCGATGAAACGGACTTCGATGAGGAACATCACGGAGTCGGAGACGAGGTCGGTGTCCTCAACGACCCCACCATCGAGTACCTGAAGGACGCTCCGATGGTCGGAGGATCCGGGGCGTCCGACTTGTTCGGGGAGTCGGCTTCGACCGTGGGCCGGGCGATGTCGCCCCGGCTCTACGCCCAGGCCGCTCAGTTCCCGACCTGCTCTCAACTCCGCATCTGGAAGTGGGAGAACGGCATCCCGGTGGGTCTAGGAGCCATTGACGCGACGGCCACCGAGGAAGACCTCGTTCAGCGGTTCGCCAGCGCGATGCCGAAAAAGGGCGAAGGCCGGGCGCAGTTCAAGCTCCGGCCCATCGACATCCGGGGCCAGGAGATGGGCCAGGAAGTCACCGTCATCATCAGCGAGCACCACGCCGTGCTCCAGGCTCTCCGGAACGCCGAAGACGAGGAGAGCGGGGAGGCGGGAGGCTCCGCTGCCTTCGGTGAGATGGGTCGGATGTTTGAGCAGGCCGTGGACGCCGCTGACCGGCGCAACCGGATGTTGGAGCACGCCTTGGAGGATGAACGGAGGCGAGTCCGTGAGGAGGATAGCCAGCGGGCCCAAGAGCGGGTGGACCTCGCGACCTCCGCAGCCCAGGGGGTCCAGGCCCTGACCGAGAGGATGATGAAGGACGAGAGCACGCGGTCCCAACGGGCCATGGAGCTTCAGAACCAGCAGGCCCAGACCCTGGTCACGACGCTCACCTCGATCTTCTCCCAGCAGCAGGCCATGATGCAGCAGTCCACGGAGTCGCAGCGCCGAGCGGACGAGTTCCGCCTGGAGCAGGAGCGCCAGCGGGCCGACCGGGGCCGTCGCGAGTCGGAGGAACGAGCGAGGGTTCAGCACCAGGAGTGGGAGCGGAAGCGGCAGGCCGAGAGGGACGAGGCCAACCACAAGCTCAAGATGGAGCGCGAGGAGGCCCAGCGCCGGTTCGAGCAGCATCGTGTGGAGTTGGAAGCCCGCCTCCAGCGGGAGCGTGAGGACATGGAGCGCAAGGAGCGCCGAGAGCGGGAAGAGGCCGAGCGCCGGGACCGCTGGATGGCAGAGGAGCGGAGCCGTCGCGAGGAGCGCATCGGTCGGGAGCAGTCCGAACGGGAAGCGGAGCGCAACCGCCAGCACGAACGGATGATGAAGGACGCGGAGACTTCGGCCCAGCGGGACCGGGAGCACGCGGAGCGGATGATGCAACTCTCCAAGATCGAGATGGAGAACAAGTCGAACGTCAACAGCATGAACATCCTGGGCAACGCCGCCGGGATGCTGAAGCAGTTCGGCATCGAGCCCAACGAGATTCTCCCCCGCCTCTTCCAGCCCCCGGAGGAAGAATCCAACTCTTGGCTGGAGGCCATCCCCAAGGTGCTGGGGGTCGCTGCGGAGGTCGCCAAGGCCAACATGCGGCCTGAGCCTCCCATGCTGCGGGACCTCCCGCCGCCTCCGCAGTTGGCGGCCCCGCCCTCCGGGCCCCAAGCCATGTTCGGCACACCGCAGCCGGCACAGCAGCCGGTCCTGGCCGAGGTCGGAGAGCCGGAGCCCGAGGGTCCACCGGACCCCAGCAAGCAGCCTCTCTCCAAGCTGGCATCGGATGCGGGGTTGGGCTTGAAGGCCCAGAAGTCGGCGCGGATTGAACTGCGTCAGTTGGTCCGCAAGCTGGACAACACCGATGAGTCGGAGTGGCAGGGATCGATCCTCGCCGCCATCCAGCGCGAGATGGCCATCTACCACTACGTCCGGGCCGTGACGGTTCGGGCCGCGCTGACCGAGGGAGGAGCCAAGGAAGTCCTGGCGACTCGCATCTGCAACGCCATGCAGGACTCCGGTCTGGTTCCGGACGACCTGCCCTACGAGTGGGAGGACTTGGCATGAAGATCCTTCTGGAAGGAACGGAGGACGAAGTTCTTCGCCTCCTGAGCAAGCTCAACGGAGCGTCTCCCAGGGTGTCCATCGTGGAGGATGAGGTGGTCGAGGCGACCGCTCTCCCCGAAGAGTTCGTGGAGATGGTCAACGCCTGGACCGTGGGATTCGACCCAACGGGAACCCAGCATTGGGAAGAGTCGGGCCTCAGCGAGCCCCTGGTGGACCGCCCACACCTACTCCGGCAGACCCTGGCCGGGAAACAGGGGGCATGGGTTCTGGACTACATCCACTCCGTTGGTGGATTGACCCAAGCGGTTCACGCCGCCCTTGAGGGAGAAAGCCCGGAGTTGGCCCAGGCCGTGGCGGCCCACATGGCCCAGCTTGGGAGCCTCGTCTGCCCGCCCCTGACCGATACCTACAACCCTGCCACTGTGCTGGAGTAAAAGATGGACTACGTTTGCGCCTTGTCCGGCGTGGAAGCTGAGAGTGGAATTCCCGATGAGTTCTCCGACGAATTGGGAACCCTGCCGATGGGGTGGACGAAGGTCACCATCCAGCGGCGTCTCCCCAACCTGGAGTGGCAAGAGCTTCAGCAGGTGAAGCAACTGGCCGTGCAGGCGGCACTCTCGCAGTTGCCCGAGGAGCAGCAGGTTCCCCAGGCTCTCCGGGCCGTCGAGATCCAGATTGCGGCGCAGTTCGCGGCGCTGGAGGACCGCCTGAGCCCTTTCCTCAACATGACGGAGGAGATTTACGTCGCCCCGCCGGAAGAGGATGAGGCTCTGGCCTCCGCGTTCTACTCGATGCGGGAGTCCCTCGGACTGCCTGTTCCCGAGGAAGAAGAGGAGAGCACTCCGAGTCCGGAGTAGCGGATGCCTGGACCCTGCTGATGTAGTAGGGTCCACCCGTGATGGAACCTGCTGCCATGTTGGGAGCCCCGGTCGAGCGCGTGCCGCTCGATGGGCCGAAGGTGCATCACATCTCAGGTTGGGCCGACTACGACGACCCCACCCGGATGAGCATCATCACCAACATCGCGAAGCAGCGAGGGCGCGACCCCCGCATCGCGACGTTGGCGGTGAAGATTCTCCGAGAAGCCAGGGTGCAGCCTCGCGACTACGTGGGGCAGTCCAAGGCCCTGCTGAAGTGGGTGCAGAACAAGCTGTACTACGTCAACGAGCCCGGAGAGCGTCTCCAAGACCCGCTGTACACCCTGCGGGTCGGCTACGGCGACTGCGATGACCTCGTCATCATGCTGGGGTCGCTTCTGGAGTCCATCCGGATGCCCTGGAAGGTGGTCATCTCCGGCAACCACCGTAGCGGCAAGAAGATCCGTTATCACCACGGGGAGCGCTTTCCGGGAGGACCGGAGCGTGGAAACCAGTGGTCCCACATCTACCTGATGGTAGGCAACCAGCCTTTCACTCCGACGGGTTGGTCTTACGCTGAGGTGACGCTTCGCGGAGCACCTCTTGGATGGGATGTAGTCGATGGCGACCACTCCCTGTTCCCTGAACTACAACCCAAAAGGAAAAGAGCCATGTACGGTTCGATGCACCTCAACCCCGGTCACTACTCGCTCAACCCCGGTCACCATGACCTCGGAGCCCTCGCCTTCGGCGCGATGGACATGTCGTCGGTGGGCGCTGGCCTCCCGGCCTTCATCTCCAGCCCCCGCTCCGTGTATCTGCCGACCGGAATCACCATCGCGGGCTTCAGCCCCAAGCAGCTTGCGGTCATCGCGGGCGCTGCCGTCCTGCTGGGCCCCACCATGGGTCGCCTGCTGGGCCGTCTCGGCCTGTAGATGCACTTCGCTCCGCAAGACGCTGACACGGACCCCAGGTTCGACACCCAGCAACCGCTGGGCGTCAATTGGAAGCGTCTCGCGGGCGAAACCTTCTTCGCCCTGGTCGCAGGTGTGACCACGGCTTTGGTCCTGGAGATCATCCAGGAGCGCCGGAGCAAGCCTAAGAAGGTCCAGCACCGAGCGCTGATTCTGGAGGACTGATGGCCAAGCGGAAGATCAAGAGGCGGAAGGCCAAGGACAGGAAGTCCGAGTACGCCATCGAGTGGTCGAAGAAGCAGCGGGGCCTGGACCGGGCGGAAGAACTCCGGAAGGGCACTTACCTTGCGACAACCCGCCAGGGAACGGAGCCTCCGCGCCCTGACCGGAAAAAGCGGAAGTCCAAGAAGCAGGCCCGAGGGCGTTACCGCCCGGAGCGGGAGAACCCGCTGCCCGAAGGCTCAATGGAGAACGTCGCGGAGCAGTATCGCGACTTGGTTCAAGGCCTCGCAAATGAGGTACTTGTCCTCTTCCCCCGAAACCTTGCAGGCCGCAACGCCCAGAATCTTCTGGAAAACCGATTGGTTAAACAGGGCAAGAACGTGCTGGTCATGCTCCTGCTGCTGAAGGAATATCCGGAGGCCACTGCGGAGGACTTCACAGGTACAGCCCTTGAAGAGGCCTTCACGACTGTCCTGGACACCTCCGATTGGGAGAAGTGGTCCGACACCATGACGAGCCGCCTCCCCGAGGAGGTTCAGGACATCCTCGTTGACCAGTTTGATGTGCTCCGGAGCAACGCGCTTCGGTCCTTGTCGCAGGGCAGCGATGAGGACGAAGACGACGAAGGGCCCCTCGCCCGAGCCGAGGACGGAGCCCTTCAGCTTCGGGACGACGAGGCCAAGTCGGAGCCCCAGAGGACGGAGCAGCGAGACACTCCGGCACGGAAGAAGAAGAAGTCGCGCATCCACGAAGACTACGAGAAGTTCATCCGGCCCCGGCGCTCTCCGGTGAGGGCTCCTCTCTCGCTTCTGGAGCAGTACCCCCGAGACATCATTCTCTACGCTTTGGAGAACGGATTCACTCAGGTCTACATCAGCCGAGGCCTGACCCATGAGTTTGAGCCGGGCACCTTCCGACGCCGAAAGGTGTCCTCCCTGGAGATTGCCCAGCGCTACGCCAACCACTGGCGCGGCTTGGACCAGACCGGCAAGATTCGGGGCGATGCGAAGCGGAGCCGGTTGGCCCGACAAGTCGTCATGGCTGCGGAAGGGACCAACCGGTCCCGAGTTCTCCACAAGGGGAAGGATGCCCCTCGGAGCACCCGAGTCGAGCGGGCCGCGCGTCCCTCCGACGAGGAACTGTTCGACATGGAGTTCCGGGAGAGGGCCAATCCTCGGAGACGGTGGAAGCGACCGAGCCGACCAAGCCGACCAAAGCGCCGGAGGCGTTGACGGTTGACAACGGGCCGCGATAGTCTCCGGTCATGGGAAGCAACCACGTCGAGATCGAAGAGTTCCTCACCATTGAGCGCATCGAGTGGGCTCACGGCCTCGCTGTCCGGTCCATGGAAGCCCGGAAGCAGCGCATCGCTCAGATCGGGTGGAAGGCCGCGCAGGCGAGAGACGCCAAGCTCCTGAAAGTCCTGGAAGCCGGGGCAGAGAAGATCGCCAAGCTCTCCGAGAACCAGACAGGTCGGACGCGCCGCACCTCGGACAACCTGAAGGACACCGTGGAGCACACGGAGTCCCAGATGTGGCGGGAGGCCTACCGGCTCTGCGATGAGGGGAACCCCATCCAGAACTTTGAGTGGATCTACGGAGCGGCGGCGGTCCTCTGCGGCTACGTGGACTGATGGCCCACGAAGAGCGCCTCGCGGAAGCGAGAGCGGAGTACAGCGCCATCAAGCAAGACCTGGAGCAGTACATCCGAGAGAGCGCAGAGGCCCGAGTCGCCTGGGTTCGAGCGGGCTCCATCACGCAGTCTCTCAGCGCCGTGAGTGCGGAGATGGCCTTGGCGGGGGCTCATGGCCAGATCCAAACGGTGGCCCACCTTGCCGGGATTGCTGAGGCCCTCGTTCACGCGGAAGCGACCCTCCATCTTCGGGAGTCCGAGGACTACCAGGAGAGGTTCCGGGATAGCACTCCGGTTTTCCAGTCCACGTTGCCTGCCGATTAGCACATCGGTATCCTCCCCGAGCAGTCGATTGCCGCCTGAAAGGACCTCCGATGAAGTTCAACGCCACCGCCCTCATCCCGCTTGTCAGCAAGCTGGGAAAGTTCCTCCAGGCGGGGGTTGAGCACTACGTTGCCATGAAGGCGATGGGGATGGATCCCTCCTCGGAGGCCTTGGCGGCCTTTCTGGAAGACCAGATGGACGATTGGAATCCCTCAGTCAAGGGGTCCAAGCTCTTGGACCCGGAGACGAAGGCGGCCTGTGCCCGGTTCTTGGGCGGCGTTGCCTTCAACATGGCCATGGCCCAAGCAAAGAAGGCAGCGTAATGTTCGGAGACAACCCCTCCTACCTCGGTGGAATCGGATCCTGTGGATACGGAGCGGACCAAGCGGCGGCTGACGCGGCGCGCCAGTCGTCGGGCGGCGGCGTGGCGGGAGCTTTCGACTCTGCGATTGGCGCAGGTTGGGTGCCGGGCCAAGCCGCAAGCAGCATCGCGGGTGCGGTGCAGAGCTACAAGACGCAGCCTGCCGCCGGAGCAGCGCCTGCCGCCTCGGCGGGCCTGAGCGCCGGAGCGAAGATCGCCCTCGGAGTCGGAGCCATCGCCCTCCTGGGCGCGGGATACTACTTTCTTACTGGTCGGGATTAGCCCATGAGGGCGAACAGTTCGCTTCGCCGGGCTCTTCTGTCCCAGGCGGGCCAGGAGTCCTACCCCTACCTCCCCGGTCAGTTGGTGGACTACGACGCGCAGTACACCAGCCCCTTCAACTACGGAGGCAACCTGGGTCGCGTGGGCTACGGCGGGAGCCTTGGGCCCTACGGTCCCTTTGGCGTCTCGATGGGGGTAGACTCCGGGTACGGCTCCGGTGTCGGATTGGCGATTGCGATCATCGGCGGGGTGTCAGCGACGGTGAGTGCCATCTCGACCTACTCCGCTGGGAAGCAAGAAGAGAAGGTCCTCCTGATGCAGGCGGAACAGGCCGAGCGTGAGGCCGAGCTAGAAAGGCAGAAGGAAGAGCGGGAACAGGCCTTCATTCGCAAAGCCCTCATCGGAACCGGTGTCGCGGTCGGCGTAGCCGCCGTTGGTGCCGCCATCCTCAGAAAACGGAAGTAAGAACAATGAGTTACGGAAGCTACGGAGACGGAGGGTTCTACTTCCTTCAGCCGGTCGATGCGGAATATGGTGGCGTCCACTACGGGCAGTCCCGCTTGTCCCAGGGAAGCGGCTTCAAGCCGGTGTCCCGAGCCGGAGCGCCGGGGTCCTACGGCAAGGAGATCCGGGTGATTACCTCGGGGGGCCTGGAGGTGGGCAAGAAGCGGAACACCTACAAGCTGTACTCCGCTCCCCCAGAAGCTGGCCTGGATGCCTACATTGGCAAGGCCTTCCGCGTGGGCGATCCTAGCCCCATCGCCACGCTCGTCATCACTCAGTTTGAGCAGGCCATGGCGGCCAAGATTAGCTCCGGCGGGGAAGTGTTGGTGGTGGAGGAGCCGGAATCGCTGCTCCAGCGCTACCGCCTCCCGCTGCTGGCTGCCGGAGGCCTCGGAGCGGCTTACCTGCTCTACCGCCGGTTCATGTAGTTCATGGCCAACTACTCCCAAGGAGCCTCCGGGAAGGGTGTCACCCTCATCCAGGAGCAGCTTCTGAAGTACTTCAAGGCGACTGGATCGACGGCGAACCTGAGCGCGGTCTTGGGGGACGCTGGGGTCCAGTCCTTCAACTCCGAGGTTGACAAGCAGTACTTCGGACCCGCGACCACCGCCTTGGTGAAGCAATTCCAGGACGACAAGGGGTTGGCGGTCGATGGCATCGTGGGACCCATCACTCTAGCAGCCCTGCGGTTGGCCCCGAAGAAAAGCGGCACGACTGCCTTGGCTCCGTCGGCGGCTACGTCCAACGGGGTCGCCATCACGCAGCAGCCCTGGTTTGTGCCGACACTGGCCGGAGGTCTGTTGCTCCTGGTTGTCGGCGGGGCCTACATGTACCGCCGGAGGACCCGGTAGGTGGCAAGCCGGGGAGCCAAGCTCTACTCGGAGTGGCATTGGGGCTCCCCACACCATGAAGTGGTGAGCCGCCGTGACACGTTGGTCGATCCGTTCATCCGCAACCGCGAGAAGATGCTCATCGATACGGGGCGTCTGGTGGAGCTTCACTTCCGGGAGCCTCACAAGCGGAAGGACACCATCTTTCGCTTGAAGGACAAGGAGGCCAACGCCTCGCACTTGGCCTTCGACCCCGACCATCCCTACCACCGCCTCTACATCTTCATGCACCCCGAGGCCAAGACTCGGATGAAGCGGAAGTACCTCAGCAACCCGGAGTTTGAGCACGGGTCACGGTACGCCAGCCTCCCGTTGGCCAAAGCCGCGAAGATGGCCGGAGGTCGCCACGCCACCGGGGACTACCCCAACATCGAGGTGGTGCCCCTGGGCATCCTCACGAACGTGGTCTACGCCGTGGAGAAGAAGGGCGACGGGTACAGCCACTACATCCACGAACTCGGTGAGGAGTCCGGAGTGCGCCCGGCCCTCGTCCTCCAGAAGAACGGTCGCCCCTGGATTGCCGGAGGCAACTACACCGCCCCCACTCCGGGCATCACGGACTGAACATGGCCAAGATTCGCAACTACTGGATGATGGTGAACATCTCGGAGGACCGTATGGGGAACCTCCAGGGAGAACCGGCTTCCGAAGCCCGGAGAGATGACCTGGAGAAGCGCTACGGCACCTCCAAGGCTTTCGCGCAGTTGGGTTTCCGACTCTGGGACGACGTTCACGGAAGCCTCAGCAGGCAGGCCCAACGGGACCTCTCCAGCGGGTGGGACGTGACGGTACGGATGCCCATCGACCTGTACGAGAATTGGGTCGCCTACCACGCAGAACAATGAGCATCGCGTGAACTTCTTTGGCTACCTCCGGAACATGGCGTGCCCCAAGCCGACGCAGGACATTGGGCTCAACACCAAGAACCGGCAGTTGGCCATCGACAAGTACCTGTACGGGCCGCCCAACCCCCAGCAGCCGTCGCTCCGGTACTGGCGGAAGCTGGCCCAGCGCTGGAGGCTTCCGGTGCGGAACATCTCGGAGGTCAAGTCCATGCGGTGCGGAAACTGCGTGGCCTTCGACATCTCTCCGAGGATGGAGCGGTGTATGCCAGGGCCGGTGACCAACGCCGGGAAGCTGGGTTACTGCTGGATGCACGATTTCAAGTGCGCGTCGCTGAGGACGTGCGTCACCTGGGCCGGTGGTGGCCCCATCGTGGACGACGACGTGTCCATGGACTGGCAAAGACGAAAGGGCTGATTAGGCCTTTCGGGGGTTCTCCCGAAGCTGGGACGAGAACCGGGCCGACGACTCATGGATCCGGATGTAGTCGAAGATGGCAGCGCGAACGAGGTCGGAGACGTAGGTGGTTTCGCCACGATTCGCCGTGTGCTCCGTAGCGATCTCTTGAAGCTGGCTCCAGACCCGAGTCCGGACCCGGACTCGCATGAGGTGATGGGTAGGTTCGGACATAGGGGCTCCGGAATGTCATGTGTCAATCGGGACTCTACACCAGATAGCACTGTGGATAGCACTCTGCTTCCGGCTTCCGCCTTGTAGCAGAGTGGTCGAGCGGCGTATGTTCGCCACCGAAGAACGGCATTTCTCGCCGCCCCGTAGGAGTCTCATCCATGGCCCTTTTTGTCAGCAACCCTCGGCGTCGCCGTCGTCGGAACGCTCTCGCTCTGCGGCGCAACGCCCTCGCCCTGAAGCCCAACGGTGCCCTGAACGTGCTCATCGCCCAGCATCTGAGCAAGAAGCGAGGACGCAAGGTCCGCGCCAACGATCAGGCGACGATCCGGGCATTCAAGAAGAGCAAGGGCTACAAGAAGTGGCTGGCGGACAACGCGGAGGAATTCGCAGGGCGTAAGACGGCCAGGAAGGCCCGCTACAAGAAGAAGGACTCCAAGGGCCGGAGCCCGGCGTCGGCTCACGTTGCCGCCAAGGCGAAAGACCGAAAGGGTTCCGCCCGGAAGAAGGGCAAGTCCAAGACGGTCGGAAAGGACGGAAAGACCTACTACTTCATTGATGGAAACCGTGTGAGCGCAGCAAAGTACAAGAAGAGCAAGCGGAAGACCGCCCGCAACCCCCGTCGCCGCAACGCCTTGGCGCTGAAGCGGAATGGCACCAAGAAGGGCATGGTGCGGAAGACCGCTCGCCGGGCCTACATGAAGAACCGAGGCCTCACCCTGGCGCAGAAGCGCGCCGGGTTCGGTGGGAAGGCCGCCCAGCGTGCCGCGATGAAGAAGAACCCGCTGGCTCTCTTCAAGAACCCGCGTCGTCGCCGCAACGCTCTCGCCCTGAAGACCAACCCGAGCCGGGTCGGAGGCTTCGGCCTCATTGACACCGCGTCGAGTCTGGTGAGCCGCGTCCCCGTCATCGGTGGGCCGCTCGCGGAGCAGCTTGCTCCGGTGTTCTTCGGTGCGGTGTCGGCCTACGGTGTCATCCAGGTCCACAGCCTTGTGGAGCGCTACACCGGCTTCTACAGCCGCTTCAACCTCCAGCCCTTCAGCTACACCCTGGCGGGCGTGACCGGTTCCATCGCGACCTTGGCCGTGGCGTCAATGCTGCCCGCCAACCTCCGCACTCCGGCCCACATGGCTGCTGCGGCGATGAGCACCCTCGGTGCCGGTTTCGACATCTACCGCTACTTCCAGGGTCAGAGCGCTGCGGCGTCTCTTGACGGCATGGGTGCCCTGGCCGTGACCGGTGCCTCCCTCAACGGGATGCACCTGAACGGCGCTCACCGTGCGGTCAACAGCAACCCGATGCTGCTCCAGGCTCCGGGCCAGGGCGGCCTCGCCATGGACTTCGGTGCCATGGGTGCCGAGGGCGCTCACGGAGCCCACGGTGCTGAGGGTGCCTATGGTGCCCTGATCTACTCCGGTGGTACTCTCTAAACCCCTTCCCCCTTCTCTCTTTTAGGAGCTTTTCATGCGTCCTGGTATGCCTCTCGTCAGCCCCGGTGCCGGCCGAATCCCCCCTGTCCCCCTCCAGCAGCCGCAGAACCTCTTCCGGTTTGGTGAGCAGAGCATCTACAGCACCCAGTTGTTCGTGGGTGGTAGTGCCATCGCTTCGACCACCAACCGCATGTTCTCGGTGCCCATCGGCTCCACCGGCCAGGGTTTCGTCAACGCCTTGACAATCGCGGAAACGAACCTGAAGGAAGGCGGTCGCGTTCCCTCCGGTGTCGCCTACGACGTGTACGGCGTGGCCTGCCAGATCCTCCAGAGCAACGCTGCTGCGGACGGCGGAACCTTCAGTGCCGCTCAGGACACCCAGGCGCTGATCTCCAACCTGATCAACATCCAGAACAACGGAGTCCTGTCCTGGGACTTCACCCAGACCGTCGTTGACATCTGCCCGATCAGCCTCGCTGGTGCGGGTGGTGGTGCCTTCGGTGCCGTCGCTCAGAACGCGGCGGGTGCCAACTCCGGTGCCATGAACAACGGCAACGGTGGCATCTGGATGTACAAGAAGTACCCGGTCGCGCTTCCGGGTAACAGCACCTTCTCGATCGTTGTCCGCTTCGGTAGCCGCGCTGCGGCCATCGGTGCCAACTCCGTCGGCGTCCGCGTGGTCCTGCTGGGCTACTACAAGAACGTCATCGAGATCGGCTAAAGCCACTCCATCACCTGATGGCACTCGACCCTCGGCACTTCGGTTCCGGGGGTCTTTTGCTTGTGTTACTGTCTGCCGCGTAATGGAGTTCCGAGATGTCCTACTACGATGACGCTGGCCCCTCGGCCCGCCTTAGCATGCCGACCGCCGGAGAGATGGGCGGCAACCGTCCCGCGCCGTGGATTCGGTTCCCCTTCTTCCCCACCGCTCCGTACTACAGCACCAACCCGAACGTCGGGTATCAGGTCCGGTACTACAGCGCGGGGATTCTGAGCACCGATGGCGATGTGACGCTGGGTGCGGAGTCGATCCGTACCGTCCAGTTCGACATCCCCTGCCGGGTCATCGCCATCAACGGCATGTTCTCCTATACGGCGCTGCCGACGGGAAACAACCCGCTGGCTCGCGGCGTGAACCCCCTGGACACCTTCCTGTTCCGCGCGGAGTACACCACCGGAGATCGTCTGCACACCACGGCCCGTGTGGCCTCGACGGTCATCGGAACGGCTGAGAACCCCTCGGAGATTGGTGGCACCGGCTACACCATCGACCAGGGCGGTAGCTTGATTCTGGGCATCACTCCTCTGGCCCTCGTTGCCGATGGCGGCGTGGCGTTCCGAATCGACATCACGCTCCACTGCCTGGAGATGCGAGGGAGCAGCAACTTCGTTGGTGGTCGGTGAGCAACCGCCTGCCATTCCCGCTCGCTCAGAACTTCGACCCTTCGGGGCCTTACCGGAACCCTGGGCAGACCAACCCGCTCCCGTCCCCCTCCAACATCCCAACTCCGTGTTGGTTTGGTGGGTCGGTGCCTGTGGTTTGGAGCACGACGATCACGGAGGGCTTGTCTGCGGACATTCAGCTTCAGGCCCATTGGGCGTCTCCGATCTTCGACATGCGGCCTGACATCCGGAACGTGACCCCCAACACGTCCTCGATGACACCGGGGCAGCGCTCCGGTGTCCCGATGTGGAACCGCAACGCTCACCTCTGGGTGCAGTTCGAGAACCCCAACTTGCAGGTCGGCGGAACCACCGTTGGCGTGCTGGGGAATGACCTCCGGGGCTTCCAGGTCTTGATGACCGAAGAGGCCCACGTCTCGGACCCGCAGTTTGTACAGACGGTCGCGGAGCCCGAAGACATCACGGCGCAGTTCACGGCACGCTGCCAGAACTCCTCCGTGCTGTCGTTCTACCCCGTGGGCGATGCCAACCCCCTCCGGTTCTACCGCCTCCGGCTCACGTTCAACGTCTTGAAGCGCTTCATCAATCCTGAGCCGAGCGACGGACCCGCCTTCAACATCACCAGCGCGATGTACTGATGCCTGTTGTCTCTGGAAAATCGGCTGGACGCCAGAACATCGCCAAGGCGGGGGTCAACCTCGACCAGATTACGGCGGCCCTCGCAGCCAACAACACGACCAACTCCACGCCGCTTCAGGTTCCGGGGCTCCCGCGCCTCACCTTCCTGATCATCCAGACCTCCACGGACGCCGTGGGGTTCCAGGTGCGTCCGGAGGGGGCGTTCAAGTTCGGCAACCCTGCGGGTGGTCCCGCTCCGCTGGTGTTCCTGCCCCTGGGCCCTGCGGTCGCCGTGGTTCCCGGAGTCGCGACCCGCATCGAGATCAACATGCCCTGTGAGGCCATCCGCCTCGCCCTCGTCACCTCAGCAGCCAACGCAGGTACGGAGACGGCTCAGATCGTCCTGGCCGCCAGCGGCTGAAGGAATACCCCATGCCCCGTCGAAACTCCCGCCACTTCAAGGCTGAATCCCCTGGCGAGCGCCGCTCCATCGGAATCAGCGCCGCCAACCTCTCCAGCTTCCCCAGGCAGGTCCAGACGGCCTACAAGGCCGGAGTCCGGGACGCCAAGAAGTACATGCCAGGGCGAGTCTCCAGCGTCAAGGTGGCGAAGAAGTCCATCTTCAACTCCATCCGCAGGAAAGCCTCGGAGCGGAGTCAGATGTACCTCAACGAGCCCAACAGGTTCGGTCAGGCGTACCGTGCCGGGATTCGGGACACCGTGAAGGCTGAGATGAGCGGAGGCGAGTGGCCCATCGAGATGCGCTCCGACTACGTTCGTCGGGGCGGTGAGTGGGTTCGACCCAACCCCCGCCGTCGCCGCCGGAACGAGTCCGCCGAGACGCGCCGTGCCCGCCGGATGCTCACGGCCATCCGAGGCGGTGACTACAGCGCCGCCCCGGAGCGGGTGTCGGACTGGACCCGCTCTGGCAAGGCCTTGACCTGGACGGTCAAGACGGCCTCCAACGCGACCTACGAATACCGGGTGAAGAAGCTGGGCCGTGGCTACGTCACGGAGTTCCGTCGCATTCGTCCCAGCAGGGGGAACGTGCGGTACATCTCCGATGAAAACACCGCGTCAGCCGACAAGACGGTCTACCCGACCCAGAAGGCCGCGACGAGCGCCGCCGTTGGTCACATCATCTCCGGGAAGCACGTCCCCTTCCGCAACCCCCGCTGCGTGTAGGGGGCAAGCGCTCCGGAGGGCAGGTAGAGCGCTACCTACCTCACCTTGTTTCCGCTCGCGTCTCGACCTCGACGCTTCAACTCTTTGATGGCTCCGGCAGTCCCAAGGGCCACAAGGTCCTTCTTGCCCATGTTGAAGTAGTCCTTGGCTGACAGTTTGGCCCTGGCCTTGGCCCTGGCCGGAGCCCTGGCCTTGGCCCTGGACTTGGCTGGAGCTTTGGCCCTGGGCTTGGGCTTGGGCTTGGCCTTGGCTGGAGCCGCTCTCTTTGGGGGCTTCTTCCGTGCTTTGGGCTTCTTCCGTGCTTTGGGCTTGGGCTTGGGCTTGGACGTGGATTGCCCCGGAAAGTTGACGTACTCCACGTCAGCAGCAAAGGCGATCTCCCTTGCTGGTTTAGCCCGTGCTGCGCGAGGCCTTGGAGGTTCTCCTGTCTTTTTGGCCGCATCAAACCATGCTCTCCGTTGTGCGGGAGTCAGGCCTTCGACCTCTCTGATTCTGGAGATAGGAACGCGGACGATCTCGCTCAGGTCCACCGTCTCCTGATCAGGCTCATCTCCGTAGGCCTCATAGTCCCCGAGCCACACCAGATGGCCTTCTGGTTCGGGCCATCGATATTTACCGGGAAAGACCCGATTCTTCGTCCGCGTTCCCCCCATCTTGTACAGGATGTAGTCGCCTTCGTAGATCATATGCTTTGCCACCTTTCTGGCGGGTTTCTTCCGTGCTTTGGTCTTGGGGTAGTCTTCTTCCCACCAAAGGGGCGAACCCAGATGCCCATCATTCCTACGATGCTTGGCCATTGTCTTTTACTCTCCGGAGGGCTTAGAAGATGCCCTCTCCAATGCGTTTATCCACCGCAGCCAGCAGACCCGCGAAGGGGTCGCCGCCCTTGGGCTTCTTGGGCTTCGGAGCGAGCCGCTTGGGGATGCTGCCCCACTTGAACTTCACGTCGAAGTTCACGTTCTCCTGGACAAGCATCTCCTGGAGGAGGCGAGCCCGGCTCTCGGAGGTGGTGGAGAAGGCTGTGATGCGGTCGCCCACCAGTTCAACGAACTCTTTCTTGGCCCTGGCCTGACGGCGGGCCAGGGCCTTCTCCGCGTCTCGCTTTCCGGTGGGGCCTGAGTAGATCCCTCCGAGGGTCTGCTTCTTCTCGTTGTCGTAGACACGCCAAACCGAGGGCCTCTTGGACACCTGGACAAGACCGTAGCGCCCCACGTTGGCGTAGGGGTGCTCCTTCCAGACCACGTTGGTGACGTTCCGGACCTTTCGGAAGCGGGCTCCGTAGCCCTCCTGCTCGTTCGCCGCCTTCAGGATGCGGGGGATCTTCCGGCTCCGGCCTTCCCACGCAAAGGTGTAGGTCCAGCGCTTCCCGCGCTCCTCGCGGCTTCGGGCGAGGAACGGGGCCATCTCTGGTGGGCGGGAACCGCTCCGGGCGTCCAAGAACCGGGGCGTCTCCCCTGCCTTGTAGATGTCCTTGGTCCGCTTCCTCCGAGGGTTGAGGCGAGACTGCCCGGAGGCCTTGTTGTTCGCGGCGACGAACTCCAGATGGAGCGTCGTCAGGGAGCGCCGTACCGCCCGCTCGTCCTCTCCAATGCCGTAGCTGACCTTCCGGAGCAGGGCCCTGAAGTCCTCGTCCACGTTTTCGATCTGGCGGGTCAACCGGGCCCGCTGAATCTGGAACTTCTGCTTCTTGGACGGCGGGACCGCCAGCAGCTTCTTGGCCAGCCCTCCGCGCTTCCGGCCCAGGGCCCGTGCGTCGGGCAAGAGGTCCCGCGCGGTCTTCGGCAGGGAGCCAAGCTGCCGGTAGGCCCCGGCACCCCGCTCACTCAGCCTCCGGGTATCCCGAGGGTTCCCGTGGACCTGCTCCTCGATGAGCGCGGCCACGTAGTCCTTGGCGCGGCGCATCCCGCCCTTGCCCTTGAAGTACTTGCCTCCGGGCTGCACGATGAACCACGTCTCGGAGCCGTGGCGCTCCGGCACGATGCGGTAGGTCCCCGACTTCCGGCCTATGGCCAAGAACCGTTCCCACTCTTGGCGCTTCTTGCGGGCATCGGCGGTTTTGAGCTTCTGCTTGGCCCCTCTCCGGCCCCTAGCTGTGGGCTGGAGGGTTCCCTTCTTCAGCCAGCCATACTTGTGACCTACTCCCCCAGCAATACGGAACGCATCCTTTTTGGCCTGCTCCGGAGTCGATCCCCGCTTCATCTCTGACTTGAAGATGGCCAGGACTTGTCGTCGCCACTGCTCCAACGCAGGGTCATAGTAGTCGGGGGCGGGGTTGCGGCGCATCAGGTTCTTCTCCGGCCTTCGCTCGATCCAAGTCACGTCGTCAAAGCGCACATCGACCATGCCGCCGGGACGATGGGCAACCACCGTCCCGGAGCGGCCTCCTTCCTGGATCAAGGAGCCCAGCCGAATCCGGGCCATCTACCGACGACGACGGCGGCGGCGCTTCGGGTTGTTCCGCACCATGTCCCAGGCCTCGCCCAGGGAATCCGCCTCACCGCTGTGGTACAGGTCCATGGCCTCGGTGGCGTTCTCCCGCGCTCGGCGCTGCTTGGCCGAGGGGTTTCCGACCACCCGACGTGCGCCCTTCTTGCGGGTCGGAGTACCGACTCCGCGCTCCAGGAAAGCCGCTGCGCGGGACTTCCGAGTGCGCTTACCTTGGATCTCCGCTTGGAGTTCCTGCCGCCGGTACTTCTTCTGCTCCCGAGTCAGATCCTTGCTCTGCGTGGGGTGCTCTCGCGTACCGCCGAGGTAGTACTCGATGCCCTCGACCTGAGCCACGCGGCTGACGGTTCCGGAGCTATCGGGGTCGAAGGCGCTGATGGAGAGGCCCTCGCGGCCTCCGGGCACCTGGAGGTGCAGGAAGTCCTTGTCCCGCACCTGGGAGCGGGTAGCGCCTCGCTTGCCCACTCCGCTGACCTTCAGCTTGCGAGAGATGCCCTCATCGCGGTTCAGCGCCATGAGCTTCAGGCAGCGGTAGCAGGTCACCTCGCGGCTCTTGGAAGCCTCCAGGCGTCCGTACTGCTTGGCGCTATCGCACAGGGCGCGTCCCGTACCGGGGTTCAGGAGGTGGGTTTTTCCGGGGATTCTGTTCCCACCGTCATAGGTCACCTTTCCTTTGGCGCTGGTCCCAGGCTTGGTGCGTCCACCCGTGGTCTTGGCGACACGAACGATGGTGGCCTTCCGTCCCGCACGGGGGCGACGGCCAAGGGGATTCTTCTTGCGGGGCATGGAGCCTCTCCGGGGGTTGGCGGCTTTCTTGGTTCCCCGACGCATTCGGGGCTTGATGGTGTCTTTCTGGAGATCGTTCCAGTAGGAGTCAAGCTCCGGGTGGGCCTCGATGGCACGCTTGGCCACCTGGGCCCGGAGCCGCCTCTTGGTGTCGTAGACCGGGGAGGCGATGATGGTCAGGGCGTACTGAGCACGGTTCACCGGGTAGAGCGGAAAGCTCCCCGTGTGCGGGGCCTTCGACGGAACGCCGAAGCCCGCTTTGCCGTACCTCCGGAGTACGTTGCTGTACTTGCCCACGGGCCTCTCCTAAAACACTGGTGGCGAGGGTACTCCGGAGAGGTCAGGGCTTCCAGCCTGCCGGGGGATTAGAGTGCTACCGTAGCCTATGCCTCGACTCAAACTTCGACCCTTCCAGGCCAAGGACGTGGCGTTCATCCGGGAGAACGACTACCGCGTCTTGGTCGCCAACGCTCCCGGAACCGGGAAGACCATCGAGTGCTTGGCTTGCCTGAACCAGGACCGGAAGAAGCTCACCCCGACCGTGGTGGTGTGTCCTCCCTCCGTGGCTCACAACTGGCGGCGGGAGACGAAGAAGTGGTGCCCCTGGGCCAAGGTGTTTGTGCTCCGGGGCCAGAAGACCCGGCTCCCCAGGGCGCACATTGACGTGATCATCGTCCCCTGGTCGATGCTTACCGACCGGTACAGAGAAGTCCTGCGGCGCAAGCCCCGGATGCTCATCGTGGACGAGGCCCACTACGCGAAGAACCAAGACGCCCAGCGGAGCCAAGCCCTGGCGCACTTGGCCCGGCGGGTGCCGCACATGCTGCTGCTCACGGGGACTCCGCTCATCAACAACGAGGGGGAGTTGTACGCCCTGAAGGGCCTGTTCCGAGGCGGTGATCCCCCGGTGGTGCGGAGGCTCTTGGAAGACGCCGCTCCTGACATCCCGCCCAAGACCCGCTCCGTAATCCCTATCGACCTGCGGTCCAAGGACCGGGCCACCTACCGGCGCATCGAGCAGGACTTTGAGACGTGGCTCCAGGAGGAGATGCGGCGGCGGATGAAGGCCGGAGAGGCCGCAGCCGCTGCTCACCGGGCCATGGCTGCGGAGGCCCTGGTGAAGGTGGGCTACCTGCGGCGCGTCTTGGCCCGTTCCAAGGTCTACGCTGCCGCTGAGTGGATTTCCCGCGCCGTCATCACCGGAGAGCCGGTGGTGGTGTTCCTGGAGCACCAGGAGCCCCTGAAGCGCTTGAAGTACCTGTTGAAGAAGCAACGCATACGCTTCTCCGTGGTCGAGGGGTCTACGGGCAGCAAGGCCCGTCAGAAGGCCGTGGACGACTTCCAGACCGGCAAGGTGCCCGTCTTCATCGGGACCAAGGCCGCGAAGGAGGGCATCACGCTGCACCGGGCGCGACATCTGCTCTTCCTGGAGCGGTACTTCACCAGCGCCGACGAAGAGCAGGCCGAGGACCGAATCCGGCGAATCGGACAGCGCTACCCCACGACCATCTGGTTCCTGCACGCCGTGGAAACCCTGGATGACCGGCTGTCTCAGATCATCGAGATCAAGCGGAAGCTCATCGCCAAGGTGATTGGAGCCGCTGACGTGGGCGAGACGGACGAGACGGCAACGGTGGACCTCCTCCAGTCCTGGGGACGCCACATCAACAAGAAGTACTCCGCGTCCGAGTTGGGCCTGTCGTCCACCCTCCCTCAGCTTCCGGACCCCCACTCCGTCATCTCCCTGAGCTTCGGGACCCGCCGCTGGAACAAGCGGTCGGCCAGGGTCTGGTCAGCCATGAACGGCTACTCACCGGCCAAGAAGACCCGCGCCATGGGGAAGCTCATCAAGATCGAACTGCGGCACCCCACCGAGTTCCATCGCGGGACGTTCAAGGCCTGGAAGCTCTCACAGGACATCCAGATCATCACCGGTCGCCGGAGACGGGTGCGCTAGTCCTCGTCGTAGAACTCTGCGAGCAACGACTCCGCGACCCGGCGACCTACCTCTTGGCAGAACAGGGCCTTCTGCTCCGGGCTCAGGTAGGACCTCAGCCGCACCAGATCGCTCTCCGGCACCTTGGCCGCGACCTGGAACTTGTGGCTGGACAACCACTTGGGCCGAATCTCCACGAAGCGGTGGGCGTAGTCCTGGACCCCCTCCGCGTGGAGCATACTGAACGACCACCGGAGCGCCGAGTCGGCCATGGTGGACCAGACATCCTGGGCGTCCTCTTGGAGAGGCGTAGGCTCCGGGGCTTCAGCCCACCCGTTCCCGTGCTGCCGGATGAAGGACTGCCGAGCGATGCCAGGGTAGCGCCGCTCCAGGTCGGCCCGGATGGCCTCCGCGTTCGCCCGCTCCCCACCGACTCCGCGCTCACTCAGGGCGGCGACGGCATCGTAGCGGTCGAGCAGGGAGTCCTTGTAGGTCAACCGATGTATCCGCGATCCGTGGCCCACTTCACCCAGGACGCCGCAGCGATGGTGCCGAAGAGGACGCCATCAAGGGGGACCGGAGTCGCCGTAGCGGCAGCAGCTACGCCCGTCAGCACGGTGGGCACCACGACGCTCAACTGCTTCTTGTTCCGGCGCGTGGCGGGGCTCTTCAGCGCGACGTACAACGCCCCGACCAGCGCAGCCATCGCTCCGGCCTTCAGCAGCGGAGACATGGCCTCACTGGACCCGGCGTGGGGCATCGGGACCTCCTGCACCGTCGGGTCGCGCGTCAAGTTGCCGTACAGGACACGGGTGGAGGGGTTGTCGAGGCCCCGCTGCCCGTAGCCCAGGGGCGGGGTGAAGGCCACCGCAGGACCGACGTGCCAGCCCTTCCCATGGTAGATGGGGCCCGGAAGGCCCGGAGGCACATGGGCGGCCCCCGCGAGTCCGGTGGAGTAGCTGGGTCCGGGACCGTAGCGGGTCGCCAGGGGAGGCATCAGGAAGGCGGGCGAGTTGGGGAGCACAGCGGGGCCAACGTGGCGGTTGACGGCTCGGATGGCAAAGCTCATGGACTACTCCAGGTTTTCGACTGCGCCACGGAGCACCGTAGCATCAGGGTGCAGATAGCGAGAGGTGGTTTGAATGTTCTTGTGGCCCAGGAGAGCCTGGACGGTACGCAGGTCAGCACCCTTGTTCAGGGCCATCGTGGCGAAGGTATGACGGAGGACGTGCGGCGTTAGCTCACCCAGGTCCGGAGTCGTCTTCCGCATCTGGCGGCACGCCTTTCGGACGGACTCAGGGTGTAACGGACCTCCGGAGCGCCCGGTAAACAACCAGCGCTCAGGATCATAAATCTCCAAATAGTCCTCAAGTGCAGCCTGGGCCGCGCTGTTGAGGGGGACGAATCGCTCCTCGTCCCGCTTGCCTCGGAAGCGGAGGCCCAGCACCTCGCCCCGATGCACGACGCTTCGGCGCTCCAGGCCGCAGACCTCCGAGATGCGGAGCCCAGTACGGGGCAGCAGCTTCAGGATGGTCCGCACCGGGTTGCCCTGCTTCTCGACCTCGGCGTAGTAGAGCGCCAACTGCTCCGGGCTCAGGCTGTCCCGCAGACCGTTGGGCCGTCCCTTGGCCTTGGGGAGCATCTCGCTGATCTGCTCCGGGGTGTAGCCCTCGGTCAGCAGCCAGTGCTTCACGGCAGCACGGAGCGGCAGCACCGTCCCCACCGGGGTCCTGGCGTGCAGCTTGTCGTGCAGCCATTCCACCGGGTCGGCCCCGGCTTGGCTCAGGATGCGGTGGTACTTCTCCCGCGTCTCCGGAAGCAAGCCCTGGGCTTGGAGGTGCTTGTCCAGGGTCATGCCGGCCCTGACCCCGCAGGAGGAGCCGGAGAGGCCATGGCGTTCTTGACCGCTTGGTAGAGGGTCATCGAGAGGCCCAAGACGGCACCCCAGCGTGCGCCTTCCTTGGCCGTGAAGCCCAGGGTGTCAGGAAGGGCGTAGCCCACTCCGGCACCGTACAGCGCCGAGAACACGGTGTTCCGCAGCACCTGATTGAGCAACTGCCCCGAGGGGTCGGTCTTGATCACGTCCTGCCACGTCCCGTAGGCCATGGCGATTCCCTGGACGGGTGGGACTTGGGCTTTGTAGTCGGGCATCAGGCGGCTCCCACCAGCCAGTCATAGGGGGCGGTGATGACGTTCCACGCCCCTTCCAGGACGCCCTGTCCGGTGTCCTTGCCCGCCGTGTAGAGGGTGTCCCCCGTCTCCGTGATCAACTCCCACCCGGCGTCGGCGGCTCCCTCGACCGCTGCGGCTCCAGCGGCTCCAGGGTCCCGGAGCGTCTCCAGAATCTGCGACTCGGCGGCCTTCTCTTCGTCGCTGCGAAGCAGTCGGGTCACCACGGCTCCGGTCACGCCGCCCAAGATGCCCCCGAAGGTGGCATAGAGCGTCGGGCTGCTCCGGGTCTGGAGTCCATAGACGGCCCCGGCGATGGTCCCAGCACCGGCTCCGATGGCCGTCGGCAACGCTCCCCGCTCCACTCGGCGCTCCGTGAACTTGCGGATCAGAAACGCCGTGCCGATGGCCGCCCCGATTCCTCCCACCACCACGGGAAAGAGCAGGACGGGCAGCGGGTTCTTCTTGTAGTTGCCGTACATCTTCATGGTCAGAGTCCTAAGTGCCGAGGTCTTGGGCGCTTTCCGCCGTCGAGGGTTTGGACGAGGATGTCGTCATAGTAGATGGGGTCACCCCAAAGCAACTCCGCGAGTCGATCCGCCCGGCGCTCTGGTCCCGCAGGAAGCTCAGGGAGCGCCTCCAGGAGCCTGTGCTCTCCGAGGTGGAATTCAATGGCGTGCGCCAGTTCGTGGCGAAGGATGGCCTGGATGCGGCCCTCTGGGCCACGGGCCAGCTTCGGGGCCACGACGATGACGATGTCCTTCGCCCCGTAGGGCGTGTCCTTGTAGGCACAGTACGCCATGTTCCGCTGCTCTGGGAACTCGGACGCCTGCCCGACACGGAGCGGTACGGAGAAGCCTGGAACCCAGCCCTCCACGTCATCGTGTAGCTCTCGATAGCTCCGGTGGACATTCCTACTCATCTTCGCCGTGCGGCCAAGCATACCGCCCTGCGTGCTGCAAGGAGACGCCTACGCTGCAATCCGAGTGCCACGGAGGCCCTCGATCGTGCAGTTGCGGAAATACTATATTACCACAACAACACGCAAGTTACCGTAATTACAGCGTTTTTCGGGATTGGGCTCTTGCGAGCGTTTTCCGGGTAGCACACCAACCCGCAAGACCCCCAGCCTTGCAGCACGGGCCGTGGTAGGTTTGGCGGGCTCCGGGACCAGTCAGCAGTCTTACCGGAGTCCTTTTCACTCCTACCGACTGCAAGGAGCCATCATGGCCATCGCAAACAGCGGCGCGAACATCAGCAGCAGCTTCGTCATCCACTCGACCTTTGACGCGGGCACTGGAACCTACCGCATCGACAACCCCGGTCGCACCTTCCGCATCGTCCAGGTCTACGGCACTGGACTGAACACTTCCGTCATCACGGTGCGGAAGAACACCGGAGCGGGCGACACCGTCGCGGTCTGCACCCTGGCGACCGGTGACCTCAACAGCTTCCCGTCGGCCATCACCCAGGCCAACGCGAACCTGCTGTCCACCGACAACCTGCACATCACCGTGGCCACGGCCAACGCGACCGGCATCGACGTTCTGTGCGTGGCGACCGCTGGCGGCGAAGCCCTGACCACGGCAGACCTGAGCTAGCTCTACTCCGAGTCTCTGACTCACCCAAACGCCCCGCCCTTCCTGTTTGGCGGGGCGTTTTTGCGTCTGGGGTCCTACTCCGGACTAGCGGAGGGCCTGAGCCCGTAGTGGTCGCTGTACCAGCCACCGCCCTTCAAGGCGAAGGACGAGCGGGAGACGACCTTCCGCACCTCCGCGTGGCCGCACCGGGGACACTTCTCCGGTGCCGGGTCGCTGAGGCGCTTCAACTCCTCAAAGAGCGACCCGCACTCCTGGCAGCGGTACTCGTAGACCGGCATGGCTACTTCTTGGCGAGGTAGTAGATGAGGTTGAGGCCCACCTGCAAGCCAAGCCCAATCGCTACCC
>Ga0080013_1001396_pt1 | contig 32243 bp, 51 predicted proteins | sample ETNvirenome_6_85_FD_69236 | JGI IMG/M metagenome (GOLD analysis project Ga0080013, IMG submission 69236) | Marine viral communities from the Pacific Ocean - ETNP_6_85 (SPADES assembly) (version 2) | ecosystem: Environmental > Aquatic > Marine > Oceanic | place: Pacific Ocean | collected 2013-06-19
AGTCCTGTTTCTCTAATAGTAATAATTCATTTTCTAATTTTCTTAAATTTTCTGCATCTGTTTTCCTCTGTTCCCTTCTTTTTTTAGAGGCGTCCTCTGACTTTTTATTGTTATCCTCTATTGCTTGTGTTGCGTTATTGTATCCTTTTATAACGTTTTTTTGAACCTCTTGAAGATTTTTCAACGTTTCTTCATAAGCTTCAGATGCATCAACCTGTTTCTTTATAGTTTTTAAGTGCTTTTCCATATCAGCACTATAGTATCCATATGATTTCTGCATACTTTTATAGTTCGCTTTGAGAGTAGCATACACATTATTTAAAGAATTGGTCTCTTTAACTTGGTCCTCTAGTCTGTTATTAAGTTTCAGTAGCGCTGCTTCATGCTCATTATCCGCGTTTTTTATTTCCCTCTTTCTATCACTATATTCTCTACTTGCATCTAATGTTCCTTTTATCTTTTCTTTAAGTCTATCCATCTCATCAGACAAATTGCTTGTAGAACCTGATGTTTCCTCACTACTACTAAACCAACTAGACATTGCAGAAACTAAACTCACTACTCCAATCACTAAAGCTCCAATTCCTGTTGCTGCAATTGCAACTTTCAAAGCGTGTAAAGCTACTGTACTTGTACCAATTGCAAAGGATAATACCTTCTGTGCCACAGCCGCTGCAATATTAGCTATAGTATTGGCTTTAGTAATTACCATAGCTGCTTTTGTTGCTACCAATCCAGCCTTTTCTGCAATTACTCTTTTCGCAGTAGCTGCCATTAAAGCCGCTTCACTCATCATTCTCACCCCTGTAGCGATTGCAATAGCTGATTGAACTTTAACTTGTATCTTTTCTAAATTCTCACTCTCTACTCCCATTAATCCCATAGCTCCCTGCCCGACTGCGAACGCTCCTGCGATGCCCTCTCCCATTTTTAGGAAGGCCTCGGCTTTTTGCTGCGGCTCCAAACCTTCCATATTTTTTTCTAGGACTTTCATTTCAGAACTAGCATTGGATAACTGTCCTGTTAATCTCTCAAAATCTTCTGAACCTAATGGTGCTCCCTCAATAGTGTTTCTAAGCTCTTCTATCCTTCCTTGTAACTCTTTTATATTTTTTGCAGGTTTGCTAGTATCAACAACAAACTCCATATTTAATTTCCCTCTCTTTGCCATATCTTAAATTTCTACTTTTGTCTGATTAATATATAATTTTACTACAGCACTCCAATTCACACTCACATTTGCTGATGCTGAACATTGAACTGAAAATATATTTGATGTACTAACATCTAAAGAGATATTTCCTGTTGTACCACTATTGCCTAAGTCAGTATCTAAAGATTCTGTTTTTGTAATACTTCCTGAGTTTTCCACAAGTAGAGAGCCCATTATTCTTTTTGTCTTGTAATCTCCTGCTGTTCCGCTAGAACCACCTGTGCACAAACCTGTAATACAGACCTCATAAATAGAAATACTATTACTAGGTAAATATATTTGTTCTTGTTTAACATCATCTCCTTGCGTGTATAATGTAATATCTAAACCAGTAGTTTCTCCATATAGACTAACAATAGATGTTTGTATTTGTCCAGCAACAGAATCATCTCCTATTCCTCCTCCAATTACAACCTCTCCATTATGAGTAGAGTTTCCGTATGTTCCTCCAATTATAGAGGAGTTTGAAATTCTATCTGAAATATTATGAGCCCTTCCTGATACAAAACAATTTCTATCTTGTGATAACGTATGGCTATCTCCTACTATTAAAGAGTTTGAGGATTTTCCTAAAGATATATTACTTCCTATTTTACTATTAGAGTTCTCTACATTTACACTTGCTAATCCTGTAACCTTACTGTCTATAATAAAAGCTCTACAAACTCCTTTATCTTTGTCGTATTTATATCCATAAGCCTTGCAAGTATCTTCATTTGCCTGTAGGGTGTTAGTAGTTCCATCTGTAAAATCTACTAATCCATTTTTATGAATCATATAAGGTTTTATTTTATGTCCTTTTTTATATTCCATTATGGTATTAATACTAATTCAACATTAGACAAAGCTTCCGGTTTGTAATCTATTTTATTTGCTCTATATAATCTGTTTTTAATTCTGATTTGATCATTGAAATTAAATGTGGATATATCTTGAGCATTCAAAGCTATTTTCAATTTTACAATTCTAGTATCAGCATGATATAATTCATCAAAATAAGGTTGCCAATAAGTGTTAAATAAATTATGAACAGATGGACTGCCACCATATCCCGTAATCTGATGAGTACCGAAATTCAAATCTAAATCATCTGTTGAGCTTGTCTGTGCTGGATGTCTAGCTAAATGAGAAAACAATCCAAACCTCTTTTGGTTTTCACTATACATTCCAGCCTGTGCTGGTATTTGATATTTATCAGGATCTAAAGTAATCACTGAAGTAGCTGGATCTAATGGTGTAGATGTAGATGTTGCATCATATAAAATTCTAGGATTGTTATCAATAGCACCATCAGCTCCTGAAGATACATCTCCTCCAGTAATATGAGGCACTGTTAATATAATGTTCCAATGATCAAATACAGGAGTTAAAAATGTAGGACTAAATACTTTCAAAGCTATTTTTTGAGTTCCATTAGCTGTATCAAAATCACTAGCATCTATTTCAAAACTTCCAAATTGTAAACCTGTTGCATCTGTATAAACTTTATTAGCGTAGTCTTTAGGTTTTTTATAGTCAAATGTAACTACCTTTTTAAGTTTTGCAGGTTTTAACTCCATGCTGTCCATATCAACTTTATCTGTCCAATCCAAAGTATTTATTGATATATATTGACTTTGAGAATCATCTATAAATACATCTTTGTAAGGCTCTATTATCAAATTGTTAGGATTCTGTCTATCAGACATTATAACTAAATTAAACATAGTAAAAATGTCTTTTATATAATCCCATTGTTTTATCTTCCCTCTTTTCTGTAACATTATGTTAGAGCTAGCTATAGGATTCAAGTCGGTTGTAACAGTCAATAGTGTAGAGCCATTAGGAGGGTATGGATATGCATAACCTGCTCCCTGCTCTACAACTCCTCCTGAAACTTCTTTACATTGAAACTCTATTGTTTCTCCAGCAATTAAATTCCAAGTGCTATTACTTATAGTCCATATTCTCGTCTCTCCAGAGGCATTAGTAAATGTACTTACTTGCTGTGATATTATTGCTCCACCTGCACTTTTATGAACTATCCTACAATCAAATGTAGTAGTAGCTGTTGAGATGTTTAATTCAAAAGCACCATCAAAAATGTAAGTAGTTGTAGTTGTAGGCGCTGTCCATATATGAGTACTCAAACTATATCCCATATCCACTAGACATTGAGCTGCATTTATAGATGCGTATGTAGCAGTGTTTAATTGTAAATTTGAATATGAACTACTGAAAATATTAGTAAGACCTCCATCCTGTCTATAATAAGCGTTTTTTGTTTCAGTAGTTGGAGTCATTAGTTCTTCTTTCCCCCAATTAAAATCCATAAATATTCTCGTAAAAGCTGTACTATTTAAAAAATCACTACTATATGAAAATCCCGCTTCGTGTATAATTCTATCTAATAAATATTTACATTTTATCCAAGGCCTAAAAGCATCCTCTAAATCTGTTAATACAGGACTATTAAGAGGAGGAAAACTCCCTGTTCCTGGAGATTGGTAAATGTCTGTACTCCATATACAGAAAGGGTATTTTAAAACACTAGTAGTAGTATCAAGCTCTGCTCCAGCGAATCCTTTGTAGCCTAGAGGTAGAGGAGATTCTAATTCTACTTCTCCTATCCAACTATCTTTTATATTTGATTTATTATAATCATGTTCCAACTCCTGAAGTCCAGAGCCTCCGTGATAAGAACCTCCATCAAAATCTGCAAAAGTCTTATTGTCTAGCACTGTTTTTAAAGAAATAGCATCATTAAATAAATTTACATTATAAACAACTATTCCCTTCTTTTCTTTGATTGATATTAATTTTAAATATCCTTCAAATATAGGGTAGCCATTATCCTTTAATATAGCTTTAGTTCTCTTATGAGGATTGAAAGAAAATGAATCACTTTTTATAGCTCTTTGAACATCATATAAACTACTGAAGATTCTATTATTTTTCTTTGTAGAAGGAAGATTAAAAGCTTTGGAATATGATTGAGGTTTTTCAGCTACATTTTTAAAATTATCTATTGATAATGTTATTGGTAGACTATTAGCATCCATCAAATCTAATAACACTTGTCCATCGTCTACATCAGTTAAAAGTAAAGGAGCTGTATTTTCATTTTCTCTAATAGATATTTTTTTTATTTTTAAATCAGCTGTAGCAAAAGAATGATATTGAAGAGTAAGAACTTCCTCTGTATGTTGAGCTGTAAATGTATGCGTTATTGTACCTGTAATATTAGGATGATGAGTTATAAAAGATTGTCCTCCAATTTCATTATGTTGAGGAAGAGCCCCGCATAAACTACCTATATACAGAAACTCTCCTGAAGATGATGTGCTTCCTCCATGAAATTTAATCACTAAGTCGTATGAATGTCCTATTTGTAACCCTGTAATTTTCTGATATATCCCAGACGCTCCTCCTGAAGATGCATCTAATTTAATATAATGATTCATAACATTATAAGAACCAAATGTAGGCGCTGTTGTTGCTGTATAAGTAGTACCGTCAGAATAAAATCCTCTCCATGAAGATATAGGCGCTGTAGCTGTCATAGCTTCCTGACTTGGACATCCTGTTGATGTAGATGCTGAAGGAAAATTAAACATCCCAGCCCAAAAAAATGAAGGATCTGATACTAACTCTGTATTTATAGCAGTTGAAGTATAGTTATAACTACCATTTAAGTTAGTTTGAGGATATATAGATAATTGAAGAGCCATTATCCTTTATGAGTTCTTTTACTCCTACTCTTTTCTAGGTCTATTGAATATTGTATAAGTTGATCATTAGCTGTTGTTTTTCTAATATAAGAGGTAGATTTAATAATTACAGGATCTAAAAATTTTCTTATAGTTCCTGATGAATCTGCATCATCATCAACCTGTAAAATATATACATCTGAACTAACAAATAACTGCTCTAACCATAAAGACTCCCCTTCTGTAATATAATCTGTATTTATAGTAATCTCCTCACTTGCTGCGTTATTCAAAACTCTTTTGCCTCCTTTATATCCTCTTATCTGATAAATCTCTTCATTCCAAATTCCTTCAATCTGATGATAGTGTACAGGTTTTTTATTAATCTTCCTGATAGATTTCTTTGTAAAATTATAGTAATCCCAAACTCCCCATTTATTCAGCCAAGTTAGTCTTATTGTTTCATATCCTTTACAATCATCTGTTTGTTTATGATATTCATATTTTTGAGTAATCTGATTATTGTTTGCATCCCTTCCCCATACTTCATAATAAGCCCATCCCGCTGGCAAACTCACTAAGTTATTAGTTAGGTTAGCAGGTCCAACTCCTCCAAAAACAATATGAGTATAGCTATCTAATTGACTTCCAAAATATCCTCCTTTATTACCTGATTGGACTTGGATTACAGTATTCAATAATAAGTCATCACTATCGTAAAATGAAAAACTAAAATCATAAATACAATGATGACTACCAGACAAAGCTATAGGAAACCCTGAGTTAGCAGTTGATAGATTATTAAAAAACGCTACAGTAGCATAATCATTCTCTCTTACATATTGTTTAACAGGAGAATATGTAAGAAATTTTGAACTAGAATCAACAGATACCCAATTAAAATCTGAAAAATTGTAATTATATCCTAAATTTAATTGTTGCAATACATCTGAATAATCTAAGTACCCATTAAATATAATAAATTTTCCTGAATCTGTCAGTATGCTTTTATCTTCTTCCACTGGTTCTGTATATGAGGATGCATATTCAGTATAAAAAGATAATTGAAAATATCTTACAGATTTTTTAGATGTGCAAAAATCATCTATTTGATGTATAGAATGAGGATTATCAGATGAGTAGTCTACTTGATTATATTGAGAAGAATAATTTGAACTAGTAGATAGATATTGTCCTCCCTCATAATCAGGAGAAACATAATTATCAAATATAGTACCAAAATCAAATATACCTACTCCTGTACTATTAGGATTGACCTTTAATATACAAGTAGGATTCCCTGCTGTTAGTGTAGCTGAGTCAGTTCCTATATAAACTTCAGCTACATATTTTCCTTTTACATTTTGTACTACTGTATTGTCTTGAACTACGAATATTATATCCGAACCTGTTGGAAGTAATTGTTTATGAGGCTTTTGAGTTATATTCATTATCTATAAATTTCCTGATTTTCTTTTTCTTATTATTATTTGGTCTAATACATCCCTTTCAAATTCTTGCATTAATTCCTTTCTCAATTTACCAGTAAAGGCTGCAACAGGTTGAGAATAAAAACTAATTCCTTCTATCCCTTTTGCCTTAATAGCTCTACCAATTATGAAGGCCATACTTTTTAAACTCATAGGACTTCCATCTTCATTAGGGATTGATATTCCTTTTCTCATAACATAAGTTTCCATTATATTGCTTCTTATATTAGCTGTTTTGAATCTATAAGGACTTCTCTTTCTCCTACCTGTTTCAGCATCAACATGAGTTCTAATAGGTCTTAATTTTGCTCCTCCATGCATCCCTGCTGTAGAACCTTTTAATTTTTCTCCCTTTGCGTTTGTTCCAGGTTTAGGCAAAATACTCCAACCTAATCCTTGAACTCCCTTATCAATAAAATCTCCATGCCTAGCACTTAGAAACTCAATATCAAATATTCCCTTCTTTTCTTTTAATACATACTTTAAAGATCTTAGTAATTTGCCTGTGTCTTGTTTCCCCTTCTTTTTGATTATTTTTCTTGCTTGTCCTACAATAAATTTACCATACTTACGCAAATACTTTTCAACTCTAGGAAACTTCTTTTTTGCCATTAAACACTAGCTACAAATAATTCTACTTGTATATCATTTGTGTTGATAGGTTTAATCTGTAACGAAGCTAAGTCTCCTGTAATTGCTGCAAACGCTGGTGTAGTATCTTCTTCCCCTATAGCTATATCATCACCATTATATAATATATGTGAGGCTCCAGCTCTTAATCTTACCTGATAATTAGACGCTCCTGTTACTACTCCTAGCATGCACTCATTAGTAGTATCTAAATTTGTTACCCTTAAATACTTTACATTATCTCTATCTATATTACTACCTGATGCATGAGGTGTAGCTCCAAACTCTGCTATTGTAGTTGTTTGTGAGTGTGTACAAGATATAGTTCTTTCTAAAGTATCTATTATTCCTGTTGTAGTTACTGAGTTTGTAGAGCCTCTTACGCTCCCATTAATTGTTACTGATTCTGTGATACTGGTTGTTAAATCTGCCATATTTTATAATTTATAAGTTATCTTTGGTGGTATTAATTGTATTATTAATTTCCCTATTTTTATTTTACACATATTGTATTGTTGTCTATTGGAACATCACAAGAGTTTAATTCACTTTCAATTATAATGTTCATATCAAATATCCATCCTGAAACTGCATTATCAAATCTCTCTGTAAACGGCTCTAATGTAAAGTCATCATCTACAAAATACCTCTCTTCCTCTCCATGAGATGCATCATATCCATATAATATCTCTCCATGTTTTAAAATAGCTATTATGTCTGTAGCGATAGCTAGAGTATCACTCAATACATACTGCTCAATACCTCCATCCTCATCTACAATATCCATTATGAACAACTGTAAGTTAAAAGATTTCTGACTCATATTCACATCAACTGAAGTACAATCAATATGGAATAAAGGAAATTTAGTCATCTTCTCCAAATCAATATCTACAATATCTCCTGTTGTTATTGTCTTAATTTCTAAATGTTGCTCTCCAATACATTTAATAGTATTGATTACATTATTGTAAGTCTTATATCTAATTGCCATTTATATTCACATTTTGAACTTCATTTGCATCTTGTTTATAACACATAAAAGTAAAACATTCATGTATCCCCATTTTTGTTATAGCTTCCATATTTTCTAATTTTTCTCCTGATAAATGATACAATACATCATACCATCCCCATTTGCTGTTAATTAAATCCCCTCCTTTCTTAGAGCTTTTAGTTCCTGTATTGAAGAGCTGACCATATGAGTTGATAGTTCTCTCTCTAAATCCGAAAAAAAAACCGACACTCCATGAAAGTCTCCTACTGTTAAATTATCTAACATAATCTGTTCTCTCTCTTTACAAGGTTCATACTCTTCAATCTGATACTTATCTCCATTCTTTTCTTTAACAGGTCTATATAAGACAGCTAGTATCTTATGTAAGTTATCATTAGCTCCTTCATTTATAAAGGCATCAATATCCGCCCACTCTCCAAAACTAATACTAGACAATTTAGGATGAAACCCATATTCAATTCCTTTAATCTTTAATATATGATTCAATTCATCATTTGGATGAGTAGTCAAAAATCTAGCTAGGTAGCCTCCCAATACTTGCACATTATGAACAGGTAATCTTAATATGTCTGCCTCTGGAATATCTGTTAGAACCCTGATCATCTTTGTTGTTTTTTCTAGTTCTGTTTTGATTTCTTTGTCCGTTAAGATTTTCATTATCCGTACATACTTCTTTAATGGTAAATCATTCCAATGTTTAGGCATTTGATGTATTGCCTTCTTTCCATCTTTCACTAATGTAATCTTCATAATATATAAAGGAAATAGTTAATAATTCGTTTAAAATTGCTATTGTACATAATACTTGCCTAAATTAGGATTTAACTCATAGAACATTCTCATCATCATCGCATCTGAATAATCAGGAGAACGACCTATAATTGTCTTTACAATTTCTTTAGGTAGTATTTGTAGTTTATTGTCTTTGTCCATATCTTTAGATCTAATCTGTTCAAGTTCTTCAATGATATTATTCTTTTGTGTTATATCTTTACACTCAATTCCTATCTGTGCTTTATTGATCATATCAGCTAACTTATAATAACACTGAGTTTTTATGTTTTGATAGTTCTCTTTATTGATAGGTCGTCCATTGTTTTGGAATCCTTTACATCTTAATATGTCTTGCACCCCACCTCCTACTCCATCAGAATCCACAATGATATTTCTTAAATTAACTCCCTCTGTTTGTTGTATCTTCTTAATCTCCTCTCCAACCTCTGTTACAGACGATTTACTGAATGATAATATCTTTTTAATACATAACCCTTCCCAATACATAATCACAGTTTTATCCGTTCCAAATCTTGCGACATCACAAGTTATGTATTTTTCTCCTTCTATTCCTTTTTGCTCAAATAAATTTATTATAGAATCATAATTACATAAGTTATCCTCTCCTGCGTTATATTCCCAATTACCAAATAAGAGCCTTTGTTTACTTATCTCATCTAATTTTTCTAATTGTCCTTTGTAATGTATTGAAATATAAGGATTATCATCTACCAAACTCTGAACAAACTTTTTATGAGGTTCAATCTTTCCTTCCTTTGCTGGTCTATAATATTGAGTATAAGTCCAATTCTTACTAGGATTACAGGTTAATAATAATTTAGGAATAATACCATACTCATCTAATTTATATCTAATCCTACTGTTTACTATATTCTTTGCCTTCTCTGTTATTTGATTTGCTTCATCAATGAAAGCCCCTGTAATTTCTAAACTACCTAAACTATCATAATTAGGGTCTGCTGGATAATGGAATAAATCTTTTAAGTATATCTCACTCCCATTATAGAATGTTATTATATTACTACCAGCATTAAAGTTAAAATGTATTCCTGATTTTATATTCCACATTTTACATACTTCAAAAAAGGTATTAAGAGTTGTCTTTTTAAGATTATCTAATTTAGACCTTCCCATCAAGTATCTTGTTGAAGGATATTTAATACAAAGAACTATCAACCAACTACAACCCATAAAACTTTTACCTCCTCCCGCTGCTCCTCCAAATAGTATATCGTTTGTTTCCCTATCAAATAGATATTTTATTGCCCTACTTTGTGTGTTTGTATATTCAGGATTAATATTCAGTTCCATCAATCTTGATGTTAATTTTTATAGGCTCCTCTCCACTTGTAATATCTAATTCTGATTTCTCTACATAACCTCTTTTCTTACCTTGTGTATTTAGAAAGTATTTTATATCGCTACTCTTACCATCTTTTACATTCTTTATTAAGGCAGCTTCTGCAACATCTAAGTATTGTTCTCTAATATCTAATACAGCTTCTTTTAATTCAGGATACTTATCTATATAATTGTATATAGTCTTTCTAGTGCAATTCAAACTCTTACAAGCAATTGAGATAAAACCTCCAGCTTTTGTAATTGCATCTTTAATCTGTTCTTTTGTATATTTATTTTTGTTTGCCATAGTGTATAATATTGTGTAATTATTTAATACTTTCTGTTGGTATATTAAGAGCTTCTATAACTGCAAATTCAAATACTTTACTCTCATTATCATATCCAATCACTCCATTAAACTTATTTTTTAATTCATTCCATCTATCTAATATATCTTGACTTACTGTTATAGTTATCTTTTTATCAAAATCTTCTCCCTTCCCATCTCCTTCAAAATCTTCCCAATTAAAATCTGATAGAGTTCTAAAGTTTTCTAGCTCTTGTTCTGTGTAAGGTAATGTTAAATCTAAATCATCAAACTCATTACTAATCTCTTTTATTCTTTCAGCTAATTCTATTGTATCTGTTTCAAATTTAGTTTCGTTGGTCTCTATAGCTATTCTAATAGCCTGTGATTGATTTATTTTACCTAAGTTATAAGTATATACCTTCTCAAATTTTAACTCTTTTAGAACACTTAATCTGTGATTTCCATTTACCACCTCATAATATCCTGTATCTAATTCTCTTATAAGAATATTTTCTATCTGTCCATTTCTTTTGATATTCTCTTTTAGTTTCTCTTGCTTTTTATCATCTTCTGTTTTGTAATTCCAATCAGCTTTAACTAATTTGTCTATTGGTACTTCTATGAATCCCAATTTATATTTTTTCTTTTCCATAATTTTGTATAATATATTTGTGCTTGTTGATAAGCGTTAATACCTTGTGATAATCTATATTCTAATTGTTCTCTTTTATTCTCATGATGTAATAAATCTATATTAAAACTAGCTCCTATTTTGTTTTTATCTTTTGCTGTTAAGTTTGTTACTTTTCTACCAGTAAATTTTGGTACAAACCCATACATAATACCAGCCTTCCAACTTGTGCTATCAACTGAATAGAAAGGATATTTAGACATAACACTATCTTTAGTCATTGCAAAACCATGCACTTTAATACCTCTATCATAACATTGTTTAATTAGTTTTAGATAAGGTAATCTACTCCTATTGTTTCTATCTCCTTCCAAAGCAACATATTTACTTTCGCTATCTTCTAACATATCTATATAATCTTTCCAACTCATACAGTTAGGATGATATACAGTAACACATTTTGAGTATAGTTTTTCTTTCTTTAATTCTTCTCTCCATTTATTTACCAACTCTTGCCCTACTATTTCTCCTATATCTAACTCAGCAAAGTAATCATAGTTATTATAATTCCTTTTTAACCATACTAAATACTTATCAAAATACTCTTGTGGAGTTTCTTTCATCTTCTCTTTCTTTTTATGAACTCCTGCTGAAGATATATTTTCATCCTCACTAAAAAATGTATGAGCTCCACTATCTACAAATACTAAATCATGATAGATTTTTGCATTTCTTATCTTTTTATCCTCTTTATCAGTTCTCATATAATAGTAAGAATAGAAAGCGTTTAAGATTTCTGGTCTATGTCTGTAGTTCCAACTTTGTTCTACTCCTGCTAAAAATATTTTCATTCAAACCATTTTTCTATTTCAAAAGTATAATTACTTTCTGTTTGTTTTAACTCTCCTTTTAGTGCCTCTTGAACTAATTTGACACATTCATCAAAATTATTATATAAATAATCTTTAGAATAAAATTCAGGATAAACTACTCTATTTGGTAATACAGGAATACATCCTAATTTAACTGCCTCATTTACTCCTATTCCAAAATTCTCTTGCAACGCAAAACTTACTACCACTTTACTTTTTCCTAATAATTTATAGTAATCAGTTTTAGGTAATTTTAAAGAATGAGTATTTACAAATTTAGGTTCTTTAAATGGTTTCTCTAGGTAGCATAACCAGTCATTTGTAATAGTTTCTTTTAATTTTTCAAATAACCAAGGTTGTTTTTCATCTACATTTCTACCATTAAAGACAACTATGTTTTCTTTTTCATCAGATTTGTATTGCATAAATTCTTTGTCGTCTAATGTTTGTCCTGTAACAATTAACTTATCTTCATTTATGATTCTTTTCTTCAATACATCTTTTTTGATAAATTCAGAAAAAACAAATACTTTATCTGCTATATCAAAAATAACATCCTCAAAATTCTTTGCCCATCTTTCCATATCTCTAACAAAATCTGTATCAGTAAAACTACCAGCATGTAAAACACCTCTAACCTTAACATCTTTCTTACAAAAGTAATTTAGATAGGCAATACTTTCTAATCCAGGAAACCAAATATCAGAAGTAAAAATTATATCTCCATCTTCTATTTCTCCTGTATGATACATTTCTGCAACCTTAGCAATTTGTTTACTCTTAAATTCAATTGTAGTAGGTGCATCTAAAAAACTTCCTTCCTTGATTTGTCTTGCAGGAATATCAGGATATATTCTTACATATTCTTTTCCACTTTTATCTAGATAATCACAAATGACTTTATCCATATAAACTGTGTATCTCATTTCAATATGTTCCAGCGGTAGGTATATTATTTTTGCCATATTTCTGCTCCGTTTTCGTTATCCTCTAATACTTTACAATAATTTAATTCAAATGTTAATAGTAAATCTTTTGCGATACTTTCGCAACTTAATCCACCAAACTCTTTATCATATCTGCAATCAAGGTATTCTGTTATTTTATTCTTAAACATTATTATTTCAATATCTCTATCATCATGCTTTACTTCTTTCTTACAAGTAATATAAAAGTTATGCCTATGAATGTTTTTTAGGTATTCAACTTCTTTTATCCTACAATCTTTCCAAAAATGAGTACCAGCATATTGTATGTTTACTATTATATTTGTTCTCACTTTATTAGATTTAAAAATTCATTCCTCGCATTCAAATCATTCTTAAACGCTCCAATCATTTTAGAGGTAGTAGTCCAAGTATTGTGTTTTTTAACTCCTCTCATTTCCATACATAGATGTTTTGCTTTTAATACTACAGCAACTCCTTGAGGCTCTAATTGTTTTTGTATCTCATTTGCTACTTGTGTTGTTATCCTCTCTTGATTTTGTAATCTCCTACTAAACCATTCTACAGTTCTTGCTAATTTACTCAACCCAACTATCTTTTTGTTTGGAATATATCCTACTGTTGCATATCCAAAGAAAGGTGCGATATGATGTTCGCATAAAGAATAAAAAGGTATGTTAGTTTGTATAATCATTTCATCATATCCTTCACTATCAAATGTAGTAAAGTTAAATTCAGGAGGACTTGTAAATTCCTTTAAGAATTTCAAATACCTTTTAGGTGTATCTTTTAATCCTTCTCTACTAGCATCATTATCTATTTGCTCTATTATTTTTTTAATATTATCTTCTATCATACTCCTGTTGTTTTATTCCATATTTCTATTTGTAATCTACTTGAATATAAAATTTGATTATCTTTACATATATCTGATACCATTTTGCTGTTTTGTTTTAACATTATTTCATCATCAGCTCCAGGCATTAAAACTATTTTTTCTTTTTTTAATTCATATTTGTTTATTAGTTCTTGTACCTCTTCCCAATCTTGTTGTTTTGTAATAACAAATTTGAATATAGAAAATTCGTGACTATTTATTTGTTTCAGAACATCTCTTTTTATTCTTTTATTATAAGGTTCTCCAGAGTTAGATAGTTTAGGACTACAATTAATAAGAGTAACTAAATTAAAAAAACTATCATTTAATAATTTTGTTCCGTTTGTTTCCAATTCTACAAATGGCATCATTCCGTGTTTATTATAATACTCCCTTAAAAATACTTCTAACTCCTTTTGTTGTAATACAGGTTCTCCTCCTGTTAAAACTAGATGAACTCCTTTTTTAAATAATTCTAAATAGTTATCTTCAAACAATTTCATAGCCTCATCATGAGTATAATTATCTCCTTTCTTCCATACCTCTATTGTATCACATATCCAATCTCCTTTACATAAAAGATTACAAGCGGTTAGCCTTAAAAATACAGAGGGTACTCCCATTGTTATTCCTTCTCCTTGAATACTGTAAAAGTGTTCGCTAATTGATAATCCTTTCATAAGTCGCTTTACATTTTCTAGTTTCTTCAATATCACATTTTATTAATATACATCCAGTTTCTGCTAATTCATCTATCGCAACTACCTCACAAAGATACTTTGCCATATTTTCTGCGGTAGGATTGAAACTTGTTACTATTATATCATTAGGTACTAATTCTTTTAAGCTAGATACTAAATTATCGTGTTCCCATATTAAAAATTTATGGTCCCAATTATCTTCTAACCAATCACATAATTTAGATTTAATTACACTAAAATCCATTACTCTCCCTAAATGGTCTAATTCAGATGCTAGTATAGTAAAATGAACTCTATAATTATGACCGTGTAAGTGAGCGCATTTGTTTTCGTGTCCTGTTACTTTGTGTCCTGCACTGAAGTCATGGTATCTAGTTGCTGTTATTTTCATAAGTTATTGATTTTTAGTTTCATATAATATAAAGTATTTTAATTGTTTTTATTTTTCTGTGTTATTATGCTTAAAGTCATTCCATAATTTATCTCCTTTATCTATTGCACTATCGTTTCTTTTGATTTCAGGCATTCCTTTGTACTCATCTGTTATTACTTGATACATATACTCATCACAACATACAGCATCTTTACAAATTAAATCACTTGTAAATTTAACTTTATAAATATCTTTTGTCTTGCTACATTTCTTACACTGAAATTTCATCTTCTTCTAAAGTTTGTATTCTCCTTAATAGTTGTTCAGGAGTAAATATTTGTAATTCGTTTGTATAGTTTTTATAGATTTGTGTAAATTCTTTTTGTTCTTCATCATAAGTCCAAAAGGTTTTTACATTATTTTCTATCTGTTTTCTTAATATTCCTTTTATGTTATTGTATTTCATGAAGTATGTTTACTTGCTAAGTATTGATTTTCGTATGATTCAGTAGTCCTTTTGAATCCAAACTGCATCTCCCATCCAATATCTTGATTTATTATTTTAGGTATTTTCATGATCTTTTCATCTAAATTCTTATCATCATAATCTCCGAAGATGCTATTATATACAGGTTTCTTTTTACGACCTACTTTTTTGCCTTTAATTGTTTTCATTTATTATTCTTTTAATTCCTTCATATACTGTATTTAGACAAGATCCACAATTAGTATTTTTCTTAAAGTTTCCTCCATAGATTGTGTTGTATAATTCAACCGCTTTATGTTTTGCTCCTATGTCTTTTGCTATTCCTCTCTCAATATCTTTCCAAATTTCTTTTGCTTCTTTTATTAGATGTTTTGGCACTTCATCGTACTGTGTGTTTAAACTTGTTGCTTTCCATTTCTCTAACGGACAACTCATTATTCCGATGGATGCCTTCACTCTCATAAAACATAAACAAACAGAGCAGTTTCCTGTCGGCTTAAAATAATAACTACATTCTCTACATATATCTAATCTCTCTTTGTATCTTTTTTTATCTACAAAAAAACTACTCATCTTTCAAAACCTTTTTTAGATGCTTCCGTACATTGTCTATCGTAGTAAATAAAGAGTTCCTACTTATTCCTGTCTTTTTTGCTATAGTATCTAGTGTTTCTTTATTTTCAATATTATAATATAATTTGTAAAGTTCTCTATCGTACCAATATAACTTATCTAATTCAACATCCATTTTTTCAAAGTATTCCCATATATTATTAGATTCATTTTCTTGTATTTTGTAATTATATGAATCAGTAAAAGTTTTATTTTCAGAAAATATAGTGTAATATCTTCTGTATTTATAATAATATGTGTTTTTATTACAGGTAAAACTTCTTCGTAAGACTACCGCTCCGTATCTTATTATTCCTTTCTTGCCGTCTTTTTTGTATATTTTTTTTAGTGTATCAGGATTCATGCTTAAAAATTTAATAAATAATTCCTGAACAGCATCTTCCATTTTATATTCTGATTTAACATATTGTCCAGCTATTCCTATAAAAACTTGCCTCAGTTCTCCAATAACTTTATATATATCTTCAATTGTCATTGATAGGTTTTAGTTTACTCAAATCTTTACTGACTTTGATTCCAAATTCTGATAATAAATGTCTATGTATTTTTACAGTAGTTCCATTGCTTTTGTTTTCATATCCACAAAAAAACCCACTAACCATTGTTGAAAAGTTAATAGGTATAATCATTAAAAAATCGTGGAAGTTTCCTATATCTTGATGTCCGCTATACTGATTATGATAATCTATAATAACATTTGCAATATCTACAAAATCATTATATCTATCATCTTCAATTACTACTTCACGAACGCTATCAAATATGGTATCTAAATAGCACTGGACTATAGTTTCATGCTCATGATTGATATAGATAGGTTTCATGTGGAACAAGTTTAGTAAAAAACTAATTCCAATAAATAAGGTTTAATTAAAACTTATTCACAGTCCTCTATTAGCTTCTTTACTTTATATTTATAATCATGAATCTTTCCTAAATAATCATGCCTCATAAATTTTACAGTTGTTCTAGATAGTTTGTATAACTTATCAGATGTTCCTTTTCCTAATCTAGCATCTAATAACCTTCCAAAAGTATATTGTTCTCCTTGATTAAATAAATTGCATCTAGGACATTGGACTTGAACATTCAATTCATCCCATCTGGTAGCAAGGTGCCTCCTACTTTGGAAGTGTCCTGCGTGCATCTCTTTGTAGTGTTTAACCGCAGAACAAGTCCAGCAAACTGTTAATCCTCCTGGTAAGGTATTTTTTAATCTAATGTAAAGGGAGAACCATTTATCCAGTTCCTTTTTTAATTTTGGTAAGGGTTTTTGTTTCATTATATAATTGTTTAATTTGTTTTGATGTTAATTCATGGCAAATAGTAGTATGTAATTTCTTTCTTATAAATTCATTCTCTGTAAGAGATTCTACTATCTCTCTGCTCATATCTATTGGACTCATTTATTATTTTTTAATCCTAATTCTTTTTTACTCATTTTCATTTTAGGGTTTATTCTATTTTCAATATGAGTTTCTATTTGACTTGATATATAAACTCCAACTACTGTTCCCATTACAAAAAATACAATACATATTACTATTTCCATTATTTTAATTTTTTTAATTTTTCTTCTTCACTCCATTTTCTACCTGTTAATTGGCAACCTATTATTTTCGTTCCTGTTCCTTTGCGGCTTCTGTATTGTAATCTTTTATCTTGACGATCCGGTTCTTTAGATGATTCATTCCATATCAGCTGTTGATGTTTTTTTATCCAAATATAATAAGTTTGTACGTTTAATACAAACCTTACATCATCTGTGTTCCGTACTCCGTTTCGGAAAGAGTGTGCAATATCTTCCATAGTTAAATCTCCAAAATCCTTTTTCAAATCATTTGCAAGAGAATGACTCATAGCTAACAACCATTGTTCTCCTTTACTTTGTCCTAGCTCTACTAAGGTCTTGAATAATAGTTCATTACAAGCTATGGTAAGATCTTGTATGTGCATCTTTTTAATTTTCATAATATTAATGTTATTAGACATCCTAGTATTGAATAAACTATAATCATTAAAACTACAGCCATATAATATTCAGATGATTTCTTTTTATAAAATTCTTTACTATCCATTTCTTAATTTATCATTTACTTTTTGCCATACATCTATTTGAGATTCAATCTTTGATCCTTTCTTATTCCATTTCTTATCATTCTTAATCCATCTTGCTAATCTTCTTTTTATATCAAATGTTTTCTCCATTTCAAATCTCATTAATTTACTACTAATATTCTTTTCTGTCCAATAATCTATAAATTCTATTTGAATATTAATATCATAATCTAATAAAGAAACATCATTTATAAATTTAGCTTCTCTTATAGATATATCTTTTTTATTAGTTATTTTTATTTCTTTATTCTTATTTGTTTTAACTTCTTTAATATCTAGTTTTGTAGTTTCTTTAATACTAGTTTTTAAAAAATCAGCAATCTTGTTTTGAAGTATTTTAAAATGTAAGGTAGCAGGAACACCTTTTAGCTTTGTTTTTATAAACCCTTTTTTAACTAATTTTTTTATAGCTAAAGATTGTTTATGTCTTGAAAGAGTAGTATCTAATTCAATATTTTTACAAGTATTAAAAAACCATCCATCTTGTATAGTTTCATTATCAATAAAATAGTTTTCCTTACTTATTAAATCAGCAAGTAATACCGCTTCATTTAATCCTACTTTTTTAGATAACCTTTTATTAACTATTAAATAAGAACTAGTACTCAATAGATGTTTCATGATTTTATATATATTTTATAATTATAATCTTTTAGAGCTAACTTACATAATTCCATGTTCTTAGAAAAACTTTTACAATCAGTATCAATTTGAACTTCAAATTTTGATGTACTGATTACAATATACATCTCAGGATTTTTAGAATGTCTAACTCCTATACTTGTTAAATATTCAATCATTTCAGAAGGACTATCAAATCTTTTCTTTGTCTGTCTTAAATCTGTATAAGCATTATAGATCTTATTAAACAGAACTCTATAATCTTTCCAACTCTGATAATTAGCTTGATGCCCTTTCTCATAGTGATATACACTATATCTAGTCCTATTTAATATATTAGCAACTAAATTATAATGTATTCCCAATTCTTTTCTTGCTAATACTGACACAATAGATCTGGGTAGTGTATATTCTTTTCTCCTAGACTTACAAGATAGAGAGCCCCTTTCAAGACTGCAGATCTGAGTTGCAATCTCGCAAAGGTCTTTCATCTCTTGCTCATCTGTTAAATTTACTTTTATCATCTTAAAAAGGTTTTTCAAAAGGCATTTCCGGCACCTCTAATACTTCTCCAGTCATTTGCCAGTGATGAAACATTGTAGCTTGTTCCAATACCTGCTCCGGAGGACAATCTTGATTTCTACAAAAATCTATTGCACCTTTAAGAGCTGATTGTCTGCTAATTGAAATTTGTTTTTTAAGATTTGTATTATCCCAATCTTCTTTACTCATTTTATCATTAGGTTTATAAGGATTAGTAACAGCTCTCTTAAACTTCTCTTGATATTCAGAGTTATAAAATTTGATTTTAGGATATTTAGGATAAGTTAAATCTACTTGATATGATTGTTCTTGTCCTACAACAAATTTAGGATTGTCTTTGTCTTTTGCAGAATATTCTCCTGAATCTCCATTTTCAAAATCTACTTGAAACTTGTAATAAGTTCCATAATCTCCTGTGTAGTCGTTTCCTTCTAAATACTTTACTAATGTTACTACTGATTTTTTTGCTTCCATAATTTTTAATTTAAGTTATTTATATATTTAATTGATTGTTCTTTCATATACTCTATTTCTATCCATTCTAAGATTTCTATTGTATTAAAGACAATAGTAATATCCTCTCCATTTTCATTTACTCCGCCAATATACAACTCATTATCTTTACTAGCAGCAAAAGTATTGATATCATGAATAGCTGTTAATATCGGTTCTTTACATTTACATTTTTTACAAGCCATAGTTTTTAATTTGCTATAAACGAACCTACTTGTTTATATTTGTTATTATATTCTTTTATAGTTGAAGATACTTTCTTCATAGTTTCCTTATACTCTTTTGCTGTTCCCCAGCAATGATGTTTATACCAATATGTTCCTTTCTTTGGTACTTCATAATGATACACTTCATTCAGATATAAGTGCTTATTCTCATCCATAAAGAGTTTATGTATTTTTTCAATTTCTTTATGTGTTCCCACAATTCTAATCTTGATTTCCATATTTTGGTCATCTACATATTTTAATCCTAAGTTATCTGTTTTAGATACTAATGTAGAACCTCCTCTATAGTAATAATCTTTTACTATCATGTTATTGGTCTGCATATTTTGAGAAATTTTTATTATAAATATTGATGATTTCTTTTTCAGTAATTGGATAATCTTCTAATGTTGTGATAGTTTCTTCTGTATTTCCTACATAAAAGGCTTCATGATTTAATAGTTCCCTAAGTATGATTTTGTTCTTTCCGTTTTCTTTTATATCTTGTTTGATACTATCCTTATATATTTTATACCCTTGTTCAATTACTTTATTAGCGTGTTTTTTCGGAGTATACATTCCTGAACCTAAAAATACATATTCTGTTCCTTCAACCTCTTGATCCTTAAATTGTTTATTTGAAAAGGCAAAAAATGTTCCTGTTTCTTCAAATAATTTAGTTTGAGGCTCTTCCATATAATCTGATAAATATTTCATGATTTCACAATATTAGGTGACATATAATTTAGAACTTTTGCTGTTGCTAACATCCAATCCTCTCTAGTACAAGGTTGATTTTCCTCATCTAGTATTTCACTTGCTTTTGCTGGTCGCATAATAATTTCATTTTCATCAATCATTATTTTTATACAAACCTGCTTCCCATCTATAACTTCTAGTTTGAAATACCATTCGTATTGAAATCCTTTATAGATTCTAAACATTGGTAAGTCGGAGGCTTTTAATTTATGATAAGCAACAGATTGTTTTTCTATTATAACTATTTCCTCCTCTTTTTTAGTTTCCTCTTGATCAATTCTATCTGTTGTTTCATTGGTCATCTCTTCAATTCGTAAGATGTCCTGTTCAATTTGGTCTGGCGTTCTTTTGTTTGGGTTCATACCCTTAAAAAAATCTTTATTAATTTTTGTCATTGTTTTTGTACCTATTTCTAGGATTTTATTTAGTTATTATTGAGTTGTAAAAATTTAGAGCTTCAACTCTTCCCTCTTTGCTTCTTGCAAATTGTTGGTATTCCATCCATCCTCCGTTTAGTTCAATACTCACATGATTTGTTTCTAATTTAATGGATTTAATATATCCATATTCGTTTGTCCATTTTGGTGTTTCATAATTTGTTGTCATTGTTTTATTAACCTATAATAGTTGCAAAGGGATTTATTTTATGCTATAAAAAAAAGCTAGCATATTTTGCTAGCTTGTGTTATTATATTTTATTTATAAATTCTTGTAAACTTTCCCCACATACTGAACCATCTTCTTCAACTTGGATTAACTGAGATTGATAAGTAGAAGGATCTCTTCTCATTGTAATTATTTTTTCTTCATAAGAGAAAAAACTTCCATCAATTCTAAATCCCATTTTTTCTAATTTATTAATTGATTCATCTTGCTTGCTAATAATTTTCATAATTTTTATTTTTAATTAATATTCTATTTATTTATACCACAAATGTATGTATTATTTTTGAGGTAGCCTAATTATCCACAAAAAGATTAAAAAGTTATTCACAAATTAATTAAGCATGATTTAAGAGGTTTAACTCTTGTTTAATATAAGTATATTAGATTTAGAAGAAAGTGTGTTAAAGCGAAGGAAAAGGGGGTTTACAAAGGCATCAAGAGGTTTATTGGTAGTGTTCCATTATCTAATACAACAGTACAACTAATTGCAGGTTTCTTTCCATACTTTGCGTATGCCATTGCATAGCTCTCATGATTTATTCCACAACCGGTTTGAGTTCCGAATATTCTATAATTTTGTCCTACATAGTGTTCTGTGTAACATTGAGTATGTAAATGTCCTTGTACTGTATTCATCATATCAGCTCTACATTTGGTTCTTGCTGTTCCTCCTTCGCCGTGTATATATTGAACTCCATCTTGAACATATCTTTCCATAAATTTCCAATTAGGAACTTCTAATACTTCTTTGTAACTCTTAATCCATTTTTTAGGAATATCAGAAGTTTGTGCTTTTCGCATAACCATCCTATCGTGGTTTCCTAAGATTACAATAGCATCACTAAAAGTTTTATACCATTTAGATATTTTCTTAATAGCTAGTTCTAATTCGTTTCCTCCACTTAATCCATCTGGATTTGTTTCGTGATAACTAGAATAATGATTGTCTATTATATCTCCAATAAAGATTACTTGATTGCAATTGTATTTTAGATATGCGTTGTAACAAAAGTTCAAATATGCATCCAAACAGAAAGGTTCGTGTAAATCCCCAATGACAAGGACATTCCGAACCTCCTGCTTGCGCATATTCTCTAAAACATGTATTTCGTGAGGTTTCAACCTATATCGGTTGTCTCTCATCTACTTTTTTATATCTGCAATTCCTTGACCAATAATCAGTGTCAAAGCGGCATAAAATATTTCTTGTGCCGTGTCTGCTGATACTCCTAAATATGATACAATTGCTGGTATAACTACAGAACCAATAGCGTACCAGAACTTCTTACTGCCGAACATTTGTTTGATGAGCCAATTTTTCATTTTAATTATTTTTGATTAATATTAGTAAGTCCAAATACAATTAGGTGTCTTTTTCGGACTGTTATCTACATGTATGAAGGTTGCCGCTATTCCTATTCTATTAAATCCCGCAAACAATAAAGCGTTTACAATCAACCATCTTGTTTTACTATCCTTACAAGATATATCTGCTGCATATCCATCTTGATGAGCAGACCTACCTTTGCTCGTTTTGTACCCGCGCCTACCCAAATCATCATGATATGCTTGAGTTCTAAATCCTGATGTAATACGGAAGGGTGTTTGAGATAATGAGCGAGCTTCTTGTAACGGTTTCATAAATTCATCTTTCATATTCTCTCCACTCCCTTTTAAGTCGGGAGAATCAAATTCAGAACTATTAAAGTTTTTGTATGATTTCATTTTCTATTTTTACTGCAGTGTGTTCTCCACCTTGCAATAGTATAACCGATTGACAAAACTAATAACAATAATTTTAAGACAAGCTCAAAATCAGCGAATGTTGTTATTCCTAGAACGGATGCGTTGACCGTTGTTACTTCTGCTATCTCTGTTGTTACTCTTTTTAGTGGCATCTTTTATATATATTTTTAAAGCAACTTCATTTTTTGCTTTCGGTTTATAATTATTTTTCATTAGCTAGGAGGTAAAAAATCATCTAATGTTATTTTTCCTCCTCTATATGTTACTCGTTCTGTATTTAATCCCGAATAGAACACATTTTTATCAGGATTAACATCAGCTCCAGTGTTGGTAGAGTATTCAGGATAACTAGAATTGTTATTACAAAGATAATCCACTAACCTTTCTGTATAAAATTCAGCTGTGTTTCTAATCTCCTCTCTCAAACTATTCATATCTTGCTGACTCATACTCTCTAAATTTTCTGATGTCTTTACTCCTATTCCATTATTTGCTACTCTAACTCTTAAAAATGGCAAACACTCGTAAAATCCCCAATGTACCAAAGCGTCCTGTATATAATCATCAACAAGAGTTTGATATACACCAGCTAAAGAGCCTGCAGTAATATCTGATTGCAACTTCTCAAATAAATCTGTTCCAAGTTTAGTTTCTATATACTTCTTCTGTGCAACTTTTAGATATGGAACTATAAACTCATTGTCTATGTTACCTCCCAAAGCCGTAGAATCTTTAATCTTGTTCTCACTTACAAATAATACGTAATTTGCCATTACTTAATTTTTATAATTTTTTATGTTCCTTTTTGTATTTCTAAATCTAACTTATCTTTAATTGCATTGTATTTAGAAATTTGACTAGACACTTTATCCATAACTCCTAATGACTTTGCAGAACTTTCAAAAGCAGATATTGCTGATTCCATTTGTCCAACTAAGCTTCTAGCATCTGATAAAACTGTTTCTGCATCTGATTCTTTTTTATTATATTTTGCAGTTAGTTTGTCTCTTTTTGCAATTTCTTTTTGCAATAAATCATCTGCTTTTTTTATTAATTTTGTAGCATCATCTAATCTCTTTCTGTTCTCTTTTGCAACTTTATCAAAATTGTCCTGAGCAGAGTTTGTTTTTGCAAGTTGTTTTTCTGCTATTTGTTGTTGGTCGTATGAGTCAGAAAACGCATCAAGTTCTGCATTTACTGCCTTTGTTACCGCTGCTGTTTTTGATTTCGCTTTTGCAGACAAACCATCTAAAGTTTTAACATCTCTAAATTCAAATCTCTCAATTCTCTTTTCAATACTTACATGTTTCTTTCTTAGGTTCTCGTAAAATTTTTCTTTTGTTCTCATAGTTTTAATTTTTTATCGTGGATTCTTATATCCATTATTAGGCATATTCCTTGGCGCTCGTGATACTTCTGATTGATTAGGTTCAGGATAAAATCCATTACTACGAGCTTCAGTTGTTGTTATTATTTTAGTTGCATCTGCAATATCCTCTCCTGTTGCTTCTCCTAGTTTAAAGAAGTAGATCTCTCTACGCCAATAATGGCCACATTGAGGACCACCTTTGTAAAGCCAGATTGAATAAGAAGTACCCCCGCCAAAGCCTGGATTATACATTTCACTATTCATACTCTTAATATGTTCCTTTCTATAAATTCTATTATTCCCTAACATATTTCTGCAAAATTGTCTTGAGTTTGGTCTTGAAATTGCAGTTGAATATCTATATCTAACTTTATAAAGATTATGTTCTCTATCTGTTCCATCTTGTGTTTCATCTCTCTCATCTATTCCAGAATCAGAAATAATTGCAGAAGAACTTTTCTTCATTGCAAATTCTACTTTATGTAATTGATTTAACTCCCCTTCATAATCAAACTCCTCATGTTCATTTTCAACTATTTCATCTGATAATAATTTCCAATTTTCATTAGGAGTATCTTCTCCATATTTTTCAATCCATTCTAATAAAGGTTTGTTACTACTCATTTCTTTATACTCATCTTCCTCTACCGTTTCATCTGTAGCTAACGGAGGTAATCCTAATTCCTCTCTGATTTCATCTTGTGTCATTACTGCTTTCATATCCTCAACAGTAAATTGAGTTGTAATAGGTTTGTTTTGTATTATCTCAATAGGAAGGTTCATATTATTTACATCAAATATCTTTCCAAAACATCTTAAGATTCTTTCTTGATAAGGTTTAACTACTGTATTTAAGTAAATTTCAAAAGCTTGGTTAAGCTCATCTGCATTGTTACCGAGCCCTGTATTGTTTTTAATTCCCATAAGCATAGGACTAGTAACTCTGTGTCCTGTCAGTATGTTCTGAACCAGAAGTTCCTGTAAAGCTAAATATTGTTTGTCTGCATTACTTACAGCAATAGGAGTTATTGTAGGTATTTTAGTTTGGTCATCTGAGAAACTTAAAATTATCTTTCCACTTGCTGATGCTCCTGTAAATTTATTTATGATACTTCTCTCTATTTCGTTTCTCTCCTGAACAGTAGGAGTTCCGTTAGCAAAACTTATGAAATAACTCCCCGAAAAACCATGCTGGATATTAGATAAATGGAACTCTGCAACTTTTTGATCTACTAACGCCCAATTACAAGACGCAGTGTAATCCGGAGTAAAATATATGTCCATATTAGGACTATAATCTCCATCATATATAATTTGACTAGGACTTGTTCTATCATTCAAATTAAAAGCAGGAACAGCTTGAGGTGGATGTTTTCTTACATTACTCCAATCACTAGAAATATAATAAGTATCTACTACTCCTCTTTCATTTGGTTTCCCCGCTCGTAATTTTTCAACCGGTAAATGATGTACCTCCGATATTTCAGTACGAGTTTGATTCCAAATAACATTCAAAGCAAAACCTCCCTGTAACTTATAATCAAAAGCACATTTCTTTATAACATCATGTAAAGTTTCTTTTCCATTAGCATTATTTATGAATTGTTTTAATTTAACATAAGCCTCTGTATTCTCATTTTCTTCAACTAATAATCCTTCCCCAGCTATCATGTCTCTTGTAGAATTTATAATTGCAGAATGAGTAGAGCTGTTGTAATAAAGGTCTATTAAAAATTGTGGGTATAAATTAGGATATTCTCCATCATTAGTTCCATATTCAATCCAGTCCTTTCCAGTAGCTTCTCTAATTGCAGGCGCTGTCTGTGTTTCAAGATTTATATTTAATATGTTTTCCATTATATAGTATCAAAGTAAGTATTAAGTGAGGTTCTATCATTAGAGCTTAAAGAATCATTACAAATTATCATCTCATAAAATTTAACATCAGCGGCAGGCTCACCAATTTGGACTATATCCCAAGTTTCAGTAATATCTTGTGTTCCTCCTCCTGAACCTCCTACCGACTTTGAAACATTATCTATAAATAAAAATATTTGGTCATTAGCATCTCCTCCACCGCCTGTATCTTCTCTTTCAATACCAATATTATATTTTGTTCCTGTGCTCATAGTTAATCCTAAAGCTACATCATGCCTTGATCCTCCATCTATTTTTATTCTCATTTCTGATGCTGATTGTGTTTTAAGAAAATCAGCTCCCGTAGGATTTAACAAAAAATCAGCTGTTCCAAAACTACTAACTTCAAATCTAAAATAAACAGAAAACTTGCCTAATGTAAGTCCTGAATCAAAAGTAAGAATATCTACACTACCATCAAAATGAATTGCCCCGCTATCATATACAGGAGAACCTGCTTCATCTCCAGTAGCTGTTAAATCATTACTTCCTTTCTGGTCTGCCCAAGCTGTTACTTCATTCCCAGAATCACCACCTTTAGTAATACCAGTGTCGTATTTATACCAATGTATTAAACTAGATATGCTAGCAGGAGTCCAATCTGCTGCTCCTCCTCCTCTTTGTTTTAAACTACTGTCTAAACTTAGTTTCATTACAAAGTGTCGTTCTTATATACTAAAGCTAATCCACTCCCTAAAGTGATTGCTGTAAAATTAAGAAATAAAATAGTTCCAGCTGCATAAGTTCTAACTAAATCAGCATCATCTCCTGTTACATTTGAACCTGTAACCATAGATGCAACTGCTGATTCAACAGGAAAGTGTACTGCATAATAACTTGTTCCTGATACTACTGCTATTGCATCTGTATCTTCTATCATTGTTACACCACCCTTTCCTAATTGTTCTGATAATAATTCTTGTTGATTTGCCATAATTTTTTAGTTTGAATATAAATAATTTGTTGTTGATTCTGTATGTTCTGTATATTGTATCTGTTCTGAACCTGATGTTTCTGTTACATATAGTTTCCCCTCATGAACCTTTCCTTGTACTACTCCGTTATCCCCATCCACATTTAATACTTCTGTTTCTGTTGATGGCGCTGTGTCTGCTGATAAAGCTACTGTTCCTATCCAAGAAACTTCGTAAACTTCATAACTCCAATATCCATAAGGTTTGAAATTTACTTTACTTGTAAAAAGATCTTCTGTTAAGTGATGTACAAAATCATTTCTTACATATCTATCATTTGGAGTATATACCTTGCCGTATCCATATTTTATAGTTTTAGTCATATCGTTAGTAAATTTAAACAGCCATCTCAATTTAGCATCTACAACAGATGTATTAATTTTACTTTCTAATAAACTTAAATAACTTGTTACTGTACTTCCATAAGTTCCGTGTATCATACTATATAAAGGAATTTAGACTTAATTATTTGTATTGTCTAATTGTCCATTTATTTTATCAGTAGGTTTTGATTTTCTAGGTTTACTTTCAGAGCCTTCAAAATACTTTTCTAATCCCATGGGCTTTGCGTCTTTAGGATTTACATTATCTAATATGATATTCCTACCGCTAATTCTTAAAACAACTCCTCTATATTGTTCTTTTAGTTTTTTCATAATTTATTTTTTTACAAAGTTAAATAAAAAAAGGGTAGCGAATTGCCACCCTTTCTTAAATATATAATCAATCAATGATTAACTAGTAACTATTGAATTGAAAGTAAAAGCACTATTATCAAGTGGTGTTGATGTATAATCAGCAACCACTTGCATTGCTGCCGGTTCTTGTGCTTCAAAGGTCAAGTCGTAACCCGCCATATCCCCAAGAGCCACGCCAGAAACCGAAGTTCCAGCTGATAATTCCATTCCATTATCAAGTCCCATTGCTAAGATTACATTCTTTCCTGTTGATGTTAATTGATTCAATTCAGCAAAGACAATTAATCTTTGTTGTCCTAACAGTTTTATTTGGTTCTGATCTTCCTTCGTTAAGTCGTGGAGTTTAATATTACAAGAATGAGTATAGAAAAGAGTTCCGTTTTCAGAGCTAGGATTTATAGTTTCCGTAACTCCTGCCGTTCCTCTCTTTACTGTATATTTATAAATATCATCTCCAGCACCTAAATCAAAGTCAGTCATTTCTCCTGATGCTGCTACATAAGAAGTTAATTCTCCATGCTCAGCAAAATAGATAGCTTTCACGCCTCCTATGCCGTCTCTACATGTTAAATTTCTTCCTTTTGTTAAATTACACGCCATGTTTTTTTAGGTTTTTAAATTAGTAATTAGTCTTGTCTTACAATATCTCCACCTTGAGCATGTTGTACTCCAGCAGTAAACTTAGCTACTACGCGGATATTGTCGCTCCCGTCCAGAGCGGACATGTCAAGTAAACGGATTTCAGTAGTGTCAGAAACTAAATCTGTTCCAAAGAAAAGATTTGATTTTTGAGCTGCTACCATTTTATCTGCTGGTAATCCTGGACACATTGCTAATTTAACTCCATTATACATAGGCACAAAAGCATCATTCATAGAGTATAAATTTTGGAATCCTGCTGTAGCTTGATTCTCAATATATAATCTATATGCTGCTGTTCCTAAGTAGATATATAAATCTTCCTTTCCGTAAACTGTTGCTGGTACAGATGCTAAAATCAATCCTAAATTTTCATCTATATTAGTAGCATTATGAGCAGTACCTGCACCACCTGAATTGTCTGCTTCTACAACTGCTGCATCTGCATCTATTGTACCTACTCCTGCTGCTGTTAACATTCCTGTAACTGAACCAGGGTCGCCATCATTACCAGTCCAAATAACTTGCTCTATCCAGTCAGCAATTGTGTCTGATAAGTGAGAAATAACAAAAGCAGAAAAATCTCCACTCATATCTCTGTTCCATGCTCCTGCTCCCATTGAGGCTGCCTGCCAGTCAGCTAATAAATCTTTTTTACAAAGATCTACATTAATTTGTAGCTCCTTTGGATTAAGCACTCTCTCTGTTAAAGTAAGTGTTCCTGCGTCTGAAAAGTCGCATGTAGCATCTGCTATCATTGAAGATGATGCAACTTTTGTGATGTTTCTTTTAAATTTAACATTTTCTAATACAGTTAAGTATTCTAATGTTTTTGCAGAACGAAGCGCCGCTGCGATATACTGCCCAGCATGTTCACCCGCATAGTTTGAAGTAATTGAATATCCCATTTTCTTTTTTTTTAAATTTTAATTAATTAATTTTGTATGTTTTCCAAGTTATAAAAGAATCTATCTCTTGCTGATAGATTGTCTACATTTATTTTCTTCTTTGTTTCTGTTTTAGAAAATTTATTAGCTGTGATAGGTTCTCCTCCAGCCTTCTTTTCTATTTTACTTAATTTTGCTCTTAATGAATCTAACTCTCCTTTTATTACTGATGTTAATTCAGCAATTTGAGAATCTAATTCAACTTCCTCCTCTACAACTGGAGTGATTGCTGCAACTGCTGCCTCTGCTGCCGCTTGTGCAATTTCAGGAGTAACTTCTTCAGGAGTAGCTTCATTAATTGCTTCAGCAACTACATCCACATTATCCTCAATAACAGCAACTGCTTCTTCTACTACTTCTTCAGCAGGAGCTCCTTCTGTTTCTTCTTCAGCCGCTTCCACTTCTTCAGCCGCTTCCACTTCTTCAGTTTCTTCTTCCATTACCTCTGCTACAGTACCTTCTTCAGTAACTGAAAAGCTTGTACCATCTTCGGTGGAATATTCTCCTGGTGGTAGAGGTACAGAAGTTCCATCTTCCATAAGAATTGAAATATCTACACCCGCTGCTAACTCATCAGCACTAGAAGTGATAATTGTACCATCTTCAAGTTTTGATTGATAAGCTAGTTGTAACTCTTTCTCAAGCCCTAAAGCTTTTAAAATTTTTTGTTTTAATTCCATAACTAGTTTTTTTTGGTTTACATTAATGATACTATATAAAGGAATAAATATATAGTTATTTGATTTTCAAAATATCAGCTAACGCTTCTAATATGTTTTCCTCTTTGATTTCTGTTTCACTCATTGATTGCATCTTGTCCACAAAGTAGCCCTCAATAGAAATTCCTTTAAGTTCTTTTGATTTGATTCTTTCCCACATTTCTTCGTTTTCAATTTTCATTTTTACCATCCATGTGCCAACAGGTAGAGAAAAGCCGTAAAGGTTAGATTTATCTTTTTTAGAATCTTCTATTATCCAACTTTCAACTGTTAGCACTCCTCCTACTCTATCTTGATGTTCATAAGTAGCTTTGTGATGATTATTATTTTTCAAATATAATTCACTAGCTTTTTGAACTGTATCTTTTGAGAAAAATACATAATAATCTTGGTCAGTTGCTGGATCATAACGATAGATCTGTTTGTTAGGGATAAGGGCGGGAGAAACTAACATTTTTTTCTCCTCATCAACCTTTGCAAGAGTTAAATTATTCTTTTCTTTCCCAAAATATACAAAGTCCACTTCAATTGCCGGTTCTGATACAAGAGAAATAGCATCAATAGTTAATTCACTAGAGTCATCACTGATTACAAGCTCAGTAATTTTAAAAGGTTTTCTTTTTAGTTTCTTTTTTGCCATAATTTTTAGTTTTAATGTACTTTTTATTCGTTTTAAGAGGTTTTTATATTATTTTAATAGAAATACCTTATATAGTTGATTCTTGTCTTATATCTTCAAGTTGATTTTGACTGTCAGTCATCTCATCTGTAACTACGTACGCCTTCAAAGGTTTTTCTTCACTAGCTCCCGACAATGTAAAACTGCCAGAAGTTTTTGGAGGTCCAACTTCTTCAGGAGTAGAGGAATCTCCCCCAGCTCCTCCATCTCCTACGTCTTGAGCATAGATTTGTCTTACAGCTGCCGCCCCTCCTATTGATATTGCTGCCGCTGCAATAGGTCCAGCTATTGGTCCTAAATCAGCTATAGCTCTAGTAGCTCCTACAAATGTGTTTATAATTGCTTGTGAAGCTTGTATTGCCTTCTGTCTCTTAGCAATCCTATCTTTCTTTTTCTGGTACTTCTTGTTTATCTTTTCCTTTTGGGCGTTAGTAAGACCTTCTACATCTAACTCCCTTTGGTGAGCGTTATTAAGTTCAGTAAGTCTAGCGTCCATATTAGCACTAAAGGCATCTGCTAATTGATTAATAGAGTCTAATTTAGCATCAAATACTTCTCGTTCCTTTTCATCTTCCTCTTCTCTGTAAGTGTCATTTATTAGTTGTAGTTCTGCATTCTGTGCGGCTACAAGGTCTGCTTTGTTTAATCCATATTCATCAGCTCTTTCAATTAGTTCAAAATACTTTTCGTAAACAGCGTTTTTCTCTTGATTTTCAGCACTTACCAAACTTTGATAGTACTCATCTAAATAATCCGCTTCTTTGCCTAAAAGTTCATCTTTATATTCTTGATCCATCTCTGCCATCTCATCAAGATGAGCTTGATGTAGTTTTTCTATCTCATCATCCTTTTTCTTTTTTCTATTTAATTCCTCTTGATCATAAATATCCTGAATATTTTGTAGAGTCGCTAATCTTATTTTTCTACTTTTTATTTTCTTAGCATCAGCTAAATCATCAGCTAATTCTTGCTCTCTTTTTAATTGAGCTCTCTCCTCTAAGTCCTGTTTCTCTAATAGTAATAATTCATTTTCTAATTTTCTTAAATTTTCTGCATCTGTTTTCCTCTGTTCCCTTCTTTTTTTAGAGGCGTCCTCTGACTTTTTATTGTTATCCTCTATTG